>Ga0207655_1000038_pt1 | contig 348340 bp, 328 predicted proteins | sample KBSM44metaG_FD_184398 | JGI IMG/M metagenome (GOLD analysis project Ga0207655, IMG submission 184398) | Miscanthus rhizosphere microbial communities from Kellogg Biological Station, Michigan, USA - KBS M4-4 metaG (SPAdes) (version 2) | ecosystem: Host-associated > Plants > Roots > Rhizosphere... | reverse complement strand
CACCTCTTCCCATCCCGAACAGAGTAGTTAAGCCCGCCTGCGCAGATGGTACTGCAGTTATGTGGGAGAGTATGTCGTCGCCTTTCTTTGAAAAACCCTATCCAATCCGGATAGGGTTTTTTGTATTATAACATTTTTTAAATGCTGTGTTGCAAAAGCTGTTCTTTATCTTAGAGTGCGTTAGGGATGGGAGCGGTATCCTTTAGTGATACCTTAAACTTCTTATTTTCTACAAAAAACGCTATCACAAAAGATTTAGCGCACAGCCCGACCCGGAGGGTAACGTCATAAATATTTAAAGTTTCGGTTATATATACATTTTTATGTTATTTAATGATTTTTAAATTCTTTTAAGTCTTGTTTTTTAATTTTAGTGCTTCTGCATTTAAGTAATTTAAAAAGACCTTAAATCGATTATTTTTCACAGTTTTACTTTTTGACCGATTTGTATCGCCATTTTAAAATTCGGATCTAAATTATATTGATAAATTTGTTTGAATAATAATTTGAAGTATGACAGAATTAATTGATGTGATTAATAGTTTTCAAGTAATGGATTTTGAAACGGAAAAAGCAATCCGTAGATACTTTATTGTCGAAAAACTTACGAAAAATGAATTGATTATTGAAGAAGGAAAAATCTGCAATAAAGTTTATTTTATTAAATCTGGTGCTGTTAGAAGATTTTGTCTGGAAGATGGAATTGAAGTAACGAAGTGGATCTATACAGACAATCAATTTGTCACTTCTATGAGTAGTTTTTTTGAACAAAAACCTTCATTTGAGAGTTTTCAAACATGTGAGGAAACAACTGTATATTCGTTAACATACGCAGATGAACAAAATTTATTAGAATATCCTCTATTTGCTAAATTTCATATTAAATTACTAAGAGTTTATCTTTCTAAAATAAATGAATTCCACCATTTATTTCGAGCAATGAATGCTCAAGAAAAGTATTCGTATTTGCTTGATTTTTTTCCTCAGATTATTTTAAAAGCAAAATTAAAACACATTGCATCACTAATCGGTGTAAGTCAGGAAACTTTAAGCAGAATTAGAGCTTCAATTAATTGACATTAGGTCAAATAAAAGGTTTTTATTTTGTTCCATATTTGCTCTTAATTTTAAAGATAGTTAATTTGAAAAATATCGTAATTGGACGGAATGCAAATATTGGAAAGAATGTTCATATCGGAAGTTTTACAACAATTGAGAATGATGTTGTAATTGGTGATAACACTTGGATTGGAAATAATGTTACGATTTTGAATGGTTGTAGAATTGGTACTAATTGTCAAATACATTCGGGGGCAGTATTGGGGGGAATTCCGCAGGATTTGAAATTTAACGGAGAATATACTTTACTGGAAATAGGGAGTCACAATAACATTCGGGAGTTTGTTACTATAAATAGAGGAACTGTATCTAAAGGTAAAACAGCAATTGGTAATCATAATTTAATAATGTCAAATGCACATATTGGTCACGACTGTTTTATTGGTGATCATTGCATTATTGGTTTTAGCGTGGGAATGGCTGGTGAAGTAATTGTAGAAGATCATGCAAATATTAGTGGTTTATCTGCGATACATCAATTTTCGATTATTGGAAGACATAGTATGATAAGTGGAATTAGCCGAATTGTTAAGGATGTTCCGCCTTTTATTATGGCAGCTCGTGAACCACTTTCTTATGTTGGGTTGAATATTGTTGGATTAAAAAGGAACGGTTTTTCAATTGAAAAAATTGAAGAGTTAAAAAATATTTATAGGATTATTTTTCAGGAAAAAAGAAATACAGCACTCGCTTTAAATCTGATTGAAAGCCAATTTGAGCAAACTACAGAACGTGATTTAATCTTAGATTTTATAAGAAATTCAAAAAGAGGTATTGTGAAAGGATCCGTTTTATAATCAATTTTTTGAAAGGTATTAAAACTAAAAAACTCCTTAAACAATTAAGGAGTTTTTCATGACTAATATTAACAATTTATTTAAAAGGCATTTTGGTATTATTCTATTCATATTTTAAATATTTTAAAATATCTGTTTTTGTTGCCGCATATGCTCTTGAGAGTACGATTATTAACGTCAGAATTAACAGAGTTACAAAACCTAAAATAAATGGAAGCAGAGTTATATCAATTCGGAAAGCAAAATTTTCAAGCCATTTGTTTAATAAATAATAGACAGGAAAAAGCGCAAGTAAAAATCCTATTATGCAATACAAGATATATTGTTTCGATAATTCTTTTAATAAAGTATTTGTTTCTGCTCCAAGAGTTTTTCTAATTGCAATTTCTTTCATGCGTCTTTATATGGAATAAGATGCAAGCGCAAATAATCCAAAAAGAGCAATTAAAATAACAACGATATTAAGCAGTGAAAACAAGTTTTTTTGTTTTGTGTAAGCTTCATAAGTTCTCGCATATTCTTTATCTACAAAATCATATTTAAACGGATATTCGGTGTCGACTTTCGACCATAATTTTTCGATATTGGCAATAGTATTTTCCAGATCATCCCGATTTAGTTTTACATAAACTTTGTTAATGTTTTGTGTCATACCAAACATTTTGATATTGTAAAAAGCAATTGGCGGTACTTTTAATTCAGGACTTAATAAATGGAAATCCTGTACAATACCAATTATTTTTAATTTCTGCTCTCGAATTAAAAGTTCCTTGCCAATCGGATCCCTAAGATTCATCAATTTTAATGCACTTTCGTTTATGATCACAGAATTAATAGTGTCTGAGGACAGTTTTTTATCAAAATTTCTTCCCTTAATTGTTTTGATGTTCAGCATTTCGAACATGCCAAAATCTAAAGGGATAACGCGTTGTTTAAAAAGTTCATCATTGTATAAAACCCCCGCTAAAGAATTGTCTGAACCATCAAAAGTAATAAGGCCCGTGGAGACTTGTTCTACACCTTTAATTTTGCTGAGCTGCTGTTTTATGATGTTGTATTTGTTGTAAATATTTTGGGCTGCATTTTCTCCCTGGTAATCAACAGAAGGAAAATTTAAAGAAACCGAAATTACCTGATCGCCCTTAAAACCCAGATCTTTATTCTGTAAAAATTTAATTTGCTGGTATACGATATTTGAACCAATAATAAAAAAGGCAGCAATGGCAAACTGAAAAATAAGCATTCCGTTGCGCAGCCAGATACCGTTTTTGCTTCTTTCGAAATTTCCTTTCAAAACTTTAAACGTTTCGAAATTGGATATATATATGGCCGGAAATAATCCTGCCGTCAAAATTGTAATGATAAAAATCAATATCAATTGTATGTAAAACTGACTGGCAAGAAGTACAATGTTTTTGTTTAAAAAGTTGTTATAATATGGCAAAGTTAACTCTACAATTACTAGCGTCAGTAAAATAGAAAAAGTCGTGGTTAACACTGTTTCAAAAAGAAACTGACTAACAATATCGCCTTTTGATGCACCCGAAATTTTACGTACTCCAACTTCTTTCGCACGCTTTACAGCATTAGCAGTTGAAAGATTGATGTAATTAACAATCGACAAAACGAGAATTAAAAGAGACAATCCCATCATGATTATTAAAAATTGATAATTTCCTCGTGTTTCAGGATAGCCATCTATTATCGAATGTAATCTGGCTTTTGATAAAGGTTCAAGAATAACTGTAAAATGCCCCACTTTTTTAGTCATAACTTCGACTGTAAAACCTGCTTCTTTGGCAATTATCGCAATAAAATCGTGGTTGTAAATTCTTTCGAGTTTCTGTCTTGTCAGATCAACTTTTGAGGGGGCTTTTACTTTTAATAATAACTTTAAAAGAAACGGACCAGTCAACCCGGAAGTTGTATATTGTTTCATTTTATTGATGATGACATTTGGCGCAATCGAAGAATTTCCCGGAATATGGTACACGGCCCTTACAGAAAATAGCTGGTCAAAACATTTTATCTGTTTTCCAATTGGGTTTTCATTTCCAAAAATCCTTTTAGCTGTAATATCTGAAATAGCAATGCTGGAATCATCTTTTATGGCTGAAATTGCATTACCCTTAATAATTTTGAAAGGAAAAAAAGAAAAGAAATTTTGTTCGACATTGATAATTTTATCTACAAACTCCTTTTTTCCTTTGTAAATAATTTTATCCTTTTGATACCAGCTATCAGCATATAGTATAGATTTGACATTTGGATCTTGGTCTAAAGCCGGTTTCAGGAATAAGGCACAATCTGAAAGGGCGGGCATATCGCTTAGTTTAACCAAAACCTGATAAACATTCTCTTTTTCAGGATTCCAGGCATTGTAACTTTGTTCATCGTTCCAATAAAGCAAGGCAAAAACTAATCCGGCAATTCCTATGGACAAACCAAGAATATTGAGAAATGAAAAAAGGTTATTATGCTTGAGTTGGTAAATAAATATGTTGATATAATTTAAAATCATAGTTTTAGTTGTGGAGTTAAGATTAAAAAGAAACCTATCTTTTTATTTATTCATATTTCAGATATTTCAAAACATCGATTTTGGTTACCTGATATGCTTTTGCCAAAACAATAGTTAAGGTCAAAAACATCAACGCAATTAATGCGACAAAAAACGGAAGCACTGGAATGTCAATTCTAAAAGCGAAATCTTCAAGCCATTTTCGCAATAAAAGATAGGCGGGAACTATTCCGATTGCAAAACCAATCAAACAGAAAACTACATATTGTTTCGATAATTCTTTAAGTAAAACATTGGTTTCGGCTCCTAAAGTTTTTCTGATGGCAATTTCTCTTAATCTTCTTTCCATAGAAAATGAGGCTAAAGCAAATAATCCAAAGACTGCAATTAGAATTACAATTCCATTTAGAAGAGAAAATAATTTACTTTGATTTTGATAGTCTTTATAGGTTCTCGCAAAGTTTTTATCTACAAAATTATATTCGAACGGATATTCAGCATCAACTTTTGTTCTCCAGAATTTGTCTAAAGCAGCAATTGTTTGAGGCATTTCCTGTGGCGCAATCTTTACCGAAATATTGTGCAAATCTTTTTGCATGTAGTCAAAAGCGGTAATGTGTAAAAACACCATTGGCGAAATTCTATTTTGCAATCCAAAATAATTGAAGTCTTTTACAATCCCTACAACTCTAAATTTCCTGCCTCCCCAAACGATTTCTTTATTTATCGGATCTTTTTCCATCAAAGTTTTGGCAGCAGCTTCATTCAGTAAAGCATTAGAAAGAGTATCTGAAGCATATTTTTCAGATAAGTCTCTTCCTTTAAGCAATCGGATTCCTAAAACATCCAACATTCCAAAATCAATTGCCATTTGTTGGGTAATTACTTCTTTATTGTCTTTATAATGCATTCCGGACCATGAATTAATATCAGTTCCAATAGAAAATACTCCAGCAGAAACTCCCTGAACACCTTTAATTTTTAAAAGTTCTTGTTTGATTGTTTTATATCTTTCAAATTGTTTTTGATCTTTTTTCGATTTAAAAGAAATATCCATTACCTGAGCTCCTTTAAAACCTAAATCTTTCTCCGCCATATAATTTACTTGTTGATAAACTATAAAAGAACCAATGATAAAAAAAGTTGCTATTGCAAATTGCAGAACAAGCATTCCGTTTCTTAGCCAAATTCCATTTTTGCTTCGGGAAAAGTTTCCTTTCAAAACCTTCAACGGTTCAAAATTTGAAACATAGATTGCCGGTAAAACTCCCGAAACTAAAATGAGAATTATAAATATTAGAATTAATTGCAAGTAAAACTGAGAACCTTGAAGGATAATATTTTTGTTTAAAAGCGAATTGTAGAAAGGCAATGAAAGTTCAACAATTACCAATGCAATTAATAAGGAGAAAAGCGTAATTAATGTAGTTTCAAATACAAATTGAGTAATAATTTGTGGTTTTGTCGCACCAACAATTTTTCTTACGCCAACTTCTTTGGCACGTTTTACAGCGTTTGCGGTGGCAAGATTAATATAATTTACGATTGACAACACTAAAATTAGTATCGATAATCCCATTAATATTCTTAAAAAAGGCAGATTTCCGTTTCCTTCCGGAAAAGCATAATTTCCCTGAAAAAGTCTCGAACCACGAAACGCAAGTAATTTTGCTTTTGTAGGTTCTCCATACATTTTTAAAAATGCTTCATAAGTCATTCCTTCTTCTTTTGCCTGTCTTTTGAAGTTCTTTTCGATATAGATTTCGTTTAGATTTTTGATGATCGAAGTTGTATCACTTTGCTTTTTTAGTTTTAGCATTAAGCCAAAATTAAATCCCCAATTATCTCTCTTTTTTTCTAATTCTTCGTCGATTATGGTTGTCACTGCAGAAGGCATTACGGCTGATTTTTGTGATAATTTATATATACCACGAACCACAAAAAATCTATCGGCATATTTAACCTGCTTTCCCATTGGGTTTTCATTTTTAAATATACGCGAAGCCGCTTCTTCAGAAAAAGCAATACTGTTGCGATCATGAAGTGCACTTTTTGCGTTACCGCGAATAAACTCATAAGGGAAAAAAGAAAAGAAATTTTTTTGTGCCGAGAAAATCTTATCTACTACTTCTATTTTACCATTATATTGTATTGTTTCTTTTGTATAATTAGAATTGAAATAACAATAATCCTGTAATGCTGAATTTGTTGATTTTAAGATTGGAGCAGGAACAGGTGAGTTTACCGCCCAAACATTTCCGCCGCCAAGATCATTCATAACAACGTAAATTTTATCTTTTTCGGGATTCCATTGATCGTATGAATGTTCTTCGTTCCAATACAAAATGGCAAAAATTAATCCTGCGATTCCAATACTCAAACCCAAAACATTCAAAGCTGTAAAAAACTTGTTGTTCTTGATGTGGTAAATAAATATGTTTGTCCAGTTCTTTAGCATGATCTTAATTATTTAAAGTAACTGCAAAAACATCGACATTTCTATTATTTACTTTTTCTGAAAGTATAATTCCATCTTTCATTAAAATCGTTTTTTGCGAAAATGAAGCATCATAATCAGAGTGCGTAACCATCAAAATTGTGGCGCCGCTTGCATGAAGGTCCGTCAATAATTCCATTACTTCATTTCCGTTTCTGCTATCAAGATTTCCCGTAGGTTCATCGGCAAGAATGATTTTTGGGTCATTTATCAAAGCTCTTGCAACAGCTACACGCTGTTGCTGACCTCCAGAAAGTTGTTGAGGATAATGTTTCAAACGATGCGAAATACCCAATATAGTCGCAATATCTTCTACTTTTTTCTTTCTTTCGGATGATGGAACATTATTGTAAATCAGCGGTAATTCGATATTGTCAAAAACAGAAAGTTCATCAATCAAGTTGAAATTTTGAAAAATGAATCCAATGTTTTCTTTTCTTGCTTTCGATTTTAATTTCTCTTTAATACCGATCATTTCCTGGCCAAGTAATTCATAACTTCCGCCAGAAGCGCTGTCTAATAATCCTATGATATTTAGTAAAGTCGATTTTCCGCTTCCGGATGGTCCCATGATTGAGATAAAATCGCCTTGATTAATCGTTAATGAAATTTCGCTTAATGCACTTGTTTCTACTTCTTCTGTTCTGAAAATTTTTGATAGTTTTTTGATTGTGATCATGATTGTTTTTTTATAGATTGTTATTTTTCTTCTCAATAATTTTATTGCTGAAGTAACAGAAACGCATCCGATTAAGATAATTGACAATATAATCGATAAATGTCTATTTTTGTTACTTTTACCAACAATAATGTTTCACATATTTGCTGATTTGTTAGTCTTAATGTGATTTTCGTGCCAAAAATTTAAAGATCGTAACTACCTTATTTTTAAATTTTTATTTTTTAATAGAAATCTAAACTGTCCATTATTGGACAGCTTTCGTCCAAAACCGAACAAAAATGAAAAAGACAAATGCGTCAATATTAATTATCGATGATCAGGAAGACATACTTTTTGCGTCAAAAGTGTTCCTGAAAAAGTATTTTGAAGACATTTATACGCTAAATAATCCAAAAAATATTGTCGAATTATTATCTAAAAAAACGATTGATGTCGTTTTGCTCGACATGAATTATCGAATAGGTTTTGAAGACGGAAGAGAAGGTTTGTATTTATTGAAAGAAATAAAAACACTTTCGCCAAAAACGGTTGTGATTTTAATGACTGCTTTTGGAAAAGTAGAAACTGCTGTTGAAGGTTTAAAAAATGGCGCTTTTGATTATATTCTAAAACCTTGGGAAAATAAAAAGCTGCTTGAATCTGTAAAACAAGCCGTTGATAAATCCCGAAAAGATCAAAAGAAGGTTAAAGACGTTGCAGTCGAAGACAACTTTTTTATTGGAACTTCTGAGATTATAAAAAAAGCATATTCTCTGGCTGATAAAGTAGCAAAAACCGATGCTAATGTTTTGATTCTTGGAGAAAACGGAACCGGAAAATTTGTTTTGGCACATCATATTTTTAGTCAATCCGAAAGAAAGAATAATCCTTTTATTGCCGTTGATTTAGGATCTTTAAATTCGAATATTTTCGAAAGCGAATTATTCGGTTATGCCAAAGGCGCTTTTACAGATGCAAAAGTAGATACGCCGGGACGATTTGAAATGGCTCAAAACGGAACTATTTTTTTAGACGAAATCGGTAATGTTCCGCTGCATTTGCAATCTAAACTTTTGCAGGTTATTCAAACCAAAACCGTAACAAGATTGGGCGAAACCAAACCAAGACCGTTGAATGTTAGAATTATTACGGCAACAAATTTAAATCTGAAATTGGAAGTTGCCGATAAAAGTTTTAGAGAAGATTTGTATTATAGAATCAATACAATGGAAATTATTTTGCCTCCGTTGCGCGAACGTAACGAAGATAAAATTCCGTTAGCCGAATATCTTCTGGATAAAATGATTGAAAAATACGGAAGAGATGAAATTACTTTTGATAAAAAAGTATTAGAACAAATCGAAAAACACGCCTGGAATGGAAACATTCGAGAAATGGAAAATAAAATAGAACGCGCCGTTATTCTTTGTGAAAATAATAAAATCACGGTTTCTGATTTAGATTTAGAAACCATTACAACTTATGAAGAAAATCCGGATGACATTCAACTTTCTTCAGTTGAGAAAGCTGCGGTCGAAAAAGCATTAATCAAAAACAATAATAATATCAGTAAAACTGCCGAAGAACTTGGGTTGTCAAGAGGTTCTTTGTATCGTCGTCTGGAGAAATATAACATCAATATCAATTAATATGTTTAAATCATTTCAGACTTATAAACTTCTTTTTTTGAGATTAATTTTTATTGTAGCAGGAATAGAAATCTCCATTTATTTTTTTAAAGAAGGTTTGCTTTTTACTGCCGTATTTGGTCTTTTTATAGTTTTTCTATTAGGTAGAGAAATGTATTTTTATGTTCGAAATTTCGTTTTGCTTTATGATAAAACCATTGCTTCGATCTTGCAAAATGATTTTACTTCGGATTTTACAAAGCATAAATTCAATAAAAGTTATAATGATTTATTCCTTTTATATGATACTTTGAAAAACAAACAAAACGAGCAAGTTTCAAAAGACATTATTTACCGTTCTATTTTGAATAATATCGAAACCGGAATTATCATTTTGCAAAAGCAGGATAATGATTGGGATATTTTTTTGCTGAACGATTATTTCTCTTCTCATTTTAATGTTCCGAAAGTTTCAAAATGGAAATACCTGAAAAATCAATTGCCAGCCTTATGCGAAATTATTGAAGAAGATGGTTTTCAGGAAGTAAAAACTTCTGTCGAAATTCGGATAAACGAGCAAAATATGCAAACGTTTGTTTTGCAAGCTTCGAGAACAGAGATATTCGAGAAAGATTATTTTATTGTTTTGCTCGATTCGATTCAGAATGTTGTAGAGAAAAAAGAAAAAGATGCGTGGGTAAATTTGATGAAAGTCATTTCGCATGAACTTTTAAATTCCATAACGCCAATTCGTTCTATATGTCAGAATTTGCAGGATTTGGTAGAACAAGATTCGTTATCGACGGAAGATTTAGAAGATGTCAAAACCAGTGTAGAAACAATGTTGAGACGAAGCGATCATCTTCAGAAATTTGTCGAAGGTTATCGAAAGTTGGCGATGCTTCCTTCTCCCAAAAAAGAAAAAGTAGAATTGCAATATTTGATAGACAATTGTGTACAAATCATGAATCCTTTATTTAAGGAAAATAAGATTGAGGTTTTGAATGCAATTTCTTTTAAACGATGGATAAATGTTGACTCACAACAAATCGAGCAGGTTTTGATTAATCTTCTTACCAATTGCATTTATGCTTTAAAGGATATTAATGAGAAACAGATTTTAATTTCGGCGGAAGCCAAAGAAAACCGCATTTTTATTAGAATTATTGATAACGGAAATGGCATTGAAAAAGAAATCGAAAACAAAATATTTCTGCCATTTTTCACCACCAGAAATGAAGGCGCGGGAATTGGATTGACACTTTCTAAAAATATTATCGAAGCTCATGGAGGTTATATTGCACATAAAAATGAAGGTGGAAAAACTGTTTTTGAGATTTCTTTGGTTGAAGATTAAGTTTTGTTTGTCTAAAAGAAATGTAATAAAATTAGTTCTATATTAGCCATAATAAAAAAGTAAAAAAGACCTAAAGCTTATCAAAATATTCCAATAAAAATGACATCATCACATCTTGAAAATAGAATTTCTAAAGACAAAAATATTCTAATTGTTTTACAGGAAAATGTAGTAATAACTTCGGAACTTCAATATCTAATCGAAAATTTTTGCGGAATTGTAGTAAACAATCTTTCCGAAATTAAAACTTCGCTTGACGATAAAAAGATTTATGTGTGTGGAGATATCGATCAACTTCAAAATGATGATAATACTTTATACATTATCAAAGAAGTTTCTACAAATTATGAAAATCGAAACGAAAAAAATATTCATCTAATAGAATTGGGCAAAGTTCCAATTTTGGTGAGTAATGCTGGAGTTTATTTTAGAAAGATGTTTGATGAAGATGATTATTTTGATACGATAAAATCCGAACATATTTTTCAGCATTTGACAGAATCGAATAAAGAATCTACAGCTTTAAGAACAGGAATTTATTTGACTGAAGTTTCAAAAGAAGAAACAGAACAGGAAAGATTAAATTTTCGCCTTTTGAGATGTTCCAGTAATTTTACCGGACCAACAGATAATTTTCGTAATGCAGATCATACTATAATAAACGCATTAAATGATGCTGTTAAATATACTTTTGAAGAAGAAACAAAACTCAATCATGTTTTGGTTCAGATTTATGAGAATAAAATGAAAACGGAAGAAAACGCAAAAGAGGTAAAATCTAAAATAAAAGCACATTCTGATAAAACGAAGGATATGCCAAAAGATGGACTTATTGCTTTTTGTACTTTTTATGATCAATCTAATTTTGACAAACTAAAACCATCAAAAGAAGATCGATACGATTGGTGTTATAAAAAAGGCAGCGGATTTACAAGACTTCATTTCAAGTTAAAAAGTACGGTAAATGACGATACTTTAGACAAAGAATTCACGGTTACTTTATATCCAAATTCGGCTTTTTTAATTCCGCTTTCTACCAATAGATTATACACGCATGAGATTAAACCATCGGTTTTAAATGTCGATCAAATCCCAATTAGAATGGGTTATGTTGCCCGATGTTCAAATCTGGAAGCAGTATATATGAAAGGTCAAACGTATATTAAAGAAAAGAATGAGTTGGTTAAATTAGAACAAATGACTCCGGAAATGATGGTAGATTTGAGAAATTCATATTACGAAGAAAATAGTACCGAAAAGAAAGTAGAGTATGGAAAAATTCACTTTAGTATGAATTCAGGTGATTATGAAAAACCAATATATTAAGTTGAAACACCATAAAAGAAATCATGAATAAGTCAGATTTTTATAAAATTACACTTCCTTTAGAAAAGAACTTATTCGATGAATTATTACTTTCTGCAGAATTTGAAGATGTCGCCAAAGGAAGAATCGGAAATCATTTGGTTGATGTAAGTGAAAAAGGTGTTCCAATTGTGAGAACGACCACAATGTACAATATACCGGCGCAAAATTTTTCTGAGATTCATCATAAAATAGTAGAATCTATAAATGATATAACGGATGATTTGCCACAATTAGATTTCAATAATGCGCTGATAGAAAGATACGATTGTAATTATACGACAATGAAATATCATTCAGATCAATGTTTAGATTTAGAAACAGATTCTTATATCGGACTTTTTAGTTGTTATGAAAATCCGGAGAAACTAATCGAAAAAAACATCAGAAAACTGAAACTCAAAGACAGAATCACCAATGAAGAATTTGAAATTTCATTGACGCATAATTCAGTTGTTATTTTTTCATTAGAAGCTAATGCAAAGTTTCATCATAAGATTATATTAGAATCACTTCCGAATCCAAAACGATCAGAGTTAGATAATAAATGGCTTGGGATTACTTTTCGAAAATCAAAAACCTTTATACAATTTAAAGACAATTTGCCTTATTTTTTGAATGGAGAATTATTGACTTTAGCGGATGAAGATCAACAAAAAGAATTTTTTAAATTAAGAGGACAAGAAAATAGTGTTATGAATTTTTCTTATCCAAAACTATCGTACACACTTAGTGTAAGCGATACTATTATGCCAAAACTATGATATTAGCATTCGATACTTATTACTACGACGGAAAAGCAAAAACAGTTTGTCTTGAATTTACAGAATGGAATCAAAGTGAAAACTTCAAAATTCACACAGAAATAATCGATAACGTTGAAGATTATATTCCGGGAGAATTCTATAGACGAGAATTGCCGTGTATTCTTAGTGTTCTAAATAAATTTGATTTAAAAAATATCGAAGCCATTATAGTTGATGGTTTTGTTTATCTGGACGATGAAAAAAAATACGGTCTAGGCGGACATTTATATGAAAAACTAAATAAAGAAGTTGCGATTATTGGTGTGGCGAAGACAAATTTTGCTTCAATCGAAAAAGACAAAAAAAGCTGGTTTAGAGGCGAAAGTAAAAAGCCGCTATATGTTACCGCAATTGGTATAGAATTGGAAGATGCTTTTAAGAAAGTAGAAAAAATGGCGGGCGAATTTAGAATGCCAACTTTACTAAAAGAAATGGATCGATTGACGAAAGAAATATAGACACTTTTAAAAATCTCATAAATTTAAGTTTCTCTTTCGTAAGATTTTATAATTTAGCATAACGTATGAATTTTAATACATAGTAAGAACTTAAAGAATAAAATACTATGAATCCTGAAGTCGATTTTTATTTTGATGAAGCCGAAAAGTGGCAAAAAGAACAGGAAGAATTGCGTGCAATTGCGCTTGATTGTCAACTGAACGAAGAATTAAAATGGGGAAGTCCTTGTTATACTTTAGGTAAAAACAATGTTGTTTTGATTCATGCCTTCAAAGAATATTGCGCGTTCTTATTTTTCAAAGGCGCTTTATTAAATGACACCGACGATATTTTGGTACATCAAAGTGAAAATGTACAAGCTGGACGCCAAATTAGATTTACTAATCTTAAAGAAATAATAGAACAGAAAGCTATTTTGAAAACCTACATTTATCAAGCTATCGAAATCGAAAAAGCAGGCTTAAAAGTGGCGCTTAAAAAGACAACTGATTTTGAAGTTTCAGAAGAGTTTCAAAAGAAATTGGACGAAATGTTGGACTTAAGAAAAGCCTTTTATGACTTAACTCCAGGCAGACAAAGAGGTTATTTACTATATTTTTCTCAACCTAAACAATCCAAAACCAGAGAATCGAGAGTAGAAAATAGTATCGCAAATATTCTGAACGGAAAAGGTTTGAAAGATTAGAATTTGAATTAAAATCAGGTTTAAAGATTCCATAAAACAGAACAAAATGAGTCAACAAAATAAATTATCAGCAGAACAGCAAGAAGAATTATTGAGTGTCTTAGAAACTCGTTTCGAAAAAAATATGCAGCGCCATAAAGGTCTTGAATGGTCAAAAGTTGAAGCAAAGCTAAAAGCAAATCCAGATAAACTTTGGTCACTTGATGAAATGGAAAGAACCGAAGGAGAACCAGATGTAGTAGGTTTTGATGCTAAAACTGGAGAATATATTTTTTATGATTGTTCAGCCGAAAGTCCAAAAGGCCGAAGAAGTATTTGTTACGATCACGAAGCTTTAGAAAAAAGAAAAGAACATAAACCCGCAAACAGTGCCATCAATATGGCGGAAGAAATGGGAATTGAAATCCTGAACGAAGAACAATATCGCGAACTTCAGCAATTGGGTAAATTTGATGCCAAAACTTCAAGCTGGATTTTAACTCCGGCAAACATCAGGAAATTAGGCGGTGCCGTTTTTTCTGATTTCCGTTACGATACCGTATTTGTGTATCACAACGGCGCAGATTCTTATTATGCTGCCAGAGGATTTCGCGGTTCATTAAGAGTCTAAATTAAATTTTATAAGTTTTATCAGGAGCTAATCCAGCCATCCATTATATCTTTTACGGCGAACCCCGCCATAAAAGGATGCCATTTCTGTCTGGGCTAGGGCATCAGGTTTTATAATAAATCAATGTTTTATAATTAAAAAAATAGGCATTCGTCATTTTGGCTAACACAAGAACCAAAGTGGCTACATTCAACTTTAGATTTCATCGGACTTTTGCATTGTAATATTAAAACAATAAAAAAATGCAAAAGACAATCTTCATTACAGGCGCTTCATCAGGATTAGGAAAAACAACTGCAAAATTATTTCAAAGCAAAGGCTGGCAAGTAATTGCAACGATGCGTAATCCTGAAAAAGAAACAGAATTAAACCATCTCGAAAATGTAATTTTACTTCCGCTTGATGTTTCAAATTCGGAACAAATTAATTCTATTATTAAAAAAGTAACCGATTCTTATTCGGTAGATGTTGTTATGAACAATGCTGGTTACGGATTAATTGGAGCGTTAGAATCTTTGACAGAAGAACAAATTCAGCGCCAAATAACCACCAATTTATTAGGAGTGGTTTTGGTTTCAAAAGCTTTTGTACCACATTTTAGAGAGAAAAAAAGCGGTGTTTTTCTAAATATTTCTTCAACATTTGGCTTAATCGGATTTCCTACTTGTTCTATTTATAGCGCTACAAAATTTGCTGTAGATGGTTTTTCTGAAAGTATGGCTTATGAATTGGCTCAATTTGGCATACAGGTAAAAGTTGTTGCGCCAGGAGGAATGCAAACCGATTTTGCCATTCGATCTATGGAAATTGGTCAACATGATGCTTACGCAAAATTGACCGAAGAAGTTAGTAAAGGATATAGCGCAGAACAAATCGCGAATTACAGTAAAGTCGAAGATATTGCTCAAATTGTTTATGAAGCCGCAACAGACAATAAAAATCAATTGAGATATATTGCCGGAAATGATGCTAATGCTTTATATGACGAAAGAGTAAAACTAGGAGCAGAAACACAAGTTCAGAATATAAAATCAATGTTTACTTTTTAATTTATCCGAAAAATGAAAAATCAAGCTATAGAACTCACTACTTTTAGACTTAACGGATTTACGACTGAGCAGTTTATTGAAGCGAATAAAGAAGTAGACGAATTCCTAAAACGCCAGGAAGGATTTAGATCCAGAAGTATTTTTGAACTCAAAAAAGGCGTTGTCTATGATATGCTTTTCTGGGATAGTAAAGAAAACGGTACAGCTGCAATGCATCAATTAATGACAGAACTTAGCGATTCAGTCGTTCACGATATGATCGATCAAAGTACCGTAAGCTGGAACATTGCAACGGTAGAACATTTCGTAAATTTGTAAACGAAGCAATTCAAATCTTAATGATTTTAATATCTGAATAATGAAAAATCAACCTAAAATATTCAATACCATATCTGAATTGCATAAAGCAATGGGACAACCCAAACCCATGCATCCGCTTATTAGTATTCTGAATTATGGTGAAGCTATTTTTGATCCAAAAGATTTTGAGAACGGCATAATTCTGAACTTTTACAAGATCTCTTTCAAAACTAATTTCAGCGGAAAATTACGATACGGACACGGTTTTTATGATTTTGAAGAAGGAGGAATGTCGTTTGTAAGTCCGGGACAAATTTTGAGAATACAAGACGAAGAAGCGGATTATAGCGGAATGTCATTGAATATTCATCCGGATTTTTTCCGTCCTTATTCTTTAAATACCAATATCAAGAAATATGGCTTTTTTGCTTATTCGGCTTCAGAGGCTTTGTATTTGTCAGAGAAAGAAAAAGAAACTATTTTGGACGTTTTTGCCAATATTCAAAATGAACTCAACGAACGTATTGACAATTTTAGTCAGGATGTAATTATTTCGCAAATTGAACTTTTGCTCAATTATAGCAACAGGTTTTATAACCGTCAGTTTATTACCAGAAAAGCTATTAACAATGATGCGCTTTCTCAATTAGAAAACCTTCTGAATGATTATTTCAATGACGAAAAATCAATTCTAAACGGAATTCCAACGGTACAATTTGTAGCCGACGAATTAAAACTTTCGCCAAGATATTTGAGCGATTTACTCAGGAATGTTTCCGGTCAGAATACACAACAATTCATTCATGATAAATTGATCGAAAAGGCTAAAGAATATATCACAAACGGGGCTTTATCGATATCTGAGATTGCGTATAAACTGGGATTTGAACATCCGCAATCTTTCAATAAACTGTTCAAGAAAAAAACAAACGTAAGTCCGGTTACGTTCAAAGAATCATTTTATAAAAACTAATTATGGCAGCAATGGATTTTGAACAATTGAAACAACGTTCCTTAAAAATAAGAGAACATTATCACGAACTTGAACGTATGCATCACGGCAGCGAATGGAGTATTGAAGAAGATGCTTTGGCTTTCTTGACTGATGCTGGTCTAGTCGGGCGTCACGTGATGTCTCAACAAGGACGTTGGCCAAAAGGGAATACCCACGAAGAACTTCAACATAAACTAGGAGAATCAATTTGGTGGCTGACAATATTAGCAGAACGAATGAATCTGAATATAGAAGAAGCCACAGAAAATTTCCTAAAGAAAACAGAAAAACTATTAGGAGATTAATCTAATTCTATAAAATATAAAGTCTAAAAAACTCCAAAATCAAATGACTTTGGAGTTTTTAGTTTTTAAAATCAATTGAATTTCTGAATAGCTTCTGTACTAACAGGAGTAAAAAAGTTAATTAAATTACCGTCTGGATCACGAAATAATAAAGAACGATTTCCCCAAGGCATTGTGGTTGGTTTCTGAACAACATCTTTGATAAAATCCTTAATTCTTTCATATTCATCGTCAACATTGTCAACGCGAAATTCTATAATCACGCTTTTATTGTGGGCAGGTTCTGCAATTCCTTCCCCAAACAAGCTTAATGTTTTGGTGCTTCCTATCGCCAAAGTTGATGAACTCGTTTTTATTTCTGCAAAGTCCTCCGTATACCAAGTCGCTTTCAAATTAGTTATTTTTTCTAAAAACGGAACCAAACGTTTAATGTCGGCGGTGATAATTCTTAATGATGCTAAATTCATGTTCTTGTTTTTAATTGTTTATTTAATACTTCAAAAGTAAAATGGTCGTGTGACAAGAGTATGTCAGCAGGGGTTAAGTTTTTTTGCCATATGGCAAATCCTGACACAAAAACTTTGTTTAACTTGCAGCTATGAAAGAATTTATAGAATTTGTATTGCAATTTGGAAACCTAAATCAACAACAAATTGACTTAATCTCCAAGAAAGCAACCGTATTAGAACTTCCTAAAGATGCATATTTTTCAGAAGCAGGCAAAATTGCACAGCAAGTTGGGTTTGTTCTGTCTGGCGTTCTGCGCGTTTGTTATTACAATAATAAAGGTGAAGAAATCACCAAATATTTCCCCGTTGAAAATAATCTGGTGGTAGATCTGGAAAGTTTCGAAAATGATATTTGTTCAAATGTATATGTTCAGGCAATTACAGATTGTAGTATACTAGTTTTTTCTAAAAATGACTGGAAAGAACTTTTAGATACTATTGTAGGCTGGGATGCTATTGTACATAAAATGATTTTGAAAACACTGAGACAAAAAATGGAAAGAATAAGCTCGATGGTTTCAGAAGATGCAACTACGCGTTATTTAACATTTCTGAAAATTTTTCCTAATGTTATCAATCGAATTCCGTTATCGTATGTTGCGTCTTATTTAGGAATCACACAATCTTCTTTGAGCCGAATCAGAAAAAATATCAGTTAGATCGCTTTTTGCCAAATGGCAAATGATTTTGTTTTTAAAGGAATGACCTTTGTCTTAATAACTTAAAAAAGGAAAAATGAAATCAGTATTAATTACAGGAGCAAATAGAAGCATAGGATTAGAATTGGTAAAACAACTTTCTCAAAAAGGTTTATTCGTTTATTTAGGAACGCGTGATCTTGAAAAAGGAAATACAGTTGTAAAAGAACTAAACGCAAATGGATTCGAAAATATTAAAGCGATTCAAATTGATGTTACAAATCCGGATACAATTTTGGCTGCAAAAAACATTGTAGAAAGTGAAAAAGGAAAATTAGACATTCTGATTAACAATGCCGGAATAAGTGGCGAATTTCCTCAGAGCGCTTCAACAACGGCGATTAAGGACATTCAGCATGTATTCGATACAAACTTCTATGGCGTTATTAGTGTTACTCAGGCATTTCTGGAATTGCTTAAAAAATCAGAAAGTCCAAGAATTAGCAACATAACGTCAGGACTTGGATCGCTAACATTACACAGTGATCCTAATTGGAAATATTATAATTTTAAAGCAACAAGTTATGTGACTTCAAAAGCGGCGCTGAATGCTTTTACAATTGGATTGGCGTATGAGTTGAAAGATTTACCATTTAAGGTAAATGCAATTGATCCGGGTTATACCTCTACAGATTTTAATCATCATTCAGGTCCAGGAACTGTAGAAAGTGCAGCAAGTTTCATTATTAAGCATACGCTTACAGACGAAAATGGGGCTACAGGAAAATTTTTTAGTAATGATATTGAGGATGAAACCGGCATTAGCCCTTGGTAATATTAATATAAAGCGGTAAGAATTTATTTCTTACCGCTTAATTGTTACTCTCTATTTTGTTTTAAAATTTGGTAAAATGTATTTAGCCAAAATTTCAAATGCCTGCTTAGCTTTAAATGATCTGTAATTGCCCTGGGTGAAAACAACTGTTAGATCTAGGCTTTCGATTATGAATATAAACTGACCACCATTACCGGAGGCAAAAAGTAAATTTTCCTGAAGATCTTTTGTTTTGATGGCTTCGCGATACCAATAATAACCATAATATGTTGGTTGTGGATATCCTATTTTGCTTCTGCTGGATTTCATATTCGAAAAATCAGGAATTAAAATGTCACATGTGGTAGATTCTGTAATCCATTTTTTTGAAACAATCTGCTTGTTTTTCCAGGCACCTTTATCTTTTACAAGTTGTCCAATCTTTATCATATCAATTGGTCTAATATAGAATGATCCGCCTGTCATACCGTTTCCGCTTGGGTCTATAGTCCATTTATAAGATGAAATTCCAAGAGGATCAAATAAATGTTTTTTGGCAAAATCCATAATAGACATATTAGCAGCTTTACTTATTACCCCACTAAGAATAACAGGATTTACTGTGGTGTATGACCATATTTCGCCTGGTTTGTTTTTCATTTTAAGAAGCAATGAATGCTCTACCCAGTTTTTACTTAAACTCATTTCGTCTTCACAATCTTTCGTGTCGTTAAATTCTTCGCAATCAAAACCTGATTTCATTTCAAGCAGATTTTTAATGGTTAGCAGTTTTTTAAACGGATCTGTTTTCAGCGAAGGATACCCTGGGAAAAACGGGTAAACTCTCTTATTTACATCTTTAATAAACCCCTTGTCGATAGCAATTCCAACTAATAGACTTGTTATCGATTTAAAGGAGGAACGAGAATCATGAAGAGAATCTCGTGTGTAACCATTAAAGTATTGTTCATATACCAATTCCTTGTTTTTTGAAATTAGTACACTATGAATTCCGGAGTAATGATTACGCAAAATTGAATCTGTCATCTCGCGCAGAAGAGAGCTCTGAGTCTTTAGTTCAATTTGAGCAGATATACTAAAGATGTTGAGAAATAATAAAATAAAGACAGAGTAGGTATTTTTCATGTTTAAATATAAGTATTTTATTAAAATGAAAATTTTAATAAAGATGAGAATGTGCCAACAAGAAAATTTTTCAGCAAGGATATTGATGATGAAACAGAAGTTAGTCCGTGGTAATAAATTTGTTTTTTAAAATAAAATCAAAAGTTTAATTAATAGTCATATCGATTGTAATAGTTCTTAAATTTGTAAATAGACAACTAAAAAACAACCAGATATGGAAGATTCAAATTTGCCAAACGATACAACACCAAAAGTTACTGGAATTGGAGGTATTTTCTTTTTTTCAGACAATCCAAAAGAAACAAAAGAATGGTATTCTAAAAATCTAGGATTGAAAACCAATGATTGGGGTTCGACTTTTGAATCCCGAGATATTAATAATCCAGACAAAGTAAATTCACTTCAGTGGAGTCCTTTCAAAAAAGGAGATGAATATTTTTCTCCATCCAAAAAAGAATTTATGATTAATTATCAGGTTCAGAATATCGAAGGACTTGTAGCTAGACTTAAAGAAAATGGCGTAACAATATTGGATGATATTGCAACATATGACTACGGGAAATTTGTGCATATTCTCGATGCAGATGATAATAAAATAGAGCTTTGGGAACCGGCTTAATTATAAAAGGCACTAAAATATTCGAAACTAAAACTATCGATTGACATGGAAAACAAGGATTATAATGCTTTGCTGCAACACATAGCAAATCCATTAGATTATTCAGAAGGTTTTTATTTAGTATATGTAGAAGTTCCAGTAAGAACCGCCGAAATAAGCGAAATAATCTCCGAACATGCTAAAATAATTTCTGAACTCGAATTTGGTTATTTGTGCGAAGTGCATATGCAAGATATTCCGGAAATAGTAAGATCATTGTCGCTGAAAAATCATGCTATTTATCAAATAGTCAGATTAGTAAAACTATCGAGAAAAGACTAATTGTTGAAATAATATTTTTTATATTAGCTTTAATAAAAACCACTTATTACGCAAAACCAAAAACCAAATAATATAAATGGAGAAAAAAATACTATCAGAATTAACAGATCAGGAATTGTTGCAAGAAGCAAAAAAAAGGAAATCAACTTCTATAACGAATGCTTTTTTAATTGGATTTCTAGTAGGAATTGTAGTTTACAGCGTTGCAAAAAACACTTGGGGTTTTCTAACGTTAATTCCTTTATTTCTTATTTATAAGTTAGTTAATAAGCCAAAATACGACGACAAAGAATTAGAAAATATATTAAAAGAGCGAGGTTTAAAATAATCGCTAAGATTTATAAACCATGCTTCAGATAAAAAAAAACTCCTTAATTATTTAAGGAGTTTTTTTGTGATTTTTATAAAATGTTAATGCTAATTAATTTGAGACGTAGTCAGGAAACGGCTATATTCTTTAATTTTTGTTTTTAATCTTTCAGCCAAATATTTATTCCCATCTTTTAATTCGTCATAGATAGTTTCGGCTTCTTCCATATACATTAACTTTTTTTCATCTTTCCAGTAAAACGGAGGTTCGTATAGATTTGTAATTCTGTCTGCCATTTTAACTGCCCAAATTTCGATTGGTTGTTCTTTAATTCGTTTTAGACTATCTAACATTTTTTCAAGCGATCCTTCAATTTTGTCATTTTTGGTTAACGCAAGAACGCCACTTGCAACTTCATGACCAAAAAGAGCCTTTACTTTTTCGTATGTAATTGCTGTGTCTTCAATAGTATCATGAAGTATTGCACATTTTATGGCTAAATCAGAATTGATGTTTTCCGTGTGTTGAATTGCATTTAAAACTTCGAAGACAACACTTCCAATATGATTTAGATATTCAACTTGTTCACCATCACTAAAACCACCATATTTTTGTCCGTTATGTAATTTTGAAGCCAATTGCCATATTTTTTGAATTTCATCGATTGACCATTGTTTTTGTTGTTCCATTTGTGATGTTTGAATTAATACAGGCTATTTTTTATTTATGTAATTTATTACTTTTTTTTGGAATTTATCTTTTGCAAAGAAAATATTGTTTGTAAGAAAGATTTATATTCGTAATTATAAAAACTAAATTCAAAAAAACAGCCTAAACCAAAACCTCATGAACAAAATTTTAATTGCTGTATTTTGCTTTCTATCCTTATTGTGTAATGCGCAAGTGACTAATAAAAAGCAAAAAACAGACCTTACCGTTATTGGAACTGTTCATTTTCCAACAAAAAATATAAACGCAGACACTATTTATTCGGTTTTAGAAAAATTAAAACCGGATGTAATTTTAATGGAATCTGATGGAAGTAATTTTAATCCGGATTTTACATTCAAGAAAACATACGATGAAAATGAATGGAATGCCGTTCTGAAATATAAAACTAATTTTAAACAGACGCTTTTCAGACCCATCGAATTTGAAGGTCGAAATGACTACAGAAAACAAAATGGCATTCAGAATGTTGATGTTGTGTTTAATGAAATAAATACGCTTGACTCCTTAAATAAACTTTCGGAAAAGCATAAGAAAATCTGGAATAGATTTGTAGAATTGGCCAATTCATTAGAAGAACAAAGCAATAGTTCTCTAAAGGAAATAAATTCTGCAGCGGTAGAAAATTTAGTAAGAGAAAGACAATTTTACCAATACCAAAAACTAAAAGAAATTGTTGATGAAAACGCTGAATTCGACAAAATAAAAGTAGAAACACCAACCAAAGAATCAATTTCGTTAAGAGAATTATACATGAGATATTGTTATTTTGAAGAATTACGAAACAGAACCATAATCGATAATATTTTAAAATGGAAAGCACAATATCCTAATAAAAATATTGTCGTATTAATAGGTTTCTATCATAAATATTATTTGATAAATGAATTAAAATGGAAGCAAAAAAGTAATGATTTTGAATTGAAAGACTTGTAGTGAATTGAAAAAAAAACTAAAAATGAAAATCATAAAACTATTTTTAATTGTATTACTTTTCACATCTTGTAAAAAAGAAACTGAATTTACTCAAATTCCAGTAGTCAAAATTCCTTTTGTCAAAACTCCAATTATTCAATCAGAAATAGATCGACTAAAAACTAAATCAGAAATAGAAAACTTCATTCGAAAAAGTGATACAAATTACAAGAAGTATGAATTAAAAAATCTTCAGGATTTCAACAGAAATACTAGCAATGATAGTACAAATAAGATTTTGGCAAATAAACTCAATGTCAAAACAAATTACACAAAAGTTGATTTTGATAATAATGGTTACACTGATTTGCTTGCTATTGGAGATAATCATACGTGTTTTGGAGATGGAGAAAAATCATGTAGCTTTTCACCAATTGTAGTAATGAATAATAAGGAAAATAAACCGAAAATTTTTCATATTGATAAAGAATGGGGAAACTCAATAGTCCCAAAAGTTGAATATATAAACTCTCAACCTTTTCTAGTTGTTTATAAGAAAACCTTAGTTGATTGGAAAAAAAAGAAATATTCAGATTCAAAAGCTATTTTGACCTTTAAATTTGGCGATTTTATCGAATACAATGAAAATCCAAAAAAGAATAAAATTAGCAAAATTGAATTTAGAACTTCCGGTTGTTTTGGTTCTTGCCCAGTTTATAAACTTACATTAAATAGAGATTCATTATCAATATTTAATGCTCAATATTATAATTTCAATAAAAAAGACGAAGTTGGTTATGGTAAAGAAGAAGGTGTTTTTTCTACAAAAATCAGTAAAGTAGAATTTGATAAATTAGAAGAACTTTTAAATTATTGTGATTTTGAAAATTTAAACAAAGAATACTATGTAATGCATACTGATGACCAAACTGGATATTTGAAAATAACGTTTAATAATGGCAAAGTAAAAAACATGAGTGACTATGGAATGATTGGAACTTATGGATTAAAAAATCTTTACCAAAAGTTGGCAGAATTGAGATTTAACCAAAAATGGAAAAAAAACTGATTGCTCAAAGTTAGCTATAAAGAGTTTTTTACTATAAATCTTTGGAATCAAAAAAAAACAGAAATGAAAATAAAACTTACTATTACAATTATTCTTTTGACTTTTTTTACAAAGGTTCAATGTCAAGATCTGACAAAATTTAAAATTGATTTTAAATTAGCTTTAGATAAATCATTGAATGAAAAAAAGTTAAATGATCTATTTTCAAAATACCCGAATCTTTTAACTCCGCAAAGTGATATTACGCAATTGTCATCAGGTTTAAAGGGAGAAAATTTGACAAACTTTCCTTTAAGCAATTTTAAAAATGACAATTTATATATTGATAACATTGATAAACTGTTGAATTCAGAAAATTCATTTCAACGGATATTTTCCTATTTAGTAATTGGGGCTTCTAATGATTTGACAAAAGAAGATCAATTACTGAGTAAATTAAAATCAGAAAAAGGAAAAGGGAATTTGGTTTGGTGCGGAATGGCATTATTGAATTTAAAAACGAAACACACTACTGAAATGTTTGATTTTTTAGTCGAAAACGAAAACTTTGGTGATGCACATATGTTGCCTTTATTCTTCAAACTAGACAAAGTAAGTTTACAAGAAACAGCATATAAAAGATATGACAGTGAAAAAATAAAAGCCAAAATCTTAGCGGTTCAGATATTATCAATCACTGGAAAAAATGATAAAACAGAGAAAATTGTTTTAGATGCGGTTAAAAATTGGGATATGAACATAAAAGGATATGCAATTTATACCGTAAAAGAACTTCAGATGGGGAATTTATTAGAAACCTTTAAACCATTTTTAGACAATGATAAAATAAGAAAAATAGCTTTGCAAGCTTTAGCCGAAAGCCCAACAAATAGTGATGTTGAATATCTGAAATCTTTAACAACTCAAAAAGATAGCATTTCTGATGATTTATTAGATTGCTTTTTTGAATCAAAGAAAGTTGATAATCTAAAGTTTTGGCTGGAATTATTAAAAACAAAAAAGATTTCAAATGACTATTATTTTTCAGTTCCAAATAATAGACTGATTCATTCGGATGAATTATTGCCAAATGTTCAAAACACTTTGAAAGAATGCAAAAATGAAAAAGTAATCGAGGAATTAGTAAGAGCTTTACAAGGCAGAAATGATATTGAAAGTACAGATATTTTAATTGGTTTTTTAAAACACAAAAACTCTAATATAAGATATTGGAGCGCTGATGCATTAAAAGGAAATAAGAGCCAAAAATTAATTGATCTTTTGCCAGGTTTAATAAATGATGAAGAATATAGAACAACGACTTTAGTAGATTTACTTATTGAAAATAATATAAGTAATCAACAAAGTACATTTGAGAAAATATATCAAAATAGTGGTGAAAATCAAGATTGGGAAAGAAGTTCAATAGAATATTTGGCATATTATCCATTAGAAAAAGATAAAGAACTTTTCAAAAAAATTCTGAAAAATAAGGAATCAGATTTTTCAGTAAGATATGCTGCTGCATTAGGATTAGGAAGATTAAAAGATACTACTTCAGTCGATTTATTAATTAAAGCTTGTGAAGAATCCAGAAAAGAAAGTGATTTAAATTCTAGAATATATCTGGAAGCATTAGCAATGGTTAAGGGTGAAAAAGCAAAAAATGAAATCAAAACATTTCTAAATAGTGACGAACAAGTTGTAAAAGAACTTGCAAGCGAATTATTAGAAAAATGGAATTAAATAAAACACATATCAATTCAGCAAAATAATAATGGAGTCAAACCAATTGCTTTTTTTTCTTAGTGCTTTAGGCGCTTTTAATGGTTTTATACTTTCGATCTATTTTGCTATAAATGCCAAGAAGAAAATTTTTGCAAACTACTTTTTATCCTTCTTGCTGTTGGTTTTAAGTATTCGAATTATAAAATCTGTGTTTTTTTACTTTAATCCACACTTATCCAATATTTTTATTCAAATCGGACTTTCGGCTTGTATTCTCATTGGGCCTTTTCTTTATTTAAGTCTCAAGCCAAATGAAGAAGATAAAAACCAAAATTGGGTAAAACATATAATACCTTATTTAGGTGGAATAACCATTTTGGGGATTTTATATCCTTATGTCGAACATCAGCAAATTTGGAGTTGGTGGATTGTAAAAGCAATATATTTTCAGTGGTTTGTTTATATTGTTTTGTCTTTTAAATACATTCAGCCCATTTTTCAAAAACTAAAAGAAAAAGAAAGTCTGAAAAAAATAGAAGTGTGGTTTCTGAGCATTTATCTTGGAGTTGCCTTTATATGGTTGGCTTATTCCAGCGCTGCTTATACATCGTACATTGTTGGAGCTTTGTCTTTTACATTTATTTTGTACTTAATTGTTTTGCTTTTAATTTTTAAAAATAACCACGAAAGTGTATTTTTTCAGGAAAAGGAAAAATACAAAAACAAAGTAATAGATGCAGAAATGCTAAATCTAATTAGCCAGAAATTCTCGATAATTGTGGAGAAAGAACTATATCTCAATCCTAATTTTAATCTTGAAGAAGCTTCAAAAGAGCTGAAAGTAACCAAGCATTTATTATCTCAATATGTAAATGAAATTTTAGGGAAGTCTTTTTCAAATCTTATAAAAGAATATAGAATCGAAAAAGCAAAGATATTATTAGAAACCGAAAAAAACTTCACACTCGAAAGTTTAGGTTATGATAGTGGTTTTAGTTCAAAATCTACTTTTTTTACTGCTTTCAAAAAAACAACGGGATTTACTCCTGCCGAATATCAAAAATCACATTCAAAATCAGTTTGATATTATAAATTAAGAGTTCTACTTTATAAATTAAAACCTTTTCAAAATCCATCTTCGGGATATTTGCACTCATTATTAATAACTTAAAAATTTTAAAAATGAGAAAAGTGTTTTTATGTATTCTTTTAATTCTTTTGTTTTTTAATGCAAATGCACAATCAACTGAACCTGAAAATGATTGGCTTTTGATTCAAAAAACACTTAATTTATACTTGGATGGACAAGGAACTGGCGATTCTGTCAAAGTCGCAAAGTCATTTCATGATTCCTGGCAACTGAAATATTTAGCCGACAATAAAGTAAATATTGTATCTAAATCTAAATATATAAAAGGCTATAAAACTGCACCATATCCTAAAGTTGCTAATTGGTCAGGACGCATTGTTTCTATTGATATTACAAATACTGTCGCTGCTGCCAAAGTCGAAATCAGTACTCCAAAACTTTTGTTTACAGATTATTTTAATCTCATGAAAATAAATGAAGACTGGTTTATAGTAGACAAAATTTCAACCAGATCGTCGCATAAAACGGTTGAGGTACCATTAGCTAAAGCAAAAGAATAAGGACTTTTAATTTTTATCAAATGAATAAAATAGTAGTTTTAGTACTTGTTTTATGGTCTGCAAGTATGAATTCGCAAAGCAAAATCTTATTTGTGACTTCAAATCAGGATTTTTATGGAAATACTAAAATTCCTGCTGCCAATCATTTTGAAGAAATCGTCGTTCCTTATGATATATTTATAAAAGCCGGTTACACCGTTGATTTTATAAGTCCAAAAGGTGGCGCGATTCCCATTGGATATATGAACACATCTGATAATTTGCAAAAAAAGTATTTGTATGACAGTTGGTTTATGGACAAACTGGAACATACGATGAAACCAACCGAAATTATTTCAAGCGATTATACTGCCATTTTTTATAGTGGCGGCGGCGCAGCAATGTTTGGAGTAGCAGAAGATAGTACGATTCAAAAAATTGCAAGAACGATTTATAGTAAAAACGGAGTTGTTTCGGCAATTTGTCACGGAACAGCTGGAATTGTTTACTTAAAAGATGAAAACGGAAAGTCGCTGTATGCAGGAAAAAAAATTACAGGTTATCCGGATCAGTTTGAGAATAAAAATGCAGAATATTACAAATCATTTCCGTTTGCGATGAATAATGCAATTAATCAAAATAAGGGGAATTTTGTTTATTCTGAAAAAGGCGGAGATGCTTTTTATATCGTAGACGGAAGATTTGTAACCGGACAAGATCCAAGTTCTGGAACTAAAGTTGCAAATGAAGTAGTGTCGATTTTGAAAGCCAATTCGAAAGCTTCACATACAATTTTAAAAAATGATTCAGAACAAGTCACAGAAATTCTTTTGGATTATATTGAAGGAACTGCGAATGGACAACCCGAAAGACTAAGAAAAGGATTTCATCCTAATTTTAATTTGTATACCGTTGCAAATGATACTTTGTGGACACGTTCTGGCGAGCAATATATTTCGAACATAAAAACTGGAGAAAAAGTCAACCGAATTGGAAAGATTATTTCAATTGACATTGAAAAAGATGCCGCAATAGCCAAAGCTGAAATCATAATACCAAACAAGCGGATTTTTACAGATTATTTTTTAATGCTGAAATATGGAGGAATCTGGAAAATAGTCCACAAAAGTTATTCTTGGAGAGAACTGCCAAAAACAGAATAAGACACTTTAATTCAAGAAGGTTTCTTCGCCGTTAATATGGTATGAATGTCGATTTCGGTTTCTGATTTCTTATATTCTACTTTGAATGTTTGAAGTTCTTCAAAATTATTTTCAACAAATTGTTTTTTTAAATCATCTAAATTGTGATAATAAAAGAAAATCCTGTCGCCGCTACTGCCAACTTGAAAGTCAGATTTATTTGGGTCGCCTTCGACAAAACTCATGTAAATAAGTCCATTTTCATTCAATAGATTGTAACAGTCACCAATAAGTTTTTGACTGTCTGAATGTGATAAATACGGTAGACAAAAACCACAAACAATTCCGTCATATTTGGTTTTGATTTCGTCAATTTGTCTGCTGTCCATCACGGCAAAATTGGCGGTTGGATTGCTTTTGCTTGCAAGTTCAATCATATTTGGTGCGATATCAATCCCGAAAATATCAAAGTCCGGACGTTTTGATAATAGATACTTTGTAATGTTTCCGGGACCACAACCAATTTCCAGAATTTTTGGATTTGCTTTATCAATTGAGCGACATACAAAATCATAAGTATCATTGTATAAGTCCAAGTCCATAAACTTGTCTTGATACAATGAAGCAATTTTGTTCCAGGTTTCAAATGTTTCTTTATAGATGTCCATTGTTTTACAGTGGTCTAAAATGATTTATAATGTTTTGGTAACTTGAGTGTTTTCTAATTTAGAAATGAAATATTTTAAGCAAAACGAAAATACGATTAAAAATTACAGTAAATCTGAAAATTGCTTTGTGAATGCGTCTGGTTTTGTATTTATTATTCGAAAAGTATAAAACACAAAAAAACTCCTTAACTTCTTAGGGAGTTTTTTTGTTTATAATGAAGGACGACAATCAAACAGTTGAGGTTTTTTTAGCTTTTTTGCTAGCTTAAAATCGACTATTTTATTTCATCGCGTCATTAACGGGTTTGCTATCTACAAACTGCTCAAAACTTAAGATTTTGCTATCTTTTAGTTTCCAAATATGCGCAACTCGGGCTTCAAATTTTTTACCTGTAATTTTGTTAGTTCCGGTATAAGTTCCAAAAGCAACGACTTTATCATCGCTGGCAACATAGTCTTCGGGAGTAAATTTATAATCAATCCATTCATTTCCCAGTCTGCTAAAAACATTTTTGGTTATGCTTTCTAAACCAATATAAGTTCCTGCATACGGAAAACCTTTGGCTTCTGTCCATGAAATAGTATCGATTACATATTTAGCCAAATTTTTACCATTTTCCTCCGAAGTTTTTCCTTCGTATGTACTTTTTACAATTTCTAGATTTGTCATACTGTTTTTATTTATAGAACAGCCCGACAATATAATAAGTATTGTCAGGCTGAATATGATTTTTAATTTTACCATTTCATCTCTCCGGTATTTACTTTTGCCCCAATTTGCAAGGCAATTTCAAAAGTAAGAGTTGGATATTTTGCTTTGATAGCTTTAATTAAAGCTTCTGAAGTTTTGTTGGTTTTTAAAGCCTCTTCATAAAACTGGATATAGCTTTTGGTATGTTTTACAGCCGAAATATCAAACGGACTTTGAGAATTGGCGTGAGCAGGAATTACAATTTGCGGATGCAATGCTTCAATTTTGTCCAGAACATTAATCCATTGTTTACGTGCATCTGCCGTTTGTGCATCTGCCATCCAAAGGTTAAAAGTTGTTCCAAAAACATTAATCCCGCCCACAACTGCTTTTATAGAAGGAATCCATACAAATGTTTTTGATGGAAATTCTTCCAATCCTATGATTTCTAGTTTTTGTCCTTCGAGATCAATGCTGTTTCCTTTTAAAACCTGAGGTAAAACCACATTAGAAGTAATTGCTTTTCCTAATCGTTCTCCCCAAATGTCTAATTTTTTCTGTGCCGTTGCTTTAATCGATTCTACTGTTGCCGGCGAGGCATAAGCGGTAACTTCAGGGAAATATTTTTTGAATACTTCCAATCCAAAATAGAAATCAGGATCTGTATGTGAAATATAAATAGTAGTTAATTTTTTACCTGATTTTTTAATTATTTCGGCTACTTTTTCAGCATCTTCCAATGTAAATTGAGCATCAATCAAAACGGCATCTGTTTTTCCTGATACTAATACCGAAGCGACACCAAAACTATTTTCGGATGCATTAAAAACTTCCAGTTTTAAATTATTGGCTTCAATAGTTTTAAAATTTTGTGCTTGTGATTCCATAGTTGATAAAATTAAAATTGTAAAAAATAGTTTTGAGAAAATGTGTTTCATTTTTGGTTGCGTTTTAAATTAACACTGCAAAGATGAAACATGATGTTGTCTCAAAACATTAAACTAGTTTAATAAAATGGCGGAAAATTTTATTTTTTCTGAGCAATTTTCTTTCGAATATTACTCAAAAAAACATTTGTAATTCCTAGATAAGCAGCTATTTGAATATTGGAAAGGCGTTGAATAAGTTGCGGATATTTGGTAGAAAATTCGATGTAGCGCTGATCTGCTGTTTTACTCAAATTGTCAATCATTCTTCTTTGTAAGGCGACATGCGTCTTTTGGGTCATAATCCTAAAAAGCTTTTCTATCTGTGGTAGATTTGCATAAGCATATTCTTTTTCTTTTTTTGTAATCAAAAGAATTTCGCTGTCTTCCAGCGCTTCAATAAAAAGTTGAGATGGAGTTTCATTGCAAAAACTATCAATATCTGTTATCCACCAATTTTCGATAGCAAAATAAAGTATTTGCTCAAATCCATTTTTGTCAATATGATAAACACGAAATAATCCTTTGACAACAAAAGCTTCAAACTTGCAGATTTCACCTTCTCGTAATAAAAAATTCTTTTTCCTGATTTCTTTTTTTTCGAATAAATTAATAAAGGCTTCTGTTTCATTTTCAGAAAGTGAAATATGGTTTAAAATGTTTTCTTTGAGAAGCGCTGTCATTTTACTGGATTTTATTTTCATTTAGCTGCAGAATAAAGCCGTAACGAAATTACAAAATATTTAGTAACGCAATATTTTGTTGTCATTATGATTTTATTTATCGTAAAAGAGGTAATAAATTGTGGTATGAATATTTCTTATATTCGCTTGGAAAAAAATTAACTGATAGTTCAAAAATAGCTAAGAAATGTATTAATCTCGTTTTGGTTTGAATAACTATGTTTTGTCTATTTTGCCCAAAAAAAGCGCCTAAAACCATAAAGAAAATGAATCTTAAAAAAAGAGTATTTTTAATTGCTTTCCTAATTTGTACCATAACTTCATTCTCGCAAAATGTAATTGAGTATAACGGAGAAAAAATAAACGCATTAGATGAAAACAATAATCAAACTGGAATTTGGAAATTGTTTGATGAAAAAAATAATGCTTTAATAACGTGTGAGTTTAAAAATGGAGAATATAGTGCGAACACGAAATTTTATAAAGATTCGAAGTTAATTGCGTCATATAATAATTTAGACAAATTAGAAATATATAAAGATTCGAAAACAACAATTTGTAATTTTTATAGAAATGAAGATAATAGCACAACTCTTGTTGACGAAAATGGAAAGGAAATCGATTCGGAAACAAAAAAATATTATTTTTTTAATGGCGGTCAGGTTATGCCAATGTTCTATGGAGGAGTAAATAAACTTTATGAATTTATTGGAAATAATTTTAAAAGTAATGGGAATAAGGGAAGTGTAAAAGTTAAATTCAAAATTGATTCAAAAGGATTTGCTACAGAAATCGAAATCGAAAGTTCTACAAATGAAAAATTAAATCAAGAAGCAATAAGAGTAATAAGTATGATGCCAAGGTGTCAACCGGCATACCAACGTGGTAGATTCGTAAAATATCCATATCTGGTTCCAATAAATATAAACTAAAAAACATGCTAATAGGTACTGTGTTTACAATTATAATATTTATAGTGTTTGTATCAATTGCTATTGTGACCAGTAAAGAAATGTCTAAAAATCACGAAAAAGGCGAAGATGAAAATTTAATAGATGACTTTCATCCTTTGGTCGAGAGACATACAATTATAGCTGATCCTGTTTTATCTGAAACTCATTATCAGAAAAAAAATCAAAGAGAAGATTTTTACAAAGATGCTGATTTTGTAAATAAGGGTTGTAAAAACTTAAATGACTTTGTGATTAATGACGATATAAATGTATTTGATTTAAAAAAATTGGCAGATTTAAACGGTATATCATTACAGATTCATGAAGGATGGTATCCGTTAGTAATCAAATTGATAAAAGAATTACATGATAATGGCTGGGATAAAAGAGTATATTGTATTAAAACGAAATATGCATTTTTAGAATTTTATGCTTCTAATGAGGAGCATCTTCAAAAAATTATTCGAGGTTATGGTTTTGCTTCTCAAAGTGTTTGCGAAACTTGCGGAGAAAGAGGAGAAATGAGATATTACTCGGGATGGGATTATATAGATTGCAGAAAGCATTATTTAGAAAAAAGAGGAAAAATTACACTTGAAAGTGAAGGTTTTTGGTATGAAGATTTTTTTTATCAGTGGAAAGCAATAATAGACAGATCTTTTGAAGATGCCGATTATTTTGGGCAATATAGAACTTTAGTAATTGAATTCGACAATACAATTCAGAATGAACGTATAATTTATGGTAGATTATCTATCCCAAAAAGTACTCTGGGATTTGGAAATTTAGTCGATTATCTTTCAAAAAACTTCTACCGATCAAAACACAGTTATGTAGCAAAATTTGAAAACGTAGAATTTTGCAAAATCTGTGGTTACAAAGCTGTTTATATTGATCAATGCGAATGTTGCGAAAATTATACTTGGGAATCTTATTTCAAACGATCTGGAAATGAGGAACACACAGAAGAAGAAAAACACGAATACATTAAAGACTGCCAAATTTCCTGGATAAAAGATGAAGGAGAAATTTATGAAGCGAAACAAAATAATTATACAAAAAATTCGAGTTACAAAGTACTATATAATGTAGAGGAACTAAATAATTGGGATTTGGATTAGAGATTTTGAATCTGATTCATAAAATGTATATAAAGCAAAAAACTCCTTAATTTCTTAAGGAGTTTTTTTGTGGGCGATGAGGGGTTCGAACCCCCGACCCCCTCGGTGTAAACGAGGTGCTCTGAACCAGCTGAGCTAATCGCCCTATTTTACTAGGTTGCTATCGTTTGTGATTGCGAGTGCAAATATAAGCCAGTTTTTCAGTTCTGCAAACAAAACATGCTAAAAATTTAAAGTTTTTTTAAAGTTTTTCCTATCTCGTTGTAATTGAATTTATTATAAAAGAAGTTTTTTTAGTCTTTTTCAGACAATTTGAAATTCCGTTAGTTTAATGGCAATTCGGCTACAACAAAAGTACTTCCGCCAACATAGATAAAATCATTTTGAGCAGCATTTTGCTTCGCAGCAGCGAAAGCTTCGGCTACAGAATCATATTTCTCTCCCAATAAATCGTGATTTTTGGCAGCTTCCTTCAAGATTTCAACACCTAAACCTCTCGAAGAATTTGGGCTGCAGAAATAGTATTGCGCATTTTTAGGAAAAAGAGGCAAGATAGAATCCAAGTCTTTATCGTTTACAACTCCAAGAACAATATGAAGATTCTCAAAAGTTTCATTTTTAATTTGATTCATCACAACCGCCAATCCGTGTTTGTTGTGTGCGGTGTCACAAATGACTTTCGGATTTTCGCCCAATTGTTGCCATCTTCCTTGTAATCCCGTATTTTTTACAACGTTTAATAAACCAGCTTTTAGACTTTCATCAGAAACCTTAAATTCATTTTGAGAATTTAAAATAGCAATAGTTTCCTGAACCGTTTTTTTATTGTGAAATTGATAATCGCCAATTAAATCAGACGGATAAACTTCGGAAATCAAATCTGAAGCAAAATATATTGGCGCTTTGTTTTCTTCGGCTTTAGCCAAAAATACTGGTTGAGTTTCCGCAGTATATTCACCAATAACAACAGGAACATTAGGTTTTATAATTCCGGCTTTTTCGGCTGCAATTAACGCCGGAGTATTTCCTAAAAACTGAGTATGATCTAAATCGATGTTTGTAATCACAGAAACCAATGGCGTTATAATATTGGTCGCGTCAAGTCTTCCGCCAAGGCCAACTTCAATAATTGCGATATCTGTTTTTTCTGAAGCAAAATAATCAAAGGCCAGACCAACAGACATTTCGAAGAAACTCATATCATTGGCTTCAAAAAAATCTTTGTGTTTTGCGACAAATTCACAAACAAAATCTTCTGAAATTTCTTCGCCGTTGATTTTAATTCTTTCTCTAAAATCTTTTAAATGTGGCGAAGTATACAATCCAACTTTATATCCCGCTTCCTGCAAAACCGAAGCCAACATATGCGAAGTAGATCCTTTGCCGTTGGTTCCTGCAACGTGAATATATTTTTGCCCATTTTGAGGATTATCAAGATGTGCTGCCAGCAACTTAATATTGGTCAAATCTTCTTTGTATGCCGAAGCGCCTTGTAGTTGGTACATTGGTAGTTGATTAAACATCCAATTGGTAGTTTCCTGATAGTTCATTTATTTTGGATAAAAGTGTTGTTGATTGAAATAATTTTCGTTTTTTTTAGTTTTATATTACAGCGAAAATTATCTTTATTGCAAATTTCAAATATTTTTTAGAATTAATTATTAAAAACCAGAATTAATGTATGTTTAGTTTTATACAAGTACAAACAGATACCATTGCAAACGCCGCTTCTAACGTAGTTATTGAAAAAATTGCTCCAAATACCGAAATCTCAGTTTTAGGATTTATCTTAAAAGGAGGTTTTTTCCTGATTCCAATTGCCATCTTACTATTCTATACTTTTTATGTAATCATAGAACGTTACTTATACATCAGTAAAGCTTCAAAAATTGACAGCCGATTAATGCAGGATGTTGGCGACAAGCTAAATTCTGGTAATATCGAACTCGCAAGAACAATTGTAGAAAGAAGTAATACTGCAGCCGGAAATATCTTAAAAGAAGGAGTTCTTGTTATTGGACGACCAATTGCCGAAATAGAATCCAACATGGATCGTGCCGCAGATATCGAAATTGGAGAAATGGAACGTCGTTTAGGTCACCTTGGATTAATTGCCGGTATTGCGCCAACACTTGGTTTTATTGGAACAATTTCTGGAGTTATCAAGATTTTCTACAGTATTTCGGTAACAGAAAATATTAGTATCGGAAACATTTCCGGAGGTTTATACGAAAAAATGATTAGTTCCGGATCAGGACTTATTGTTGGTATTATTGCCTATAGCGCTTACCATTTATTAAACGGAAAAATTGATGATTTTGCTTTAAAAATTCAGAAACAAATACTAGAATTTGTAAACATAATTCAAAGATCGTAAGTTATGTCTATTAAAAGAAAAAGAAGATTTCATGCCGAAGTAGCAACTTCATCATTGAGTGACATTATGTTTTTCTTGCTGTTGTTTTTCTTAATTATTTCAACGCTTGCAAATCCTAATGTTATCAAAATGACTTTGCCAAAAGCGAAATCAAATGAAAAAACAAACAAGCAACTGATAAGTTTATCAGTTACCGAAGATAAAAAATTCTACATCGACAAACAGCCAGTTGAATTTGACGCTCTCGAAACGACATTAATGTCAAAAATTGGAGCCGACAAACAGCAAACAGTTGTCGTTCGAATTCCGTTTAACTTACAAGTTCAGGATTTAGTAGACGTACTACAAATAGGAGTGAAGAATAACTTGAAGTTTGTGATTGCTACCAGTCCGAAGTAAAATTATTATCAGGGCGTGACCACAATAAAAAAATGGGCTAATCAGCATCGTTGATTCGCCCATTTTTTTATTCCGGTCGGGCTATCCGCGCTACTTCGGTAGCTAGCTCCTATCCCTCACGCGGAAAAAAGAGTATAGAAGCAAGAATAAAGAGGAAAGAATAAAGAGAATAGATTAAAGAAAAAGTAGCCATTGAGTATGTCCTTGCGAGGAACGAAGCAATCTCACGACAAAAAGCAAATTATGCGTAAAATTGGTTATTTTTGTTTTTACGATTGAAAAGAAATAATGCGTATTAATCTGCAGAATTTTATAATTAAAGATTTAATTTATGAAGAATTTACTTTTACTGGCTCTTTTTTGTTTTTTTATCATTAGTTGCGCATCAAAAGATAAAATGACAGGTACTTATAAAATAAATTTTAATAAAGACAATGATTATATTTTTGATATGGATAATCAATCTTATACTAGTGTATATAAAAGTGGTTCTATCGCAAAGGGAAAGTTTAAAGTGGTTCGCTTAAGTTCAGAAAGAATCTTACTTGTCTGTAATGATCTGATCTTTAAAAATGGGCATGACTATATAAAAGATATAAATGAGAAAGAAGATTCGGTATATATTGGAGTTGAACATTGGTATAAAAACTTAGGTTCTACTGTCTTCGAGATAAATAAGAAAGATACTGAAAACTTGAAATACAGAAAAACATACGGGAACCAAATCGAAAAAACTGAAGAAACGGGTATTTTAATTCGTATTAAGTGACAGCTAAATAAAATGTTATATCCTTTAGTGTCAGAAATATGGAGTAATATAAAAAATAAATTGCCTTATAATGCGAAGACTAAATAAAAAAGGCTTTCTGAAATATTTCAGAAAGCCTTTTTTATTTGTGTAAATCCGTGCGATTCGTATTTTAATCCAAGCTAAAATTATAAATAATCTTACCAACTTGTTTGGCTGGAGCATTACTATCAGCGTCCCATCGAGTATTCATTGCTGCAATTTTTGCCTGATCCAGTAAACATTTTGCTGTATTTGTTGTTCCTTTTATTCCTGGCGTTGCGCTAATTGTTTTTCCGTTTTGGTCAACTGTAACTTCAACAACTACTTTTCCGGCTTCATCACAAGTATATTTTGGTGCAGGTTTAGATAATGCTTTTCTGTTTCCAAGAGAATATCCTGATCCGCCACCAGAACCACCACCGCTTCCGGCTCCGTAACCGCTTCCGGTACCAATGCCATTTCCTGTTCCGTTTCCTCCGCCAGTTCCGCCACCGGAACCTCCAGTGCCATAATAACCATTAGATCCTAAACTTCCGTTGGCTTTTCCTTTATTTCCTGCAGATTTATCATCGCCATCGCCGCCTTTGTTTGATCCTTTTAAAATACTCGATAAAGCATCATTTGTAGAATTCGAAACTTTTGGTTTTTCAGGTACAGGTTTTGCTTCAGGTTTAACAACCGGAGTTGCTTTTTTAGGTTTTTCTTTCGTCGGAATAACGACATCATTGTCATCATTTGTATTTTCTTGCGTAATGATAGCTTCGTCTGGAGTTGCTTTTGCCGGAGCTTGTTTAGCTTGATTTTTTACTTCCAAAACTTCACTTTTATAATTTGCTCCCGAACCTAAATCACTGTCTCCAAAATTTACCGTTACGCCGCCACCGCCGCCGCCTTCTGCAAGTGCAACATTGTTCTCTGGATTATAAGGAGGCCAAAAGCGAATAAAAAATAAAAGTAACAGTAATACAGCATAAATTGCCGTAGATATTAATAGAGATTTCTTTTTATCTGAAGAATCCGTAGAAGTCATTTTGATTCTGAGTTTTGTAATAGTATTAAATAAAAACGTTTAAAAGTAGTAAAAATTGTTTAGAAACTAAGAAGAGATTTAACCGCAAAGTTCGCAAAGCTGTTTTAATCTAATCTCGCAAAGTCGCAGAGTCGCAAAGTTTTTTTTTAAAGTTTTTCTTTGCGACTCTGCGACTTTGCGAGAAATAAATTAGCGCGCTTTTCGTAAAATCTTTGCGAACTTTGCGGTTAAATTTTAAATAAAAAAAAACGAGCCAAATAATTTAGCCCGCTTAGAATGAAAGTATAAACTAAATTATACTAATTGTTTCAATGCAATTTCGAAAGCAGTTGCACTGATATTTGTTTTTGAAGGATTTAAAGCGTGAGCTTTTACAATCGCATTTTTTATAATTTCAGATGTATCATTAAAGATTGCTTCATCTGTCATTTGAACTTTTTTCTCCATGAAATAAGCAAAAACTCTTGCCATTCCGCAGTTTGAAATAAAGTCAGGAATCAAACTTACTTTATGATCCACTTCTTCCATAATAGAACCAAAGAAAATTTCTTTATCAGCAAAAGGAACATTCGCTCCACAAGAAATAACCTCTAATCCATTTGCGATTAAGCTGTCAATTTGGCTTTGTTGTACCAATCTTGAAGCAGCACAAGGCGTGAAAATTTCAGCACCAATTGTCCAGATTTTAGAATTGATTTCCTCAAACGGAATCATATTATCGGCAACCAATTTGTTTCCGTCTTTATTAAGGAATAAAGTTCTGATTTCTTCAAAAGAAAAACCTTCCTCTTTAATTAATCCGCCATCGCGATCAATGATTCCAATAACTTTTGCGCCCATTTCTGCAAGGTAAAAAGCTGCAGCAGAACCTACGTTTCCAAAACCTTGAACGATTGCTTTCTTACCTTTAATGTCTCCGCCATAAGTAGCATAAAAATGACGAACAGCTTCGGCAACACCGTAACCTGTAATCATGTCAGCAACAGTATATTTTCGGGTAACATCCGGTGAGAATTTTGGGTTTTCGATTACTTTGATAACACCTTGACGTAATTGTCCGATTCTATTAATTTTGTCCGCTTCAGTTGGTTTAAAATGTCCGTTGAAAACTCCTTCTTGCGGATGCCAAACGCCACATTCTTCCGTCATAGGAATTACTTCGTGAATTTCATCTACATTTAGATCTCCACCAGTTCCGTAATAACTTTTCAATAATGGTGAAACTGCTTTGTACCAACGTTGCAAAACTCCTTTTTTGCGCGGGTCATTTGGGTCAAAGTTAATTCCTGATTTAGCGCCTCCAATTGCAGGTCCCGAAACCGAAAATTTAACCTCCATTGTTTTGGCCAATGATAAAACTTCATTCATATCTAAGCCTTTTCTCATTCTTGTTCCTCCACCTGCAGCTCCTCCACGTAGTGAATTAATAACGGTCCATCCTTCGGCTTCTGTTTCAGAATCTTTCCAGTTAAAAACAATTTCCGGTGCTTTATTTTCAAATTGCTGTAATAAATCTTTCATTTTGTTGAGATATGTTTAGTTTGCGTAAAAGTATAAAATAGAATAATGTGAATAATGTATTTTATATCAAATTTATCAAACAAAAAAAGAAAGCCGAAAACAATATGCTTTCGGCTTAAGAATTTTATAGAAAATTGGGATAATTATTATTGTCCCAATAAGTGTTTCTTTAATGTTTCGTCAACTGGTTTATCAGATAACCAGATTCCGAATAATGCTTTTTTGAAATCGAATCCAGGGATTTTTCCTTTAGAAACATCATTTTTAATCACGCTTACCGTTTGGTCTAATGGATTGTACCATAAAATAAAAACATCTTTTTCTTTAATAACATCACTTAATAAAGCTTTGAAATCCTCAATTCTTGGACGTAATTCTTCAAGATTGCTTCCTGCAGATTTCTCAAAACCAGTATTCATTGCTTTTGTCAATTTGTTTGAAGAAACCATTGCTGAGGTAATTTCAATTCTAATTGCCATTTCAGTATCACTGTCAATAATGAATTTTGGATCCTGACTTAATTGCGATAAATATAAGGCTTGCACATAAACTTCCAACCACATTTTTGATCTTCCACCTGCACCATTAAGTTGCATTGTTTTATTTTGAACTTCAATTTTTCTTGGAACAGTAACGCCATTTACATCAAGTGTAGCTTGTGCAGAAACCGTCGAAAATTGGGCGCTTAAAAGTAGTGTAAGTAATAGTAAAATCTTTTTCATATTCTGTCGATAATTTTGTTTTTGGGCAAAAATAATGTTAATTTATTAATTTTAAGTTGTTATTGGACATGTTTTTTTATTTCGATTTTTAATTTTTTTCAATGTATGTAATTAATAATCAATTTAGTAAGACTTGTTTTACGTGGTTTTACCGGTTTTAAGGTTTGTTTAATCTTTTTGAGATGAAAATCGTCTTATTTTTTTGTGTTTTATAAAATTTATTAGGCAATTATATTCTTAAATTTTAGACAAAACGTTGCAAAGTTTATGTTAGTTGCGCTAAATTTCGTTATTATTACGAAAACGTTATCGTAATTGTTGCTGATCTATTAAAATTATATGCATGCATTGTTAAATTGAGTTTTAAAAATTATCTTTGGAAGCCTTTAAAAAAAAACAAAAACAATAAAAACATAAAACCGAACAATTCTATAAACGAAGTTTTCTGAAGTTTGGTTTTCAAAAACAATAAAACTACAAAGACTATGGATTTCAATCTGACCGAAGAACATTTAATGATTCAACAAGCCGCTAGAGATTTTGCTCAAAACGAATTGTTGCCGGGTGTTATTGAACGTGACGAAAAACAAATTTTTCCGACGGAACAAATTAAAAAAATGGGGCAATTAGGATTCATGGGAATGATGGTTGATCCTAAATATGGCGGAAGTGGACTTGATGCAATTTCATACGTAATTGCAATGGAAGAAATTTCTAAAGTCGATGCATCTGCTTCTGTAGTAATGTCTGTAAACAACTCATTAGTTTGTTGGGGATTACAAGAATTTGGAACAGAAGAACAAAAACAAAAATATTTACCGGGTCTGGCTTCAGGTGAAATTCACGGAGCGTTTTGCTTAAGTGAGCCAGAAGCAGGAAGTGATGCAACTTCTCAAAAAACAACTGCGGTTGATATGGGAGATCACTATATTGTAAACGGAACAAAAAACTGGATTACAAACGGAAACACAGCTTCAGTTTATTTGGTAATCGCTCAAACGCATCCTGAATTAAAACATAAAGGAATCAATGCTTTGATTATGACCAAAGATATGCCTGGTTTTTCTATTGGACCAAAAGAACAAAAAATGGGAATCCGTGGTTCTGATACACACTCTTTAATGTTTAGTGATGTAAAAGTTCCTAAAGAAAACAGAATTGGAGAAGATGGTTTCGGATTCAAATTTGCGATGAAAACTCTTGCCGGAGGACGTATTGGTATTGCTTCTCAAGCTTTAGGAATTGCTTCGGGAGCTTATGAATTAGCATTGAAATATTCTAAAGAACGTAAAGCTTTTGGAACTGAAATTTGCAATCATCAGGCAATTGCTTTTAAATTGGCAGATATGGCGGTTAATATCGAAGCAGCGCGTCATTTGTGTATGAAAGCAGCTTGGGATAAAGACCAACATAAAAATTATGATGTGAGTGGAGCAATGGCAAAATTGTTTGCTTCTCAAGTGGCGATGGACACGGCGGTAGAAGCAGTGCAGATTCACGGCGGAAACGGTTACGTAAAAGAGTACCATGTAGAACGTTTTATGCGTGATGCAAAAATTACTCAAATCTATGAAGGAACATCAGAGATTCAGAAAATTGTAATTTCAAGATCTGTTATTGCAGGATAATTTTCTTATAATATTATAAAATTAAACCCTTTCAGGCTTCTGCTTAGAAAGGGTTTTTTGTTTGGATTTTAATTTGGTTATCTTTACATAAAGAAACTTTTTTATGTACGAAGATTTAAAATATTGGTATTTACGAGATCATAAATTGTTTAGAACTTTGAGCTATTCACAAATCAAGCAATTGTGTATTATTACAGGTTTTAAAAAAGCTTCAAAAGGAGAAATTATTTATTTTTCCACTTCAGATTTACCCCGAATCTTTTTACTCAAAAAAGGAAACATCAAAATTGTAGCTATTGATGAAGATGGCAACGAAACCATAAAAGATATTATTCAGAAAGGAGATTTGTTTGGCGAATTGACTTTAGAAACTGATTCTAAAAACGAAGAATATGCAAAAGTCCTTTCAGACGATGTCGCAATTTGTAGTTTTCTAATGTCAGATTTTGAAGATTTATTGCTTAGAAATCCAACTTTAGCACTTTCATACACCAAATTTGTTGGTCTAAAAATGAAGCGCATCAAGAATAGTTATGCCAATTTAATTTCTAAAGATGCAAAAACAAGATTGCATCAATTTCTTAAAGATTGGGCGGAAAAGGAAGGTATTCAAAATGGAAATACTGTTGTACTTGATAATTATCTTACACAAAGTGATATTGCACAAATCATTTGTACATCAAGGCAAACCGCCACACAATTGTTGAATGAAATGGAAACGAATAATCTTTTGGCTTACAATAGAAAAGAAATTATCATTCCGGATATTACCAAAATATAATTATTTTAGGCGAAGTGTAAATTAGCCGACATTTTACTTTTTCATAGCAAAGTAATTTTACATCATCAAAAAGATGTAACACGAAAAACTATGAAAAAATTAATTCTTATTTTTTTAGTAACCTTCACTACGGTTGCTAATGCACAAAACGCGATCCCAAAATCTGCGACAGATATTGCTCCTTTATTAATAGGAGAGAAAATTCCCGACATTACTTTAAAAACAGCTGAAAATGCAGTTGTCAAAATTTCTGATTTAGTTAAAAAGAAAAAAACAGTTTTAGTTTTTTATCGAGGCGGTTGGTGTCCATATTGCAATATGCATTTGCAAGCTTTGGCTGAAGCCGAAAAACAAATTCTCGATTTAGGATATCAAATTATTGCCGTTAGTCCTGATGCACCCGAGAATTTAAAAATTACAGAAGAAAAAGATAAAGTAAAATATACCTTACTTTCTGACTCAAAAGGCGAACTTATCAAAGCAGTTGGAATTGCTTATGAAGCTCCGGAAAACTATAAATCAGTAATTAACGTACATTCTAAAGGAACCAATACCAATTTCTTACCAGTTCCGTCTGTTTTTGTTCTGAACCCGGAATCTGATATCTTATTCGAATATATTTCTCCTGATTTTAAGCAACGCATTTCGACCGATTTACTTGTTTCAGTATTAACAAATATCAAATAAAATAAGATGAAAAAGCTAGTATTATTTGTGTTGATTTTGGTTTCAGGTATTTCATTTGCTCAAAACGATGCGAAACGAATTAATCAATATAACTTAGAGAATAAAGTTGCAATTCAGGGTTATGATCCGGTTGGATATTTTAATCAGGGAAAAGCAATCAAAGGAAAAAAAGAAATTTCAGCTTCTTATCAAGGTGTGATTTATAAATTTTCGTCAAGCGAAAATAAAGAGGCGTTCTTAAAAAATCCGTCAAAATATGAACCTCAATATGGCGGATGGTGCGCTTATGCAATGGGAAGTGCCGGCGAAAAAGTCGAAATAAATCCTGAAACTTTCAAGATTATCGACGGTAAACTTTATCTGTTTTACAACGCTTATTTTAATAATACTTTGAAGAGTTGGAATAAAGAAGAGACGAAACTAAAGTCACAAGCCGATACAAACTGGAAAAATACATATAAATAATAACGATCATGAAAACAGCAAAATTAGCCTGGATTTTAAGAGTCGTCGCTGCGGGAATCTTGTTGCAAACTTTATTTTTTAAGTTCAGCGGAGCAGCAGAAAGTATTTATATTTTTTCCACTTTAGGAATAGAACCTTACGGAAGAATTGGGTCCGGAATAGCCGAATTAATTTGTGCCATTTTAATTCTGATTCCAAAAACCACTTGGATTGGAGCTTTTGGTGCGAGCGGAATAATGACCGGAGCAATTTTGTCTCATTTATTTGTCTTAGGAATTGTAATTGAAAATGACGGAGGATTTCTGTTTTTGTTAGCCATTATTGTCTTACTATGTTGTTTGACATTACTTTATTTCGATAAAAATAAATTGTTTAATCTTCTAAAACTAAAATAGCCATGTTACTAAAATCAATACGCCACAGTTTAGAGGAATTAATTTCTCTATTAGATCAATTACCTGATCAGGATTATGCACAATCTTGCGAAGCTTTAAGCAACGCAACAATTGGAGAACATGTAAGACATATTCTCGAAATGTATCAATGTCTTGAAAACGGTTACGAATCGGGAATTTTAAACTATGATAATCGCGAAAGAAATCTTCGTCTTCAGACCGAAACTGAATTTGCAAAACAATTTATAGCAGAGATAAAAATGGGTTTGAAAAGTGAAAACAAAATCATCTATCTCGAACAACAAATTGATGGACTTGCAATCAGGATTCAGAGCAATTATTATAGAGAATTACTTTATAATCTGGAACATTGCATTCATCATCAGGCTCTGATAAAAGTAGTTGTTTTACAGCTTAATAATATTTCGGTTAACGAGAACTTTGGTGTGGCGCGTTCCACCATAGAATATAGAAAACAATGTGTACAGTAAGTTTTATAAATAATAACGGAGTTGTGATTATAACTTCCAATCGTGATGAAAAAGTAATTCGTCCCGGAGCTCTTGCACCAAGAAATTATTGTGTGAATGGTAAAAACATCATGTATCCAAAAGATCAAAAAGCTGGCGGAACCTGGTTTGCAGTTGATGAAAACGGAACCGTTTTAGTGCTTTTGAATGGCGGAATTAAAAAACACGATTCCTTGTTTCTTTATAGAAAAAGCCGAGGGTTAATTGCTCTCGATATTATTTCGAATGCTTCGCCAAAGGATTTCTGGAATCAAATTAATCTCGAAGATATAGAACCATTTACCTTGGTTCTATATCAGAAAGAAGAATTGTATGAACTGATTTGGGACGGAATTACAAAATGGAAAACATTGTTGGACGTGACCAAAAATCATATTTGGTCATCGGTTACTTTATATTCTGAAGAAATTAGAAAAAGGCGTTCCAATTGGTTTTTTAATTTTTTGAAAGACAAGAACAAAATCTCTACTTTGGATATGCTGGATTTTCATAGAAATACCCAAAATGATGATTCTGAAAACGGTTTGATTATTAATAGAGAAAATACGCTGAAAACACTAAGTGTGACACAGGTTGTAATTAAGCAAAATAAAGGGACAATGAAGTACTTTGATTTGATTAAAACAGAAGATTTTTCGACTTCTTTTATAAGTATTTAAAACAAATAACGATGAAACTATTTTTTCATAAAGTCAGCAATTGGGAATATTGGCCGTTTCAGGTTTTGTATGTTCCTATTTATTTTCTTTGGGCATATTATGCAATCAAAGCAAGATCAGTTTTCTTTTTTAACGCTTCAAATCCAAAGATTAAAAATGGCGGTTTTATAATGGAAAGCAAAAAGCAGATTTATGATTTGCTTCCTAAAGAACATTATCCAAAAACTATTTTGATCAGAGAAAGTACAGATTTAAAAAAGATTGTAAGTACAATTGTTGATAACAGCGTTTATTTTCCTTTTATAGCAAAGCCTGATATTGGTTTGCGCGGTTCTGGAGTAAAGAAAATCAGAAATGTTTATGAATTAGGCGAATATGCAAAGAAAGCAAATTTCGATTTTTTGATTCAGGATTTAATTCCGTTCAAAAATGAAGTTGGTATTTTTTATGTGAGACATCCACATCAGAAAGAAGGAAGAATTACCGGAATCGTTTCTAAAGAATTTTTAATTGTTACCGGCGACGGAATCTCGACAATTGAAGATTTAATTTGTAAAACACCAAGATTTAAACTTCAACTCGAAGCATTACAGCAAGAATACGGAAGTCAGTTGCATAAGGTTTTGCAAAATGGCGAAATGATAAATTTAGTGCCATTTGGGAATCATGCGCGTGGAGCAAAATTTCTTGACGGAAGTAATTTGATTACACCAAAGTTAACCGCAATGATTAACGAAGTTGCGACTAAAATTCCGGAATTCTATTTTGGACGATTTGATATCATGTACAATACTTTTGAAGAATTGGAACGTGGAGAAAATTTTCAAATCGTAGAACTTAACGGAGCTGCAAGTGAACCAACGCATATTTATGATCCGAAACATTCCGTTTGGTTTGCCTGGAAAGAATTGGCGCGACACATTACTTATATGTATGAAATAAGTGCTGAGAATCATAAAATGGGAGTTCCGTATTTAAATTATAAAGTTGGAATTCGTGAATACAGATTGCATTTGGCACAAAACAATAAGATTATAAACTTTTGAAGATGAAAAAGATAAAAAATATCTCAATAGGATTTCTGGTGAGTTTCATTGGTTCAATTCCGTTGGGATATTTGAATTTAGTAGGGTTGGAAATTTACTCCAAATCAGGACTTCACAATCTGGTTTTCTTTTTGTTTGGAGTCATTTTTGTCGAAACTTTTGTTATTTATTTTACGTTGCTTTTTGCGAGACAGCTTATTAGAAATAAAAAATTAATGAAAGTGATTGATTTTTTTGCCGTTGGATTTATGTTTGTTTTAGCTTATTTGTTTTATTTCAATTTTAATTCAGACACAACTTTAAATAATAGCTTAAGCAAATATTTAATGTATTCGCCATTTATAATTGGCGTGGTTTTAAATTGCTTTAATTTTTTGCAATTGCCTTTCTGGACGAGTTGGAATCTATATTTGCTTAACGGAAAGTATATTACAGTTGAAAGAAAGTTAAAATATTATTATATTGCAGGAACTTTGATTGGTGTTTTTTTAGGAATGTTTAGTCTGATTGTAATTTTACAGACCATTTTTCAAAAAACAAACCAATTTTCAAAGTATATAATGCCTGTTTTTATACCGTTGTTTTTTATTGTTTTAGGAAGCATTCAGGTATACAAAGTATATAAGAAATATTTTAAACCATCAGCTTTAGAAGTTTAAATTCTAAGCTCAAGCAGAATCTTTCCTTTATGAAAAAGCTTTATTTTTTTCTTCCATTTGTTTTTTTAGCTTGCAAATCGAATCCATCAACGGTAAGCGAACAAACTTCAAAGCCAATCGAAATTACTTATAAAGTAAGTGAAACAGAAGTTTCGGATTTTCTAAAATATCTTTCGTCAGATGAATTAGAAGGACGCGAAACCGGAACAAAAGGTATCGAAAAAGCGGCGGTATTTCTTGAAGATTTTTTCAAAAAAAATAATGTGAAACCTTATTTTGCGACTTATCGTGATACACTTACCAATTTTGACAAACCGGCATTTAATATTGTTGGTGTTCTGGAAGGAACAGATCCTAAATTAAAAAAGGAATTTGTGGTTTTGAGCGCACATTACGATCACATTGGTTTGGAGACAAAAGAGCAAGTAGATAAAATTAATAATGGTGCAAACGATGATGCATCCGGAGTTACGGCGGTTGCGGAAATGGCAAAATATTTTAGTAAAACCAAAAGTAACAAACGCAGTATTTTGTTTGTGTTTTTTGCCGGAGAAGAAAAAGGATTACTTGGATCTAAAAGTCTGGTACAGAAATTGAAAAAGCAAGATTTTAATTTGTACACACAATTGAATATTGAAATGATTGGTGTGCCAATGAAACGAGATTATCTGGCATATATCACTGGTTTTGATAAATCGAATATGGCGGATAAAATAAACGAATATACAGGTAAAAAGACGATTGGTTTTCTACCAAAAGAAGCCGAATATAAATTGTTTTATCGATCAGATAATTATTCATTTTTTAAAGAATTCGGAAAACCATGTCAATCGATAAGTACTTTTGATTTTGAAAATTTTGATTATTATCACCATGTTTCAGATGAGTTTAAAGTAATGGATATTCCGCATATGACTTCTTTTATTCAGGAATTTTTGCCGGCAGTGACTAAAATCGCTATAACGCCAACAGAAGAAATAACGATGAATAAATAACCGTTCCTTTTATTGGATTTGCTTATTTTTGCTTTATGAAAAATATTATTGTTACCGGAACCAGTCGAGGAATTGGTTACGAATTGGCGCTAAAATTTGCTAATGCAGGTCATCAGGTTTTGGCTATTTCAAGAAAAATACCTCAAACACTTTTAGAACATCAAAATGTTACTTGCCTTTCTGTTGATTTGGCAGATGAAACGGCTTTGGACGAAGTAAATAACTTTCTTTCTTCAACGTGGAAAAGAGTAGATGCTGTAGTTCATAATGCAGGAGCTTTGTTATTAAAGCCTTTTGCAGAAACAACTCAGGCAGATTTTGAAAATATTTATAAAGTGAATGTTTTTGCAGTTGCAAATCTTACCAGAATTTGCTTGCCATATCTTCAAAAAGGAAGTCATGTAGTAACGATTAGTTCTATTGGCGGCGTAAGAGGAAGTCTTAAATTTGCAGGATTGGCTGCTTACAGTTCTAGTAAAGGCGCTGTAATTACCTTAACAGAATTACTTGCTGAAGAATATAAAGAACAAGGAATCTCATTCAATGTTTTGGCTCTTGGATCTGTCCAAACGGAAATGCTAAACGAAGCTTTCCCAGGTTACCAAGCTCCAATTTCAGCCGAAGGAATGGCAACTTATATTTATGATTTTACCCTTAACGGAAATAAATATTTTAACGGAAAAGTTTTAGAAGTTTCTTCTACAAATCCGTAGTGTATTATAATATGAACGATAATAATGTTAAATACAGAACATATAAAACCAGCATAAATATTTTCTTTTTTTCCTTTTATAGTAATTCAAAAGTCTATGAAATATCAAATGGAAGAAGTACAATTTTGCCTGGAATAAAATATTCTGTTTTAACGATTTTATTTGGATGGTGGGGTTTCGGATGGCCTTGGAAAAAAGTTAAGGAAATTAAAAATTCAATGATTGCTTTACATATTAATTTTGACGGAGGAGAAGATTATACAAAAGTGTTTTCTGAAATGAATTATGACGAAAAATCGATTTGGGTTTTTAATAATTTAAGACGCGAAATTTTTCAAAAGGTAGATATTCAAATTATTGATATAATGATAGATTTGCAAACTGAATTCATAAAAGCAGAACCAGAAGTTTCACTTGAAAAGAATATAATGTTTATGAATGAGAAATTAAAAAAGCTAAATATTATAAACCTACGAAATTCAGATTTGGAAGAAATAATAACCAAAATTGGAACATTTGAATTTAAAAATGACTAAAAAACTCATAATTCATACTTCATAACTCATAACTATTTTGAACGAAACTCTTGCAAGATATATACCGGAACATGCTGTAAAGCCAGTATTTGATTTGATTGTTGCCAATCAGGTTCATCTGAAAATCGTAAATGAACGCCAAACGCGTCATGGAGATTACAGAAGAGGACCGAGCGGTAAACATGAAATCACCGTAAATGCAAGCTTAAATAAATATCGTTTTTTGATTACGTTAATTCATGAAATATCACATTTAGTAGCGTTTGAAAGGTTTGGACGAAATATAAAACCGCACGGAAATGAATGGAAACTTACTTTTCAAAGAATGATGGTTCCTTTTATTCGTCCGGAGATTTTCCCGGGTGGTTTATTGCCCTTATTAGCGCGACATTTTAAGAATCCATCTGCAAGTAGCGATACAGATACAACTTTGTCTTTAGCGTTAAAACAATACGATGCAAATAGTGATAAGAACTATGTTTTTGAAATTCCCTATGGAAGTGTGTTCAGAATAAAAAACGGCAAAATCTTCAAGAAACTAGCCGTTAGAACCAAACGTTTTGAATGTATTGAGATTAGTTCAGGAAGAACGTATCTTTTTAATCCAAATGCAGAAGTAGAGTTGATAAACTCACATTAAGGTTTAAATTCCAAATAAAAAATTCCAAATTCCAACTGTATTAGTTATTGGAATTTGGAATTTTTTTATTGAGCTTTTCCCAGAATTGGAATTTGGAATTTAAAAATATTGGAATTTTATCCCTTAAGATACGCTTCTCTTACTTTTTTGAATAAGTTTGAAGAGTAAACAAATTTCACAATGTCTTTATTATCAGTTCTAAAGATTTCTTCTTTAGTTCCTTGCCAAGCTTTTATACCTTTTTTTAAGAATACGATGTTTTCGCCAATTTCCATAACCGAGTTCATATCGTGTGTATTGATCACAGTTGTGATATTGTATTCTTCGGTAATTTCTTTAATCAAATTATCGATCAAAGTTGAGGTATTTGGATCTAAACCCGAGTTAGGTTCGTCACAAAATAAATACTTAGGATTGTTTACAATTGCGCGGGCAATCGCCACACGTTTTTGCATACCTCCGGAAATTTCAGAAGGTAATTTTTTATGTGCATCAATTAAGTTTACTCTTTCCAGAACAAAATCAACACGCTCCTGAATTTTAGCTTTATTATCGTTTGTGAACATTTTTAAAGGGAAAGCAACATTTTCTTCAACAGTCATCGAATCAAATAAAGCACTTCCTTGAAAAACCATTCCAATTTCAGTTCTTAATTCACGTTTTTCGTCTGGATCTAATTCGGAATAAATACGTCCGTCAAACTCAATTGTTCCGGAATCCGGTGTATGAATTCCTAATAACGTTTTTAATAAAACAGTTTTTCCGGATCCACTTTGTCCAATAATCAAGTTGGTTTTTCCAGTTTCAAAAACCGTCGAAACACCTTTTAAAACTTTACTGTCGCCAAATGATTTTTCTATGTTTTTTACTTCGATCATTATCCTAATAATAATTGAGTTAATATATAATTAAAAAGAATAATACAAACAGATGTCCAAACAAATGATACTGTACTTGCTTTACCAACTTCAAGTGCTCCACCTTTCATGTAATATCCGTGAAATGATGGAATTGTAGCTAATAACATTGCGAAAATTAAAGTTTTAATGAAGGCATATGTAATATGAAAAGGAATAAATTCCATTTGAGCACCTTGAATAAAATCCTGACTGGTCGAGAATCCTCCGTAAGCACAAGCAAGCCATCCACCAAATATCCCTAAAAACATACTGATTCCAATTACAAATGGGTACATTAATAAGGCTACTATTTTTGGGAAAACAAGGTAGTTTAATGAATTAACACCCATTACTTCCAGCGCATCAATTTGTTCTGTAACACGCATTGTTCCGATACTCGAAGTAATATACGATCCCATTTTTCCGGCCATAATTACCGAAATAAAAGTAGGAGCGAACTCTAAGATTACAGATTGACGTGTAGCGAAACCTATTAAATATTTTGGAATTAAAGGATTAGTCAGGTTTAGTGCAGTTTGAATGGCAACAACTCCTCCAATAAAAAAGGAGATAAAGCAAACGATGCCAAGAGAGTCGATTATTAAATCGTCGATTTCTTTGAAAATCAATTTTTTCATAACAGGCCATTTAGTCTGTTTATTGAAAATTTCCTTCAGCATTAAAAAATATCTTCCTATTTGAGATAAATAACGAATTAGCATCATAGTTTTACAAATATTGGCTAAGGTAAAAAGAAGTTACGAGTTTTGGGTTATGAGTTCCCGTTTTTCGGTCGTTTTACCAATCAAATTAACTTTTGTTTCATTTTTTGGAAACGGTAATTTCTAATAAATTTAGCCTGTTCAGGGGTAACCAACAAAGGAGTTTTGGCGCTTTTAGCTTTCCAGAATCCTTTAATATAATCAAAAAACAGAAGTGGTTTTTTCTTCATCATCGCCAATTTAGCCGAAGCAATTGCGGTGATCCAGAAACCATATCCTAAGGTATAAAAAGCTTCGCCTTGTTTATAACGAGCTGTTTTATTGTAGTTTGCACCTGTTGGTTTTAGGTGTTTTACATGTAAAGATTCGTCTGTAACTATTTTCCAATCGTAGTATTTACAAAGTAATTCGTCTACAGTATCCCAGCCCATCGCAGGTTTTAGACCTCCAATTTGCTGAAAAGTTTCTTTTCTGTAGGCTTTTAATGCACCACGAATATGATCTTTATCGGTTAGGTTTTCTAAAATCCAATCTCCATTTTTTTCGATATAACAAAATCCTCCAGCCATTCCAATTTTTGGATCAGATTGAAAGTGTTTGATTATAGTTTCAAAATAATTGGCAGGAAAAATTAAATCACCATCTATTTTTACAATAATATCGTAGTCAGAATCCAGCGTTTCAAAACCTTTCTGAAAAGCCTGAATTACTTTACTTCCAGGCATATGAATTGCATCAGAAGTTTTGTTTACAACAGAGATAAACGGATTTTCTTTTGCAAATCCCAAGACAATTTCTTCTGTTTTATCAGTCGAATTATCATTTACAACAACAACTTTTGATGGCAAAACAGTTTGCGAAACCAAAGATTGAATCGTTAAACCAATAAGGTCTTGCTCGTTATGCGCGGGAATGACGATGTAATATTTCATAAAATAATTATGAATTGTAAATTATTAATTATGAATTTTTTCAGCTACCACAATATAATATCTTGGAGTGAAATATCTTAGCAATGGTCTGAATCCAAACTTTTTTACCGGATGTGTAAATTTTAGACGATCAGTTATTTTCCAGCCCGTTTTTTCTAAAAGCCAGTCTAATTGCCAGTCTTCAAATTCGTGATAATGTCTGTCCCACATATCAGTTTTAGAACGATATGCCGGAGAAAACCATAAACGTAACGGAATTGAAATTAACAATTTGTCACATTTTACGTTTTCCAGAATAGTGTATGGATTTAGCAAATGTTCGAAAATTTCAAATGCAGTAAAAACGCTATATTCTTCTGTTTGCAAAGCAGTTTGATCGTTGTCTAAATCTTCGCCTTTTGTGTTTTTTACGGTATAACCGTTTTCTTCCATTATTTTAGAGAATGGATTTGGAACGCCAAAATCAAAAATGGTTTCTGATGTTTTAACGTGTTTTTGCAAAAACTCTAAGGTAAGTTTGAATCTTTTATTCGGAAACGTTTTTTCGTACATGCGATTGGTTTTTAACCATTAAATTATTTTAGAGTTTGCAAATATAAAGATTCTACTTCTTAAATAATTTGTTATTTCAAATTTGTCTGCTAATAATTCACCTCTGGAAAAAGATTTACTAAAATTTTAACGTGCTGATAGCAAGCCAGCATTGAGTTTGTTAAAAATTAACATATAATTAACAATCCTACGTATATTTTGTAAGACTAAATTCTGTTAATTTGCTAATAAGTAAGTTAAAAGCTATAATAAAAACTCGTGTATTAAGAAAATACATATGTTTTGTATGGCAAATTGTGATTGTGGTGAAAAAAAAGGTAAAAACAGATTTATTAAGCCTTTTTGTAATTGTTTGCACAATTTTCAATTTTTTATAAATATAAGATAAAAATGGGTAAAGTATATTTTGTAGTACTTTTTTTAATTGTTTTTTTTCCGAATGAAATTTTCTCACAAATAAAAATAAGCGGGCAAGTAAGAAATCAAAACGATAAACCAGTAGAATTAATAGAAATTCAGTTTCAAAATAAAGATTCTCTAATTGTAAAAAGTGAATTGACGGATGCAAACGGAGATTTTAAATCCACAATTGATAAAGGAGAATATCTAATACTAATAAAAGGATTAGGAAAAATAATTCAAAAACAGAAAGTAACGGCAGACCAAGATTTTAATATGGGAGTAATTAGAATATTTGAAAATCAGCAGCAACTTAAAGAAGTAACCGTTATCTCAAAAAAGAAACTTATAGAGAGAAAGGTTGACAGATTGGTCTTCAATGTCGAAAATTCTATTTCGGCTATCGGGGGCGATGCAACTGATGCATTAAAAGTAACTCCGGGTTTAAGAGTAGAAGAGGATCAAATTTCTATGATTGGCAAAAGTGGAATGTCGGTGATGATTGATGATAAACTTATCAAATTATCGGGGGATGATTTGATAAGTTTTCTCAAAGGAATTCCGTCCGGTAACATCAAGAGTATTGAGGTGATTTCTAATCCACCTGCAAAATATGATGCTGAAGGAAATAGCGGAATTGTAAATATAAAATTGAAGAAAGCAAAAAAAAATAGTGTAAGCGGGAATTTAAAAACTTCGTATTCACAGGCCAAATATCCCTTAGGAACTTTGGGCGGAGGGTTAAATTATCAAAAGGATAAATTGACAGTTACTTCAAATATCAATTATAACAACGGAAGTACGGCACCATATCAGGAGTACACAATATTTTATCCTAAATATACCTGGTTTGAAACCAATAAAGTTAGAAGCTTTCAGAATAATTTAAGTGGCGGGTTTACTTTAGATTACCAAATTAATTCAAAGACAACTATGGGATTGCAGTATTCAGGAGCTTCAAACAAACCTATTCGTAAAGGATTGAATACTTCAAATATTACGAATAATAATTTTGTTTTGGATTCTTTGATTGTTACTCCTTCTCGCCTTGAAATCGAAAGAAATACACAATCAGTAAATTTTCATGTAGTAACAAAGATTGATAGTACAGGTCAAAAACTTTCTGCTGATGTTGATTATTTTAAGTACACTTCAGATTTGAATAATAAATTTAGCAGCAATACTTTTTTCCCTGATGGTAATGAAGTTCCTAATCGATATATAGCAGCAAACAATTTGAGTAATCAGGATATTGACATTTACTCGGCTAAAGTTGATTATGACTTGCCATTGAAATGGGCAGATCTTTCTTTTGGAGGGAAAGTCTCTTTTATTGATAATAGTAGTACTGTTTCCTATTTTAATACAACGAATCCTGATCCGATTTTTGATCCATCAAAAAGTAATATTTTTGATTATAACGAAAATACGCAAGCCGTTTATATATTGGGAAGTAAAAGCTTATCGAAAGAATGGGATTTACAGTTAGGTTTAAGATTAGAAAATACACAAACAAAAGGATTCTCTGAAACGCTTAATCAGACAAACAAAAATAATTACTTAAAACTTTTTCCTACTTTATATTTAACATATAAAGCATCTGAAAACAGCACTTTTGGATTTAATTATAATAGAAGAATCGACAGACCGGCTTTTTCAAAGTTAAATCCATTTAGATTCTATACTTCTTCTTTTAATTACACAGAAGGAAACCCTTTTTTACAACCTTATTTTACGGATAATATTGAATTCTCACATACCTATAAAAATCTTTATAGTTCAGTTTATGCTTATTATTTAAAAAATGGTTTTGATGAAGTAGCTTTTGTTTCGGCAGGATCCATTACTCAAATTGTAAGACCTATTAATTTTTATACAGAAAAAAGTATTGGATGGGTTGAGAGTTACACTTTTAATAAATGGAAGTGGTGGGAAAGTAATAATCAATTGAATGTTTATTATTCTCAAACAACTTCTGATATACCAAATGTCCTTCCTAATATCGAAAGCTGGACTTGTTCCTTTAACTCGACGAATGTTTTTACTTTAAATAAAGCTAAAACTATTAAATCAGAATTGAACTTTACGGGTAAGTCTCCTTCAGTTGCGGGAAGCTACAGAACATCGGGTTTTTATTATTTTGATATGGGTTTTACTTTTTTGTTTCTTAATAATAAACTTCAGACAGCTGTCAACTTTTTGGATGTATTTAGAACTCAAAAGAAAACATTTACACAAAATGTAAATGGTATAAAACAAGAAAATTATGATTATCGGGACACGCAAAAACTCAGAGTATCGCTGGTTTGGAATTTTGGAAAAACATTAAAAACTCCAAAGAAAAAATTAAGCAATGAAGAAGAGAAAAAGAGAACTAATTAATATGGATCAATTTAAGCATTAAGTAGTTTGTGCCAGGTTGTACAAAAGAAAAATGTCAACAATATACTTGCAAGGATACACCAACTCGGATCTAATGTGTTAAAACTTTGATTAACTAAAACCTTTAAACATTTTTATCATGAAAAAGACAAAATTTTCAAAAAAAGACCAGGAAGTACTAACTAAATCTTTATCGTTATTTCAAAATAACAGATTAAAAGATATCGTGGATCTATCAGGAGCTAAATCCGTGCCTTCATTCTCTAGATCTACTTGGGAAAGATCAGTAGAAACAAATTAATTCTTTGGAGGGAGTTATTTTATAACTCCCTCCTTCCCAAAAAAAATGATTATGCCAAAAAACACTGATAACTTAAAATGTCGTTTTGCAGTTGTTAAAGTTGCAAGCAGATGTAATTTGAATTGTACCTATTGCTATGTGTACAATCAAGGAGATAACACCTATCTGACTCAGCCTAAAGTGATGAGTTCAGAAGTTGTTGAATCTCTCATACACAGAATAAAAGAGCATTGTTTAGAACATGATATAAAGACTTTTACATTTATAATTCATGGAGGAGAACCGTTGTTGGCGCCAAAAAGTTTCTACGAAAACTTAGTTGCAACATCAAACCAAATTCTGGAAGGTACTGGTATTAGGTTAAGATTTACGATGCAAACGAACGGTGTTCTTCTTTCGAAAGAATGGTGTGAATTGTTTAATAGATTAAAAATATCGATTGGAATAAGTATCGACGGGCCAGAATTATATAATGATATGTATCGTATATATCATTCAGGTAAGGGATCTTATCATGATATTGTTAAAGGAATTAAACTTGCCAATGAATATTCAAGCGTACCTGTAGGAGTACTTTCGGTTATTAATATCGATATTGAACCGGAAATGCTTTATGATATGTATCTGTCTCTGAATATATCTTCTGTTGATATTTTATTATCAGACGGGAACTATGAAAATATTCCTGAAAAATTGGCGCTGGATTTAGAAAATAATACAACTCTGCATGCTGATTGGATGATCAAAATTTTTGATCTATGGTTTAATGACACTACAAACAATTTAAAAATTGGTTATTTCGAAAGAATAATGTTAAGTGTTTTAGGTTATGATGTCTCGGCGGATAGCATGGGAAACAAAAATACTGATGTTCTTGTAATCGAAACTAACGGAGATATTGAATCTCTGGATGTTTTGAAAATTTGTGGAGACGGCTTTACAAAAGGTGATGCAAACGTAAAGATTACCAGTTTTGATGATGCTTTACAAACGCCTTTGGCAAAAACCTATCAGTTAAGTCATAAAAATTTGTCTCCTCAATGCGAAAAATGTGATGTCAAAGAAATATGTGGCGGAGGATATTTGCCTCATCGTTTTTCTCATGACAAAAGTTTTGATAACCCAAGTATTTACTGCTCCAACCTTATGAAGTTAATAGTTCATATACAAAACAGTATTATATCAAATTTACCAGAGGAAGTCATACGAGATACTATGATTACCAAATTGGATTATGGAAAACAAACAGAAAGTATAAGCTAATTAATATGGAAGATCAATCACTAAATATATCTCTTGCACGTCATGCATTATTATTTTCGGATGAAAGTTGTGATATCTTTACAACTGTAGAAAATAAATTTAATCATTTTGTAAAAGATCTTTTTTCTAAATTTATTAAAGAGAATAATTTAGAAGAAGAATATAGCAAGTTAAACGCTAAACAGAAAAAACATTTATTACAAACTCCGGAAGTAATAAATAAACTTTTATGGCAGGGTGATTATAAACCGGACCAGTTAAAGTCATTTTTTTCTTATGCGATGGAAATGGAAGCGGCGAAGTTAAATAAGAAATTTGACTACGCAGAATATTCAGATAGTTCATGGGCGCTGGATGGATCATTTTTTATCAACCATACAGGTGATGATAATTTTGATACTTTCTCGACACCTTATTTATCAGATACCAAAATTCCAGTTGATTGTTTTAGTATTTATAATAGAATTGATGAAGAACATATGCCTAAAGAATGGTTGTCGACAACCTACGATTATTCAGAGGCTGAAGAATTAACCGATAATTTAAGTGAGATTTATGATCGTTTTGATCCAATCGTAAAATGTTTGATTCAAAAGCATATTTATACAATACTATTAAGAAAAATACCTGAAAAAGAAACACTTTTTACATCAGGATCAGATGGAGGTTACATTGGAAGAATCGTTATCTGCAATGGGCATACTGTCGAAGAAAGCGTAATTGTAGATGCATTGGTACATGAAGCAATTCATGGATTGTTGTACATGATTGATGAGCTTAATGTTTGGCAGCCTGATAGAGAATTATCCAATGAAATAGGAAGAACTGTAGTTTCGCCGTGGTCAAATAATTTTATAACAATAAGAAATTTGGTTCAGGCAATTTACGTTTGGTACGGTTTGTATAATTTTTGGGAGAAATATGGGCACGCAATATCTGAAACTTATAGAGCGGATAGATTAAAATTAATCAGCAAAGGTTTCTTACTGCTTGATCTTAATCCTTATAAAGAAATTTTAAATGAAAAAACATTTACAGAATTATGTTTAATAAAAAATGGTTTCGCTTAAAAAAATTTCCGTTTTATTATCAACTTTCAAGTACAGATTGTGGATTCGCCTGCATGCGAATGATTAGTGACTATTATGGTAAAGCTTATTCTGATGAAAATTATTCTGACGATCTTCAATACAATGGAATATCACTTAGCAAACTAGAACTTTTTGCGACGTCTTTGGGTTTTAGTTCTTTGGTTGCTAAAACAGATTATAGTTCTTTGGTAAATAATGCTCCCGTTCCTTTTATTGCTTATTGGAATCAAAATCATTTTATCGTAGTGCATGATATTAATGATGATAAAGTTCAAATTGCAGATCCTGAATTTGGTAAAGCTACTTATTCGAAAGATGAATTCACAAAAGGCTGGTCACAAAACCAAGAAGAAGGAGTTGTTTTATTGTTAGAGCCAACTGATGAAAACGAAAAAACAAACAATTCGAGAAAACAACCAAGAGGCAATCTACAGTATGTAATTCAATATTTAAAGAATCACAAAAAGCAATTGTTTTTAATTGCTCTGACATTATTTGTGTCTTCTTGTATCGAGCTTGTTTTTCCTTTTTTCTCGCAAAAAATTATAGATAAAGGCGTAGGGCAAAAAAATATATCGCTTATTTATTTAATTCTAATTGCTCAAATTACCTTATTCATTAGTAGAGTTAGTTTAGAATTTTATAGATCATGGCTTTTTATCCATATTAGCAGCAGGATAAGTTTGTCTATAATTTCTGATTTCCTTGTCAAATTAATGAAGTTGCCACTTAAATTTTTTAATAGTAAAAACATTGGAGATTTAACGCAAAGAATTAATGATCACAAAAGGATTGAAGGTTTTTTATCGAAAGACCTTATTCAAACTGTTTTTTCTATTTTCACCATTGTAATTTATTCCTTCGTTTTATTATATTTTAATGTAGATATTTTTCTAATTATCTGCATTTGTACCACAATAGAGCTGTTGTGGATATTTAGTTTTTTAAAGAAAATTAAAATTCTGGACAAAAAAACTTTTTCATTAGATGCCAAAGATCAAAATAAGATCTACGAACTGATTAATTCAATGCACGAAATTAAATTGAATAATCTGGAGGAGAGCAAACGAAATGAATGGCAGAAAATACAAACAAATATCTACCTGAATAATATAGATAAACTTAAAATCAATCAACGATACGAAAGTTATAGATTTATTAGTTTTCTTCAAACTATATTAGTTGTATTTGTTTCTGCAATTGCCGTAATGAACGGAACTCTTAGTATAGGAAGTATGTTGGCAATTATGTATGTAATAGGTGGATTGAATGTGCCTATTAGCCAATTAATAAATTTTGTGATGCAGTATCAATTAGTAAAAGTAAGCTTTGAAAGATTGAATGAGATTCACAATAAACCCAACGAGGAGAATATAAGCAGAATTTTAAAACTGGATGAAATACAAGATATCAATATAGAAAATCTGGGGTTTTCTTATGATAATTCTAATTATATTTTAAAAAATATCACACTGAAAATTCCGAAAGGAAAAACGACAGCTATTGTGGGCGTAAGTGGAAGTGGAAAAACTACTCTTTTGAAATTACTTCTTAAATTTTATAAACCACAAGAAGGTAATTTACTTTTGAATGACACCACTTTAGAAGAAATTGATAATAAATTATGGCGGAATAAATGTGGTGTAATCCTGCAGGATAGTTTTGTGTTTTCGAATACCATTGCGTATAATATTTCTTTAGAAGAAAATCCAAGTCAGGAAAAATTACTCAACGCCGTTAAGCTTTCTAATATTGGTGATTTTATCGACAAATTGCCACTTAAACTAAATACGCTCATTGGAACAGAAGGTATTGGTATTAGTCACGGACAACGTCAGCGAATATTAATAGCAAGAGCCATTTATAAAAATCCGGATTATTTATTTTTTGATGAAGCAACAAATTCATTAGATGCAAAAAACGAAAGAATTATTGTGGAGAATATTGATAGGTTCTTTAAAAATAAAACAATGATTGTAGTGGCTCATAGATTATCTACTGTAAAAAATGCTGATCAGATAGTTGTGCTGGATAATGGAGAAATTATTGAAGTAGGAAATCACAATGAATTAATAAAGAATAAAGGAAAGTATTTTGAGTTGATACAAAATCAATTAGAATTAGGAGAATGATGAAAAAAAATGAAAACGATGTTTTAGGAAAAATACCAAATAGATTAACTTTTATTGGAATAGTGATCTGTATACTAAGTATAGTGTCGTTAATCTTCGCTATTAATGTTTTGTTTTATTAATAATAAACTTGATACTATATAAGAAAACCCATTTGGCTAATTAAAGCGAAATGGGTTTTGTTTTATTATAAGATATTTAGATTGACTTAATATCGGTAAACAAATGCATTAACATTCATTCCTGCTCCAACCGAAGCAAAAATTACAACATCACCTTTGTTTATTTCGTGATTTTCCAGTTTTCCCTGAATCAATAAATCATAAAGAGTTGGTACAGTTGCTACGCTTGAGTTTCCTAAATCGTGAATACTCATTGGCATAATATTTTCGGGTGCAGTTTTGTCGTAAAGTTTGTAGAAACGAGCAATAATCGCTTCATCCATTTTTTCGTTGGCTTGGTGAATCAGGATTTTCTTCACGTCGTCAATTCCTATTCCGCTTTTATCTAAACAGCTTTTCATCGCACAAGGAACCTGGCTTAAAGCAAACTCATAAATTTTACGTCCGTACATTTTGATGTACTTAATATCTGGATCTAAATCAGGATTGTATGATTTTCCGAAGAATAAAAAGTTAGCTTCTTCATTTGCAAAAGTGGCACTTTCGTATGATAATAAACCAGCTTCATCATCAGAAGCTTCTAAAATTGAAGCACCCGCACCATCAGAATAAATCATAGAATCGCGATCATGATCGTCAACAACTCTAGATAAAGTTTCGGCACCAATTACCAGAACGCGTTTTGCCATTCCTGATTTAATAAAAGCATTCGCTTGCAAAACACCTTCAATCCAGCCCGGACATCCAAAAAGAATATCGTAAGCCACACATTTAGGATTTTTAATATCTAGTTTGTTTTTAACACGTGTTGCTAAACTTGGTAAAATATCAGACTGATTTGTTCCCGATTTTACATCGCCAAAATTGTGTGCAAAAATGATGTAGTCTAAAGTCTCACGATCGATTTTTGCATTTTCAAGCGCTCTTTCAGCTGCAAAATAAGCTAAATCAGATGAGGTATGTTGGTCTTCGGCATAACGGCGATTTTCGATACCGGTAATACCTTTAAATTTTTTTATTACAACTTCGTTAGGGTAACCGAAGGGAGTTCCGTCTTCATTTAAAAAAACATGATCGCCAAAGTCAGTATTGCTTACTTCTTTATTAGGAATGTAACTTCCTATACCTATAATTTTTATTTTCATTATTCCTCGATTATCCGGTAAATTTATTGCTAAAGTATAAATAAATTCATGATAACTGTCATAAAAAATACTATGCATGCATATAATTATGAAATAATAATTATTTCTTGAATATATTGTTAATTTTCTAACGATTTTTTAGTTTTATCGAGATTTCAAACGTTTGAGATTAATGGCAGCGAAAAAAAATATTTCATCAAAAAATTTCACGATGTTACAGAAAATCAGAAAAATTTTAAGAATGTTATAAAAAAAATAAAACCCGATAACTAAATCGTCATCGGGTTTATTATATAAAAATAATCTAAGATTAATTTTCCATGTAAGCTTCAATCGGAGCACAGCTACAAACTAAGTTTCTGTCACCGTATGCGTCATCTACACGACGAACTGATGGCCAAAATTTATTTTCAGCGATATACTCTAATGGGTAAGCTGCTTTTTCTCTGGTATAAGGGAAATCCCAATTGTCAGTTGTTAACATTGCCAAGGTGTGAGGTGCATTTTTCAATACATTGTTTTTATCATCGGCTGTTGCAACTTCAATTTCTTTTCTGATTGAAATAAGAGCATCACAAAAACGATCTAATTCTGCTAAATCTTCAGATTCAGTTGGTTCGATCATTAAAGTTCCAGCTACCGGGAAAGAAACCGTTGGAGCGTGGAAACCGTAATCCATCAAACGTTTTGCGATATCACCCACTTCGATTCCATTTTCTTTAAATGAACGACAATCTAAAATCATCTCGTGAGCTGCTCTTCCGCATTCTCCGGTATAAAGAATTGGGTAGTGTCCTTCGAAACGAGATTTCATGTAGTTAGCATTCAAAATAGCGTGTTCTGTAGCGCTTTTTAATCCTTCAGCTCCCATCATGGTGATGTAACCGTAAGAGATTAAACATACTAAAGCTGATCCGTAAGGTGCAGATGAAATTGCTGTAATCGCTTGTTCACCGCCTACTTTTAGGATTGGGTTTGTTGGTAAAAACGGAACTAATTTTTCGTTTACACAAATTGGTCCAACACCAGGTCCACCGCCACCGTGAGGTATAGCGAATGTTTTGTGTAAGTTTAAGTGACAAACGTCAGCACCAATTGTAGCAGGATTTGTTAATCCAACTTGCGCGTTCATGTTTGCACCATCCATATATACTAATCCGCCATTATCGTGGATTAATTTAGTGATTTCGATAATTGAAGATTCGAAAACTCCGTGAGTCGAAGGATAAGTTACCATTAAACAAGATAAATCATCTTTGTGCTCAATCGCTTTTTCTCTTAAATCTTCTACGTCAATATTTCCTTCAGGAGTCGTTTTAGTAACGATGATTTTCATTCCGGCCATAGCTGCAGAAGCAGGATTGGTTCCGTGAGCCGATGAAGGAATTAAACATACATTACGGTGACCTTCGTTTCTAGATAAATGATAAGCACGAATCGCCATTAAACCTGCATATTCTCCCTGAGCTCCAGAGTTTGGTTGTAATGTTGTTCCGGCAAATCCGGTGATTACATTTAATTGCTCTTCTAATTTTTTAAGCATCGTGATATAACCTTCAGCTTGTTCTACTGGTGCAAACGGGTGAATGCTGTTCCAGTTTGGCATTGATAAAGGCAACATTTCAGAAGCTGCGTTTAATTTCATCGTACAAGAACCTAATGAAATCATCGAATGATTCAACGATAAATCTTTACGTTCTAATTTTTTGATGTAACGCATTATCTGGCTTTCTGAATGATGATTGTTAAATACATCATGTGTTAAGAAAGGTGATGTTCTTTCTAATGAAGAAGGTAATTGACTTGCAGTAGCTAATTCAGCAACAGTGAAAGTTTCTTTTCCTAAAGCCTCAGCAAAAATCGCAATAATTTGGTTGATGTCTGTAATTGAAGTTGTTTCGTTGAACGAAATAGAAATCGTATCAGCATCAACATAGTAAAAGTTTACTTCGTTTCTCTCCGCTATAGCTTTTACTTTTTGAGCATCTGCTTTAACCAAAATAGTATCAAAGTAAGCTGTATTGGTTTGGAAAACTCCAAGTTTATTTAAAGCTTCAGCAGTAGTAACCGCCGATGCGTGAACTTTGTTTGCAATATATTGTAATCCTTTTGGTCCGTGGTAAACAGCATACATTCCAGCCATAACCGCTAATAAAACCTGAGCAGTACAAATATTTGAAGTTGCTTTTTCACGTTTAATATGTTGTTCACGAGTTCCTAAAGCCATACGTAAAGCACGGTTTCCATTTACATCAATAGAAACTCCAATAATACGACCTGGCATAGAACGTTTGTATTCGTCTTTAGTTGCAAAAAAAGCAGCGTGAGGACCACCATAACCCATTGGTACACCAAAACGTTGTGTAGTTCCAACTACTACTGCTGCTCCCATTTCTCCTGGAGAAGTTAAAGCAGCAAGTGATAAAATATCAGCAGCAAAGGCAACTTTGATTTCGTTTTCTTTTGCTTTAGCAACAAAAGCACTATAATCATTTACCTGACCGTATTTTCCCGGATATTGTAAAATGGCTCCGAAGAACTCATTAGAAAAATCAAAGTTTTCGTGGTTACCAACAACTAATTCAATCCCAATAGGAGTTGAACGTGTTTGTAATATTGATAAAGTTTGAGGTAAAATTTCTTCAGAAACGAAGAATTTATTTGTATTGTTTTTCTTTTGGTCACGAGTACGAACGTCAAATAACAAAGCCATAGCTTCGGCAGCAGCAGTTCCTTCATCTAGTAAAGAAGCGTTTGCAATTTCCATTCCTGTTAACTCGATAACAGTAGTCTGGAAATTTAAAATTGCTTCAAGACGACCTTGAGCAATTTCTGCCTGATAAGGTGTATAAGCTGTATACCATCCTGGATTTTCAAAGATGTTTCTTTGAATTGGAGCAGGAACGATAGTTGGATGATAACCCAAACCAATATAAGATTTGAATACTTTATTTTTCTTGCCTAATTCCTGAATATGATTTGCGAATTCATATTCTGTCATTGCAGGATCTAAGTTTAACGGTGCTTTTAAGCGAATGTCGTCCGGAAGGGTTTCATAAACAAGTTGTTCGATCGATTCAACTCCAATGGTCTGTAACATGTGTTGAAGATCTGTTTCTCTTGGACCAATGTGTCTTAAAGCAAAAGCATCTGTTTTCATATAGTTGTAATAGTGTTGTTTTTTTGTCGCGCAAAATTAAGTATTATTAATAATTTAATTAGCATTTTTAACTTCATTTTTTATGAAATTTACAACTAAAGAGTTGATTTGTTAATAATTGATTAGATTTGAGGTATGATAGTATCAAAACGCATCTTAGATTTTTACCTGAATAGCAGTATTCATGTGGCTTTATCGTGTTATGCACTTGTGCGAATTACGTTTCATGTGTTTCATATTCAGTATGATGAGCCAATGGCACTATTTGTTTTTTTTGGAACAATTGTGGGGTATAATTTTGTTAAATATGATGCCTTAGTTCGCGTGCAGCAAAAACCAATCGGAATTCAGCTGAAAATTATTGCCGTTTTAAGTCTGATTTCATTGTTTTTGGTTGCCTATTATTTTTTCCATTTAAAGCGAATTACTCAAATTGTCTCTGTTGGAATTTTTGCTGTAACGGCACTTTATACACTTCCGTTTTTTCCCAATAAAAAAAATGCCCGAAATTGGGCAGGTGTAAAAATTTATATAGTAGCGCTTTGTTGGGTAGGAGCGACCTTGGTTTTGCCTATTATAAATGCCGAAGTTTCATTTACAACCAATTTTTTTATAAAATGTATTCAGCGTTTTGTTTTGGTTTTCGTCCTGATTTTAGTTTTCGAAATTATTGATTTGGCAAACGATGATCCGCATTTGCAAACCGTCCCTCAAACTATTGGCGTAAGGCGAACAAAAATTCTAGGATTTTTACTTTTAGTTCCGTTTTGGGTTGTTGGTATCTTGACATTTGATCTTCATGATTTGCTCATAAATCTAATAATGGTCATTACTTTGATGCTTTTTATAGCATTCGCAAATCCAAATCGTTCTAAATATTATACCTCTTTTTGGGTCGAAAGCGTTCCAATTTTTTGGTGGCTTATGATTGTTTTTCTTTAAGTTGCGTTTAATTTTTTGGGCGTGTCCCTCCGGGTCGGGCTTTCGGCTATATCTTTTATTCCGCTCCGCTTCATAAAAGGATACCGCCTCAATCCCTCACGCAAACCGTAACAAGGGAAATTTTACTTTCAAAAGAAGATTTATCGGCTATTTAATTTTTTTGTGAATTGCCTCCAGCTTTAGCTGGAGAGAAAATGTAATAGAATGTCATTGGCTTTAGCCAAACGTTACCTTTCGGTTAAAGCCATATTGATAGCTCTTTATCACCTCCAGCTTTAGCTGGAGGCAATTGAAAATTAATATTTAGAAATCCGCTAAATCCGCTAAATCCGCTAAATCTGCGAGAGAACAAAAAAAAATCTATTTTGTTTTTTGGTCCGCCAATGCTTTATTCAAATCAGCTTTAGCTTCGGCTAGTTTCTTTTTTTTCTTGTTGATTTTTTCTGTGCTTTCCTGATCTTTAATTGCCTTGTTTAGATCGTCAGTTCTTTCCTTAACTTTTTGTTGTTTTTCTTTAACTTTTTTGTCAAGGTCGTTGTGTACTGTTTTTGTGGTACAGTTCTTTTTGGTTTGAGAAATTGCATCTTCAACACCTTTAATTTGGTTTTGATTACCGGCTTTTTTGGCTGCCGTTAATTTGATATTTAATTCACATAGTTTTCTTTCGCAGCCTTTCAAATCCTTACAATTACTTTGTGCAAATCCAATAAAAGAAATGGCAAAGAATACTATCGATAATATTTTAGTCTTAATTGTCATGAGTTTAATTTTTTAAGAAGATTAATATAATGTTCTAAAATAGGTAAATTTTCTCACTAATTCTTTCTTTTGGATCAGTTTTAAGTTCGGTTTAACTTTTCAAAAAATCTTTTATTCTGAAAATAATTAAAAGTATATTTGAAAATAAATAACCACATGGAAAAACAAATTTCTTTTTTTGGATTCAAATTCACGAACACACAGTTCATTATATTCTTTATTTGTTGGATGGTTTTTCTGGGTTTTGTTTGGCCACTAATTATAGGATCTTATCGTTTGATGTCCATTTTTGTATGTGCATTTTCCTTCATTTTCGCTGCTCTTTTCAATAGATTACTGGCATTGTTGATTTTGGCATTGGCTTTTATAAATGGATCACTTGTCCGATTCTATCAGAAATTCATGTTGGTTGTTATAGCTATTTTTGCCACATTGATTTACAGTATCTGGATTCCCATGAATTTCTGGATTTATATGGCACATCTTACAATTAATATTTTTTCTATCTTTTTAATGTATAGAATGTTTTATAGAAGAAACAGTCAGGATGCATTAGATGAAGTTATTATTTTTGACGATCAAGATAATGATTGAGCATTTAAAACTAGAGTAAATGGGTTTCTGAAACTTCTTTCAAAACCTTATTTATTTCCTCAAAATTTTCACGACTTATTTTCTTTGTGTTATGACATGAAACTTGCTTTTTGTGCCATTTCTTTTAAGAAGCTTCCATGTTTAATCTAGTTTTGATATATAAAAATACATATATCATGAATGAAAATTTAAAATATAGTCCTGAAACTATCGATGTTCTTATTGTAATAAATGCTAATTATATTAAGAAAAATTATCTTCGAAATACAGATCCTAATAATGCTCAAAAAATAGATCGTAATAGTCATTATTTGATTGTTTATAATCCAAGAGAAATTGTTTCGGTGCAGGGAAAAGCAGATTTAAGTCTAAAAACAAAAATAGGAGATTCTTTTAATTTTAGGGCTACCACAATTCAACAAAATTCTGAAGATTCCGCAGTAGTTTTATACAAAATTGAGCATGGAGATGGAAATACAATCTTTACTTCATTTGGATATGTAATTAATTTTGCTAATAAAGTTGTGCAGCCTAATACTGACACATATCGCCCTATACCGCCACTATTTAAAACACAATGTTTTGCCAGTTATGATACTAAAGTAAAAAGCGAAGGAACAGAAAATGTTTTTGTATATTTTGCACTTTATATTGTTACTGATAACTTCGATTCTCATGAGTTATATGGTTATTATTATTGGGATCCACAATTCACAGTTGAGTTTATTAAGTAGAGAACTCAAATCACGAAATTGCAATTGATACTTCTTTCAAAATTTTATTTCGATCCAAAAGAAAATTAGTAAGATGCTTTTCTAAAAATAAAATATCAAAAAGTTCTCCAAATATCCCAAACGGAGTTTCATAATGCAATTTGTCTTTCATGATTGTAATGCCATTTCTTTCTTCAAAAAAATGTTCATGTTTGAAGGATTTAAACTTTCCTTTTTCCATTTCATCCACAAAATAATCATAGAAATTCATTGTCGTAATTCGGCTTTTGTGCGTGAGATAAAATCCAAAATGTTTGCCTCGCCAAGTTACTGTTTCGTTTAAATTTATTAATCCGGATGTAATTCCTGCAATTGCCTTTTCTTTTGATGGACTTGCAGATTGCTGATGAATATCTATATTTCTTGCTGCGTCAAAAACAATTTGTTTCGGCGCTTTTATTTTTGTTGTAAGATGAATTGTTGTCATGATTAAGGAGTTTTTAAGATAATAGATTTTTAAAAGTCTCATTAATATCTCCAAACTTAAATTGAAATCCATTTTCTAAAAGTCGCTTTGGAATCACATTTCTACTTTTTAGAACCAATTCGGTTTCTGTTCGAATAAAGAAAGATCCAATTTCCAGAAGAAAAGCATTCATCGGAATTCCAAAAGGGAAACCAACTGTTTTTCTAAGTTTTTTCATAAAGTCAGCATTTCGTATTGGTTCGGGAGAAACGATATTAATAACGCCGGTAATTTCTTTTTGAATGATTAAATCAATTGCATTGGCAAAATCTTCTTCGTGAATCCAGCTTATGAATTGATTTCCTTTTCCTTGTTTTCCTCCGAAACCAATTTTTGCTAAAGTTTTCAGTGGAATAAAAGCGCCGCCATTTTTACCCAAAACTATTGAAGTTCTCAAAGCAGTTTTCAAAGTATTTGGAGTTTCGGTTTTAAAGAATGCTTTTTCCCAAGATAAGGCAACATTTATAGAAAAATCATTTCCTATTTCGCCATCAATTTCATCCATTTGTTTATCCAAAGAAAATCTATAAATAGTAGAAGTTGATGAATTCAGCCAATGTTTAGGCGGATTTTTACCGTTTAAAACCGCTTTATTTAAAATCTTTGTGCTTTCGATTCGGGATAATAAAATAGCTTTTTTGTTTTCTTTTGTATAACGACAATCAACAGATTTTCCTGCGAGATTAATTAAAACGGTTGCGTTTTCTAATTCCTTTTCCCAACCCGAAAAAGTTTTAGCATTCCAGTTTACATATTTGATTCCGTCAACGGTTTTAGATTTTCCTCTGGTTAGAATTACAATTTCTTCAAATTTATCTTTGAAATGATTGATTAGAACTTGTCCTAAAAAACCTGTTCCGGCTGCGATGATTAGTTTTTTCATTTTATAAATTTAAAATAAATAGTAAAGCAATGATTCTATAAAGTACCCAAGTAAAACATAAATAAAAGGGAAGTTCTAGAATTTTAACTCTTCTAAAATGCTCTGCAAACATTATGAAAACGGTTATTCCGAACCAACCTAAAATAAAAAATTCAGGAACCTTAATAAATTGATTAAGAATTAAGATTGGTGTCAAAATTAAAGATCCCATTAAAGAAATAGTCATTAAGTTTCCGGCATAATTGATAATTGTTTTTTTGTCCATTCTAAAAAGAAATAAACTTTGAAATGCAATTTGACCAAATGCTAAAATGAATTCTCTTAGAATATTTGATTTTGGCAAATTGGGAATCAAATTAGAATATCCAAATAAAACGAAACTTGTCAGCGTTAATGCAAAACCAATAAAAAGGAAACGATATTTATAATTGTAATCCGGAGTACATTGCAATTTGTTTTCTTTAATGTTTCCACCGGGAATAATTACTTTTCGATTATAAGAAACAAAAGAATACAATTTTCTCAAGATGAAATGAATGGGTTTTATCGTTGCAATTTTTTCAATTAATGGAAAAGAAAACCCTATAATTTTTATTAAGCTGTCAATTCCATAAATAACGGTTTTAGTTTTATTATCTACCAAAGCAATTTCGTTTGGTGCGCGTTTTAAATCTACAAAAGTTTGTTCTTCTTGAGATAATTCACAATAAGATTTTCTCCCATTTTCATCCAGCATTCCACTTTTTACAAAACCAGTTGTGTACAAACTGCAAAGCGGACAATCTTCATCATAAAGCAAAGTTTGGTTTTCGAGCGTTTTCATAATTCCTTTTTTTAGATTAATAATAATTTGGAATTCTAGTTGTAAATTTCTTCCAGAGCCAACACCGTTTCTAGTTTTCGTTTGTTTTTTACTTTGATATCAGATCCTTTTGCCAGGAAAACAGAAGTTGGATTTATGTTTTGCAAAAAGTCAAAATCTTGTCCATAAGTTTGTCTGAAATCGATATCAACATTATAATTTAAAACCTCAAATTGCTCCCATCTCGGATGTTGAACTTCATATTCGAAAGTGGTTTCTTCATCAATTTTAGTATATCCAAAATAATGTTCCGTTATAAATTCAGCTTCAGAATCAGTTTCTATTTCTGTTGGATTCTTTTGAGTTTCTACTTGAACAGTATTCCAATTTCCTTTGTTTTTCCATTGATAAACAAAAGTTTTAGTGTTTTTCTTTTCGATGATTTCATGTCTCATTTTCTGGGTTTCATAATGTTCCTGATACAAAGTATTTGCAATAAAAGTAATAGCGGTTTTTGGAACAATTTCTTTGATGAAAACTACACCGCGCTTCCATTCTCCGTTTTCGAAACGTTTTACATAAAATCTCAAATTGACTTCTTCAAAATCTACATGAAACGGAACTTTAATGCCTAAAACTTTTGTGTTTTTAAACATGAAACCAACTAAACTCACATAACATTTGCTGTTCCACAAATCTATTTCAGTACCAATTGGGACGTATTTTTCTAAGATTTTAGCATCAACTTCATAATTGAAAAGTGCTAAGTTTTTCCATTCAGCTTTTAAGAAGTTCATAATCTTGCTTTTTGATTGTAAATAATATAGGTCAGGAAAAATATTAAAGAGATTGGTAATAAGAATAACCAAGTAAAATGCGGCCTGTCCCAAATCAAAAAGAAAGTAATTACTAAACCAAAGTAAGCGTATATCAATTTATTTTTTGGGAATAATAATAAGAAGAATATTGCAGCTATAACTTGTAATACTCCGGTAAAAGGCAAGCCGTAAGGACCTGCCAGAAGGCATGTAAGCGCCATTATATTTATAATTTCTACAATTTTAAATGTTGTTTTCATAGTTATTGATTATTTTAAACTTTCAGAAAAAAATGAAAGTTTTAATTAAATTTTTTTAGTTTGATGTTTTACTTCATAATTTTTAGAACCAAACGTCCTAACCAGTTTTCATTGAATTCTGTCATTTTATCTAACATATTATCTGCTTTTAAAACAAAGTCATACAATTTAGTCGTTTGATCTACGAAGTGTTTTTCTTCAGCGGAATCTTTTGCTTCAATTGTCGAAACTTCTTTTAATATTTTAAGAGCAGGTTTAATTTCTCTTTTGCTTCTTTCTCGAGCAATTTTAGAAGCCAATTCATCTAAATCTTTTTCGGCTGTAAAAAACTCTCTTCTTTCTCCAGCTTTGTATTCTTTATAGACAATTCCCCAATCCATTAAAGCTCTTAGATTCATGCTGGCATTTCCGCGCGAAATTTGCAATTCCTCCATAATGTCTTCCATAGAAACGGCATCGTTCGAGACCATTAATAAAGCATGGATTTGTGCCATGGTTTTATTAATTCCCCATTGAGAACCTAACGCTCCCCAGGTTTGTACGAACTTATTTTTTGCTTCTTTGAATTCCATGCATCAAATGTAAGTAAAAGTTTTTAAACTTTCAAAAATAAATGAAACTTTATTATTGAATGCTTTATTTATTCTTTTTAGAATTTGTAAAAGCAGGTGTTTTTACGCGCAAGATTTTCCTGTGTCATTCTTTATCTGTTTTGTGCTCAATAATTTTGGTTCTGTAACATTTTGTGAAAAACGCCTGTTTGTTTGATGTAGTTTTGAAATAGAAAATAGCCCAAGAATGTGTGTTAAGGTGTTTTTTGAACTATTTGATTACTAATTAATTATGTGGAGCAGAACCCACTAGAAAAAACGAGGCGGTACCGAAAAGCCTTATGAGTAGGAATACCTAAATCAAAAAAAATTATGTCAGATTTATTAGCAGGTGCTTATTTAGCACAAGGCACAATCGGAAATGTTGGAACACCAGGCGCTCCAATTGCAACATTTAGTTTAGTAGTTGTACCATCACAACATTCTGTGACAGGTACTGTCGTAATTACTCAGGCTATACCAGGTCCTGATAGCCGTATTGTTGTTCAGGTAACAGGAAAAATATATGCAACCGGAATTGGTAAAGTTACACAAGTGGTTGGTCTTCAGGGAGAATATATTCATTCTGTTCCTCCACCGGCAATTGGTTCTTTTTTAGCAAAATTTGATGCTCATTTAGCAATCGATAATGCATGGAACGGAACTGGAGGTTTCTCATACTACCAACATAATATTGAAAACGTACCAGTTACAGCAGCGAAAAGCTTAAAAGAAGAATTAGTTTAGAAATAAATTTTCCCCAAAAACAAATTCAACAGGATAACAAAACTTCCTGACTCGATTCGAGTTTTGATTTAAAAGATCGCCTGTTTTAGGCGGTCTTTTTTGTTGAAGGATTCCTGGATTTAGAATAATCATTAAACCTAATGAAAAAATGAAAAAAAAATACGTCGTTATTAGTTTGCTGCTTATTATTGTAATAGCAGTTGCTTTGTGGTTATTTCTTTTAAATAGAAATAATGCTGAATATAAAGATGGTGCTGCTCCTTCGTATGCCAGTGCATCATCTGAACCATGTAATTGTGAAAAAAGTTGGTTCCCTCATGAGCAAACTCCAGCTCCGGCAGAAGGTGACGGAAGTCCGTTTGATAGTGAAACGACTACAAACTGTGATTTTCACCAATGGTCGTGGCAAAAGTTTTTATGGGTTACAAAACCATTGCCAAACGGAAATCCATTCTTTTTAGATTCTCTGGATTTGGTTACTCCGCAAATGGAAGATGTTACACCACAATTGGGACTTAAACTTACATTGAGTTCTATTAATCAAGCCGGTTTTAGTGGTGTTTTGCATTCTAATCCCAAATATAATAATGTCGCAGATACGGTTTATTATTCCATTCATATTAATGCATTGCTAAAAGACAAAGCTGTTTTAATGGCTTCCTTAATCAACAGTAAGAAATTACCTGTTGCTAATTTAGAGACATTTCCGGTTGGTGCTTTAGAACTAAAAGCTTCCTGGATTAATATTGATGCAATTGCCAAAGCGCAGCAACAAGACTATTTTACAACTAAAGCTGCTGTTCAAAATAGCAAAGGGCAATATGTTCAAAAAACTGTTGCATTATTAGGTATGCACGTAGTGGGAGTTGTAAAAAATCATCCTGAATTTATCTGGGCAACTTTCGAACATAAAGATATGGCGCCAGTTTATGATAAGAAAAACAATTCGGTAACGTCTGCAAACGAAATGTTGTTTTATGAAAAAGGAACAACTACTGGTATAAATGGGATTAGATGGGATACTATCACGAAAAAACCATTTCTTGAAAATAAAGCTTTTATTCTTTATGAATATGGTGTACCAAAGGATTTAAACACCGGTTTATTTATGGCAACAAGTCAAAAAGAACCTGCTAATTTTAATAATATCGAGGATATTAATAAATGTGTAGCAGCTAATTTGAAGGATGTTTTTAGAAATTATTTTTATAATGGTTCTATCTGGTTAAATTTTGACGGAGTTTCTTCTGAAAACCAAAAGAAAGCAATTGTAACAAAAAATCTCGCAAGCGCGCTTCCGGATTCGTTAGCCAGAGGTTCAGTTAATTTGGCAAACATTACGATGGAAACTTATACGCAGACCTTTCAGGAAGATATACATGGGATTAAAAATAAGAATTTGGCAAATTGCTTTTCTTGTCATAAAGCTGCAAACTTTGATAAAAAGAGACCAGGAAAATCTCCTTTGTTTTTAAGTCATTTATTTGGAGATTATTTACTATTTACCAAACCACAACTAGCGGCTACTGGTAAGAATGCTAATAACTCACGTGCGAAACGTATTAAGGAAATAGAAGCATTGAAAACACAACAACTTCTAGATTTTATCAATGCTGAAAAGCAAAAAAAATAAACTCTAAGTATTTAATAAATAATGCAAAGCGGAACCCGAAAAGCTTATGAGTAGGGATAAGTAACCATATTAATAAATTATGCCAAATTCATCAACTAATTATACGATTTATTTAAAAAATGAAAGTAGTAATAACCAAAATTTCTGGGCTTTTTTAGAAAGACCAGAAGGGTTGTCTAATAAAAGTGTTTATGCAAATTCATCAGCTTTTCTATCTGTAGATCCAAATGATAGAGGAATAAATAGTTTGGCCATTCCTCTTCAATATTCTTTAGGAGCTGGTGCATCAGACCAGCCAGTAGGTCTAGGGGTTCAAATTGATTCAAGTATTATTTTACGTGCTAATCTAAAAGAAACTTGGGAAACTCGATATGCTACTATACCTCCTCGTCAAGGGCCAAATTTAAATACTGTACAAGGTCACCAAACTTCTGACAATAGTATTAGTTTGATTACTAATTCTTTTGATAAAGCGAAGAATGAAGATGGAAAGTGGTACAGTAACTCGAGCTTTGGTATTCAGACAGAAATGGGATTTTTAGGAGTTACCTGGTCTCCATCTCCAGATGATCAATGTACAATTACTCCAAAGTTTTCATTTTATATAGCTACGGGTAATTTTTCAAGTTATGAACTTGCTGATCTTGAAACTATTTCTAGAAAAGCTGCAAAAATTGAATTAAGTGATTTTAGAAATCGGGAAGTAACGGTCACATTAACAAGTAGAGGACAGTGGATCGTGGAATCAGGAAAAGTATTGGAACGTATATAAGATCTATAATCTAGATTTTTTATAAATAAAGTCCAAATACAACCATACATTGATTATTATAATGATTAAATTCATAAAAAAGCCCGAAGTAAATTTGATTTTGCTTCGGCTTTTTTATTTATTACCTTCTTTATAATGCTTTTAAAGTTATTGTATGAATTTTAAAGTTATGTTAATTTAGGAAATGAAGTTTTGTATTAGATAATGGAAATTTATTTTTGTAAAAATCACTTTTATGGAATTATACTACACCTTTTCAATACTAATTGTATTGGCTTCTTTCTTCGCCTATTTAAACCTAAGATTTTTAAAACTTCCGGGAACTATCGGAATCATGATTATTGCAATGTTGGTTTCCGTAGGAATTCGCCTTTTAGGGGATTCTTATTTTCCCGCAACTACAAAGCATTTTTTTGAATTGATAAAAGAATTTGACTTCAACGAAATCTTAATGGGAGCAATGTTGAATTTTCTTTTGTTTGCAGGCGCACTGCACGTAAATATGTCTGATCTTAAAGAACAAAAAGTTCCTATCATGATTTATTCTACAGTTAGTGTAGTATTATCAGCCTTAATTATTTCAGTATTGCTTTATTATATCGCGCCTGTTTTAGGAATAAAAATCCCGTATATATTTTGTTTGGTTTTCGGAACATTAATTTCTCCAACAGATCCAATCGTGGTTCTGGGAGTTCTAAAACAAGCAAAAGTTCCTAAAAGAATCGAAACCAAAATTGTTGGTGAATCTCTATTTAATGATGGAGTAGCAGTAGTAATGTTTGCTGTTGTTTTAAAAATGGCAACAGATCCTACATTTGATATGAGTTTTGGTTCTATCGCCTGGTTGTTTGCAAAAGAAGGAATCGGCGGGCTTTTATTGGGAGCAGTTTTAGGATATACTGCATCGAGAGTTATGAAGAAAATCGACGATTATAAAGTTTCAGTTTTGATAACGCTTTCTATCGTAATGGGAGGATTTTTGATTGCTCAAAGTTTACATGTTTCAAGTCCGTTGGCAATGGTTGTCGCAGGATTAATTATTGGTAATTACGGAAAAAAAGTTGCTATGAGCGAAGTAACAAAAGATTATTTAGAGAAATTTTGGGAACTTATAGATGAAATACTAAATGCTATTTTATTCTTATTTATAGGTTTTGAGTTGTTATTATTACCCGATTTGAACAAACAATTATTAACCGGTTTTGTGGCTATTTTTATCGTGTTATTTTCTAGAATTGCTTCTATTGTTTTACCTTGGAAGTTCTTCGATATATTTAAAATTTTCGGTATAAAGTCCGCTTATAACAAAGGTTCTTTAATGGTATTAGTTTGGGGAGGAATTCGTGGTGGAGTTTCGATCGCGCTGGTACTTTCTATGCCTGAAGGAGAATATAAAAACCTTTTGCTGGAAGTGACTTATATTGTTGTATTATTTTCTATTGTTGTACAAGGATTGACGGTTGGGAAATTAGCAAAAAGAGTTTTAGAGAAAGAGTAAAGAGAATAGAAAATAGAGTAAAGAGAATAGAATGAAGTTTTTCTCTTTAAAATTATTTGACTGAAAGGGAAAAGCCTGCAAAAATATTTTTGCAGGCTTTTTTTATAGTTTGTCATCTTTAGAATTATTGGATGCACAATTACTGTCATTGTGAAAGCATTTAATTTTTTTAAACTTTTAAATATTCGTTTTTGATTCATAGTTATCGTCAGAAAAATCTTGTAACATGTTTACTGGTTCTTATGCCTTTTTTTACTTGTCTTGTAGCATTTTTCTCCTTTTTTAGGTGTGATTACAGTTAGTTTTGAGGCAGATAAGAGATATAGAATAAAAATTTATTCTGTCTCTTTTTCCCCATAAAGCTTAAACGATCACTATTATTCAAAAACCTACTAATTATGAAAGAATTCGAAAGTAAAAAAAGCGTCATTGCTTTAAATAGCTATTGTGATGAAATTTTTTTAAAGCAAATTGATGCTATTATACAAGAAAAAAAACAGATCCTTCTTTTGGAGTTTCACAACTGGCTGAGCAATTAAAAATCAGTAAAGCCCAACTTAATCGTAAAATGCAAAATCAAATGAGTTTCTCACCTGGGAAACTCATTTTGTATTATAAGATGGAACTGGCAAAACATATTTTGAATGCAAATAAACTTTCTATTGAAGAAACTGCTCTTTATTGTGGTTTTAGTGGCGCAACTAATTTCAGCCGTAAATTCAAACAAGAGTTTGGTCTTTCTCCTTTAGCATATCGTGAAAATGGATTAATTACCGGATTTAAACCGGATGACTGGAAAATTCCTTTAACCAAAGAATGCTTTAATAAACTCGTTCAGTTAAAAAGTGAATATATATGGTTAGCAAAGTTGCTGGTCATTATAATTGATAATCTTGATAACGAAGCTTTCTCTATTGAGATTTTGTCTAATAAACTTTTTATGAGTTCATCAAATCTTAATCGAAAAGTGAAATCTTTATTTGGATTTCCTGTCATACGTCTGTTGCGTGATATAAGGCTTCAATACGCTACAGAAATATTAGTATTACAAAAAAAATCAATTACCGAAGCTGCATCTCTTGCAGGTTTTTTTGATACCGCCCATTTTTCGCATGTTTTTAAACAAAGTTTTGACTGTCCTCCCAGTAAATATAAGGAAACTATCATTTTATTTCCTTTTGTTGATTTATTAAGAAAACAGCTATGATTCAAATTGATAAAAAGTAGGTGATTCTGTACAAGAAGAAGAAGGAATAAACTGATAATTTTGACTTATTAGAATTCAGGATTTGTACAAATTGAACCTAAAAAATATCATGACTGATACTGCAGATTAGGAAATGATTAAATCAAGAGTAGAAAAAAACAATCTGTTCAACAGTGTAAATGGGATTTTCATGCCAAAAAAAAAATAAAAGTACAGTTTGATTGATACAGTTTGTTTAAAAAACTATTCAACATTATAGCTAAAAACACTAGAGGGTCTAGTAGCTAATAAAAAACTTTGTAAGCATGTAGCTTATAATAGTATTAAACGAATTATTATGGGAGATATTCAAAAAGGGACTGTAATTAGAGGCTTAAAAAATGCCGATCTCAAGCCTTTTTCCAAGGAGGAAGTAGACGAACATGGTCGATTATTAGATGCTAGTGTAAATAGCATTGAAGGCTCAAACAATATTCCAGCAATTATGGTAGGAATGGCTCCGGCAATGCATGCTCATGGAACGCGAACATCAACAGCCGAAAAAATAATACAAAAAGGCGGAAGGGTTTTGAAGGCTCCAATACCGAGTAATCCAAATCATTGTCTAATATCAGGTTTAACGCTAAAAGATGCAAATAATCTGTTTAGCCACTAATCTGTTTAGCTGATATTGTTAAGGATTACATGATCTACTATTTCATGGGAATTAAAATGTTAATTCATTTTAGTGGAACAGCAACCACTTAAAAAAATCGAACTGTTTGCATTCAGAAAATAATGTGAAGCGAAACCCGAAAAGCTTATGAGTAGGGACAAACAATCAAAAAATATAAACTATGTTAAATATTCAAGCATTAAATGCGACAACTAATTATACTATTTATTTAAAAAATGATAGTAATGATGGTAAAAATTTCTGGTGTTTTTTAGAAAAACCAGAGGGGGTACCAAGTGATGCAGTATTTGCAAATTCATCTGCTTCACTATTTGTATTGCCAAATTATGGAGGAATAAATAAATTTACCATCCCACTTCAATATTCTTTGGGAGCTGGCGCATCAAATGAAGCCGTAGGACTTGGTGTACAAATTGATGCAAGTATTATTCAAAATGCCCAATTAAAACAAACATGGGAGGCTCAATATGCAACAATACCACCTAAACAAGGACCAAACTTGAGTCTTGTACAAGGTCAAAAAAGTCCGGATAATACTATTGGCGTATTATCTAATGATTTTGATAAAGTTATAAACGAAAATGGTAAGTGGTTTAGTAACATGAGTTTTGGTATTCAGACACAAAATGGATTTTTGGGAGTTACCTGGTCTCCATCTCCAAGCGATGATCATACAATTACTCCAAAGTTTTCATTCTATATTGCTACTGGTTCTTTTACAAGTTATGAACTTGCTGATATTTCAACAATTTCCAGAAAATCTGCAAAAGTTGAAATAAAGGATTTTAAAAACTTAGAGGCAACTGTTACCTTGACGAGTAAAGGAGAATGGTTAGTAACTCCTGGAAGAGTATAAAAATATAATATCTGAAAGGGCTACATATTAAGTGGCCCTTTTTTTAATTGAAATTTTATGAAAACATTCGATAATAAAAGATCTATAGATGATTATCTATATGCCTTGCAACAGCGAAATCTTGTATATAATTATGATTTTAGATATTTCAGTAATCAAATTGAATTTAATTACGGAATTCCTGATGGTTGGTGCTATGAAGATAATGGAGCAAATGGGAGTATTAATTTTGATAAAAATACAGAACGTTGCATTATTAAGAAAAGTGGAGGCAATAGCTTAATGACTTTTAAGCAAGCTCTCCATGAATTTCCGCGTTGGAAACAAATGCTTTTAGAAAAAGTTATTTCAGTTAAAGTTGTTTTAAATTTAAGCATTGCCGGTGATGTAAGCATTACACTTTCAGATGGTATTGATTCAAATACTATTGTGAAAAATGGTATAGGAGATTTTGAAGTTGAAGTAGAATTAAAAGTTAATAAAGCAGCTAAATCTGTTTGGATAACAATTAGTTCGTCAGTAACATCGATTGTGATTGCTGTTTCAAAAGTATATGGGAATGTGGGGTTAATTGCTATAGAAAATTTACCGTGTATTGTGCAAGGTATTATAGGAGAACGAAAACAATATATTGCAACCAAAAATCCTCCTGCTGAAGAATTGTCTTTATGCCAGGCTCCAGTAGAACTTAGCAATGATTATTCAAGATTAAATTCGGTGATTAATAATAGATTTGGGAAGGGACAAAGCGGAAATTCAATGCTTATCGATATGCGAGGATATTTCAGCAGAGCATGGAACAATGGTGCTAAGGTTGATCCTGATGCTGCAAATAGAAAAGCACCCGGTACAGGAACAATCCAAGGAGATCAGGTAAGTACTGTAGAACAAGATGTTTTTCTTAAGCACGATCATGGATTAGATTTTTCAATTGATAAGACTATTTTAACAGGGGATAAAAGTTCGATGACAATTATAAATACAGCCAGTACTTCTAAAACTAAAGAAACGGCTGATGGAAAAGAAACCCGTCCGAAAAATATTGCTGAGCTTTATACTATTAAATGGGCATAATTAATTGAAATTTGTAATTTCTAAAAAAGAAAAATCTGAAGTAAATTTTACTTCGGATTTTTTTATCGTTTATCTTCTTTAGAATAATTTGAAGCGCCATTGATATCAATTGCATTTCCTAAAAAACGAGGTTCTCGATTTCTCAAAACATCAAAGAAGGATTTAAAAATAGAACCATATTCTCTAAAAGTAACATATTTATATCCTAAATATTCTCCATTATTAGCAGAATATCCAACCGATTTTATTCCCAATTTTTGTCCAATATAAATCGCTCTGTTTAAATGATATTCCTGAGAGATTAAAGTCGCCTTTTTTATTTTAAAAATATGCTTCGCACGATACATTGTTGAATATGTATCAAAACCGGCATAATCAATAAATATCTTAGTTGTATCAACGCCGTGATTGAAACAGTAGTTTTTCATTACCGTTAATTCGTCATGTTCGTCATTGCCATTATCTCCGGAAAGAAGAATTTTATTGATTCGATTTGCTTTGTATAATTGAATTCCCGCATCAAGGCGATCCTTTAAATATTTACTTGGTTGATCGCCATTAATTCCCGCACCAAAAATAATTCCCACATCATTTTTTGGGAATTTCTTAAGCGAATAATAAATATGTTTTTTGGTCGAAGATTTCACGTAATAATTCACAGAAATGACTGAAACTAATCCAATAATTGCAAGGCAAAGGAAGATTTTAAAATATTTTTTCAATTTATTTTTTGTAAGATTAAGATTTAAAAGACGAAGATAACAAAATTTATATTCAGAGAAAATCAAATAAAAAAACCGAAGTTGAAATACTTCGGTTTAATCTAAAATTTATTAGCGATTGAGATAGAAAATCTAAAATTATAAAAGTCCCGCTCTTTTCAATAAAGCCTCAGGTTTTGGTTCCTGACCTCTAAAACGTTTGTATAAAATCATCGGATGTTCTGTTCCTCCTTTAGAAAGTACATTATTTTTGAATTTTGTTGCTACTTCGTGATTGAAAATTCCTTTTTCCTGAAAATATTCAAAAGCATCAGCGTCTAATACTTCAGCCCATTTATAACTGTAATACCCCGAAGAATATCCACCTTGAAAAATATGTGAAAAAGCTGTACTCATTGCATTTTCTTTTACATCAGGATACAATTGTGTATTAGCAAATTGTTCGGTTTCGAAAGTTTTTAAATCTGTAATATGGGTTGGATCTTGTCCGTGCCAAGCCATATCTAATAAACCAAAACTCAATTGACGTAAAGTGGCCAAACCTTCCTGAAAACTTGCACTTTCTTTGATTTTTTGTACATATTCAATCGGAATAATCTCTCCGGTTTCGTAATGATTCGCAAACAAAGCCAAAGCTTCCGGTTCGTAACACCAGTTTTCCATAATCTGACTTGGTAATTCTACAAAATCCCAGAAAACAGAAGTTCCTGATAAACTTGGATAAGTTGTATTCGCTAACATTCCGTGTAAACCGTGACCAAATTCGTGGAATAAAGTTGTCACTTCATTAAAAGTCAATAATGACGGTTTTGTTTCTGTTGGTTTTGTGAAATTACAAACGTTCGAAATATGAGGTCTTTCGTTTACACCATCTTTTATAGATTGATGTTTGAATGAAGTCATCCATGCACCATTTCGTTTTCCTTTTCTTGGGAAGAAATCTGCGTAGAAAATCGAAACTAAATTACCATCAGCATCCGTTACTTCATAAGTTGTAACTTCTTCATGATATTTATCGATGTCAAAAACTTCAGTAAACGTTAATCCGTATAGCTTTTTGGCAACTGTAAAAGCGCCATTTAATACTTTTTCTAATTGAAAATATGGTTTCAGTTTTTCATCGTCTAAATTAAAAAGCTGTTGTTTTAATTTTTCAGAATAATAAGCACCATCCCATTTCTCTAATTGCTCGATTCCGTCCAGTTCTTTGGCGAAAGCCGTCAATTCAGCAAATTCTTTTTGAGCTGCAGGTTTTGCTTTAGCCAATAAATCATTCAGGAAAGAGAACACTTTCTCTGGACTTTCTGCCATTCTTTCTTCGAGAACAAAATGTGCGTGAGTTTTATAACCTAATAAATTTGCTCTTTCGAAACGTAATTTGGCAATTTTCAAGACGTTTTCCTGATTGTCGAATTCGTTATTCTGAAAAGCTTTCGCACCAAAAGCAATTGTCATTTTTTTACGCAATTCACGATTGTCCGCATAAGTCAAAAACGGAACATAACTTGGATGATCTAAAGTGAAAATCCAACCTTCTTTTTCCTGGCTTTTTGCCAATAATCTTGCCGCTTCAATAGTTCCTTCCGGTAATCCGGCTAAATCCTTTTCATCAGTCAAATGCAATTCGAAAGCATTGGTTTCTGCCAAAACATTTTCTCCAAACTGTAAACTCAATTTAGATAATTCTTTATCGATTTCTCTTAATTGGTCTTTTTTATCTTCTGGCAAATTAGCTCCGTTTCTAGAAAAACTTTTGTATTTTTTATCTAAAAGTGTCGTTTGCTCCGGATTTAGATTTAATGTTTCTTTTTGATCGTAAACCGTTTTTATTTTAGCAAATAAAGCTGCGTTTAATGTAATGTCATTTCCGAATTCAGATAATAAAGGCGAAACTTCCTGAGCGATTTTTTGCATCTCGTCACTTGTTTCAGCTGAATTCAAATTGAAGAAAACACTTGAAAGACGATCTAAAATATCACCCGAAAAATCCATTGCAACAACAGTATTTTCAAAAGTTGGTGCTTCGGGATTGTTTACGATCGCATCGATTTCGGCTTTAGCCAAAATAATTCCTTCTTGAAAAGCGGGGAAATAATCTTCGATTTTAATTTGCGAAAAAGGCGCGGTATTATGTTTAGTTATAAATTTTGAAAGTAAAACGTTCATTATGATATACTATTTTTTATTAATTGAAGTCAAATTTTTGAATTCCAAAGATAGCAATTTATAAAAATCTAATCGTCTAAACCAGATCGATTCTAGGCATAAAATCCTCTTAAATTGTGTTATAGATATGTTATTTATTTCTGTACGCGTTTTTAAAAACGTAAATTGAAAAAAACAGGATTAGAGTTATAAAATGCTAATCACAAATTGTAAAACAGAAAAACGATGAATTATCAAATTGCAATAAAGAGAATAGATACGGTTAACGAAGTAGAAGGATATTGGTCTGATGAAGATTTTGTTCAGTTATTAGAAAAATTCAATTATCCGGATGGAGCAACAGCAGACAAAGCAAGTTTACCGGAATTATTAGAAATGGCAATCTCGGATTACGAACCAAACGAAGCTGCGGAAATAGTCTTGAAGTATAAATTTCCTGATAGATTAACCGACGGACAAATCGAGCAAATAGCGCACAATATGTTAATAGATAAAGTTTGTGAGGAATATCCAGAAATAGATATGCAAGGAACTTTGTTTCATATTAATCAATTGCTTTTTAAAGCATATAATGGGAAATTTCCAAATGCAAAAGCTTCTATTGCTCATTTTTCTATGACTCCAAATGATAATGAACCACAAAAATTGACGGCTGAAAATGTGCTGAAATTATTGAATAACGGTTTGTCTGATAGAAATCTTATCAAAAGATTATTCGAAAATCAAATGTCACAAAACATTCCGTTTCCTGAAGCTGAAGACATAGTTTGGGAATTGACAACAACAGACGATATAAATTATAGTTTAGTTACGTCAGAGAATTGGATCAATAAGGAAGATATAACAGAATATGAATTTGAATCTGTCTTGGAAGAAATTGAAGACGAAGCGTAATTCAAAAAATATAAAGGGTAAAAAAAGGCTTCCATTATATAGGAAGCCTTTTTCTATAATAAGGATTTATTTTTTCAAACCTTCAGCCGCTTTATTAACTGCTGCTTTTAGTTCTTCCTTATAAGCAATAATAGTATCAAGAACTTTTTTATCATGACTTCCGATGATTTGTGCAGCAAGAATTCCAGCATTTTTTGCTCCGTTTAAGGCAACGGTTGCAACAGGAACTCCGCCCGGCATTTGAAGAATCGATAAAACCGAATCCCAACCATCAATAGAATTGCTTGATTTTACAGGAACTCCAATTACAGGAAGTGGCGACATCGAAGCAACCATTCCAGGTAAATGTGCAGCTCCTCCGGCTCCGGCAATAATTACCGAAATTCCGCGGGTATGTGCGTTTTTACTGAAATCGAATAATTTTTCCGGCGTTCTGTGTGCCGAAACGATATCTACTTCAGTTTCGATATTGAATTGTTTTAATATGTCGATGGCATCTTGCATGACTGGCATGTCTGAGATGCTCCCCATTATGATGGCTACTTTGCTCATAGTGTTTTTTTTGTTTATTTTGTTTCAGGTTTCATGTTTCAAGTTTTTGTTGAGACTGAAATGTTTTTGTTTTTACTTATGAAATAACCCCAGTATTTTTATTATTTTGATATTCAAAAAAAGCTTTAAAGGTTTTTGAAATCGTAAAGTGGTAAAGTGAAAAACTATATACAATTATAGTAACTATAATTGGAAGTTTATTTATTAAAGGTGTTTCAATTGAAAATAAACTAATTAATAAAATTAAGCTTGAAATAGAAAATAGTATGATGGTTAAAATTTTAGCCCATTTTTTTCCTAAATAAATTAGATAAAGAAGACCAATTGTTAAAAAAAAACGGATTATTCCTGAAATTAAATTTTTAGTATCAATTTGTGGTTGAACAGACTGATATATGTAAGTTGAATATAATGAGATTATTAAAATACTAATAAATATATATATGGTCTGTTTTTTTCCGATTTTAGCTAATTCAGTCATGATTTTCTTGGTTTTAAAAGACTATTTTTGACTAATTACCTTAATCGTGTTCTTAACTTCTTCCGCAATTCTTCTTGCTTCTGCCATATTTTCATTTACAATCGTAACGTGACCCATTTTTCTGAAAGGTCTTGTTTGTTTTTTACCGTAAATATGTGGTGTAACGCCATTCCAACCTAGAATAGTTTCGATATTTTCGTAAACCACGTCTCCTGAAAAACCTTCGGCACCAACTAAATTTACCATAATTCCGGCAACTTTACTATCTGTGTTTCCTAACGGAAGATCTAGAATCGCACGCAAATGATTTTCGAATTGTGAAGTATAACTTGCTTCAATAGAATAATGACCTGAATTGTGTGGGCGAGGAGCAACCTCATTTACCAGAATATCATCATCATTGGTTTGGAACATTTCAACTGCCAAAAGACCAACATGATTGAATTTCTCCGAAACATTCAAAGCAATTGCTCTGGCTTTTTCGGCAACTTTTTCATCGATTCTTGCAGGGCAAATTACATATTCTACCTGATTTGCTTCCGGGTGAAATTCCATTTCTACAACAGGATATGTTTTGATTTCGCCTGACGGATTTCTTACTACAATAACTGCCAATTCATTTTTGAACGGAATCATTGTTTCTGCAATACATTCTACATTTGGTAAAGTATCCAAATCAGAAGCCTGACGGATTACTTTTACTCCATTTCCGTCGTAACCAAATTCGGTACATTTCCAAACGAAAGGCATCTCGACTCCGCTCGATATGACAGTAGATTTTAAATTTTCTAAATTCTCGAATCTTTCAAATGGTGCAGTTGGGATATTATTATCTGCGTAAAATTGTTTTTGGATACCTTTATTCTGAATTCCTTTTAAGGTTTTAGGAGAAGGATATATTTTTAAACCTTCGTTTTCCAATTGTGTCAAAGCTTCAAGATTAACCAATTCGATTTCGAAAGTCAAAACATCGACTTGTTTTCCAAAATTGTAAACGGTTTCATAATCCATTAAATCGCCTTGAAAGAATTTATTGCAGGCAATTTTACTCGGAGCTTCGTCGCTTGGATCTAAAACATAAGTTTGTATATCAAATTTTCGAGTGTCAAACAAAAGCATTTTTCCTAATTGTCCGCCACCTAATATTCCTAATTTAAAATCAGAAGAAAAATAATTCATTGTAGTTGTGTTTTTGCAAAGATACTTTTTAATCTTTTTTTTGCCACGAATTAGATGAATTTCCGTAATTTTTTTTAATCTGTTTCTAAAATTTAACCGCAAAGAACACAAAGGTTTCGCAAAGTTCGCAAAGTTTATATTCACAAAGCTTTGCGAACTTTGTGTTTTCTCAACATAATATTAGGGTAAAAAACTTAGCGTGCTTTGCGGTAAAATTAATCTGTGGCAAGATTATTTTTCAATTTTCTTCAATACTTCTTTGGCTACAGCTTTATAAGCGGCGGAATGATCTGCATAATCTTTGTTTAAGATAATTTGCAGTTCAGGATGAATCCAATCGTAGTGATTTCCTAAAACGTATAAAGTTCTTATCGAATATGCTTTTGTTGCAACTTTAACATCGTTTATTAGCCAGTCAAAAGAAGCTTCTATACAATCTTGAAGATTGGCTTCGGAAAGTTGAATACTATTTTGGTTTTTCTTATAATGTGATTTTACAAGAAGTTGAACAACTTTTGCAATTGGGCGAATGGAACTTTCATCTTTTAAAATCTTCAAATTCGAACAGAAAAAATCAAGATGAGGTTGTAACCAAATTAATTCTTCGTAAGATACAAATTCTAAAATCCAACACGCTTTATGATTGTTTTTGTCTAATGGGGAAAAACAAATCGAAACCAGTTCTTTAAATAAAGAAGGATTTTCTAAAACATCTTGTGCGACCATAAGACGATTTTCTCGATAAGCTTTTAGATAATTGAGTTTTGTTTGTAATTCAGAAGACATTTTATCAGGTTTAATAGACATCTAAAATAAGTAATTTAGCGAAATAGTTCCGTAATAATTTATAGGAAGTCCGGGATAATAATATCGTGGACTTGAATTTCCTACCGCAACAGCATTGGGTAAAATCATCGAAGCATATTTTTCATCGAAAAGATTATTAACGCCAAAAGCTAAATTGGTATTTAAATTTGGAAGAATTTCAAAACGATAACCTGTTTTTAAATTGATAATATTATAAGAATCTGAATAAGCAGAATTAGCATCGTTCAGCGGAATTTTATCTACAAACTGAAAATCGGCAGAAAAATAAATGCCTAAATTGGTATTTAAAGTTATTCCGGCGTTTACTTTATTTGCAGCAACTCCGGTTAGTTTATTTCCTGAATAATCATTTCCGTTATCGACAAAATCCTTAAATTCATATTTACCTAATGAAGCTCCAATAAAAGAATTCAAAGTAAAAAAACGATTAATGAACCAATTGTGTTTTGCCGAAACTTCGATTCCTTCGTGAAAAGTTTTTCCGGCATTTATACCTTCATATTGATCGTCGCCAATTCTTTTTGCCACCAATAAATCTTTAATTTCCATTCGATAAACGGCAAATTCGGTATAGAGATTTTTATTGAAGAAATAGAGTTTTCCGCCAACTTCAAAATTATAACCGCTTTCAGGTTTTATATTCGGGTTTATATTGCCTGTACTAGTGAGAGTTTCTTCGGTGGCAGGCAATGAGAATCCTCGACTTGCGGAGAAATATAGCGTTTGTTGCTGATTTGGTTTATAAAGAAAAGACAATTGTGGCGAAAGGATTCCGTCATAACTATATTTTTCTGTTGCCGTTTTTTGAGGAAGAAAGTTTGTGAGTTCAAAATGAGTTTCGTTATAGTTTAATCCGGCTTGAAACTCAAATTTCTCAGAAAGTAAAGTTCTGATTTGAGAAAAGATATTATAAAAATGTCTCTTCTGATCTGTTTCTGTCAATTGATTTCCTTGTAAACTTCCCTGACCATTATTGGTTTTGTATAGATTCTCAAAAGTATTACCGCTGTAATTATCTGTGAAATATTCGATTCCGGCGATAAACTGATTTTCGATTTTATTGATTTTAAAGTTCCCTGAAAATTGCGTTCTCGCGCCAGTTCCAAAAGTATATTGACGTAAAATATCAAAAGGTCTTGGTTCATTACTGTCTTTATAATTCACAAAAACTGAAGTTGAATTACTCAGATTATCATTGATTTTAAAATCATAAGCCAATCCTGCCAATGTCGATTTGTATTCTTTAAATCCTTTTGAAGCGACCCAAGTTGGAGCGCCCAATTCTGGATTAGAATCAAAAACTTGTTTACTAATGGAACTCGGAATGTAAGCTTTCAAATAAGTATAATTCGAAAAATAAGTAAGCTTGCTGTTTTGCTTCTTAAATAATTCTCCTGCAAGCGTAATTCCTTCCCGATCGTAGGCGCTATTTTCTCGCCATCCATCGGTTTTTAGTTTGTGATAACTTAAATTTAAACTTGATTTTTTTTCGGTCAGACTATAATTCAAAGTATTTTTCAGTAATCCAAACGAACCAAAAACGGTACTTACTCCAGCAGTTTGTCCGTTGTTTTTTGAAAGCTGAGGCGAAATCAAAATTGCACCGCCCAAACCTGCGCCATAAATACTCGAAAGCGGACCTTTTATAACTTCGATTTGACCAATGTTTTCTAAGTCAATATCATCGATAACAGTTTCGCTATTTCCAGAAGTCAGCGGAATACTTCCATAAAATGCTCTGATTTTATTGGTTCCATATGGAGTTCTTGCGCCAATACCACGAATCGAAATTCGGGTTGTCGTGATATTAGAAGATTGCATAAATACTCCAGAAATCGTATTAATGACTGTGCTAATATCTGTAGCGTTATTTTGCAAAAGGTCTTTTTTGGATAAAATTCCTATCGAAGCGGGCGCATTCTGTAAACTATCATTAATATGAAGGGAACTAATAACAACTTCTTCCAGTTTTTCTGTTTGAAGAGAATCAATGGGTTTGCTTTTCTGTTCTTGTGCAAAAGTGTTTTGAAAAACAATTACGACAAGAATAAGAAAGCAGTGTTTTTTTAGAATCATAAAAGGGTTTGTTGAATATGAAAAAAAATTAACCGCAAAGTTCGCTAAGATTTATAGCGTATGTTAGCTTTAGCAAACACAAAGTTCGCAAAGCTAGTTCGATACAAAGCTTTGCGAACTTTTTATTTTTATAAAAACAACAGAAAAAAACTTAGCGTGCTTTGCGGTAAAAAAAAATCTACATTTTTTAGTTTGAATTTAATCTTATTTATTCGCAGTAACTTTCCAAATTGTGTTTCCGCTATCATCGTTTACAAGAAGCGATCCGTCTTTCATAACAGTTACAGCAACCGGACGACCATAAACTTCGGCAGTATCAGCGTTGGCAACAAAACCGGTTAAAAAATCTTCAGGTTTTCCAGAAGGTTTTCCATTTGCAAACGGAACAAAAAAAACTTTATAACCAGATATTATGGAGCGATTCCAAGAACCATGTTGTCCTACGAAAGCTCCATTTCTATATTTTGCAGGAAAAGCATCTTTTGTATAAAAAGCCAATCCTAAAGAAGCCGTATGAGAACCAACAGGAACATCAGGAACAATAGCTTTGGCAACTAAATCTTTGCGTTCGCCTTTTAATCTTGGATCAGGATTGTTTCCATAATAAGAATATGGCCATCCATAAAATCCATTTAATTTTACACTCGTAATATAATCCGGAACTAAGTCGTCGCCCAATTCATCACGCTCATTAACAGCCGTCCATAATTCCTTATTAACAGGATTCCAATCCATTCCCATTGGATTTCTAAGTCCGTCAGCATAAATTTTTTCGCCTGTTCCGTCAGGATTAATTTCTAAAATTGCTGCACGACGCACTTCTTTGTCCATTCCGTTTTCTCCAACATTACTTCCGGAACCAACGGCGATATAAATTTTTGTTTCTTCAGGATTCGAAATTATATTTCTCGTCCAGTGATTGTTATATCCTCCGGCAGGAAGATCAACAATTTTAACTCCTTGTGTTTCTAACTTTAGCGGAGCATTTTTATAAGGATATCGGTATAAACCATCAGTATTGGCAACATAAAAAAAGTCTTTTAGAATCAGCATTCCAAAAGGTCTGTTCAGACCTTTTAAGAAAACTTCACGAGTTTCAAATTTTCCGTCTTTATCTGTATCACGAAGAACTATAATTTGATTTTTACTTGTTCTTGTTCCGCTTTCCACAACAAAAATATCATTATTAGGTCCAATATAACTCCAACGCGGATTATCAAAACCATCAGCAAATTTTGTCACCGTAAATCCTTCCGGCGCTTTTGGTGTTTTGCCTTCCGGCCAGCCAAGAACTTTGCTGTTTTTTGTTTTTGATTCTGTGGCGTATGGTGCAGGCAAAGTAAGATCGCCAATTGCAGTTTTTACAACTACCGAAGGCTGTTTTGAGATCGTTTCTTTCTCTGCTTTTGATTGTCCATTGCAAGCTGTTAATACAGCTAAAAAGGATATAGATAATATATTTGAAACGGTTTTCATAATGGTTTGGGGTTAAAAGTTTAAAGGAGAACAATTTAGTGAAATATTGAATATTTCAAGGAAAAAAAATGTAAATATTTAATGATATTTAACAATCTCAAAAAAATATGTGCGCGCGATATTTTGATACTTACAGTTTGGTTGTAATTCTGTATCTTTGCGCATTATTTTAAACATAAAAATAATGATACAACTTCACGATAAACAATTTGTTCCATTTATTTCGGCTAAAGAAATTGATTTTGCTTTGACCAAATTAGTTGCACAAGTAGAAGATGATTTTGGAGATGATACCCCAATTTTTATTGGAGTTTTGAACGGCGCATTTATGGTTGTTGCCGATTTTTTGAAGAAATATAAAAGTCCTTGCGAGGTTTCATTTATCAAAATGTCATCTTACGAAGGAACTGAAACTACCAATTCTGTAAAAGAATTAATTGGTATCAATCAGGATTTATCCGGAAGAAGTGTTGTTCTTATCGAAGACATTATCGATACCGGAAATACGATCGAAGAATTAAAGCACCTTTTTAAACAACAAAACGTAAAGCATTTTAAAATTGCGACTTTGTTCTTTAAACCGGAAGCTTATAAAAAAGACATTAAAATAGATTATATCGGAATCAGAATTCCAAATAAATTCATTGTTGGCTACGGATTAGACTACGATGGTTTAGGAAGAAATCTTGCTGAGGTCTATAAATTGGCAGAATAGATTTAAGCATTTAAAGATTAAAAAATTTAAAAAATAACATAACTACATTAACAACACGATTAGGAAGATTTAAAATTTTCGAGATAGCAAAAATCTTTCAATTTTAAATCTTTCAATCATTAAATTACTTTTATGATTAACATTGTTTTATTTGGAAAACCAGGAGCAGGAAAAGGAACTCAGGCTGAATTTTTGAAAGAAAAATACAAATTAACACACCTTTCAACAGGAGATATTTTTCGTTTTAATTTAAAAAATGACACAGATTTAGGTAAAAAAGCAAGAGTTTTTATGGACAATGGAGAATTGGTTCCTTGCGAAGTTACAACTGCAATGTTAATTGACGAAGTAAACAAACATCCTGATACAAACGGTTTTTTATTTGACGGTTATCCAAGAACATTAGATCAGGCAGAAGCTTTAGACAAGTTTTTACCAACAATTGGATCAAGCGTTACAGCAACAATTGCATTAGAAGCAGACGATGAAATTCTGGTAGCACGTTTATTAGAAAGAGGAAAAACAAGTGGAAGAGTTGATGATCAGGACGAAGAAAAAATTCGTGTGAGATATCAGGAATACAATGAAAAAACAGCTCCGTTAATCGGATATTATAAAGAACAAAATAAGTTTCACGCCGTAAACGGTATCGGAACTATCGAAGAAATTACACAACGCTTAACGTCAGTTATAGATAATTTGTAGAAGCTATTCCAGCTGTACGTTACGAGTCCTCGCTAAAAAAACTATTTTTCTAACCTTAAAACGAGCTTCCGCTGGTCGCTGTTTTCTGGCAAGAAAAATTAGTTTTTTTAGCTCCGGGCTCTTCACTTCCATCTGGGCTATGAAATACTAGAACTGTAAATTACATTAACGAACCATTAAATAACGAATAAACCTCAAATTGGAAATACTAATAATATTTTTTCTAATACTATTAAACGGCGTTTTCTCTATGTCCGAAATTGCACTTATTTCGGCAAGAAAAAATAGATTGGAAACCGCCGCAAAAAAGGGAAACAAAAGTGCGAAGATTGCGCTCGATTTAGCCAATTCACCAAACAAGTTTTTATCTACCGTACAAATCGGAATTACCTTAATCGGAATTTTAACCGGTATTTATAGTGGTGATAAAATCACAATAGATGTAGAAGCATTTGTAAGCGGATTTGCCGTTTTAAAACCATACGCACATTCAGTTGCTGTGGGAATTGTTGTGGTAGTTTTGACATTTTTCTCTTTAGTTTTAGGTGAATTATTACCAAAACGAATCGGTTTAAATTATCCGGAATCGATTGCAAAAATGGTAGCATTACCAATGAAAATTGTTTCGATTATTACAGCACCGTTTATTTGGCTGCTAACTTCTTCAACAGATTTTTTGTTGAATGTTTTGCAGATAAAACCAACAGCAGACGGTAAAGTAACCGAAGAAGAAATTAAAGCCATCATTAAAGAAGGAACCGAAGGTGGAGAAGTTCAGGAAATAGAACAAGATATCGTAGAACGCGTTTTTCATATTGGTGACAGAAAAGTAAATTCATTAATGACGCACCGTAAATCAGTAGACATGTTACCGTTTACTGCTGATAAGGCAAAAATTAAGGAATTAGTATTACAGGATTTGCATACCGTTTATCCGGTTTACAGAGATAATTACGATGACATTGTTGGAATCGTAACTTTGAAAAATATATTCGCAAACATCGAAAGTGATAATTTCGATTTAAATGCGATAATGATAGATGCTCCTTATTTAATGGAGCAAACAACGGCTTATAAAGCGTTGGAAAATTTTAAAAAAACAGGCGTACATTACGCTTTAGTTTCAGATGAATATGGTGTTTTTCAAGGTATAATTACCTTAAATGATATTCTGGAAGCTTTAGTTGGTGATGCATCTGATTTTTATAAAGACGAATTCCAATTGATTGAACGTGAAGATGGTTCATGGTTGGTTGACGGACATTATTCCTTACATGATTTTCTAACTTATTTTGAGTTAGACGAATTGACAAATGATTACGAAGTAAACACCGTAAGCGGAATGATTATGACAGAGCTTTCGCATATTCCAAAAGAAGGCGAAAAGTTAATCTGGCAAAAATTTGTGCTTGAAGTATTAGATATGGATGGCGTAAAGATTGACAAAGTGCTGGTAAAAGCACTAAAAGAGTAGAGAGAATTTGTTTCAAGTTTTATTTTGTTTCAGGTTTCAAGTTAAGTGTGTTGCGCCAATTTGAAACCTGAAACGTTAAACCTGAAACTATACATAAACAAAAAGAAAATGACAGAAGGAAATTTTGTAGATTATGTTAAGATATATGTTTCTTCCGGAAAGGGAGGAAAAGGATCTACACATTTACATAGAGAGAAATTTATTGAAAAAGGAGGCCCTGACGGAGGTGATGGTGGTCGAGGAGGACACGTGTATTTAGTTGGAAATAAAGGACTTTGGACACTGTTTCATTTGAAATTTGCCCGACACATTAAAGCTGGTCACGGTGGAGATGGAGGAGGAGACCGTAGTACAGGTGCTGACGGAGAAGATAAATTTATCGAAGTGCCTTTGGGAACTGTTGTAAAAGACAAGGAAACCGGAGAAACTTTATTCGAAATTACCGAAGATGGTGAAAAAAGAATCCTTTCTAAAGGAGGAAAAGGTGGTTTAGGAAACTGGCACTTTAGAAGTTCTACAAATCAAACGCCACGTTACGCACAACCAGGTTTACCGGGAGTTGAGATGGACGTGATTTTAGAATTAAAAGTTCTTGCTGATGTTGGATTAGTAGGTTTCCCTAATGCTGGAAAATCAACTTTGTTGTCTGTATTAACTTCTGCAAAACCAAAGATTGCTGATTATCCTTTTACAACCCTAAAACCAAACTTAGGAATTGTTGCTTACAGAGATTATCAATCTTTTGTAATTGCAGATATTCCTGGAATTATTGAAGGCGCTGCCGAAGGTAAAGGTTTAGGTCATTATTTCTTGCGTCATATTGAGCGTAACTCAACTTTGCTGTTTTTAGTTCCGGTTGATACGCCGGATATTAAAGGTGAATATGATATTTTGGTTAACGAGTTAACTAAATACAATCCTGAAATGTTAGATAAAGAACGTCTTTTGGTAATCTCAAAATGTGATATGCTGGATGACGAACTTAAGGCTGAATTGAAAACAGAACTTGATGTTGCTTTCAAAGATGTTCCTTATATGTTTATTTCTTCTGTTGCTCAACAAGGTTTGACAGACTTAAAAGATAAGCTTTGGAAAATGCTAAACGACTAAAACAATATGTTTTAAATATTAAAAACCCGACAACTTAAATTGTCGGGTTTTCTGTTTTTAAACGAAAAAAAACAAATTATTTCAGATGATTTAGTCAAACAGCTAAAGTCCAAAATTTTTAGATATTCCAAATTTGAAGCTTTCTCCAAAATTCAAACCAATACGTTCTTGTCTTGGAATTCCTTTTCCAGAAAGGTTATCGTAGTTTACTCCTCCAATAGAGAAATTTAAACCAAAACCTTTTTTCATGTTGATAAACAATGCTGGTGTTAAGCTTGCGTACATTCCTTTAGCATTATTTAATGTTGTATCCTGATAACCAACTCCCAGATCTGTGTAGAAAGAAAACAACTCAGAAAGAGGTGTTGAGTAACGTGCAAAAGCTCCAATTTTGTATGCTTCTTGTCTCGCCGAACCTGTTTCTTTGTAGTTTTTGATCGAACCTTCAACTCCGGCAGTCCAATGATCCGTAAACTGATATCCTACTTTTGGAGAAAATTCAAATCCTTCATGTTTTTCGTTACCAATTTTTTCTGATGCAAATCCAACATTTCCGCCTAACAAAATTGAGCCTTTTTGCGCATTTGCAATTGTTGCAACTAATAGTACAACAGCTAATAGTAATTTTTTCATTTTATTTTTGATTTAATAATTATAGCAAACTTATGGAATTAAATTTTGTAAGAAATAATTTATTTTAAAATTTATTTATTGAAAGTAAATTTTTACAATTTAAATAAAAAAATATTGAGCTTTAACTATTTTTGTTTTGAATTTTAAGGCTTTTCTGAAGGAAGAATCTAAAAGAAGGATAATATTCTTGTCTTTGTGAAATTATGAATTTCGTAAAATTGTCTTAAAAAGTACTGTCTATCTTTTGGTTTCGATGATTTGTGCTATTTTTTGTTGCGAAAATGAGTTATATTCGCAGGACTTAAACAAAATAACATGAAAAAAATAGTTTTATTCTTGACCATGTGCCTAATGGCTTTTCCTGTAAAAGCAGATGAAGGAATGTGGTTCTTGATGTTTATCGAGAGATTGAACCATAGAGATATGGAAAAAATGGGGTTGCAATTAACAGCCGAAGAAATTTACAGTATTAATCACCATAGTTTGAAAGATGCGGTTGTACAGTTTAATGGAGGATGTACTGCTGAAATCGTTTCTAAAAACGGACTGGTTTTAACAAATCACCACTGTGGATATAATGCAATTGCTGAACTTTCGACTGCTGAACAAAATTATTTAAAAGATGGTTTTTGGGCAAAAGAGAGAAGTGCCGAAATGAAACCAAAATCTTTATATGTTCGTTTCTTTGTTCGTATGGACGATGTTTCTAAGAGAATTTTATCAAAAGTAAATGATCAAATGACAGAAACAGAAAGAAACAAAGTTATTCAGCAAGAAATTGCTTTGATCGAAAAAGAGAATAATGAAGGTGGAAAATACACCGTTTCTGTTCGTCCTTTCTTTCAGGGAAATGAATATTATTATTTCGTTTACCAAGATTACACAGATGTTCGTTTAGTAGGAACGCCTCCTGAAAGTGTTGGTAAATTTGGTGGAGACACTGATAACTGGGAATGGCCTCGTCAAACTGGAGATTTCTCTATGTTTAGAGTTTATGCAGATAAAGACGGAAATCCGGCAGCTTATTCTAAAGACAATGTGCCTTTGCAACCTAAACATTACTTGCCAATAAGTATTAAAGGTGTAAAAGAGAATGATTTTGCAATGATCTTAGGATATCCCGGAAGAACAAACCGTTGGATGCCAGCTGGAGGAATCGAGCAAAACGTTAAGTTTGCTTATCCTGCTTGGGTAGAAGGTGCTAAAACCGGAATGGATGTAATGAAAAAGTATATGGATAAAGATGCAACAGTTCGTTTGCAATATGCATCTAAATATGCTTCAACAGCAAATTACTGGAAAAACCGTCAGGGAATGATCGATGCTTTAACAAAAGCAGGAACTGCGGAGACTAAAAGTCAGCAAGAAGATAAGTTCTATGAATGGGCAACTAAACCTGCTAATAAGGAGAAATACGAAAATGTAATTCCTACTATTAATGATTATTACAGAGAAACGAATTTAAAAGCGACTCATGATAATTATTTAACTCAACTTTTACGTACTTCAAGCTATGGAGCGGGACCTGCAAATTTAGGAAATGCTTTGATCGCTTACTATAATGAGAATGATGCTAAAAAAGCTGAGATGTTGCCTAAGATTAATGCAATGATCGAAAGCATTTATGGTGAATTTTATGCGCCTCTTGAAAAAGATGTTTTAACGGCTCAGTTGAATTTATATGCTTCTAAAGCTGCAGAATATGGTTTAGCGCCACAAATTGCTAAAATGAAAGCAGAGAATAAAGGAGACTTTACTGCTGATGTTGCAAAAGCTACAGAAATAAGTTATTTTACTTCTAAAGATAAAGTATTGGCATTTATGGCTGATCCAAAACCATTGGCAATTGTACACGATCCTTTGTATATTATTTCTAATGATTTATTGACAAAATACCGTGCAAAAACGGATGATCAGGCAAAAGCTGATGATGGTTTTGCAATCGCTTACCGTAAACTGGTTGAAGGTTTAAGAGAATCAAAATTGAATGCAATTCAATATCCGGATGCTAACTCAACTTTGAGATTGACTTACGGAAAAGTTCGCGCTTTGCCTGCAGATCCACGTAATGATGCTAAAGTAAACAACTACACAACCATGGAAAGTATGGTTAAAAAGTACAAAGCAGGAGATCAGGAATTTGATTTACCAAAACGTTTGTTGGAATTAAACAAAGCAAAAGATTTTGGACAATATGCTGATAAAGCAGGATATATGCCAGTAAACTTCTTGACAGATAACGATATTACCGGAGGAAATTCAGGTTCACCGGTTCTTAACGGAAAAGGGGAATTAATTGGAATTGCTTTTGACGGAAACATCGAAGCTATGGCTGGAGACGTAATTTTTGATCCAAAATTACAAAGAACAATTAACGTAGATATTCGTTACGTACTTTGGATTATTGACAAATACGCAGGAGCTAAAAATATTGTTGACGAAATGACGATTATTAAATAATCTGATTTTTTTTCTAAAAAGTAAACCCGACAAGTTTTTAAAAATTTGTCGGGTTTTTTTATGCCTTTTTTTGCCACGAATTCACGAATTTTATTTTCAAAGATTGTCAAAAAATAATTCGTGAATTACTTCGTCCGTTCGTTATCACTCGGGTCGTGGCGAAAATTTTTTCCAGCATTCTTTTGGAATTTGGAATTTCCTATATTGGAATTTTAAACGTTTTGTTAATTCACTTTCACTCGAATACCTTTAGTATGGCTTGAGAATTCCGGAGCATACATACTTTCAATAGTTGTAATTCCGTTTGAGAATTCACCATTGTTATTTACTCGAATATCATATTCTATAACGTAAGTTCCTTTATCGATGTGATCAAAAAAGAAATGTGTTGCAGCATCTTTTGTACTCATATAATATCCTAAACGATCTTTGTATTTATATTCTGAAAGTACATTTACAGGTTCAAAGCAAGACGCTCTCATATCTTTTAGATGTACAAATTCCATGTCTTCTTTTGCCGTAATTGTTAAAATGACTGTAATTAGATCGCCAACTAGATAAGGACTTTTAAGATTTATGCCATTGTGCTGACCAGAAGGATATGTTCGTTTTTTTACATACATTTTTTTATCAACCGATAAAACAGCACCGGAATTGGTTTTGATTTTATCCAAATCTTCAAAGTATTGCCAATAAACGCCTCCAAATCCAGGAACTTTCGATTTGTTTTCGATTTTTATTGAAGCCATATCTTTTTTAATTTCATCGGTTTTCCAGTTTAATTTGATGTAACCTGTTTCAGCTTCTTTTTCGTTTTCGGCTAATTTCTTGGTTAAGATCTTTTCGCTGCCAATTTTGATAACCGTATTGTCTTTTACACTAAGCCAATCATTGCCTTGCATCAGTAAAGCATAGACAGCTTCTGTGGTAGATTTTGTTGTTGGCCAGTTTTTGGTTTGTTTGTTTTTTAATAACCAGACTTTCATCGCATCAACAGATTTGGGATCGTTATTTATTTCGGCGAAAGCCTCAATTAATAAAGCCTGAGTTTCTATCGGCGCCTGATACCAATACCAACCCGCTTTGTTGGCAATCCAATACATTCCCCAATCTTCATTATTCGAAGCTGTTTCTTTTAGACTTTCTATGATTTTTTTAGATGTATCTTTTTCTCCAAAACGATTTAAGGTCAAAGCAGCTAATCCTTTTTCGTAAAGCGAATAATTTAACCAATCTTTTTTAGCAGTTTCCAGATATAATTTTGTCGCTTTTTTCAAAGTATCTGAAAGCGGATATTTGTCTAAATAAAAACTTCTCGTGTATAAATAATGCAAATCAGAATAAGGATTAATCCAAATTAGTTTCTCTGATTTTTTTAAGTCTTTAGCCTGATTTTTATAATATTCCAGAAATTTGTTATCTAAAAACGGAACTCCTTTTTCGGCAATTTGATTTATTTTAATAGCATTATTTTCAGATTTATCCAATTTCGATAAATGACCTAAACCTGCCAGAATGTGTCTGGTAATGTATTCGCTTTCGTCACTTCCGTCAAACCATGAAAACGCTCCTGATGGTTTTTGTTTCTGTTTTAATTTATCAAAAGTAGCTTCTTGAGAAGTTTTCATTTTTTCTAAATCGAATAAAAGTGCCAGATTTTTTTTCTTCTCGTCTTCGCTTTGAGCGTCATTTAACCAAGGCGTTTCGGCAAGAATGATTGATTTTAGTTCTTCGTTTTCGTCTAATTTCGAATTCAGTTTTCCGTTCTTTCTCCAATTTTCGAAAACCGTAGCAATCTTCGGATTACTTGAAATGATTTCTGAAGCCAAAGCATTGGCATAAAAACGAGCAAAAGTTTGTTCAGCACATTCGTGTTCATATTCCATTAAATAAGGCAAAGACTGAATCGCGATCCAAGCCGGATTTGAGGTGTATTCTAATGTAAGCTGATGATTTTTTAAAGTTGTAGAAGTATTGTTTTTCAAGTTTTCAAACGTATATTCTTTAGTCGAATTCTCGCGAACCCAAATCGGAATGCTTTCTGTAACCAACATATTGTTTGTTAGAACAGGAAGTATGTTTTCTTCTCCATCTGAGAAATCACCTGATTTGGCCAAAATTTTATATTGAACGCCTTGCAAACTTTCCGGGATCGAAACCGTCCAGGTTGCCGTAGTATTTCCGAATGCTCCAACAGTAAAGTTTCTGACGTTTTTTGCGTTTAGCATTTTGGCATCAACAGGCTGCATTGTTGTAGCATCAAAAAACTGTAAAATTGCAATTCCGGTTTTGGCTTTATCCGTAATATTCGAAATTTTAGCAGAGATTACAATCGTATCTTTCTCTCTAAAGAAACGCGGGAAATTCGGTAAAACCATCAATTCTTTTTGCGTTACCACACTTTTCTCTAAATAACCAGAAACAGCATCTTTATTATGTGCCAATAAACGAAGCTTCCAAGCCGTTAAAGCTTCCGGCGAAGTAAAATTGAAACTTACTTTTCCTGTAGAATCTGTTTTTAAATTCGGTAAGAAGAAAGCAGTTTCAGATAGATTTTTTCTTGCTTTTACTTGTGTTAGTGCTTCTAAGGCTTTTTTGGTTGTGATGATTATGACGCCATTTGCACCTTTGCTTCCGTAAGTTGCTTGTACATCTTTATCTTTTACAACAGATATATCAACAATATCCGCAGGATTTAAATTATTAGCCTCATTTTCAGAGGCAATTTTTCCATCAATAATGTATAAAGGGTTTGTCATTTGAGAAGAATTTGAAACACTACCTTTTATTTTGAAAGCAGATTTCTCTGAACGACTTTTATATATTAAGGCTTTTGATTTTAACATGTTAGTGTCTCCGGCACGATAGACTGCATTGTCTTCCTCAATTACTGCAGCGGCAGCTGCCATACCAACAGGTTCAGAAACTGTTAAAACAGCATCCGGATCTCCTTTTATCGTTTCGCTGCCTACTTTTTTATCTTTTATTTCAGTTATAGAGTATAGAAGAGAGTCACCATATCGGCTATTGTTGAAGTCAAAACCAAACCAGTTTAATTTTGTTTCTTCTTTATAGAATTTGTCAATAGATTCTAATGTATTGAGGTTTTCTAAATTAGAATGTGTGTTTTCAAAACCAATACCAGATTTGAAATTTGGACTGTTGTATCCATAATTATTTATATTTAAAAGATTCCAATCTCTTTTCGTAAATTGATCTAAAGAGCTGTCATACATAGAAGCTAATACTTCGGCTTCATTCTTGGCATTTAATGATTTTAGTTTAAATGACCATTTTTCAGTAGCTCCAGGTTCAATTTTATTTCTAAAACTTTCAACAATTAATTCTAGTTTAGATTCTTCTGTTTTTAATGTTACGTCGATTTCACTTTCAAAAATTTGGTTCTCAAAAACGCTTTGAAAACCTAAACGTACTGATTTTTCGAATTCTGTTTTTAGCGGAATTTTGATTGTTACCTCATTATTTTGCAAATGTGAAGTACTTTCAAAATAAGTTTGAGCGTGATAATTTCCGTTTGTATTAATGTAAATATCGGGAATTACTGAAGAAAGTTTAACTTCGATAAATCCATCTTTTTTAGGATCACTATTAATCTGTTCTGCTGTAAATAATTTGCTTGGATTGAATTTGTCTTTGCTTTGTTTGATTTCAAATTCTGAAATAGATTCTATTGGATTGTTAAAAGTGTCTTTTGCAGAAAAAACAATTTTATAGTTTCCTGATTTATAATTTGAAATAAAATCAAGTGCTATTTTTTTGTCTTTTTGAGTGTCTATTTTTTTTGTGAACAATAAAGTTTCAGTTGTTTTTTCTGTTTTGCTTTCGCGTATTTCATAAGGAAATAATCTTTCAAAATCAGCTGTAGAAATGGTTTCAAAATCTGGTTTTGGCCAAATTCCCTCTTTGAATTTGTTTCTAAATGAACTAACGAAATACAATTTAATTTCGCCTTTTGCTGCTAAAAACTCCCCGTTTAAATTTGTGCTCGAAAGTGTAATTTCATTTTTGTCTTTGGTTTCGATACGATTTGGAATACTCGTATTGATAATCAAATCATGAAAACCTACTTTTACAATAGTTTCTGATGTATGAGTTTCGCCATTAACATCCGTAACATCAGCAGTTATTCTATAATTGAAAACTGGTAATTGTTCTTTTACGGCATTTTTAGCAGGTTGAGCAATAAACGTTATTACAAATTTTCCGGTTGCATCGGTTTTTGTTTCACCAGTTGCTATAGTTTCATTTTGTTCTCGTCCGTAATAATTTCTAAAATAACTTGTAAATCTATTCACGGTATAAGTCACTTTTGCATCAGAAATATTGCTTCCGGCAAATGCTTTAGCGGTTCCGTTTACTTTAATGGACTGATTAATCTGAAAGCTTTCTTTTTTAGGATCAAAATCTACTTTGAATTTTGGACGTTTGTATTCTTCGACTTTAAAATTAGTAGCGTAACCTTCGAATTTTACGTTTTTCCAAAAGGTTTCATTTGGTTTATTACTTAAAGTAGTGTCTCCTTTTGCATAATCTTCAGGCATTTGTGCAAACATGTTGTAGTTACCGGTTAAGCCATTTTTGGGTAAAACAAATTCGCCAAAAAACGAACCAAATTCATTTGTAGTAACGTCAAATTCTTTAATATCTTGATAATTGGCATCTTTTACAATGATTTTAAAAGAAGTGTTGGCAACAATGCTCGTTTTGTTTTTTTGCTTTTGAATTGCGATTCCTTTATAATAAACCGTTTGTCCCGGACGATAAATTGCGCGATCTAAATAAAACTCGACTTTACCGTTTAAAGTTTGATCTTCCTTTTCGGTATATTTCTGAGCGTATCGAATGTAATTTTTGCTTGCTAAAATAGTGTCATTTCCCAATGAAAATTCAATGCGCTCATTATATTCATAGATTTTGGCTCCTGTATATGAGGCTAATCCGTTTGTGTTCGTTTTAAGTGTATAACGAGATGATTTTATAGTTACATTTTCCAGCGGTTTTCCCGTTTTTCGATCCAGAACCTGAAAGTTTTCTTTATCATTTTCCTGAGAAGCAAGTATACTTAAATTAGAAATTGTGATAGTTTGAAAAGCATAAGCTTTTTTATCAGGAGAATCTGAATCACTTTCAAAATGAACTAAATAACTTCCCGTTTCTAGTTTTGGTAAAAGAACTTCTGTGGTGTATTCAAAATAATCTTTTTTGTTTTGCAGTAAATATTCTTTGGACGCAATTTTACTTTGTTTTTTTATAATTATCTCACTTATGCTATCCTGTTTATATTGAAATGAGTCTGTTAATTCTTTTATTTTTTTGTGATCTATTTTATAAAAAGATATACTTAAATGATCTATGTTTTTATAGGTAATAAATGCTCTTGTATTTTCATTGTTATAACTATATTTCTGGAGTTCAGCAGTTAATGATTTTGAGATAATGTTTTGTTTTTCATTCCTAGCAGTTTGCGCCGCATTAGTTTCATTATTAATTTTTATTACATCGTCATATATTTTTACAGCTTGTATATTATAATCAGGATGTAATTCTTTTGAAGCGCGATCTTTTAGAATTTCAGCTTTTTTAACTAGAATTTTTTGAGTAAGAATTGGATCGTTAGAATGTTGTTGAAGTTCGTTGAGATAGTTTGTTAAATCATTATCAGGTTCAGATAAAAATTCGTTGCAGAATATAACACGGTTAAATTGATTTTCTAAAGACGGATTGCTTATTTCTAGCTTTTGATACAAAGCAAGTACTTTTCTAAGACCTTCATCTTCTATATTGTTTAAATCTAGTTTTAAAAAAACGTCTGAATTACCTAAAAGCTCATTTTTATATAAAGTAATTTCTCTATTTTCAATTCTCCATCTTATAATTTTTTGAGAAAAAAACTCGATGTTTTCTTTCAAAAGATAATCGTATAGATTCTCTGTCTTTAGTTTTTCGATGGTCAAAAAGTCAAAAATAGCCTGGTAGTTTGTTAAAGGAGTTGCTTTTAGAATTTCTTCGTTTTCTAATGTTTTTTCGAAAGTAGCAATTACTTCCTTTTCAGATGTAAATTCTGTTGGCGGACTAATGTAATCTTTAGATGACGGAACTTCGACACTATCTGCGGCCATATATGCGGCTTCATCTACAACTGCTGCAGCGCTATCAATGACACTAACTGCATAGTCGTAATTAGAGTAATTATCCAGGCATTTTGCATACACCAAATTTAAAATCGCTTTTGACGGAATCGAAACTCTATTAATATCTTTTTTTAGATTGTTTAAGATTTTAGTTTTCGAATTTTCATCAACTACCTGAAGATATTTAGATTGATAAAAGAAACATTTTATCATTTGCACTTCGTCCTTTCTTGAAATTGCTTTTTTGTAAATTTTGTCGACTATTTCATTTGCGGATTTTATTTTACCTTCATTTTCATAAAAGGCAACTTTAGCCCAGTTTTTATCGTTTTTTTGAGCAAATAAAGCAGTAGTAAACAATAAGAAAACAAATAAGATATTTTTCATAAGTCAGTTTTGGTATATAGAGTGCGATTTTGGATTAAAGGTTGGGAACGTGATAAAATAAATTTCGTACAAATTACTAATTTATCTCTAAAAGCAAATGATACATTTTATATTTCCTTATTTTTGAAACATGAAAAAACTGCTGTTTCTTTTTTTATTAATGCCCCTTTTAGGATGGTCACAATCGAATTTTGAAAAAGGCGAAAAGTTATTTCAGGCAAAAAAATATGATGAAGCGCAAGTTATTTTTGAAGGAATTCTAAAAACAAAACCTTTGGATATAAAGACACTTGATTATTTGGGCGAAATTGAAGCGCATCAAAAATCATGGGTAAAAGGAGCTGAATATTTCAAAAAACTCAAGGAATTGAAACCTACTGAAGCTGATTATTTTTTTAAATATGGTGGTTGTTTGGCGATGAGAGCGATGGAGGTGAATAAATTAAAAGCTTTTACGATGGTTGATGGCATGAAACAAGCTTTTGAAAAAGCAATTGCGTTGAATCCAAAACACGTTCAGGCGAGATGGGCTTTGATCGAAATATATTTGCAATTGCCTGGAATTTTGGGAGGAAGCGAGTCAAAAGCAATTTCATATTCGAATGAACTGGCGCAATTTTCGCCTGTTGATGGTTACTTGTCCAGAGGAAGAATTGACGAATATTTTAAGAGATATACATCGGCAGAAAAAAATTATATAAAAGCAAATGAAATTGGTAAATCAAAAGTCACATTTCAAAAATTATATAATTTATATTTGAATAAATTAAAAGACCCTAAAAAGGCACAGGAATTAAAAAGAAAATTTGAAGCATAAGTAATTAAGTCTCAAAAGTTAAATTCCAAATAACAATTGGAATTTGAAATTTATAAAAATTGGAATTTAAATGAAAACACATTTCATCGCAATAGGCGGGAGCGCTATGCACAACTTAGCATTGGCATTGCATAACAAAGGATATCAGGTTAAAGGAAGTGATGATGCTATTTTTGAACCATCAAAATCAAGATTAGAGAAAAAAGGAATTTTACCTGCTGAGTTAGGTTGGTTTCCTGAAAAAATCACTGCTGATATTGATGCAATAATTCTTGGAATGCACGCTAAAGCGGATAATCCGGAGTTGCTTAAAGCGCAGGAATTAGGTTTGAAAATTTATTCGTATCCAGAATTTTTATACGAACAATCTAAGAATAAAACTCGTGTTGTAATTGGTGGTTCTCACGGAAAAACTACAATTACTTCGATGATTTTGCACGTAATGCATTATCATAATATCGAAGTTGATTATATGGTTGGTGCACAATTAGAAGGTTTTGATACCATGGTGCATCTTACTGAGGAAAACGATTTTATGGTTTTGGAAGGGGACGAATATTTATCTTCTCCAATTGACAGACGTCCAAAGTTTCATTTGTATCAACCAAATATTGCTTTAATTTCGGGAATTGCGTGGGATCATATTAATGTTTTTCCAACGTATGAAAACTATGTGGAGCAATTCGAGATTTTCATTGCTAAAATTACAAATGGCGGAATCTTAGTTTATAACGAAGACGATTCTGAAGTAAAACGTGTTGCGGAAGCGGCTACAAACCCAATTCGTAAATTAGCATATTCTACTCCAAAATATACGGTAAGCGATGGCGTAACTTTATTGGAAACTCCAGAAGGCGATATGCCAATTGAAGTTTTTGGTGCGCATAACTTAAATAATCTTGCGGGAGCAAAATGGATTTGTCAAAACATGGGCGTTGACGAAGCTGATTTCTACGAAGCAATTGCAAGTTTTAAAGGTGCATCGAAACGTTTAGAAAAAATTGCCGAAGGAAAAGGTAAAGTTGCTTATAAAGATTTTGCACATTCGCCAAGTAAAGTAGCTGCAACTACAAAAGCGGTGAAAGAACAATATCCAAACAGAACTCTTGTTGCGTGTTTAGAATTGCATACTTACAGTAGTTTGAATGCTGAGTTTCTTAAAGAATATGAAGGAGCATTGGAATATGCAGATGTTGCGGTTGTGTTTTATTCGCCAGACGCTGTAAAAATTAAGCAATTAGAAGAAGTGACTTACGAGCAAATTGCTACGGCTTTTAATCGTGAAGATTTAATTATTTATACAAATCCGGCAGAATTTAAAGAATATTTATTCAATTTGAATCTTGAAAATTCAGCTTTATTATTGATGAGTTCTGGAAATTACGGAGGTTTAAATTTTGATGAAGTAAAAGGGTTGATTAATTAGAAAATTAGTCAATTTGATAATGAGATAATGTGCCAATTGCAGTTTTGTGATTGGCATTTTTTATTTCCAATATCTGTAGTGTCCAACAATTTTATACTCAAATAAACAATCTTGCAGTACTTGTCCGTTGCCAACATTATGTACGATTAGATTACGTTTTCCGTCTTTTGACTTTTTATTTGTCACAATACCAATATGTGGTAATTTATTATTAATTAGCCAGGTTACAATTTCTCCGGTTTTGTAATCTTTTGCGTCTTGGGTTATGGCAAGTTTTTCTCCGTTTCTTTCAAAAAAGATTTCTAAGTTTGGCACTCTTCTGTGGTCGATATTGGTATCGGTTTTAGTCATTCCCCATTTTTCTAAATTGGGATATTCTGCAAAATGCGCGATCATATCTTCGTGAACTTCTTTTTGTAAATCAATGCCTAACTTTCGATAAGACCGAATTACAATGTCGGTACAAACGCCTTTGTTTGCAGGAATATCTCCGTTTGGATATTCGATCGAAAAATATGCAGGATCATAATCGACAGAAGAATCAATTATTGATATAGCTGCATTTGATAATTTTTCGGCAAAAGTATTTGTTGTTTGTGTTTGATTTTCAGCGTAAGCATTACTTTTTTCTTTCTGATTACAAGAAAAGAGCAAAAACAGGGTTATCAAAGTTGATACAGATTTCATTCTTTTTGTGATTAAGTTGATTGGATTGAAGATTTGATTCTAAAATTAGTTAATTTGAAAATAGGAATTACTTTTATGAGTGATTTTTCTTATTTTTTAGATATATTCGCCTTTTAAGATTATAATAAAATGAATTCAAAAATAGAGGTTGTAAAGACAACAAGTGAGAATCCGGATTTTGTAGCATTGATCAAAATATTTGACACTTTTTTATGGGAACGTTATCCGGAATTAAAAAAGGATTATTGGGGTAATAATTTAATTGAATTTAATGAGAATGTTATCCTTATTTATTTAGAAGGAAAACCTGTTGCAAGTGGTTGCTTTAAGAAATATAATGAGAATACAATTGAGCTTAAGCGGATGTTTGTTTTGCCCGAAGCAAGAGGTTTAGGTTTGGCTCAGTTAGTGATTAAAGAGTTAGAAACAGAGGCGAAGAAGAAGGGTTTTGAAATTATGATTTTAGAAACGCTTTACAAACAAATTGAAGCTATTAGTTTGTATCAAAAAGTTGGCTTTAAAATTGTTGAGAATTATGAACCTTATGTAGGCTTGAAGAATAGTGTCTGTATGAGCAAATCTATATAATTACTGACTAATTATGAAAGAAGGTTATTTTCCAATTTCAGATTGGTCTGAAGATGATCGTCCAAGAGAAAAATTAATGCTAAAAGGTATTGATGCTTTAAGCGATGCCGAATTAATTGCCATTTTAATTGGATCAGGAAGTCGAAATGAATCTGCAGTTGATTTAAGTAAAAGAATTTTAGCGAGCGTTGATAGTCTAAATTCTTTAGCAAAATTATCGCTATCTCAATTGATGAATTTTAAAGGAATAGGAGAGGCAAAGGCTATTGCTATTATTGCCGCTTCAGAATTAGGTCGCCGCCGAAGATCTGAAGACGCAGCTGAGTTTGTAAAGAAAATTACATCAAGCAAATCAGTTTTCGAAATCATGCAACCCATTATTGGCGAATTACCGCACGAGGAATTTTGGGTGCTTTTTCTGAATAATTCTAATAAGGTAATTTCTAAAGTACAATTGAGTAAAGGTGGAATGACAGGAACTATTGTTGATACGCGTATGATTTTTGGATTTGCGTTTGAAACTAAAGCTACAGGCTTGATTTTGTGTCATAATCATCCATCAGGAAATCTGCAACCGAGTAATGCCGATATAGAAATTACAAAGAAAATAAAGATTGCTGGTGAGCTTTTAGATGTTAAAGTTTTAGATCATTTGATTATTACTGAAACAAATTATTATAGTTTTGTAGATGAAGGAATTTTATAAGTTATGAATACCACTATTACCGACATTTTTTTTGATTTAGATCACACACTTTGGGATTTTGATAAAAACTCAGAAATGGCTTTTGATCGTATTTTTAAGAATAGGTTTCCCGATATTAAAATCGAGGATTTTATTGCCAAATATGCTCCTATAAATCAGGCTTGCTGGAAATTATATCAAAATGATGAGATCACGCACGTCGAGTTGCGTTACAATAGATTGAAGCTTTCGTTTGACGCTTTGAACTATGAAATTTCAGACGAAGATATTAATCAGATTGCAAATGATTATATCGAATTTTTAACTGATAATAATTATCTTTTTGACGGAGCAATCGAAGTTTTGGATTACCTAAAACCGAAATACAAACTGCATATTATCACTAACGGTTTTGCAGCAGTTCAGGATAAGAAGATAAATAATGCTGCGCTTGGAGGTTATTTTAATACAATAACAAATTCTGAATTAGCAGGTGTTAAAAAACCAAATAGTATTATCTTTGATTATGCTGTCAATTTGGCTCAAGCCTCAAAAGAAAGTAGTATTATGATTGGTGATTGTCTTGATGCAGATGTTAATGGTGCATTGAATGCCGGTCTGGATGCTATCTTTTTTAATGAAAAAAATATTGAAGCTCCTGAAAATATCAAACAAATAAACCATTTATTAGAACTTAAAAAATATTTATAATTATGAGAATAAAATTTTTGTTAATTGCACTTCTAGCCTCGTTTATTGGATTTTCGCAATCTGTTAATGATTATAAAGCGGTGATTGTTCCGTTAAAATATGATTTTCTTAAAACCGAAAATCAATATAGAATGTCTACAATGACAAAATCAAATTTAAGTAAAGCTGGTTTTCAGGCTTTTTATGTTAATGAAGAGCTTCCGGCTGGGTATGGAGATCGTTGTGACCTTTTGTATGTTGATGTAAAAAGAGATAACGGATTTTTAATAACAAAGCTTTTTGTTGAATTTAAAGATTGTTATGGAAAAGTAATTTACACTTCGGAAATTGGTAAAAGTAAAGAGAAAGATTATGAAGTTGCTTATAGAGAATGTTTAGATATGGCATTTGTATCTATAAGTAAATTACATTATAAATATAGTGGCAAAGCTGTTGCATCAACTGTGAAAACTTCATCTGCTGCGGTTGCAGCTCCTGTAGTTGCCGCGGCTACATTAGTTGCTGCTACTCCTGCACCAGATCTTAAAGATCCTAATTTATTGTATGCTCAACCAACTGAATCAGGATATCAGTTGATCGACAAAACGCCAAAAGTAGTTATGAAGTTGCTTAAAACTTCTCAATCTAATGTGTTTATTGCAATAAAAGATAACGTGCAAGGTTCATTAATTTTGAAAGAAGACGGACAATGGTATTTTGAATCTTATCAAAATGATAAATTAGTTTCAGAAAAAATTGTCGTTAAATTCTAAATATAAAATACGGTTTTAATAACCATATTTATCTTTCCAACGGTTCTTTAAAAATTCGCGGTTGCTATTCTCTCTAGAATTGTTTCCCGGATTGTAAAGAACCGTTTTTTTTATGGCATCAGGTAAAAATTCCTGTTCTGCAAAATTATTGGCATAATCATGCGAATATTTATAATCATCACCATAACCTAATTCTTTCATAAGTTTGGTTGGAGCATTTCTTAAATGAATTGGTACCGGTAAATCGCCGGTTTGTTTAACGAGTTGTTGTGCATTTCCAATCGCCATATAAGATGCGTTACTTTTTGGAGAAGTAGCCAAATAAATAGCACATTGACTTAATATAATTCGGCTTTCAGGATAACCAATAGTTGTTACAGCCTGAAATGTATTGTTTGCCATAATAAAAGCAGTAGGATTTGCATTTCCAATATCTTCGCTTGAAAGAATTAGCATTCTTCGGGCAATAAATTTCACATCTTCCCCGCCTTCAATCATTCTGGCAAGCCAATATACGGCTCCGTTGGGATCGCTTCCGCGAATTGATTTTATAAATGCCGAAACGATATCATAATGTTGTTCACCACTTTTGTCATACAAAACAGTATTTTGCTGGACTAATTCAAAAACACGATCATTGGTAATGATAATTTCATCACCAGCGGAAGCGTTTATAACAAGTTCAAAAATGTTCAGCAATTTTCGGCCATCTCCGCCAGAAAGTCGGAGTAGTGCTTCAGTTTCTTTTAGTGTAATATTTTTGGATGCCAGATAAGTGTCTGTTTTCATTGCGCGATGCAATAGAGACTCTAAATCAGCTTTTGTAAAGGCATTTAATATGTAGACTTGACAACGTGACAATAATGCAGGAATGACTTCAAAACTTGGGTTTTCGGTCGTTGCACCAATAAGTGTTATCCAGCCTTTTTCTACAGCAGCCAAAAGTGAATCTTGCTGTGATTTACTAAAACGATGAATCTCATCAATAAATAAAATAGGATTTTTGGCCGTAAATAATCCGCCGCTTTGTTTCGCTTTTTCGATTACATCACGAATGTCTTTAACCCCGGAATTAATAGCACTTAATATATAAAACGGACGTTTGGATTCTTGCGCGATGATTTGAGCCAAAGTTGTTTTTCCAGTTCCCGGAGGTCCCCAAAAGATCAATGATGGGATAATTCCTTTTGAAATTTGTTGTGTTAACGAACCATTTGGACCAACCAAATGACTTTGACTGATGTAATCTTCTAATTGCTGTGGGCGAATACGCTCGGCTAAAGGTGCTTCCATTTTGTAAAATTACTATTTTCAATTTTAATTTTATAGTATAAAAGGGTTACAAATCATAACAAAGGATGAGGAGGCTTTAGCTGACAAATTATCAGTATATTGTATTTGGATAGTTTTTTGATATTGGCAATACTATATATTTAATAATCATGAACGACAACCACTTTAAGTTTACGACTGCTGTTATAGGTCTTCCTGTTTTTTTTGTCCTTTTTTTGTGGATTGTTTATTGGATTCAAATTCGGTTTGATTTTGATTTTTATCAAAACGGAATTTACCCTCGTGATTTTGCAGGTTTACAAGGTGTTTTATTTAGTCCTTTTATTCACGAAAATTTAAGTCATTTATATAATAATTCAATTCCGCTTTTGGTTTTGTTGGCGGCACTTCAATTTTTTTATCCTAAACAATCTTTTAGTGTTATCGTTTTTGGTATTTTGTTTTCCGGATTATTAACCTGGATTATCGGACGTGAAAATTTCCATATCGGCGCAAGCGGATTGATTTATGTTTTAGTAAGTTTTATATTTTTCAAAGGAATCCAAACCAGATATTATCGTTTAGTTGCGCTTTCATTTGCGGTAACTTTACTTTACGGTGGAATGATTTGGTATGTTTTTCCAGATGTCGATAAAACGATTTCCTGGGAAGGGCATTTGGCAGGTTTTATTACGGGATTTGCAATGTCTTTATTTTATAAAACGCCTGAGTATGCAAAACCGATTGTTTATGATTGGCAAAAGCCGGATTTTAATCCTGAAGATGATGCTTTCATGAAATACTTTGATGAGAATGGGAATTTTGTTAATACCGAAATTCCAGAAGAAGAGGAGCAGAACTTCTCTACTTATTTTAATTCAGATGTTTCTATAAATTATATTGTAACCAAAACAGAATCAGGCGATAAAATCTAGTGAAGACATTTGGTTTGATTTATATTGATTATTTTTGTTAGAAACATTCTCATTTATAAGACCTGTTATGAAAAAAATAAGCTTCACAGTTTTGGTTTTCTTACTACTAATCAGTTCAAAAATAATTGCGCAATGCGATATAAAGAATAGAATGTTGGCAGATGGTACAATGGTGTATTATTTTGATCCGGCTGTTTTTTATACTACAAAATCAAAGTCTTTAAAAATTAATATTGTTACTGATAAAGAGCATTACTTTGTTTCTTTGCAGCCAACACCTTTTCCAACTAAAAAAATAGGAAAAAAGATCAAAGATGATTTATTGATACATCTTGCTGATAATAAAGTATATAAATTAGTACATTACGATACGCAATACAGACACAATGATTCCATTATGCAGGTTTTGTATTTAATAGAGGATAAAGACATTGAGTCGTTTTCTAAATTTGAAGCAACTGTTGCAGAGATAAGAATGGAAGGAACTGAGTTTGTACGTGATTATACTTTTAAACTGCATAAAGATGCAATCATGAAACAGTTGAGTTGTTTTTTAAAGAAAGAAGAATAGCAAATTGTTATTCGTCGTTTAATTCTTCATGTTTGTGTGAAAATTTTTTCTTCAGATTTTCAAAAAGATTATTGAAACTAACCGTTAATGATGCTGCATTGACTATTTGATTTCCCTCGTCTCTGGGAAGATATTCATTAGCATAAACTAGTTCTACCTGTATATCATCAGTAAATAAATAACCTGCTCCAATGTTGAATCTGTTTCGGTCAAAGAAGCTGAGTCCCGTCACTTTTGTACCCGATTTAAAGAATAGTTCATCTGATGCTATTGCATAAACGACACCTTCACGAAGAATTTTACTATTGATTGGTTTTAGATATTTTACTTGTTGGCGATATCGCAAAACATTGTCATAGGCTCCTTCTTCGTTTCGCATATGTCTAAGTTCCATTCTCATTCTGGTACTTAATGTATAGCCGGTTTTATGGAAGTAATAAATACCCTGAAGAGCAAATCTTACTTCGGGTGATTTGAATTGTCCTATTTCAGGAACGTCTTTGTTAAAATTGTATGCTATAAAAGAGGAGAGTTTCCAGCGTGGAGAAAGATAGTAATGTCCCCAAAGTCTGGCTGATCTTTGTATGTTTTGTTGAAAAATATTAGAAGAAGATTCGGTACTGCTATAAGCGGCACCAAGATTTAACTCGGCAGACCATTTTTCGTTTATGGTTCTGTTGAATTGAAATTCATTCCAAAACTGATTGTAGGTAGTTGTTTGAGCATAGCTTATACTTGTAATTAGAAGAATTACAAGTATAAGAGTATTTTTTTTAAGTGATATGTTATGAGTAGATTTTGAAGACATTCATTGTTTTGTTTATGTGACGTCTTAATTCTCAATACTTTTAACTTCTTTGGCGAACGGCCTCGTATAGGAATGCTCCACAAGCTACCGAAACATTTAGAGATCCTATCGTTCCAAACATTGGTAATTTTGCTTTTTCATCAACAATTTTAAGAACTGATGGATTTATTCCTCTGTCTTCAGATCCCATAATAATTGCTACGGGTTCGTTTAAAGCTATATCGTAAATATTTTGATCTGTTTTTTCAGTTGCAGCAACGGTTTTTATTCCTGAACCCTGAAGATAAAAAATAGCGTCTTTAATATGCTCAACTTTACAAATAGGCACATTAAAAACTGCTCCGGCAGATGTTTTTACTGTGTCTCCATTTACAGGTGCTGATCCAGCTTTTTGAACGATGATTCCGTTTACTCCTGTACATTCAGCTGTTCTGATTATGGCTCCAAAATTTCTGGCATCAGAGATTTGGTCTAATATTAAAAATAATGGTTTTGAGCCTGATTCAATTGTTGATTCTACTAAATGTTCTAATTCTATAAAACCAATAGGGGAGATTGTTGCAACGGCTCCCTGGTGATTGTTTGGAGTTAGTCTATTTAGTTTTTCTACAGGTACGTAAGAGAAATTAATGTTAGCGCGTTTCATCACTTTCATTAAGTCTTTCATTAATTCTCCGGAAATTTCTTTTTGTATAAATACTTTATCAACTTCTTTTCCTGCTTGAATTGCTTCTATAATGGCTCTAATTCCAAATATTTGATGTTCTTTTTCCATGGGACAAATATAGGTATAATGTTTATATAAAAAAAAACCACTCTGAATGAACAGAGTGGTTTAATATGTAATTTAAGCGCTATTTAATTATAGTGGGCTTTGTACAATTAGTGGATTTGCATCAACTTCCGCTTGAGGAACTTGGAAAATAAATCTGTTGTCTCCAGCAGGAATATTTAATTTTCCGAAAGCAGGGTGGTTTGATCCAACATAATCTCTATTAAGACCAACTCCTAAACGTTTCATGTCAAACCAAGCGTATCCTTCTCCCCATAATTCAATTCTTTTTTGGAAAATGATTTCATTAATTAAAGCAGTACCAGTTTTTGTAGATAATACATAAGAAGGGTCTCTTGTAATTGTAATATCATATAAAACTTGTTTTGCCGTTCCTTCGTTTCCTGATCTTGCTAAAGCTTCAGCTTCGATGTAATATAATGAAGCAGATCTTACGTAGATATAATCTCCAGAATCAACAGTTGGATCTCTAAACTTCGTATTAGCGTATGCAGGTAAAGACGGATAAGTTGTACTTCCAGCTGGTGGTACAAATGCAGCTTTTCTGTAATCAGTATTAGAGATACTTTCGTAAAAACTTTTGTCTATGTTTTTGTATATTCCTAAACCTCCAGCGTATCCTGAATCATTTGTATTATCAAAATGACTAAAGAAACTTGCAACGAAGGTACTTTGAGCAGAAGTAATTGTTGCTCCCCACATTGTTTCGTTACCTGTAGTGATATCATAGAATCCAGTGTTCCAGTCTGCTTTGCTAAGTAAAGTGTAGTTTTGTCTTGCTTTATGAGCAAAATCAGCTGCTTGTGGATATTTCCCCATTTCTAAGTAAACATCAGCCAAGAATGCTTGTGCTACAGATTGGTCTAATCCATCCTTGTTTTTACGTTCAAAGCCTTCAAGTAATTCAACTGATTCTTTTAAATCATTTTCAATTACAGTATATACTTGAGCGACAGTAGATCTGGCTTTACCTTCGTAAGATAGTTCAGTGTAAAGCGGAACACATAGTTTTGCTTCGTTACCAACGTAAGTTGGGCCATACATACGAGCTAACATAAAATAAAAGTAACCTCTTAAAGCTAAAGCTTGTCCTCTTAATGAATTTAGTTTTTCATCGTCAGTCTTAGCAGGAATAGCTGCAAGAACGATGTTCACAGTTTTAATTTGAGGATAGTACATACTCCAAGCTAATTTTGATCTTGAGTTAGTTTGTGTTCTTCCTAAATAGTTATAAAAAGATCCATACCAGCTTGATTTTGTCATTAACTCATCGTTACCCATAAGATCTGTTGCTGAAAGAATAGATTTATGACCATAGTCTTCATGGTTACCACTGATCGATAGACCGTAAGATCTTAAAGCTGAATAGACCCCTGCGATAATTGCTTTATTTGCTTCGGCAGATGTTGCAAGTTGTTCGTCATTGATTGTTGATTCAGGTTGCGTGTCAAGAAAATCTTTAGAGCAACTTGTTAGTATCAACAAGGACATTGTTATAATTAATATTTTTTTCATGTTCTTAAAAATTTACTGTTAAACCAAATGAGATAGTTTTCATTACTCCATATACATTCAGAGACTGACCATTATTTGATCTCGAACCTAAATTGTTCAATCTTGGGTCCATACCTTTTCTTTCTGACCATAATGCTAAGTTAGATCCCATTAAACTAAATTTAGTAGATGAAATTCCAAGATCTGCAAGTTTACTGTTTTTAAAATCGTAAGATAAAGAAACGTCTTGTAAGCTTACATAATCTGATTTTATTAAGAAATAGTCAGAAGCTGCCATTTGTAAAGTAGATACATTATCAATTCTTGGGATGTTAGAATTTGGATTATCTATAGACCATGCTTTTTCAGTGTCTTTATGATAATTTTGTCCAATATTGTCTGATCCAGAGTACATTGCACTTTGGTAAACTCCATCAAACATATATCCTCCAAATTGGTAAGCAAAACTAGCTTGTAATGTTAGGTTTTTGTAACGTACTACAGTTCCAAATCCTCCGTATACAGTTGGATTCGCATCTTTATCACTTAAATATTGAGTAGCATTTCCATAAACGTTAGTAGTTGTTTTACCAGTTACGTTTCCTGAAGCATCTTTTTGGTCTACATACCATAAAGCATCTCCGTTAGTTTTGTCTACACCTGCAAATTGTCTTAAGTAATATGCGTAAGCTGGTGCTCCAACTTGAAAGCGGAATAATCCAGATGTAAATGGACCAGGTAGGTAGGTTACTTCGTTTTTGTAGTGAGTTCCGTTTGCCCAAATGTTAAAGTCAACATCTTCAGTTTTAATTACATCAACACCAAGGTTAATCTCAACCCCTCTGTTAATCATATCTCCAATGTTTTCACTCACGAAGTTTGTTCCTGTAGAAGGAGAAAGTGGTTTGTTGTAAATTAAATCACTTACTTTTCTTTCGAAGTATTCAGCCTCAATGTTTACTCTGTTGAATAATTCGATTTCGAATCCAACGTTCAAGTTTTGAGATTTCTCCCATTTGATGTCTTTGTTTCCAGTATATACTTGAAGAACTGTTGCGTTTCCGTCAGCATCTGGTACAATGTCATATTGATTTTGGTAAGCATAATAATTTCTACCAGATCCAAAATAACTACGGTGTTGAATTGAAGTACTTGCAGGATAGAAAATGTTATCGTTTCCTTGTTCTCCGTAACTTCCTTTAATTCTTAGATCTGTAATAACTTTAGATTTAGGGAAGAATGATTCTTTCATTACAGACCATGCTGCTCCAAAACCGTAGAAGTTACCCCATCTGTTTTCAGGTGCGAATACTGATGATCCATCTCTTCTGAAACTTCCATTAACAAAATACTTTTCTTTATAGCTATAGTTTACTCTTGAGAAGTATCCTTCAACTTTGTATAAGTCATTATAACCATCAACATAGTTATATTTAGTTGCATTACTTAATACTGGTAAACCAGGAATAACAACACCACTTTTTTGTCCTGCTAACATTTTTGATGTGTAATCAGAAGATTCGTGACCAACAAGGATATCCAAAGTGTGGTTTCCGAATGATTTTTTCCAAGACAATAATTGTTGGTTAGTGATTGTGTAATCATTAGTTGAAGCAGTACCAATTCTACCACCTACTCCCATGTCATCTCCACCTTCTCCAGTAGTACTGTTTAGGTAGTAACCAGATAATAAATCATATCCAAGGTTGTATCTGAAATTGAAGTTTTTTAAGAAATCAATAGAAACATATCCTCTTGCACCAAATTTATTTTCTTGGTTTAAGTTTGTGTTTAATAAAGTAGTTGCATATGGGTTTAGATTTCCTCCATAAGGACGATCTCCAGATTTATTAAACTCATAAACTCTGTTTCCGTCACCATTAGTAACAAAATTACCTGCTGCATCTCTCTGCCAGATAGTGTAAATAGGAGCTATGTTTCTAGCCCAGCTAAATAAGTTACTGTATGTTGCAGAACCAACTTGAGAAATTGGAGCATTTTGATCTGTGTTAGCATAGTTTAAGTTAGCTCCAACTTTAATTTTACTATTTACATTGTAATCTACATTTGCTCTAACCGTAGCACGTTTAAAGTCTGAGTTTACTGTATAACCATTATCTTTAAGGTATCCAACAGATAAGTAAGAACTTAGGTTGTCAGTGCTGCTTGATAAACTTAAGAAATGTTCAGTTCTTGTTGCGTCTCTAAATAATTCTTTAGCCCAATCATCATGGTATAATAATTTTGCATTAGGATTAAGTTGTCCCGTTGCTGGGTTTATTACCTGGTCGTTAGCTACATTGTAGTTATTGTATCCTAAAGAGTATGATTCTCCAGAAATTAAGGTTTGAGAAGCTACTGTCGATGCTGCACCTGGTGTAGCTCCTCCGTAGATTAAACCATTTCTGATTCTGTTGTAAACATTTACATAATATTCTCCTGGATCTTTGATCATATCATATTCAGGAACTGCTCTTGAGTTAACCCCGATTTTAGTTTCGTAAGTTACTTTTAATTGTCCTTTTTTACCTTTTTTAGTAGTAACAATGATTACACCATTTGCTCCTCTACTACCATATAAGGCATTTGAAGATGCATCTTTCAAAAACGAAATAGACTCAATATCTTGTGTTGCGATAGCGTTGATATCACCATTGTAAGGAATACCATCAACAACGTATAAAGGTGCATTAGAAGATGATAATGATCCAATACCTCTAAAACGAACTTGAGGAGGATCTCCTGGTTGTCCTGAGTTTGCTTGAATTTGTACACCGGCAACTTTACCAGTCAAAGATTGAATAGCATTTGAAGCTTGAGTGTTTTCTAATGCTTTAGCATCAATTTTTGTAACTGCTCCAGTAATCTCAGATTTTTTCTGAGTACCAAAAGCTACTACAACAACACCTTCAAGTTCTAGTGCGTCTCCTGCTAGTTTAGCGTTGATAGTTGTAGACGTTGCTGGCTCTTCTTTTGCCTTCATTCCAATGTAAGTAAAGACCAAAATTTGGCTTGGAGAAGCTTTAATAGAGTATTTTCCATCAAAATCTGTTTGTGTCCCTGTCTTTGTTCCTTTAATTAATACACTAACACCTGGTATAGGCATTCCCGTATTATCAGAAACAATTCCTGAAACAACTCTTTCTTGCGCAAAAGTTAATTGCGCTACTAGTACCAAAAGAAGTACTAAGAATCCATTGAACTTTAGTTTCATTTTTAATTATTTTGAATTAGTTCGACAAAAATCTTAATAATTTGTTAATCTACCTAATATAAAAAGCTTTTTTTTTAGTTAAATTATGATTTTGCTATAAGATATTGTTTTTTTATAGTTAAAAAACGAGTGTAAATTTTAAATTCGCAATTTTTTGCTTGAAATATGATAATAATGAAAAACATTGTAGTCTTCTGAAATGTTAAATTTCAGAAAATTAGTGTTGTTTTTCTTTTTTTTATAACTTTTGCAAAAAAAAAGCCACCCTTTTTGAGGGTGGCTTTATGTTAAATTATGTTATGTTACAGGTCTTTTAAAGGAGGCTGTTTTACATCCCAGAAAATTTTGGTTGTTAAAAGGTCTCCGCCAATTGCTGCAGATGCAGCTTGCCAGTTTGTACCATTAACGGTTTGTTCAGCATTTGGATAAAACCATCTAACTGGCACTTGTCCTCTTGCTATAGATAAAGAAGTTGCGCTAGTTATTAAGATAGGGAAATCTAATCTTCTAAAAGCAGTCCATGATTGGAAGCTTCTGTTGTATAGAGCAATCCACTCTTGGTAACCAATTTTTTCTTGCCATGTTCCAGTTCCAGTTCCAGGGAATCCTGCAATTGGAGTAGTAGCAGCAGTTGCATAAGCTACTGTTGGCTGAGCTAAATATGCATTAGTTTCTTCTGGTGTAACTCCCCAGTAATTACAAGACAAAGTGATTGCTTTGTTGTAATAATATTCTGGAGTGTTTCCTACTGATAGTCCTCTTGCAGCAGCTTCTGCTAAGTAGAAATTAACTTCGAATGCTTCTAATAAAACACCTGGTGCAGCTGGCTTTTTAATTGCATCACCAACATGCGAATAAGATGTTTCGTAAGGATTTGCATTACGTGATCCTGGGTTTCCTCCTTTGTAAGTTCCGTCTGCCATTGGCGTGAAGAAAATAGGTCTTCTTGGGTCAGATAACGCGTTCATTCTGTTAATTATAGTGGTTGTAGGAACGTTATCATTTCTTTGGCTTGCAACCAAATTGTCGAAAATTGGGTTGTAGTTTGGAGCAAATGATGCATAAGTGAATAAAGCATTTTTAGGATTGTCTAGTATTACCCCTGCAGTATAAGCTTCTTCAATAGTCGTTTTAGCTAAAGCTGGATCTATGTCAGAAAGGTTTGTTCCTATTTTAAGTTTTAACGAATTTGCGAATAACTTCCAGTCAGCAACATTTCCTTTGTAAACAAGGTCTCCTTTGTCAAAACTTTTTCCACTTGTGTCTAGTTTTGCAATTGCAGCATTTAAACGAGCAATTAATAATGGATAAATTGCAGAATCATTGTCGTACTTAGGTAAGATAATTTTTGGATTCTGTAATGACTCTGAATAAGGAATATCTCCAAAGGTATCAACCAATATTTGGTAAGTATAAACTCTTAAGATTTCAAGTATAGCAACTTTGTTTTGTTGCTGTTTTTGCCAATCGCTATCTGCTACGTTACCAGGTTTTACTTCTTTAAGTAATACTTGCTCTGATGTTTGTAAGTTTCCTAAAACATCTTGGTATAATTTAGTCCAATGTGTATCAGGGATAGTTCTTGTTGTTAAATTATATCTTGATTCAGCAGCATATAATGTAGCGGCCCAATATTGAACGTAATAGCGTAATGGATTGTTGTTTACACTAGGTGTTGTTAATTGGTCAGTTAATTCTTTTTGTGCATCTGTTAATAATGATTCTGCAGAAACGTCATAAGACTTTTTTTCATCATCATTAAAATTCTCATTGTCGCTAACACAACTCGAAAGAGTTAAAACGGTTAGCGTTACTATTGATAATAATATCTTTTTCATTTTGTCTAGAAGTTAAGTTTTACATTAAATGAGTATACTTTTGTTGCTGGCATAACTCCTGATTGAAATCCTTGAATATTTCCTGCTGATGAACCTGCTTCAGGGTCAGAATATGGAAGGTTTTTTTGGATAATCCATACATTGTTTCCGATTACGCTAAAAGATAATCCTTTAAGTTTTAGTTTGTCTAAAATTTGTGATGGTACGCTATAAGTAAAACCTACTTCTCTTAATTTTACAAATGAACCATCGTATACATAAGCTTTTGTTGGGTTTGTGTCAGAACTAAATGCAGTTCCTCCAGATGTTGATGCGTCAATTCTTGTAGTATTTGCTGTTCCGTCAGCGTGAACACCAGGCAAGATTACACCTCCACTATCATTACCGCTTGTTAATGGATCTCTAACTGAGTTTCCTAAATCATTTACTCCTAAGTCATAGATTCCTGTTTCTTGTCCGTAAGCTTGATCTAAAGAGAAAATATCTCCACCTTTTTTGATGTCTACTAAGAAGTTAAGGGAAACATTTTTATAAGAGAATTTGTTAGATATACCACCTAGCCATTTTGCTTGAGTGTTACCAATAACTTGGTTTTTATTTAGTACATAGAAACCATCGGCGTCAACTATTCTGTTTCCATTTGTGTCATAAGTGTAGTCTGTACCTCTTAATGTTCCGTATGATTGTCCAACAGTTGCATTTAAAGAAGCTCCTCCTTGAAAAGTTGCTAATAATAAATTGTCTCTTCCTTGGTTTAAAGAAACTACTGTGTTTTTGTTAGTAGACCAGTTAACTCCAAGATCCCAAGTGAAATCTTGTGTTTTGATTACTTTTCCAGATAAAGCTAACTCGATACCTTTGTTTTCGATTTCTCCAGCATTAACTGTTGCGAAGTTTACTCCAGTTGAAGTAGATTGTGGTACGTTGAAAATTTGATCTTCTGTGTTTGTTTTGTATAATGACAAATCAAAATTTAATCTGTTTTTAAACATTGACATCTCTAAACCTGCTTCCCAAGCTTTTTGAGTTTCAGGTTTTAGATTAGAGAAATCTAAATATGTTGGGCTGTTTCCAAAAAGAGGATTTCCGTCGATACCGTAGTTGTTAACTTTTGCTCCAAGTCTTCCTGCTGCTGGGTCATTACCAACTTGTGCGTAATTGATTCTTACTTTTCCTAAAGATAACCAGTCTGCTTGTACTAATTCAGAAAAGATTAAACTTGAACCAATCGAGTAATAGTTATAGTTACTATTTTCTGTTGGTAAAGCTGTACTCTTGTCGCTTCTGAATGACCCTTCTAAGAATAAGAATTTGTTGTAGTCTAATGATAATTGAGCGTACAATCCTGATTTTTCGTAAGCAATTTGAGATTCTCTTGCTGGTAAAAATACGTTAGAATTTTCTAAGCTGTACAATCCTGGAGATGCTAAACCACCAGTTGTAGATGATTGAATTGAATATGCATCAGATCTTAAGTATGTGTAACCTCCTAAAGCTTTTGCTCCAATGTTTTCGCTTAAGTGAAAATTGTATGTAGCGATGAAGTCATAAGTTTGTTGCATGAAGTCTCTTTTGTAAAGAGAGTATCCTGAACCGTCGTTAGCTCCACTGATACCAAATGTTTCAGCATGACTTCCAACTGCTTTTCTTAATTCTTGTTGGTCGTTAGAGTAGTCAATAGTTGCACGTCCTAAAAGTACGAAGTCTGGTGTGATTTTGTATGATAAACTTGTACCAGCTAAGAATCTTGTTCTAGAATCTTGTTCGTAATTTTGATATCTGTCAAAATATGGGTTATTCCAGAAAGCAGGAGCTAAGTTTCCGCTAGTTGGATCAGTTTGATTCCATGTAATGTTTTGACCTGTTCTGTTGTATTCTCTTTCTAGTTCTTTGATGTCATTGTTAACTGCCCACCATTGTCTGAATCCACCAATAAAGTTGTCTCCGTATCCTGTGTTATTTCTACCTGTCGTGTTTTGGTCAGTAAAGGTAAAGAATGCAGTTGAAGTTAATTTGTCTGATAGATCTCTGGAGAAGTTACCGTTAAGAGAGTTTTTGTTTAGTAAACTGTTTGGTAAAACACCAGTGTTGTTGATGTTTGTAAATCCTAAATTATATGCTCCTTTTTCGTCACCACCACTTAAGTTTACGTTGTTTGTGTATGTAGTTGATTTTTGAAAAAATGATTTAGGGTCGTTTTTAGCAGCTACCCAAGGAGTTGCTTTTCCGTAATTAGGATTTCCTAATACGAATGCATCCCATTGGTATACCATAATGCTTGGGTCAAATTTGTTTCCGTAAGAAGCATCGTCTCCAGTTGAAGCTACAAGTCCGTTTGGATTACCGAAAACATCTGCAGTATAACTACTGTCTTCTCCGCCATATCCTTCTCCGTATTGAGTTTGGTATCTTGGCATAGTGCTTTTGTCTATTGCTCCAACAGATACAGTTGAGCTAACAGATACTCCTAAAGCAGAATTCTTTTTTCCTTTTTTAGTTGTAATCATGATCGCTCCATTTGAAGCTTGGCTTCCGTAAAGAGCTGTTGCAGCTGCACCTTTCAAAACGTTGATAGATTCGATGTTGTTTGGGTCGATATCAGATGCGGCGTTACCAAAGTCAAATCCTTGTCTTCCGTTTTGTGAATCTGTATCATTTAAGTTAGCATTACTAACTGCTACACCATCAACTACAATCAAAGCTTGGTTGTTACCAGTGATACTTTTGATACCTCTTAATACAATGTTTGTAGATCCTCCAAAGTTTGAGTTTGCTTTAATTTCTAAACCGGCAACTTTTCCAGATAAATTGTTTAGGAAGTTGTTTGTTGGTGAACTGTTAACTTGCTCAGCAGTTACTAATTGAGAAGAGTAACCTAAAGATTTTTTCTCTCTTTTTACACCTAAGGCTGTTGTTACAACTACGCCTTCAAGTTCTTGTGCTGCATCACCTAGTTTAACATTAACTACTGAAGAGCTTGCAGCTATTTCCTGGGTTTTCATCCCAATGTAGCTAAATACCAATACCTGGCTTGTTGATGCTTTGATAGAGAACTTTCCGTCAAAATCAGTTTGTGTTCCAGATTTAGTTCCTTTTACTAATACACTCACGCCTGGCAAAGGCATTCCTGCATTATCGGAAACTGTACCTGAAACGGTTCTTTCTTGCGCAAAACTTAGCTGCGCCATTAGCACTAATAATAGTACTAAGAATCCATTGAACTTTAGTTTCATTTTTAAATATTTTGAATTAGTGATGCAAAACTCTTAATAATTTGTTAACTTTCCTAATGATAGTTTAAAGTTTTTTTGAGTTGGGTCAAAATTTAACATTATAACATATACTTACCATAGTGTTAAATAATTGTATTTCTTTAATGTTTTCAGCTCCATTTGTGAGATTAATTCTCAATAAACCACTTGATGTTTGTATTGTTGCTCCAATTCCAATTCCTGTTAAATTGTTAATTTTTTTAGGATTTAAAGTTCTTGTTAAGTCTTGATATATTGCGTAATCGATAATTGAGTTTATGTATAAATTGTCTGAAACAAGGTATCTGTATTCTGTAAGAAGCATCGATGTGAAATTTGCCTGGAGACTGTTTTCTGCAAAACCTCGTATTGAGTTTATTCCGCCGAATCTAAATAATTCGTTAGTAATGTAGTTTTTGCTTTTTAAATAGAAAATTTGTGGATTTATATAGATAAAGTTTCTTTTATCTATTTTGAAATTGTAAGAAAGGTTTGAATTTGTGTAAAATTGTGAGCTTGAATCTACTGTTTCCGGATCGCCATTTGTGTTTCGTTTTCCATATCCCATTATGAAATTTATAGAAGCTTTCTTTGGAAAAAGATTGTTTTCGGTGTCTCCTTTTTTGTATTCAAAAGTTGAAGTGAAGTATGAGTTTTTATAATCGCTAATGGTAGTGTTGTTTGTGTTTTGAATGTCGCTTGATTCTGTGGATTGATAGCCAAAGTATATTTTTGTGTTGTAATTTATAAGATAGCCTAGGTCTATAGAGGTTTTAGTATTTTGAAAAGTACTGTCTTGTTTGAAGATGTTTAATTGCGCTTTTAGTCCTAATGAAGATTGAAAAATATACGGAATTTCTATTTTTGTGTTGAAGGTTTTTTGTTGATTTCCATCACTTTTCCAGTATAGCGAAAATTGTTCTCCGGCATGAAGAGTGTTTAATAGTGCTATGTCAAGATATCCGTTAAGTGTTATTTTTTTGTTTTCGTCATTCGAAAATCCAATGTATCCATCAAAGGCATTTGCTTTTCTTTTTTCTATATAAGTGTAGATTTTAGTAGAATCGCTTGTGAATAATATTTGAGGATATTTAGTCTGAGTAACGAATTCGTAGCTATTAATATCGTTGTAAAGTTCTTTTACTGTTTCTTGGTTAAAAGTTCTGTTAAGGTATTTTTTATTGAGTTGTTTTAGGTGTGCTTTTGGGAAATAGCTTTTTTTATTGCTATTTTCCTGATTGAGAATAATTGAATTTACGGTGCGTTTTTTTTCGGATTTAAAAGATAAATCAGCGTAAATTATGGAATTCTTTGTACGGATATTTTCAAGTTTTGCTTTACTTAGTGCAAAACCTCTTTTTTCAGCATCAATTATTTTTTGATTCAGAAAATTTTCTGTCTCTTCATATGGTATAATTAAAGTGTCTTTGTTTGCTTCTGAAATGTCAAAAAAAGATTTATTTCTACCTATATATATATGTATGTATTTTGTTCTTCTGTTTAGTTCAATTATTGTTGTGTAAGAGCTGTCGTTTATTTTGTTGGTTTCTAAGATTTGATTGTATATATATCCTTTTTTTGATAATTTTTCAGAAGTGGTTTTTATTTCGTCAAATAAGGATTTTATGTTAGTGTGATTTGTCGTATAGCTTAGAGAATCAATTGTTTGGGATTGAGTTTGGTTCGATCCGTTTATTTTTAAATGGAAGTTTTGTGCATAGCAGGAAATGCTTGCGCAAAAAAAGAGTAGGTGTAAAAAGGGTTTTAAAAGCAATTTTTTCATTTATTAAAAGTATTGCAAATATCTATTGTTTGTTTCTAAATTCATAAGCTTAAATAATGTTATTGAAAATTAATGAATTAACGTTTGTATAGTGAAAAATATTTTATACATTTGCAACCCCGTAAAAAGCGGGAATTTAATATACATAATAAATTTTTAGTATTAATTATGCCAACAATTCAACAATTAGTAAGAACAGGAAGAACTCAGATCACTAAGAAGAGTAAATCGGTTGCTTTAGATTCTTGTCCTCAAAGAAGAGGGGTTTGTACGCGTGTTTACACTACTACACCAAAAAAACCAAACTCTGCAATGCGTAAAGTTGCGCGTGTACGTTTGACAAATGGTAATGAAGTGAATGCTTACATCCCTGGAGAAGGACACAATCTACAAGAGCACTCGATAGTATTAGTGCGAGGTGGAAGGGTAAAAGATTTACCAGGTGTTAGATATCATATCGTTCGTGGAGCGCTTGACACGTCAGGAGTTGCAGGAAGAACGCAAAGAAGATCTAAGTACGGTGCTAAACGCCCAAAAGAAGCAAAAAAGTAATTTAAAACGTTAAAGTTGGAGGTTAGGAGTTAAGGGTTTGAAATTAAGCGCAAGCTAAAGTGGATGACACATAACATTTAACGGATGACCTATAACTTTTTATTAAAAAAAAGACATGAGAAAAAGAGCGGCAAAGAAAAGACCACTTTTACCAGATCCAAGGTTTAACGACCAACTGGTAACACGTTTTGTGAACAACTTAATGTGGGACGGTAAGAAATCTACAGCTTTCAAAGTATTTTATGATGCAATTGACATCATTGAGTCTAAAAAGCAAGATTCAGAAAAATCTTCATTAGAAATTTGGAAAGATGCTTTAACAAACGTTATGCCTCACGTAGAAGTACGTAGCCGTAGAGTTGGTGGAGCTACATTTCAAATTCCAATGCAAATTAGACCAGACAGAAAAATTTCTATGGCAATGAAGTGGTTAATACTTTATTCTAGAAGAAGAAATGAAAAATCTATGGCACAACGTTTAGCGTCAGAATGTTTAGCTGCTGCTAAAGAAGAAGGAGCTGCGGTTAAGAAAAGAATGGATACTCACAAGATGGCAGAAGCTAACAAAGCTTTCTCTCACTTTAGATTTTAATTCGTAAGAAATGGCTAGAGATTTAAAATATACAAGAAATATCGGAATTGCTGCTCACATTGATGCTGGTAAAACAACAACAACTGAGCGTATCCTTTTTTATACTGGAAAGTCACACAAAATTGGTGAAGTACACGATGGTGCTGCGACAATGGACTGGATGGCTCAAGAGCAAGAAAGAGGTATTACAATTACTTCAGCTGCAACAACTTGTGAGTGGAATTTTCCAACTGAACAAGGTAAGCTTTTGCCTGAATCATTGCCTTACCACTTTAATATCATTGATACTCCTGGACACGTTGACTTTACTGTAGAGGTAAACCGTTCTTTACGTGTTCTTGATGGTTTAGTTTTCTTGTTTAGTGCTGTTGATGGTGTTGAACCTCAATCAGAAACTAACTGGAGACTTGCTGATCAATACAGAGTTCCTCGTATGGGATTCGTAAATAAAATGGACCGTCAAGGATCTAACTTTTTGGCAGTTTGTCAACAAGTTCGTGATATGTTAAAATCAAATGCTGTTGCGATCACTTTGCCAATCGGTGAAGAAAATGATTTCAAAGGTGTTGTAGATTTAGTAAAAAACCAAGCTATTATTTGGCATGATGCAACTCAAGGGGCGACTTTTGATATTGTTGAAATTCCTGCTGATATGGTTGCAGAGGTTAAGGAGTATAGATCTATTCTTATTGAAGCAGTTGCTGATTACGATGAAAACTTATTAGAGAAATTCATGGAAGATGAAAGCTCTATTACAGAAGAGGAAATCAATAATGCTTTAAGAGCTGCTACTATGGATATGGCTATCATCCCGATGATTGCTGGTTCTTCTTTCAAAAACAAAGGAGTTCAATTCATGTTAGATGCAGTTTGTAAATATTTACCTTCTCCAATGGATAAGGAAGGTATCGAAGGAATTCACCCTGATGATGCTGAATTATTAGAAGAAGATCAAACTAAAATCTTACGTAAGCCAGACGTAAAAGAGCCGTTCGCTGCTTTGGCATTTAAAATTGCTACTGACCCATTCGTAGGTCGTTTAGCTTTCTTCCGTGCTTACTCTGGTCGTTTAGATGCTGGTTCTTATGTTTTGAACACACGTTCAGGAAATAAAGAAAGAATTTCTCGTATCTACCAAATGCATGCTAATAAACAAAATCCAATCGAATTTATTGAGGCTGGAGATATTGGAGCTGCTGTTGGATTTAAAGATATCAAAACTGGGGATACATTGTGTGATGAAAAACACCCAATCATTCTTGAGTCTATGAAATTCCCTGCACCGGTAATTGGTATTGCAATTGAGCCTAAAACAAAAGCTGACGTTGATAAAATGGGTATGGCTTTAGCTAAATTAGCTGAAGAGGATCCAACATTTACTGTTAGAACAGATGAGGCTTCAGGGCAAACGATTATCTCGGGTATGGGTGAGCTTCACTTAGATATCTTGGTAGATCGTATGAAACGTGAATTTAAAGTTGAAGTTAACCAAGGTGAGCCTCAAGTTGAATATAAAGAAGCGTTTACAAGAACTGCTACACACAGAGAAACTTACAAGAAACAATCAGGAGGTCGTGGTAAATTCGGTGATATCGTATTTACACTTGAGCCAGCTGACGAAGTTGATGGTAAAGTACCTGTAGGATTACAGTTTATTAATGCGGTAAAAGGTGGTAACGTTCCTAAGGAATATATTCCATCTGTAGAAAAAGGTTTCCGTGAAGCTATGAAAACTGGTCCTTTGGCTGGTTATCAAGTGGATAGTTTGAAAGTAACTTTGACAGACGGATCTTTCCACCCTGTCGATTCTGATGCTCTTTCTTTTGAATTAGCTGCAAGAATGGGTTATAGAGAAGTGGCTAAAGCTGCTGGAGCAATTATTCTTGAGCCAATCATGAAAATGGAAGTTATTACTCCTGAAGAAAACATGGGGGATATCGTAGGTGATATCAACCGTCGTAGAGGTCAGGTTAATGACATGGGTGACAGAAACGGTGCTAAAACTATTAAGGCTGATGTGCCTTTGTCAGAGATGTTTGGATATGTAACAACATTAAGAACATTGTCTTCTGGTAGAGCTACTTCAACAATGGAGTTTTCTCACTATGCAGAAACACCTTCTAATATTTCAGAAGCTGTAATTAAAAAAGCAAAAGGTAACGCTTAATTCTTAAGAAAATGAGTCAAAAAATCAGAATAAAACTAAAATCTTACGATCACATGTTGGTAGACAAGTCTGCTGAAAAGATCGTAAAAACAGTAAAAACTACTGGAGCAGTTGTAACAGGTCCAATTCCGTTACCAACTCACAAAAAACTTTTCACTGTGTTGCGTTCTCCGCACGTTAATAAAAAAGCGAGAGAACAATTTGAAGTAATGTCATACAAGAGATTGATTGATATTTATTCATCTTCATCTAAAACTATTGATGCTTTAATGAAACTTGAATTGCCAAGTGGAGTTGAAGTAGAAATAAAAGTATAATTTTTATTATATTTTATATATAAAAAGCAAGACAGAAATGTCTTGCTTTTTTTGTTTTGCTTAATTCTGAAATTTAATTTTAAAGGTGTTTGTTTTTGAGCGGTTTTTTTGAGGTTTTTATTGAAGTGCCTTTTGTTTAGTGCGTTGGCAGTGTTTTTTCTTTTGATTATTAAGTGAAAGTTAAGTAAAATGTTGTCTTGTGTTAAAAAGCGAAAGGCTTATTTTTTTATAAATAAAATTTTTGTCTGTGTTGGTTTTGTGCTTTGATTTTGATTATGAGCGATTTAATTTTTCTAACTGTTTGGTATATTCAATTTTAATGTATACTTTTGCACTCCCTGTTTGGAAATTTCTGTTATTTTCAAATTGAAGGGAATTTTAGTAATTAATAATTAATATTTATGTCTGGGTTAATTGGTAAAAAAATCGGCATGACTAGTATTTTCGACGAAAATGGGAAAAACATTCCTTGTACAGTAATCGAAGCTGGGCCGTGTGTTGTTACCCAAGTCAGAACCAAAGGTGTTGACGGGTACGAAGCGTTGCAACTTGGTTTCGATGACAAAAACGAGAAACATTCCACTAAAGCGGCTTTAGGTCACTTTAAAAAAGCTGGAACTGTTGCTAAGAAAAAAGTCGTTGAATTTCAAGATTTTGCAACTGAACAAAAATTAGGGGATCTTATTGATGTTTCTATTTTTGCTGAAGGAGAATTTGTAGATGTGCAAGGTGTATCTAAAGGTAAAGGTTTTCAAGGGGTTGTTAAACGTCACGGATTTGGTGGTGTTGGACAAGCAACTCACGGTCAACACAACCGTTTAAGAGCGCCAGGTTCTGTAGGAGCTTCTTCATATCCATCTAGAGTATTCAAAGGAATGCGTATGGCTGGAAGAATGGGAGGAGACAATGTAAAAGTTCAAAACCTTAGAGTTTTAAAAGTGGTTGCTGAAAAGAACCTACTTGTTATTAAAGGATGTGTTCCTGGACATAAAAACTCTTATGTAATCATTCAGAAGTAATGGAAGTAAAAGTATTAGATTTCAACGGAAAAGATACTGGAAGAAAAGTTCAACTTTCTGATTCAGTATTCGCAATTGAACCAAACAATCACGCTGTATACCTTGATGTAAAGCAATATCTTGCTAATCAAAGACAAGGAACTCACAAAGCTAAAGAAAGAGCTGAAGTGACAGGAAGTACACGTAAGATTAAAAAACAAAAAGGAACAGGTACTGCTCGTGCGGGAAGTATCAAAAATCCATTGTTTAAAGGTGGTGGAACAATTTTTGGACCAAGACCAAGAAGTTATTCATTTAAATTGAATAAAAGCTTGAAAAGATTGGCGAGAAAATCAGCTTTCTCAATCAAAGCAAAAGAGTCAAATATTATCGTTCTTGAGGACTTTAATTTTGAAACTCCAAACACTAAAAATTTCATTAACGTTTTGAAAGCTTTAGGGTTAGATAATAAAAAATCTCTATTTGTGTTGGGAGAGTCAAATAAAAATGTATATTTGTCGTCACGCAATTTAAAGGCTTCTAATGTCGTAACTAGCTCAGAATTAAGCACTTACGCTATTTTAAACACTAATAATTTAGTGCTTTTAGAAGGTTCTTTGGAGTTAATTGAAGAAAATTTAAGCAAATAATAGGAATATGAGTATCATAATTAGACCTATAGTAACAGAAAAAGTAACCAAAGAAAGTGAAGTTTTAAACCGCTTCGGATTCGTTGTTGACAAAAAAGCAAACAAAGTTCAAATTAAGAAAGCTATTGAAGCTGCTTATGGAGTAACTATCGTTTCGGTTAACACGATGAACGTAAGACCGGATAGAACTACAAAATACACTAAAAGTGGTTTGATCAGTGGAAAGACAAATGCAATTAAGAAAGCGATTGTTCAAGTACAAGAAGGAGAAACAATTGATTTTTACAACAATATCTAAGATAGAAAAATGTCAGTAAGAAAATTAAAACCTATTACCCCAGGTCAGCGATTTAGAGTTGTGAATGGTTATGACGCCATTACAACTGATAAGCCGGAACGCTCTTTGATAGCGCCGATAAAAAACTCTGGAGGTAGAAATAGTCAAGGAAAGATGACCATGCGTTATACGGGTGGTGGTCACAAGCAGAGATATCGTATCATTGATTTCAAAAGAACTAAAGACGGAATTCCGGCTACTGTGAAATCAATCGAATACGATCCAAATCGTACTGCATTTATCGCTTTATTAGCTTATGCTGATGGAGAGAAAACTTATGTAATTGCTCAAAACGGATTGAAAGTTGGTCAGAAATTAGTTTCTGGTCCAGAATCTCAACCTGAAATTGGTAATACATTGCCTTTAAGCAGAATTCCTTTAGGAACTGTAATCTCTTGTATTGAGTTACGCCCAGGTCAAGGAGCGGTAATCGCTCGTTCAGCTGGAACATTTGCTCAATTAATGGCAAGAGATGGAAAATATGCTACAATTAAAATGCCATCTGGTGAAACAAGATTAATCTTGTTAACTTGTTCGGCTACAATTGGAGCTGTTTCTAATTCAGACCACCAATTAGTTGTATCAGGAAAAGCTGGTAGAACAAGATGGTTAGGAAGAAGACCTAGAACAAGACCTGTTGCAATGAACCCTGTTGATCACCCAATGGGTGGTGGAGAAGGACGTTCTTCTGGTGGACATCCACGTTCAAGAAATGGAATACCAGCAAAAGGTTATAGAACTCGTTCTAAGAAAAACCCGAGTAACAAGTATATCGTAGAACGTAGAAAGAAATAATAAGATATGGCACGTTCATTAAAAAAAGGACCTTTCGTTCATTATAAGTTAGACAAGAAAGTTCAGGAAAACGTAGAAAGTGGTAAAAATAGTGTAGTAAAGACTTGGTCTAGAGCTTCTATGATTACTCCGGATTTCGTTGGACAAACTATCGCAGTTCATAACGGTCGTCAATTTGTACCAGTTTACGTAACAGAAAATATGGTAGGTCACAAATTAGGAGAATTTTCACCAACTAGATCTTTTAGAGGTCATGCTGGAGCAAAAAATAAAGGTAAAAAATAAGAAGCAATGGGAGTTCGTAAAAGAGAAACAGCAGATGCGAGAAAAGAGGCTAATAAGTCTATTGCTTTCGCAAAATTGAATAACTGCCCTACTTCACCTAGAAAAATGCGCTTAGTAGCGGACTTGGTAAGAGGTCAGAAGGTAGAAAGAGCACTTAACATCTTAAGATTCAGTTCTAAAGAGGCTTCAAGAAAATTAGAGAAACTATTATTATCTGCAATCAACAACTGGGAGCAAAAAAATAGTGAAGGTAATTTAGAAGAAGCTGGATTATTTGTTAAAGAGATCAGAGTAGATGGTGGAATGATGTTGAAAAGACTTCGTCCAGCTCCACAAGGTCGTGCACACAGAATAAGAAAACGTTCTAACCACGTAACAATCGTGCTTGGAGCTATCAATAACACACAAAGCAATTCTTAAGCAGCATGGGACAAAAGACAAATCCAATTGGAAATAGACTTGGTATCATCAGAGGGTGGGACTCAAACTGGTATGGTGGAAATGATTACGGTGATAAACTTGCCGAAGATCACAAAATCAGAAAGTATATCCACGCTCGTTTATCAAAAGCTAGTGTATCTAAAGTAATCATTGAGAGAACTTTGAAGCTTGTAACCGTTACTATCACTACTGCTAGACCTGGTATCATTATCGGAAAAGGTGGGCAAGAGGTAGACAAGTTGAAAGAAGAACTTAAGAAAGTTACTGACAAAGAGGTTCAAATTAACATCTTTGAAATCAAAAGACCTGAATTAGATGCTTATCTTGTGGCGACAAGCATCGCTCGTCAAATCGAAAGCCGTATTTCTTACAGACGTGCAATCAAAATGGCTATTGCTGCTTCTATGCGTATGAACGCTGAAGGTATCAAAGTTTTGATTTCTGGTCGTTTGAACGGTGCTGAGATGGCGCGTTCAGAAGGTTTCAAAGAAGGTAGAATTCCTCTATCAACTTTCAGAGCTGACATTGATTATGCTTTGGCTGAAGCTCACACTACTTACGGTAGAATGGGTATCAAAGTATGGATCATGAAAGGTGAAGTTTATGGAAAGAGAGATCTTTCTCCGCTTGCAGGAATGGATAAAAAACAATCTGGAACTGGTGGTGGTAAAGGTGGAGATGCCCCTAGAGGTAAATCTAACTTTAATAAAGGTGGAAAACCAGACGCTCGTAAAAGAAAGTAAATTTTTAAACTAAAGAAAAATGTTACAGCCTAAAAGAACAAAATACCGTAAGGTACAAAAGGGTAAAATGAAAGGTAACTCTCAAAGAGGGCATGAACTTTCTAATGGAATGTTTGGTATTAAATCTGTACATGAAGATGGAATGTTCTTAACTTCTCGTCAAATCGAAGCTGCACGTATTGCTGCAACTCGTTTCATGAAGAGAGAAGGACAATTATGGATCAAAATATTTCCAGACAAACCAATTACTAAGAAGCCTCTTGAGGTACGTATGGGTAAAGGTAAAGGTGCCGTTGAATATTGGGCTGCCGTTGTTAAACCCGGAAGAATTATGTTTGAAGTTGGAGGAGTTCCTTTATCAGTTGCAAAAGAGGCGTTACGTCTTGCAGCTCAAAAGCTTCCAGTAAAAACTAAATTCGTCGTTGCTAGAGATTTCGAAGCATAATTAAATTTATATTATGAAACAATCAGAAATAAAAGATCTTTCTGCAGCGGAGTTGCAAGAAAAACTTAGTCAAACTAAGAAAATATATGCTGACCTAAAAATGGCTCACGCTATTTCTCCAATTGAGAACCCACTTCAAATAAGAAGTGTAAGAAGAACAGTTGCAAGATTGGCTACAGAGTTAACTAAAAGAGAGTTACAATAATTGTATTCTGCTGAAAGATGGAAGAAAAAAGAAATTTAAGAAAAGAAAGAATAGGTGTTGTTACTTCAAATAAAATGGATAAGTCTATTGTTATTGCTGAAGTAAGAAAAGTAAAGCACCCATTATACGGTAAGTTCGTGTTGAAAACAAAGAAATACGTTGCACACGACGAAACAAACGACTGTAACATTGGAGATACTGTAAGAATTAGCGAAACGCGTCCTTTAAGTAAAACAAAATGTTGGAGATTAGTTGAAATCTTAGAAAGAGCTAAATAATTATGGTACAACAGGAATCAAGACTAAAAGTAGCAGATAACACGGGAGCAAAAGAAGTTTTAACTATCCGTGTTTTAGGAGGTACCAAAAGAAGGTATGCCTCTGTTGGTGACAAGATTGTAGTATCTATTAAAGATGCAACTCCTAACGGTAACGTTAAAAAAGGAGCTGTTTCAACTGCAGTTGTTGTACGTACCAAAAAAGAAGTGAGAAGAGCTGATGGTTCTTATATCCGTTTCGATGATAATGCATGTGTTCTTTTGAACGCTGCAGGGGAAATGAGAGGAACACGTGTTTTTGGTCCGGTAGCAAGAGAACTTCGTGAAAAACAATTCATGAAAATTGTATCATTAGCACCAGAAGTGCTTTAATTCGTTTTAAGATGATAAAGCTAAAAATAAAATCAGGAGATATCGTAAGAGTTATTGCTGGAGACCATAAAGGTGCTGAAGGTAAAGTTTTACGTGTTTACCGTGAGAAAAATAAAGCGATAGTTGAAGGTGTAAACATGGTTTCAAAACATACAAAACCAAGTGCTAAAAACCCTCAAGGTGGTATCGTTAAGAAAGAAGCTTCTATACAAATATCTAACATTTCACTAATTGATCCTAAAACTAAGGAAACAACTAGAGTTGGTATTAGAGTAGAAGGAGATAAGAAAGTAAGATTTTCAAAAAAATCTAATCAAGTACTATAGTAATGGCATATACACCTAGACTAAAAGAAGAATATAAGAGTAGAGTAATCTCTGCTCTTAAAGAGGAATTCGGATATACAAACGTAATGCAAGTTCCAAAACTTGAAAAAATCGTTTTGAGCCGTGGAGTTGGTGCAGCTGTATCTGATAAAAAACTTATTGACTATGCAGTTGATGAGTTAACAAAGATCACTGGACAAAAAGCAGTATCTACAATTTCAAAGAAAGACGTTGCGTCATTCAAATTGAGAAAAGGGATGCCTATTGGAGCAAAAGTTACTTTACGTGGTGAAAGAATGTATGAGTTTTTAGATAGACTTGTAACTTCTGCTTTACCACGCGTTAGAGATTTTAGTGGTATTAAAGCTACTGGTTTCGACGGAAGAGGTAACTACAATCTTGGAGTTTTAGAGCAAATCATTTTCCCAGAAATTGATATTGACAAAGTAAATAAAATTTCAGGAATGGATATTACATTTGTTACTACTGCAAAAACAGACAAGGAAGCAAAGTCATTATTGGCTGAATTAGGATTACCTTTTAAAAAGAATTAAGACATGGCTAAAGAATCAATGAAAGCCCGTGAGGTGAAAAGAGAGAAAACGGTAGCTAAGTATGCTGAGAAAAGAAAAGCTTTGAAAGAAGCTGGAGATTTCGAAGGTTTACAAAAATTACCTAAAAATGCTTCACCAGTTCGTTTACACAATCGTTGTAAATTAACAGGTAGACCAAGAGGTTATATCCGTCAATTCGGTATTTCACGTGTAACTTTCCGTGAGATGGCTAATAATGGGTTAATTCCTGGAGTTAAAAAAGCATCTTGGTAATCTCGCAATAAGTTACTACTTTTGCAAACCAAAAAATAATTTTAATTGATTAAAGGTTCGGGAGGCGAGTGCCTCCCGAAAACCATAATCGCAATCAAATACATATGTATACAGATCCTATTGCAGATTATTTGACTAGAGTTCGTAACGCTGTGGCTGCAAACCACAAAGTTGTTGAAATTCCAGCTTCTAATCTAAAAAAAGAAATAACTAAGATCTTATTTGATCAAGGTTATATCTTGAGTTACAAATTTGAAGACAACTCTGTTCAGGGTTCAATCAAAATTGCTTTGAAGTACGATAAAGATACTAAAGAGCCTGTAATTAAAGATATCCAAAGAATTAGTAAACCTGGTTTACGTAAATACGCAGGTGCTGCCAAATTACCAAGAATCCTTAACGGATTAGGAATTGCAATTGTTTCAACTTCAAAAGGTCTTATGACTGGAAAGCAAGCGAAACAATTAAATGTAGGTGGTGAAGTAATTTGTTACGTATACTAATTTTAAAGACTAAATAAGATGTCAAGAATAGGTAAAAGCCCAATTGTAATCGCTGCTGGAGTAACTGTTGAAGTTAAAGATGGTATCGTTACGGTAAAAGGAAAAAAAGGTCAACTAACTCAGGAGTTTTCGGACATTACTGTAAAAGTTGAAGGCGATCAAATTTTATTAGAGAGATCGTCTGATCATAAAGACCAAAGAGCAAAACACGGATTATACAGATCATTAATCAATAACATGATAATTGGTGTATCTGAAGGTTTTACAAAAGAACTTGAATTAGTTGGAGTTGGTTATAGAGCTTCAAACCAAGGTCAAAAGTTAGATTTAGCTCTTGGATATTCTCACAATATTGTTTTAGAAATTGCTCCAGAAGTAGCTTTAGAAACAATATCTGAAAAAGGTAAAAACCCTATCGTAAAATTAACATCGTTTGATAAACAACTTTTAGGTCAAGTTGCTGCGAAAATCAGAGGTTTCCGTAAGCCAGAGCCATACAAAGGAAAAGGTGTTAAATTTGTGGGTGAAGTATTAAGAAGAAAAGCAGGTAAATCAGCTTAAAAAATAAGATTATGTCATTAACAAAATCTGATAGAAGACAGAGAATTAGATTCAGAATTAGAAAATCGATTAGTGGTACTGCTACTAACCCAAGACTATCTGTATTTAGAAGTAACAAAGAAATTTATGCTCAACTTATTGATGACGTAAATGGAGTTACTTTATTAGCTGCATCTTCAAGAGAAAAAGAAATAGGAAAAGGTACTAACGTTGAAATCGCTGCTGCTGTTGGAAAACTTGTTGCAGAGAAAGCGTTAAAAGCTGGGATTGATACCATCACTTTTGATAGAGGTGGATATTTGTATCACGGTCGTATTAAATCATTAGCAGAAGGCGCAAGAGCGGCTGGACTTAAATTCTAATATATTATGTCTAAATACAAAAATGTAGAATTGGTAAAACCAAGTGGTCTTGAACTTAAAGATCGTCTGGTAAGTGTTAATCGTGTTACTAAAGTTACAAAAGGTGGTAGAGCTTTTGGTTTTTCTGCTATTGTAGTTGTAGGTGATGAAAATGGAGTAGTTGGTCATGGATTAGGAAAATCTAAAGACGTTTCTGAAGCAATTGCGAAAGCAGTAGAAGATGCTAAGAAAAATTTAGTAAAAATTCCTTTGAATGGACAATCTGTTCCTCACGAACAAAAAGGTAAATTTGGTGGTGCACGTGTATTCTTAATTCCTGCTTCTCATGGTACAGGAGTTATTGCTGGTGGAGCTGTTCGTTCAGTTCTTGAATCAGTAGGTATTCACGATGTATTATCTAAATCTCAAGGATCATCAAATCCTCATAACGTAGTGAAAGCAACTTTTGATGCTTTATTACAAATGAGAAGCGCTCACACTGTTGCAAAACAAAGAGGTGTTTCTTTAGAAAAAGTTTTTAAAGGTTAATTCAAGGAAATTATGGCTAAATTATTAGTAAAACAAGTAAGAAGCAAAATCAACTGCCCTCTTTCTCAAAAAAGAGGTTTGGAAGCTTTAGGTCTACGTAAAATGGGACAAGTTGTAGAGCATGATTCAAATCCTGCAATCCTTGGGATGATAAACAAAGTTAAACACTTAGTTTCTGTCGAAGAAGCTAAATAACAAATACTGTTATGAATTTAAGTAACTTACAACCAGCTGAAGGGTCAACGCACAATCAAAATAAAAGATTAGGTAGAGGAGAAGGTTCTGGAAAAGGTGGTACTTCTGCAAGAGGTCACAAAGGAGCAAAATCTCGTTCTGGTTATTCTAAAAAGATTGGTTTTGAAGGAGGGCAAATGCCACTTCAAAGACGTGTGCCTAAGTTTGGTTTCACGAACATCAATCGTAAAGAATACGAAGGTGTTAATTTAGATACGCTTCAATTATTAGTAGACAATGGTGTGATTACTGATTCTGTTTCTATGACAGATTTCGTAGCAAATCGTCTAGCTACCAAAAATGAAATCGTTAAGATTTTAGGTAGAGGAGAATTGAAAGCAAAATTAAAAGTAACTGCCCACAAATTTACTGCTACTGCAAAAGCTGCTATTGAAGCTGCTGGAGGAGAAGCTGTAACTATATAACTTATCTACTAAGATGAAGAAATTTATTGAATCAATAAGTAATGTTTGGAAAATCGAAGAACTGAAAAACAGAATCTTAATTACATTAGGATTGCTTTTAGTATATCGTTTTGGTGCACACGTAACGCTACCTGGAATTGACGCAACTCAATTAACAGGTTTAGCGGGACAAACTAAAAATGGTTTAGGATCTATCCTAGACATGTTTACAGGAGGTGCTTTCTCTAAAGCTTCAGTTTTTGCTTTAGGTATTATGCCTTATATTTCTGCATCTATTGTTGTTCAGTTAATGGGAATTGCGATTCCTTATTTGCAAAAACTTCAAAACGATGGAGAGAGTGGTAGAAAAAAGATTAATCAAATCACTCGTTGGTTGACTATAGCTATTACACTGGTTCAAGGTCCAACTTATATCTATAATTTGTATAGAACATTGCCTGGAAGTGCATTCTTGTTAGGTTTTAATTCTCCTGAATTTTTGTTCTCTTCAGTTATTATCTTAGTTACAGGTACAATTTTTGCTATGTGGCTTGGAGAAAAAATTACAGATAAAGGTATTGGAAATGGAATTTCATTATTGATTATGGTTGGTATTTTGGCAAGATTACCTCAGGCATTTATGCAAGAGTTCTCTTCTAGAGTTACCAATAACAATGGTGGTCCAATGTTATTAGTTATTGAAATTATTGTGTGGTTATTGGTAATCATTTCTTGTGTATTGCTTACAATGGCAGTACGTAAAATTCCGGTTCAATACGCTCGTCGTACAACAACTGGAGATTACGAGCAAGATTTAGCTGGCGGTAACAGACAATGGATTCCTCTAAAGCTTAATGCTTCTGGAGTTATGCCAATCATTTTTGCTCAGGCAATTATGTTTATACCTGCAGCTGTAGCTGGATTGTCTAAATCAGATACATCACAATCTATCGTTGGTGCATTTAGTAATATGTTTGGTTTCTGGTATAATTTTGTATTTGCAACATTAATTATTGTATTTACATTTTTCTATACTGCAATCACTGTACCTACTAATAAAATGGCTGATGATTTGAAAAGAAGTGGTGGTTTTATTCCTGGTGTTCGTCCAGGTGCTGAAACTTCAGACTTCTTGGATAAAGTGATGTCTTTAATAACTTTCCCAGGATCTTTATTCCTTGCTTTGATTGCTGTGTTCCCAGCTATTGTTGTAAGTATTATGGATGTACAACAATCTTGGGCAATGTTTTTTGGAGGTACCTCATTAATAATTATGGTTGGAGTTGCAATAGATACTATTCAACAAATCAATTCATACTTGTTAAACAAACATTATGATGGTTTAATGAAGACTGGTAAAAATAGAAAAGCGGTAGCTTAATATATTTATGGCAAAACAATCAGCAATAGAACAAGACGGATCAATCATTGAAGCATTATCAAATGCGATGTTCCGTGTAGAGTTAGAAAATGGACATATCGTAATTGCTCATATTTCTGGTAAAATGCGTATGCATTACATCAAGTTATTACCTGGTGATAAAGTGAAACTAGAAATGAGTCCTTATGATTTGTCAAAAGCAAGAATTACTTATCGATATTAAAGGATATTCACTATGAAAGTTAGAGCATCAGTAAAAAAGAGAAGTCCCGAGTGCATCATTGTGCGTAGAAAAGGGAGATTGTACGTAATAAACAAAAAGAATCCTAGATTTAAACAAAGACAAGGATAATTATGGCAAGAATAGCAGGGGTAGATATCCCAAAAAATAAAAGAGGTGTTATAGCACTTACCTATATCTTTGGATTAGGAAGAAGTAGAGCTATTGAGATTTTAGAAAAAGCTCAAGTTAGCCAAGATAAAAAAGTTCAAGATTGGAATGATGATGAGATCGGAGCGATTCGTGATGCTGTTTCATTTTACAAAATTGAAGGAGAATTACGTTCTGAGGTTTCTTTAAACATCAAACGTTTGATGGATATTGGTTGTTACAGAGGTATTCGTCATAGATCTGGTCTTCCGTTAAGAGGACAAAGAACTAAAAACAACTCTAGAACAAGAAAAGGTAAAAGAAAAACTGTTGCTAACAAGAAAAAAGCAACTAAATAATAAGTAATATGGCTAAAGCAACTGCAAAAAAACGTAAAGTTATCGTTGAATCAACGGGAGAAGCTCATATTTCTGCTACCTTCAATAACATCATCATTTCTTTGACAAACAAAAAAGGTGAAGTTATTTCTTGGTCTTCAGCTGGTAAAATGGGTTTCAGAGGTTCTAAAAAGAATACTCCATACGCAGCCCAAATGGCAGCAGAAGATTGTAGTAAAGTAGCTCTTGAGGCTGGACTTAAAAAAGTAAAAGTTTATGTAAAAGGACCAGGAAACGGACGTGAGTCTGCTATTCGTTCTATTCATAACGGTGGAATTGAAGTTACTGAGATTATCGATGTTACTCCAATGCCTCACAACGGATGTCGTCCTCCAAAAAGACGTAGAGTTTAATTTTATTTATTCATAGTATAAACAAGGTAGAATATAGATTATCGAAGGATTTGACCTGAATTCATAATCTCTACCTTAAATTTAATTTTTTAGAAATGGCAAGATATACTGGTCCAAAAACTAGAATTGCTCGTAAATTTGGCGAGGCAATCTTCGGAGATGACAAATCTTTCGAAAAAAGAAATTACCCACCTGGACAACACGGGATGGCTAAAAAAAGAGGAAAAAAATCTGAGTACGCTGTTCAGTTAATGGAAAAGCAAAAAGCTAAATATTCTTACGGAATTTTAGAAAAACAATTCAGAAATTTATTCAAAAAAGCATCAGCTACTAAAGGTGTTACTGGTGAAGTTCTTTTACAATTATGCGAAGCAAGATTAGATAACGTTGTTTTTAGAATGGGTATCGCTCCTTCTAGAAGAGGTGCTAGACAATTAGTTTCTCACAGACACGTTACTGTAAATGGTGAAGTTGTAAATATCGCTTCTTACCACCTTAAACCTGGTGATAAAGTTGCAGTTCGTGAAAAATCTAAATCTTTAGAAGCTATCGAACGTTCTTTATCAAATTCAAGTCATGTTTATGAATGGATTACTTGGAATAATGATCTTAAAGAAGGAACTTTTGTTTCTGTACCTGCAAGACTTCAGATTCCAGAAAACATTAAAGAACAATTAATCGTAGAGTTGTACAACAAATAATAATTGACTTAGTCGAAATTTATGGCAATATTTAATTTTCAAAAGCCCGATAAAGTTATCATGATCGATTCAACCGATTTTGAAGGTAAATTCGAATTTAGACCTTTAGAACCTGGTTATGGATTGACAGTTGGTAATGCACTTAGAAGAGTTTTGCTTTCAGCATTAGAAGGTTATGCAATTACATCTGTTCGTATCGAAGGTGTAGATCATGAGTTTTCTACTATTTCAGGTGTTGTTGAAGATGTTACCGAAATTATCCTTAATCTAAAACAAGTTCGTTTCAAACGTCAAATTGAAGATATCGATAATGAAGCAGTTACAATTTCTGTTTCTGGTAAAGATCAACTAACAGCAGGTGATTTTCAAAAATTTATTTCAGGTTTTCAAGTTTTGAATCCAGACCTTGTTATCTGTAATTTAGATTCTAAAATCAAATTGAACTTCGATTTAACAATCGAAAAAGGTAGAGGATATGTTCCTGCTGAGGAGAACAAAAAACAGAACGCTGCAATTGGTACTATTTTTACAGATTCAATTTTTACTCCGGTAAAAAATGTAAAATATGCGATTGAAAACTTCCGTGTTGAGCAAAAAACAGATTACGAAAAATTAGTTTTTGAAATTAAAACTGATGGTTCTATTAATCCAAAAGATGCTCTTACTGAAGCTGCTAAAGTTTTAATTCACCACTTCATGTTATTTTCTGACGAAAGAATTACACTCGAGGCTGACGAAATTGCACAAACAGAATCGTATGATGAAGAGTCATTGCATATGAGACAACTGCTTAAAACTAAGCTTGTTGATATGGATTTATCTGTGAGAGCATTAAATTGCTTGAAAGCGGCTGAAGTTGATACACTTGGTGATTTAGTATCGTTCAATAAAAATGACCTAATGAAATTCCGTAATTTTGGTAAAAAATCTTTAACTGAGCTAGATGAACTTGTAGCTGTTAAAAATTTAACTTTCGGAATGGACTTAGCTAAATACAAATTAGATAAAGAATAATTCAATCCCGCTTGCGGGATTAAATTTAAAATAGCAATGAGACACGGAAAAAAATTCAATCACTTAAGCAGACAGACTGGACATAGAAAAGCTATGTTGGCTAATATGGCTTGTTCTCTTATTGAGCACAAACGTATTAACACTACTGTTGCTAAGGCTAAAGCGCTTAAACAATTCGTTGAGCCTTTAATCACAAAATCAAAAGAAGATACTACTCACAATCGTCGTATCGTTTTTGCTTACTTACGTAGTAAATATGCGGTAACTGATTTATTCAGAGACGTAGCTGCTAAAGTTGGAGACCGTCCAGGTGGATACACTCGTATCATTAAAGTTGGAAATCGTTTGGGAGATAATGCTGATATGGCAATGATCGAACTTGTAGATTTCAATGAACTTTACAATGGAGGTAAAAAAGAAGTTAAAAAAGCAAAAAGCCGTCGTGGTGGTAAAGCAAAAAAAGCTGAGGAAACTACTGAAGCTCCAGCTGCTGAGTCAGAATCGACTACTGAAGCTTCTGAATAATTATGAAAGTAATGATTCTATAAAAATCAAGGATAAACTAATTTTTAGTTTATCCTTTTTTTTTTGAAATTTTTTAAAAATGTATAGATTTTAACTTATTTCATTCTCTCCGTTTTATTTTTAGGAATGAATTTTTTAAAAAATCTTGGAAGCACTCTTTTAAAAAAGTAAATTTGCAAAATATCTAATTACAAGTAAAATACTCCTTAGTGAATATTTTAGTAGACAATTCAAAAAAACAATACAATTAAAGAATGAAATACACTACACGACAAAGCGCCATTTTACTATTAAGCGACGGAACCATTTTTCATGGAAAATCTATCGGTATAAGTGGTAAAACATTTGGAGAGGTTTGTTTTAACACTGGAATGACTGGATACCAAGAGATTTTTACAGATCCATCTTACTTTGGGCAAATAATGGTAGCTACTAATGCTCACATTGGAAACTACGGTGTTAATGATTTGGAGATAGAATCTGATAGCATTAAAATTGCTGGTTTAGTTTGTAAAAACTTTAGTTTTAATTATTCAAGAGAAGATGCTTCCGGAAGTTTAGAGGATTATTTTACAAAGCAAAACTTAATTTGTATTTCAGATGTAGATACAAGAGCTTTGGTAAGTTATATTCGTGACAATGGAGCGATGAATGCTGTTATTTGTACAGATGGAACTTCAATTGAAGATTTGAAAAAGGAATTGGCTAATGTGCCAAATATGGAAGGTTTGGAGTTGGCATCAAAAGTATCAACTACTGAGCCTTATTTTTTTGGTGATGAAAATGCTACTTATAAAATATCTGCTTTAGATCTTGGAATTAAAAAGAACATTTTAAGAAATCTGGCGAAAAGAGATTGTTATATTAAAGTGTTTCCTTATAATTCAACTTACAAAGACTTAGCAGAGTTTAATCCTGATGGATATTTCTTGTCTAACGGGCCTGGAGATCCAGACCCTCTTTTTGGAGCTATTGAAGTTGCAAAAGAAATTTTAGCAAATGATAAACCGTTATTTGGAATTTGTTTGGGACACCAAGTAATTGCTCTTGCAAATGGAGTGCAAACTTATAAAATGTTCAATGGACACAGAGGGATAAATCATCCGGTTAAAAATATAGTAACAGGTAAAGGTGAAATTACTTCTCAAAATCATGGATTTGCTGTCAACAAAGAACAACTTGATAATCATCCGGAATTGGAAATTACGCATTTACATTTAAATGACGGAACTGTTGCGGGAATGCGTATGAAAAATAAGAATTGTTTTTCAGTACAATATCATCCGGAAGCTAGTCCTGGACCACATGATTCTTCTTATTTGTTCGATCAGTTTGTAGAGAATATAAAACTTGCTACTGCTAAAACGATGTAGTTAATAAATAAAGCTGTTTAATAGTGATAATACGTTTTTACTATTAAATAATTTTATAATTTCGAAAAAAAAATATAATTTATTAATAAAAAACAAAAATAATGAGTATTATAATTAAAGTTCACGCAAGACAAATTTTTGATTCTAGAGGTAATCCTACTATTGAAGTTGATGTAGTAACTGAAAATGGAGTTTTAGGAAGAGCTGCTGTTCCATCTGGAGCTTCAACTGGAGAACATGAGGCTGTTGAATTACGTGACGGAGGAAAAGCGTTCTTAGGAAAAGGAGTTTTGAATGCAGTGAATAATGTAAATACTGTTATTGCTGAAGAATTAGTTGGAACTTCTGTTTTTGAACAAAACACAATTGATCAATTAATGATTGATTTAGACGGAACACCAAACAAATCTAAATTAGGAGCTAATGCTATTTTAGGAGTTTCTTTGGCTGCTGCAAAAGCTGCTGCAAACGAACTTGGATTACCATTATACAGATATGTTGGTGGAGTTTCTGCAAACACATTGCCAGTACCGATGATGAATATCATCAATGGTGGTTCTCACTCTGATGCACCGATTGCTTTTCAAGAGTTTATGATTTTCCCTGTAAAGGCAACTTCATTTACACATGCTATGCAAATGGGAACTGAGATTTTTCACAGTTTGAAAAAAGTATTGCATGACAGAGGTTTAAGTACTGCTGTAGGTGATGAAGGTGGTTTTGCGCCAAACTTGGCTGGAGGTACTGAAGATGCTTTGGATACTATTAAACTTGCAGTTGAAAAAGCTGGATATACTTTCGGTGATGAAATTATGATTGCTCTTGACTGTGCTGCTTCTGAATTTTATGTAAACGGTAAATACGATTATACTAAATTTGAAGGTGAAACTGGAAAAATCAGAACTTCTGAAGAGCAAGCTGATTATTTAGCTGAACTTGCTGCTAAATATCCAATTATTTCTATCGAAGATGGTATGTACGAAGATGACTGGAATGGATGGAAATATTTGACTGAAAAAATTGGACATAAAGTACAATTAGTAGGGGATGATTTATTCGTTACTAATGTTGAGCGTTTATCAACTGGAATTGAGAAAGGAATTGCAAATTCAATTTTAGTAAAAGTAAACCAAATCGGTACTTTAACTGAGACTATTGCAGCTGTAAACATGGCTAAAAATGCAGGATATACTTCAGTTATGTCTCACCGTTCTGGAGAAACAGAAGATAATACTATTGCTGATTTAGCTGTAGCTTTAAACTGTGGTCAAATTAAGACAGGTTCTGCTTCTCGTTCTGATCGTATGGCAAAATACAATCAATTATTAAGAATTGAAGAAGAATTAGGAAGTACTGCTTATTTTCCTGGATTAAACGCTTTCAAGATTAAATAATTGTAAGGTTATATATAGATTTAAACCATCCATTTCTTAATGGGTGGTTTTTTTTTGGAGTTTTAACAAATTCATAGCAGTATTCTTTTTTTAATTAGTCTTAAATTCCTTAGATTTGATAAATTATTATTTTAAAGAATTATTTCCGATATATTATGTCAAAAATAGCTACATTAGAAGTAGATGGTCAAAAAATTGAACTTCCGGTAATCACAGGAAGCGAAAATGAATCAGCTATCGATATTAACAAATTACGTGATTTAACTGGTTTTATTACAATTGACCCTGGATATAAAAATTCTGGATCTTGTAAAAGTGAAATCACCTTCTTAGACGGAGAATTAGGAATTTTACGTTACAGAGGATATTCAATTGAAGATTTAGCTGAAAAAGCAAGCTTCTTAGAAGTGTCTTATCTTTTGATTTTTGGTGAATTGCCAACAGCTCAGGAATTAGAGCAGTTCGAGAATGGTATTAAAAAACATACTTTGGTAAACGAAGAAATGAAAAATATCATTGATGGTTTTCCAAAGACAGCACATCCAATGGGTGTTTTATCTGCTTTGACAAGTGCTTTGACAGCATTTAATCCAAAAGCAGTTAATGTTGAAAATGAAAAAGAAATGTACGAAGCCATTTGCAAAACAATGGGTAAATTTCTTGTAATTGCAACTTGGACTTATAGAAAATCTATGGGTTACCCATTGAACTATTACGACAACACACAAGGCTATGTAGAAAACTTTATGCAATTAATGTTTAAATTGCCTACAGGACCATATTCAGCAAATCCAATTATTGTTGATGCATTAGATAAATTGTTTATTCTTCATGCAGATCACGAACAAAACTGTTCTACATCTACTGTAAGAATGGTTGGTTCGTCTCATGCTGGTTTATTTGCTTCAATTTCCGCAGGAGTTTCTGCTCTTTGGGGGCCACTTCACGGAGGTGCAAATCAAGCTGTACTTGAAATGCTTGAAGAAATTAATAAAGATGGTGGAGATACCGATAAATTTTTGGCGAAAGCAAAAGATAAAAATGATCCTTTCCGTTTAATGGGATTCGGTCACAGAGTATATAAAAACTTTGATCCTAGAGCAAGAATCATCAAAAAAGCAGCTAAAGAAGTATTAGAAACTTTAGGTGTTGACGATCCTATTTTGGAAATTGCTAAAAAATTAGAATCAGCTGCATTAGAAGACGAGTACTTCAAATCAAGAAACTTATATCCAAATGTTGATTTTTACTCTGGTATTATCTACAGAGCACTTGGAATTCCAACAGATATGTTTACTGTAATGTTTGCTATTGGAAGATTACCAGGTTGGATCGCACAATGGAAAGAAATGCGTGAAAACAAAGAACCAATTGGTAGACCAAGACAAATCTATACAGGACATCCCTTGAGAGACTTTAAGTCGAACAAATAAAATCATTTTAAAGCTTCACTTAACTGTGAAGCTTTTTTTTATCTTTGCCCAAAATATAATAAAGTTATGTTGCAATTAAATATAAAGAACGAAACGTCAAGATTACGGGCTGTAGTTTTGGGTTCAGCTGTTCATAATGGGCCAACTCCATCTGTAGATGAGGCTTATGATCCTAAATCATTGGAACATATTAAGGCAGGAACCTATCCAATCGAAGAAGATATGGTTGTTGAAATGGAAGCTTTTAATACTGTTTTTAAAAAATATGATGTAACTGTTTATCGTCCGGAAATGATTGAAAATTACAATCAGATTTTTGCGAGAGATATTGGTTTTGTAATTGATGATACTTTTGTGAAATCTAATATTTTGCCCGACAGAGAACGTGAGTTAGATGCGATTCAATATGTAATTGATCAAATGAATCCTCTAAAAGTAGTTCGTCCGCCAGAAGAAGTTCATATTGAAGGCGGAGATGTTATGCTTTGGAACGATCATATCTTTATTGGAACTTATAAAGGAAGTGATTACAAAGATTATATCACAGCACGAACAAACATGCATGGTGTTAATTATATTAAAGAATTGTTTCCTAATAAAATTGTCAAAGAATTTGATTTAGTAAAATCTAAATTAGAAGCTCGTGACAATGCTTTGCACTTAGATTGTTGTTTTCAGCCTGTTGGAAAAGATAAAGGAATTATTTATAAAAGAGGTTTCCGTGAAGAAGCTGATTATTTATATTTAGTTAATCTTTTTGGAATGGAGAATTTATTCCATATCGAAAGAAATGAAATGTATAATATGTTTTCAAACGTATTTTCGATTGATGAAAATGTAGTAGTTTCAGAAAAAAACTTTACTCGACTAAACAATTGGCTTCGTGCAAACGGATTTACAGTTGAAGAAATTCCTTATGCAGAAATTGCAAAACAAGAAGGATTGTTGAGATGTTCAACTTTACCATTAATTAGAGACTAAATACTTTGTTTCAGGTTTTAAGTTTCAGGTTACAGCAACGTGGGACTTGAAATTTGAAACCTGAAACAAATAATAAATATAAGACATGAAACAAACAACCAATGCAATCGTAATGATTCGGCCAGTTGCTTTCAGAATGAATGAACAAACTGCTGTAAATAATTATTATCAAAAAGTATTAGATGGACTTTTGCCAAGTACAGTAAATGCCAAAGCACAGCAAGAATTTGATACTTTTGTTGAGAAACTTAGAGCCGTAGGAGTTGATGTTACGGTAATCGAAGATAATTTGGAAACAGATACTCCGGATAGTATTTTTCCAAATAACTGGGTTTCTTTCCATGAAAATGGAGATGTAGCATTGTATCCAATGTTTGCTGAGAATCGTCGTCAGGAACGTCGTGAAGATATTTTAGACACTCTTGAAGATAAAGGTTTTGTGATTAATAATATAATGGATTATACATCTGCAGAAGAAGATGGTTTTTTTCTGGAAGGAACCGGAAGCTTACTTTTAGATCGTGCGAATGCAAAAGCTTATTGCGCTTTGTCACCTCGTGCCGATGAAGAATTGTTTATTGAATTCTGCGAAGATTTTGATTATGCCCCAGTAATTTTCGAAGCTTTTCAAACTGTTGATGGCGAACGTAAACTAATCTATCATACAAACGTTATGATGTGTTTAGGTGAAACTTTTGCTGTTATCTGTGCTGATTGTATAGATGATAAAAAAGAACGTAAAATGGTTCTTGAAAATCTAAAAGCGGATAAGAAAGAAGTTATTTTAATTACAGAAGCTCAGGTGAATAATTTTGCCGGTAATATGCTGGAAGTTCGAGGAACTAATAATAAAAAATATATTGTGATGAGCGCATCAGCACATCAAAGTTTGACTCCAAAGCAAATTTCACAATTAGAAAATCATGCTGAAATTTTAAGCTCAAGTCTTGATACTATCGAAGCTTGCGGAGGAGGAAGCGCAAGATGTATGATGGCTGAAGTATTTTTGCCAAGAAACTAGAATATTTTTTTTAGATATAAAAAAGGGATAGAACGTCAAGTTTTATCCCTTTTGTTTTTTATAAATAGAAAAAGATAATTTACATCAAATTTCCTTTAACGATATTAATGATAGAACTCACGATATATTGAATTCCGATAGAAATTACAATAAAACCAACAATTCTCGATATTGCTACAATTCCTGAAGCACCAAGTATTCTTGCTAAATAATGAGCACTTTTTAATATTGCAAAAATAGCAAGTGCAATTGCCAGAATTGCTAAACAAGAAATAATAATTTCTTCCATTCCGTGATGTTCCTGATAAAAAGCGATCAATAAAGAAATTGATCCAGGTCCGGCTAACATTGGTATTGCTAATGGAGTTAATGCAATGTCATTTCGTTGTTGTGCGTCGGTTTCAACTTTTTTATTGATTCCTCGTTTTTTATTGATTTTTCCGGAAAGAAGTGAAAACCCTGAATTTACAATCACAATTCCACCCGCAATTCGAAGTGCGTCAATGCTTATTCCAAAAAATGTTAAAACATATTGACCAATAAAAAAAGAAACTATCAAGATTATAAAAACGTTTATAGCAGTCCAAAGCGAAATGCGAGAACGTTCGGCTTGAGAATCGTGTTGGGTTAATCCAACGAAAATAGGAACCGTTCCGATTGGGTTTAAAACTGAAAAAAGAGCGGCAAATAAGTAAATGAATAAATCCATATTGTTTTGGTTAGTGAAGTAAAAATAGTCATTTTTTGATATCTGAAAGCAAATACTTGTTAGGATATTGTCTTTATTGTTGTTATTTCTAAATCAATAACATAAACTAAGCTCGTTCTTTTTGATTACTTTTGTAGAATATTTAAAAATGATGAAAAATAAAAAAACTTTAGTTCTGGGAGCTACCACAAAACCAGATCGTTATGCTTTTAGAGCTGTAAATATGTTAGTTGAAAAAGGACACACTGTTTTAGCAATTGGTCAAAATACTGGTGAAGTTGCCGGTGTTAAAATTCATACTAAAGCGATTCCTGTAAAAAATATAGACACTGTTACCTTGTATTTGAACCCTGCACGCCAACGTGATTATTATAATTACATTATCGAAGCTCAGCCCAAAAGAGTTGTCTTTAATCCCGGAACAGAAAATCCGGAATTTTATCAATTATTAGAACTTAATAATATTAAAGCCGAAGTTGCATGTACATTGGTTTTATTGGCAACAAATCAATATTAATTTTTTTAGGAGCTAATCCCGCTATACGTTCCAATCTTTTTGTTTTTAAAGAAAAAACAAAAAGGATTTCCACTTCTATCGGGGCTAAAAAAGAACCATTAAAAATATTACTTTTGTCGTCATGGAATTTTCATCAAAATTAATAGAAAAAGCAGTCAGCGAAATGTCACAATTACCTGGTATTGGTAAGAGAACGGCATTGCGATTGGTTCTTCATTTGTTAAAGCAGCCTAAAGAACAAACAAGCTTTTTGTCGCAAGCACTATTAAACATGCGCGCAGATATTAAGTTTTGTGAAAGTTGTCACAATATTTCAGATACAAAGGTTTGTGAAATTTGTGCAAACAATTCAAGAAACCATCAGACGATCTGTGTTGTCGAAGATATTCGAGATGTTATGGCTATCGAAAATACCGGGCAATATAAAGGAATTTATCATGTTCTTGGCGGTAAAATCTCTCCAATTGAAGGAGTTGGCCCTAGTCAATTGAATATTTCAAGTTTGGTTGAAAAAGTAAAATCAGGAAAAGTAGTTGAGATTATTTTCGCATTAAGTTCAACTATGGAAGGAGATACCACTAATTTTTACATTTACAAGCAAATTGCCGAATCAGAAATTATAATTTCTACAATTGCAAGAGGTATTTCTGTAGGTGATGAATTAGAATATGCAGACGAAATCACACTCGGACGAAGCATTTTGCATAGAGTTCCGTTTGAAAAAACTTTCAAAAACAACTAAATATACCCCAAATAAAATATAGATTTCCTGAAGATTAAAGTAAAAGCTATATTTGCGATAAAATCCCAATAATGAGTAAAAATACCTTTTTTATATTACTACTAATCAGTACGCTATTTACATCCTGTATTCCTATAAAAGATTTGGTGTATCTGCAAGATAAGAACAATTCTGAAGAACAAAACACTGTTTCTGCAGTACAAGTGAAACCGTACAGATTACAAGTAAATGACGTTTTAAGTATTACTATAAAAGCAATTGATCCTAAATTAGTGTCGATTTTTAGTACAACAGGCTCTGCTACTTCAACAACTGGTAAATCAGAATCAGGTTTGTATTTTGATGGATTTACAGTAGATGATCATGGTAATATTAGAATGCCAATTTTAGGAGAAATTAATGTAATTGGATATACTCTGGAAGAAGTTAGGACCAAAGTTGAAAAAAAACTACTAGAAGACTATTTTAAAAATGAAGCAGATATTTTTGTTACGGTAAAATTGGCAGGTTTTAGATATACTATTAATGGAGAAGTAGCAAGTACTGGAACAAAGACATTATATCAGGAACATGTAAATATTATGGAAGCAATAGCGAATGCTGGTGATATTAATACCGTAGGAGATAGAAAAACGGTAACTGTAATTCGTCAAACACCAACAGGAGTGCAAATGAATAATTTAGATCTTACGGATGTAAATGTTATGAAATCACCTTATTATTACCTGCAGCCAAACGACTATATTTATGTAAAACCATTGAGACAAAAAACTTGGGGAACTGGTCAGACAGGTATACAATCTATAGGTACTATTATTACTCTGTTATCATTGGCGACAACTGTTTATTTGATTATCAAAAATTAAAACTAAATTCAAAAGATGTTAGATATAAAAGATTTTTCCATTTTTGAGAATCATTCAAGTTTTGATTTTAAAGGATTTTTGTTGAAAATCGCCAGTTATTGGAAATGGTTTTTGGTTAGTTTAATAATTGCTTTTACTATAGCATATCAAGTAAATATTCGAAAAGAGAAAATTTACTCCATGCAGACCATGATTTCTATTAAAGAAGAAAGTAATCCGTTTTTTACCTCTAATACCAGTTTAGTTTTTAATTGGGGAGGTATTTCAGATCAGGTAAATGGAATTTCAACTATTTTGCAATCACGTTCCCATAACGAATTAGTTGTAGATAAATTACAATATTATATAGATTATCTCGAGCAGGGAAAATATAATTTAGTCGATTCTTATGGTGCAGTTCCTTTTTATTTAGCTATAGATAAAACAAAACCGCAGATAGCTAATACTTTAGTTGGGATTAAATTTCTGAGCGAAAATGAATACCAGATTCGTATTCCTTTTGAAGCTAATTCAGTTTCATTAATTACTTACTCCGTTAATACATATGGTAACACTTCTGTTCAACCGGGAATTTTTGCGAAAAAATATAAAGTTGGAGAACAAGTTTCGTTGCCTTTTTTAAATTGGAAATTACAAATAAATGATAATCCGGGTTTTTATAAAGGAAAAGAATATTTTGTAAGATTTAATGATTTTGATGGAACAGTATCCCGATACAGAGGCATAAATGTAGATAGTGAAAAAGGTGGAGGGTCATTATTGACACTTAGTATGCAAGGCACTAACAAAGCCAGAATGGTCGAATATTTGAATGCGACCGTAAGAATGTTGATTAAAATACAGCTAGACGGAAAGAATCAGTTTGCTACAAATACAATTAGATTTATCGATAGTACTCTAGTTGCAATGGAATCGCAATTAAAAGAAACAGGGAATGAATTGAAAACCTTTAGAAAAGATAAAAATATTTATGAAATTCAAGCAGGTGGAGAAAAAGTTTCTAATAAAATCTTGGATTTTGATGTTGAGCGAGATCAGGTTGCCAGGAAAATTGCTTATTACAATTCATTAAAAGCATATTTAAATAATAGTGTAGATTATTCAAAATTACCCGCACCTTCTGTTGCAGGAATTGAAGATCCGAATATTGTAGCAAATGTTTCGAGACTTATTGCGCTTTCAACGCAAAGATCAGAATTGGCTTATGCAGTAAAAAGCGATAAGATTTTTAAAGATTTCGATAATCAAATGCGTGCAGTTAAAGATGTTTTGTTAGAAAATATTGCAACTGCAAAGGCGTCATTATTGTATGATATGTCATTGGTGAATGCTAAAATTGGCGAAGCAGAAAGCACGGTAAAAAGACTTCCGGAAGAGCAACAGGAATTGTTGAAAATACAAAGGAAGTATGATTTAAATGATAATATCTATACTGAATTTCTTAAGAAGCGAAATGAAGCAGAAATTGTAAAGGCATCCAATTTATCAGATATACATTTTATCGATTCGGCAAAAGATATTGGAGGAGGATTGATTGGTCCAAAAACTTCGGCGAATTATGTATTGGCATTGTTTCTAGGTATATTGCTGCCCTTATCAGTTGTTTTTCTATTATTTTTTATCAATAATTCGATTCAAAATACGGATGATATTAGTAAGTTGACAAGTATACCAATAATTGGAGTTATTGGAATCAATAAAGATTTTATAAATTTAGCAGTATTTGATAAACCTAAATCGGCTCTTTCGGAAGCTTTTAGAGGAATTCGTTCTTCACTTCAGTTTTTGTATAAAAAACAGCAAGTAAGCGGATCAAAAACACTGATGATTACCTCTACTATTAGTGGAGAAGGAAAAACATTTTGTTCAATAAATATCGCTACTGTTTTTGCTTTAAGTGAGAAGAAAACAGTTGTAGTTGGATTAGATTTAAGAAAACCAAGATTAGCTGATGAGTTTAGTTTAACAAATTCAGTGGGTGTAGTAAACTATCTGATTAAACAAAATAATCTGGATGAAATTGTCAATAAGACACAAATTCCAAATCTTGATGTCATCCTTTCTGGTCCGATTCCTCCAAATCCTTCTGAATTGATTTTGAGCGAGGCGATGAAGGAACTGATAGATGAATTAAAGCAAAAATATGACTATGTTATTTTAGACACACCTCCAGTTGGTCTTGTGTCAGATGCATTAGAATTAGTTCAATATGCTGATGTTTCGCTCTATATCGTTAGGCAAAATTATACTAAAAAAGACATGATAACGTTGTTGAATACAAGGGTTAAGCGTGGCGAGTTAAATAATGCCAGTATAGTTTTGAATGGCTATGAGAATAAAGCAAAGTATGGCTCAGCATACGGCTACGGATATGGTTATGGAGCTTATTCAAACGGATATCACGACGATGTAGTTAAGCCAGGGTTCTGGAAATCTATTTTGCAAAAAATAAAAAAATAATAATTTGAAGTAAATGAAAACGTCAAACCAGAATACTATTCTAATTACCGGAGGAGCTGGTTTTATTGGTTCAAATTTGTGTGAGTATTTTTTAGGCTTAGGTCATAAAGTAACTTGTTTAGATAACTTTTCGACAGGACATCATTATAATTTGAAGGATTTTATAAATAATCCACACTTTAAATTAATTGAAGGAGATATTCGTAATATTAACGACTGTAATTTAGCCGTTCAAAATGTAGATTACGTTTTGCATCAGGCTGCTTTAGGCTCTGTTCCAAGGTCTATAAACGACCCAATTACTACAAATGATGTTAACGTTTCTGGTTTTTTGAATATGTTAGTGGCTTCAAGAGATGCAAAAGTAAAACGTTTTGTATATGCCGCTAGTTCATCTACTTATGGAGATTCTGTAGGATTGCCAAAAGTTGAAGATGTAATTGGAAAGCCTTTGTCTCCATATGCAATTACGAAATATGTAAACGAATTATACGCTGAAATTTTTAGTAGAACTTATGGTTTAGAAACTATCGGTTTAAGATATTTTAATGTTTTTGGGAGAAAACAAGATCCCAATGGAGCTTATGCTGCCGTGATTCCTAAATTTGTTACACAATTGATGAAGTATGAAAGTCCTGTAATTAATGGTGATGGAAATTATTCTCGTGACTTTACATATATAGATAATGTAATTCAGATGAATATGTTGGCTATAACAACTCAAAATCCGGACGCAATTAATACGGTTTATAATACTGCTTTTGGAGATCGAAACACATTAAATGATTTGGTTGGATATTTAAAAAAGTATTTAGCTGAGTTTGATTCTAAAATTGCAGATGTAGAAATTGTTTATGGATCAAATAGAGCGGGAGATATTCCACATTCATTAGCAAGTATTGATAAGGCAAAAACAATGTTGGGATATAATCCCGAATATTCTTTACAAGATGGCTTGAAAGAAGCCGTGAGTTGGTATTGGAATAATTTGAAATAAAAGAGGATCAAGATAATAGTAAACTAAATGAAAATTACAAAAATTTGTTGCATTGGTGCAGGTTATGTTGGAGGTCCAACAATGGCAGTGATTGCTCAAAAATGTCCAAATATTCAAGTGACAGTTGTTGACTTGAATGAACAAAGAATTAAAGACTGGAATGATCCAAATACAGATAATATTCCAATTTATGAACCAGGGCTTTCAGAAATAGTATCTGAAGCAAGAGGAAGAAATCTTTTCTTTTCGACAGAAGTTGAAAAAGCAATTGATGAAGCTCAGGTTATTTTTATTTCAGTTAATACGCCAACCAAAACTTATGGTAAAGGAAAAGGAATGGCCGCAGATTTGAAATATATAGAGCTTTGTGCCAGACAAATTGCAAAAGTAGCTAAACAGAATAAAATTGTTGTTGAGAAATCAACCCTTCCAGTGAGAACTGCTGAAGCGATAAAAAGTATTTTAGATAATACAGGAAACGGAGTTCAGTTTCAGATTTTGTCAAATCCTGAATTTTTGGCTGAAGGAACTGCGGTTACAGATTTATTAAATCCTGATAGAATCTTAATTGGTGGAGATACAACGCCAGAAGGAGAAGAGGCAATTAATGCACTCGTTGATGTGTATGCTAACTGGGTTAGTAAAGATAAAATCCTTACTACAAATGTTTGGTCTTCGGAATTGTCTAAGCTTACCGCAAATGCATTTTTAGCACAACGTATTTCGTCTATAAATGCAATGTCTGAATTGTGTGAGCAGACAGGTGCAGATATTAATGAAGTAGCGAAGGCAATAGGAATGGATAGTCGTATTGGACCAAAGTTTTTAAAAGCTTCGGTTGGATTTGGTGGTTCTTGTTTTCAGAAAGATATTTTAAACTTAGTTTATATTGCAAAATCATACGGATTAAATGAGGTAGCTGATTATTGGGAACAGGTTATTATTATGAATGATCATCAAAAAAGAAGATTTTCAAATAAGATTGTTCAGACCTTATATAATACTGTTGCAGATAAAAAGATTACTTTTTTAGGTTGGGCTTTTAAAAAGGATACAAATGATACAAGAGAATCTGCAGCAATTTATGTTGCCGACGATTTAATTAATGAACAGGCAAAAATTGCTGTTTATGATCCGAAAGTTTCGAGAAATAAAATGTTAAATGATCTGGATTATTTAGAAACGAGATCTGCAGAGGAAAATAATTCTAAAGTTGTAACTTTTGATGACGCATATAATGCGTGTAAAGATGCTCATGCAGTAGCAATACTAACAGAATGGGATGAGTTTACAACTTACGATTGGCAGAAAATTTATGATTCTATGCATAAACCTGCATTTCTTTTTGATGGTAGAAATATATTGAATTTAAAAGAAATGGAATCAATAGGATTTATTTATAAAGGTATAGGTTCTTAATTGAGAATTTATTGAAATGAAATTTGATGCGAAATGAGAAAAGAACAAGCGGTATTAAAAGTTTTGTTTCAATATAAAAATAAAAGATGAATTGGTATGTAATATATACAAAACCTAAATGGGAGAAGAAAGTTGCAGACAAACTGAATCAAATTGGAATTGAGTGTTATTGCCCATTAATTATCCAGATGAAACAATGGTCAGATCGTAAGAAAAAAGTTGAAGTGCCTCTTTTTAATTCCTATGTATTTGTTCAGTTGGCTGATATTGATCGTAATTCTGTTTTTCAAGTAGCCGGAGTAGTACGTTATCTGTTTTGGCTAGGGAAGCCTGCAATTGTCCGTGATGAAGAAATTAATAGTATTAAAACAAGCCTTAAAGCTCCAAATATAAGCGATATATCAGTTACTTCTATTCGAGTTGGCGATCATATAAAAATAGAAACTGGGGCTTTCACTAATCAGGATGCGATAGTTCAGGAAGTTTCAAATACACATTATATATTAGTTTTAGAATCTTTAGGTTGTGTGCTTAAAATAAAATATAAATAAAGTAGTTATAGTTTAACTATTTTCAATTTAAAACAGAAGATGAAATTCTTTAATTTGAGGATTTTTTTTCTGTTTTTTTTTTATAATGTATTTTTTTACGGACTGATTGATAGAAGGTTGGTGGGTCGCATTTTATTTAATTAGCCCGTTTTTATCGTATTACGGGAAAGCGTATTGAATAAATTGACTTAATATGTTATATTTGCCGAAATTGGTTTTTAGGTATCTGTGTCAAATTTTGTGATTCAGAAGGGCGAAGCCGTGAGTTTTTATGACTGAATTGAATAAAAAAGAAGGAAAAATGGATAAAAATATTAAAATAGCAGTTATTGGTTTAGGTTACGTTGGTTTGCCCTTAGCCAGATTGTTTGCTACGAAATATTCCGTTATTGGATTTGATATAAATCAGTCACGAGTAGCATCTTTAAAATCAGGTACAGACACTACATTAGAAGTTGATGATGAAACTTTACAAAAAGTTTTGGTCGATCAGCCGAATGCTGAAGTAGGGTTATATTGCACAACTTCGTTAAATGATATAGCAAATTGCAATTATTTTGTAGTTACAGTTCCAACTCCGGTAGATAAAAATAATCGTCCTGATTTAACTCCTTTATATAAGTCGAGTGAAACAGTGGGTAAAATTTTGAAAAAAGGAGATATTGTTATCTACGAATCAACTGTTTATCCAGGAGTGACAGAAGAGCAATGTGTTCCGGTTTTGGAAAAAATTTCTGGGTTAAAATTTAATGAAGACTTCTTTGCAGGTTACTCTCCTGAGAGAATAAATCCAGGTGATAAAGAACATACGGTTGAAAAAATTCTGAAAGTAACTTCGGGATCAACACCAGAAATAGGATTAAAAGTAGATGCTCTGTATAAATCTGTAATAACTGCAGGAACACATTTGGCGCCATCAATAAAAGTTGCTGAAGCTGCTAAAGTTATCGAAAACTCACAAAGAGATATTAATATTGCCTTTGTTAATGAGCTAGCTAAAATATTCAATTTAATGAATATTGATACTCAGGAAGTGCTAACTGCAGCTGCAACAAAATGGAATTTCTTACCTTTTAAACCTGGCTTAGTAGGTGGACATTGTATTGGCGTAGATCCATATTATTTGGCGCAACGCGCTCAGGAATTTGGATATCATCCTGAAATAATTTTGGCAGGCCGACGTTTAAATGACAGTATGGGTGAGTATGTGGCTTCTCAGGTAGTTAAGTTGATGATTAAAAAAGGAATTTCAGTTAATGGAGCAAATCTATTAATGCTTGGAATTACTTTTAAAGAAAACTGCCCTGATGTAAGAAATACAAAGATTGTTGATGTTATAAGATCATTAAAGGAATACGGAATAACTGTTACACTATATGATCCTCTCGCAAATATTGAGGAAGTTAAAAAAGAATATAAATTAGAAACTATAAATTCTGTTCCAAAAGAAAAGTTTGATGCTATTGTACTAGGAGTTGCTCATAGTGAATTTTTAGGCTTAGACTTTTCGGAACTACAAAAAGAGAACAGTTTATTATATGATGTAAAAGGAGTTTTAGGTGCTATAGCTGATAATAGGTTATAGTATATAAAGGTTCTTTTTTATTTTAAAAAAAATGGAAACAAATAATTCAATCATACATGTTATTTTGACCGGAGGGGTTGGTAGCAGATTATGGCCACTTTCTCGTAAAAGTCAACCTAAACAATACTTAGAGATATTTGAAGGAAAATCATTGTTTGAAATGACAGTTGATCGAAATAGTCATTTAGCAAATAAAGTAATGGTAGTTGGTAATGTTGATAATCATCATCTAAGTGGAAAAGTAATGGACAAGACCAAAACTTCATACACTAATATCGTTGAAGCCACGCCGAGAAATACTGCTGCTGCAATTGCTTTTGCTGCATTTGCTTCTAATTCGGATGATATACTTATTGTAACTCCTTCGGATCATATTATTAGTAAAATGGAGGAGTATGATAAAGCTATAAACGAAGCTATTATAAAAGCAAAAGAAGGATTTATTGTGACTTTTGGAATTATTCCGACTAAACCTGAAACTGGATATGGTTATATTGAATCAAAAGGAGATAAAGTAGTTTCTTTTCGTGAAAAACCAAATGAAACAACTGCAAAGGAGTTTATTTCAAAAGGAAATTTTTTATGGAATAGCGGGATGTTTTGTTTTAAGGCAGGAGTTCTACTAGATGAATTAAAACAATTTCAACCTGATGTATATGAAAAATCCAAAGCAGTTTGGGAATCCTCAAAAGACGGACTTTTAGATTTAGAAGCATCATTGCAAATTCCATCGATTAGTATTGATTATGCCGTTATGGAACGTAGTAAAAAAATTAAAGTTGTTCCAGCTTCATTTTCATGGTCAGATTTAGGTTCATTTGAATCTGTCTACGAATATTTAGTCGTAAATGGCCATCCAATAGATTCAAATGGGAATATGGTCATAGGTACCGAAAAATATACTGCATTTTTAGGATTAAAATACACTATTTTTATTTATACAGATACTGCAAATTTAATTTTGCAAAAAGAAAATTCACAAGACGTAAAAGACTTATACGGTGAATTAGAAAGACAAAACTCAGAATTATTAAATTAATGGAAATGAAAAAGATTCTTATTACTGGAGGTGCAGGTTTTATCGGATCACACGTGGTCAGAAGGTTTGTAAATAAATATCCTGAATATCAAATCTATAATTTAGATGCTCTAACATATGCAGGGAATCTTGAAAATATTAAAGATATTGAAGATTATCCTAATTATACATTTGTAAAAGGGGATATAGTAGATGAAACTTTTATAAATAATCTTTTTTCAATTCATCAATTTGATGGAGTCCTGCATTTGGCTGCTGAGTCACATGTTGATCGTTCTATTGAAGATCCTTTGGCTTTTGTTAAGACGAATGTTATTGGAACAATGAATTTATTAAATGCTGCTAAAAATCAATGGGCAGGAAATTTTGAAGGAAAACGCTTTTATCATATAAGTACTGATGAAGTTTATGGTTCATTAGGTGCTGAAGGATTATTTACTGAAACGACCTCGTATGATCCAAATTCACCTTATTCAGCTTCAAAAGCAAGTTCAGATCATTTCGTTAGAGCTTATGGAGAAACATACGGGTTGCCATATGTTTTAACAAATTGTTCTAACAATTATGGATCTTATCATTTTCCGGAAAAACTAATTCCGCTTTTCATCAATAATATTATTAATAATAAACCATTACCAGTTTATGGAGATGGAAATTATACACGAGATTGGCTTTTTGTAGAAGACCATGCTGTTGCAATTGATTTAGTTTTTCATAAAGGTACAAATCATGAGACTTACAATATTGGAGGCTTTAACGAATGGAAAAATATCGATTTGGTAAAATTATTATGTCAGATTATGGATCAAAAACTTGGGAGAATTGATGGGACATCTCAAAAGTTAATTACTTATGTAAAAGATAGGCCAGGACATGATTTGCGTTATGCTATCGATGCTTCTAAAATTAATAATGAACTTGGATGGAAACCTTCTGTTACTTTTGAAGAAGGTCTGGAAAAAACTATAGATTGGTATCTTAATAACGAAGACTGGTTGCAAAATGTAACTTCTGGTGCTTATAAAGATTATTATCAAAAACAATATTCATAAACAAGGAGATATTTCTATATAAACCATTTGGAAGGTCAAAAATATAATTAACATGAAAAAACTAGCATATGTTCTTACTCTTTTCTTTATTTTAATAATGTCTATAAATGTCCAAGCCCAGGACATTCTTAGATCTAAAGATTTGAGCACAGTAAAGGTAGATTATTTATCAGATGATGATTTGGCAAAAATTAGCGCTCAGTTAAAAAGTAACAATTCTACTATTGATCAAGTAGAGTCTATGGCACTTTCAAGAGGGATGAGTCAGACAGAGTTTGATAAACTAAGAACTAAACTTAATGAATATGAAAGAAATGATGTGAACGATAAGACTCAAAAAAATGACGAAAAGAATACTGGTAAAAGTTCTGATTATGGTAGAAAACAACAAGATATTAAAAATAATAAGGTTAAAGATTCAGTAAATGCTTTAATTTTTGGTTCTGAACTTTTTGATAATCCAAATTTAAATTTTGAACCAGATTTAAAATTGGCTACACCTATGAACTATATATTAGGGCCAGGTGATGAGTTGCAGGTAAGTGTTTATGGGGTTCAAGAATATAATGCAAATATTCCTATAAGTGTTGAAGGAAAAATTAGTATACAATATGTGGGTCAAATTTCTGTTTCAGGAATTTCTATCGAAGCAGCGACGCAAAAAATAAAATCAGCAATTGCTAAGGTATATAGTACTGTTCGATCTGGACAATCTCAAGTAAGCGTTAGTTTAAGTCAAATACGAACTATTAAAATTACAGTAGTAGGGGGTAAGCAACCCGGAAATTATTCTATTTCATCTTTAGCTACAGTTTATAACGCATTACATTTAGCTGGTGGTCCCGGCAAGAATGGAAGTTATAGAAATATAGAATTGATCAGAAACAATAAAGTTTATAAAAACATTGATATTTATCGATTTTTAGTAAAAGGTGATCAATCCGATAATGTAAGTTTAAAAGAAAATGATGTTATTAGAATTCCTGCTTACAGCCAGAGAGTAACTGTTGAAGGACAAGTGAAACGCCCAGGTATTTTTGAAATGAAAAAAGGCGAAAGCTTTACTGATTTATTAAATTTCGCATCAGGATTTAATGAGTTTGCCTACACTGCTTCTGTAAATGTAACGCAAAAGACAGGAAAAGAGTTTAAGGTTCATGATATAAACGAAAGTGAATTCAGTTCTTATTTACCGCAATCAGGAGATGTCTTTAGAATTACTAAAATATTAAACAGATTTGAAAATCGTATTAAAATCGAAGGTGCCGTTTTTAGACCTGATTATTATTCCTATAATGAAGGGATGAGAATTTCTGATCTTATTACAAGAGCAGAAGGATTGAAAGAAGATGCTTATACAAAAAGAGCAAGAATTATTCGTTTAAAATCTGATTTGACCACTGAAATTGTAAACGTGGATTTAGATGCTGCTTTATCAGGAGATTTAAATGCTGATTTAGAGTTAAAAAGAGAGGATGTTATGACGGTTTATTCCATTTTAGATTTCAGAGAAGAGTATAAAGTGACTATTGATGGAGAAGTTAAAAATCCTGGAGTATACGAATACTTTGAAAATTTAACGTTAAATGACTTGGTTGTTCAGGTTGGTGGTTTGACAGGTTCGGCATCTAAGAGAGTTGAAATTGCACGAATGGTTAAATCTGATGTTATAGATGAGAATGATCCAAAACGTATTGAACTACTGGAACTTGAAATTACATCAGAGAATAATGAACAGATTAAAAATTTTATTCTGAAACCTTTCGACGTTATTAATATTAGAAGAATTGCTGTTTACGAAAAACCCGAGATGGTTGTAGTGAGTGGAGCTGTTACATACCCAGGAAAGTATGTCTTAGCAAATAAAAAAGAAACGGTTTATAATGTTGTGATGAGAGCGGGTGGCGTCACATCAATTGCAGATATTGATGGTGTTAAAATTAAAAGACCAATTAATCAAGATCAAATTGACCAAATTGAAAGCGTAGATTTAAATTTGAGTAAGTCTAAAAATGATTCTATCGATTCAAATGATAAATTAGCAAAGAAATTGAAAGAAGATTTGAAATTTGCAACTATACCAGTTAATTGGGAAAAGATTGTTAAAGATAAAAATCATTATTCAAATGTTACGTTGTTTCCTGGGGATGAAATTATTGTAGCAACTTTTAATGAAGGTGTAAAAGTAACCGGTAACGTTTTGCTTACATCTGAAATTCCTTACAGAAACGGAAAAGGGTTTAAATATTATATAAATTCTGTGGGAGGTGTTGATAGCAAAGGATGGAAGAAAAAGGCTTATATTATTTATCCAAATGGTAAAGCTTCAGTTACAGGATCTTTTCTGTTTTTTAGAGATTATCCTTCAGTGACCCCTGGTTCTCAGATTGTTGTTCCGGAAAAACCTGAAACGAAAAAAATGAGCACAGGAGAATGGGTTAGTATTGGAAGTGTATTAACGAGTTTAGCATTATTAATTGTTACAGCTTTTAAATAGTTTATCTTGATGGAAAATATGCCTATTGCTAATGATGAAATTTCATTGAAAGAATTAATCGAAAAAGGGAAGGATTGGTTTAGATATTTGACTTCAGAATGGAAAGTTATTTTAATAGCTGGTTTTGTTGGAGCATTGTTTGGATTAACATACTCGATTACTAAAAAACCTGTTTATACAGCAACACTGTCTTTTGCAATGGAAGATGAAAAAACTGGTGGAGGATTAGGTAATGCTTTAGGATTAGCAAGTTCTCTGGGATTGGATATTGGAGGTAGTGGAGGTAGTATTTTTACAGGATCTAATTTAACAGAACTGTTTAAATCTCGTACAATGGTTGAACAAACACTAATGAGTCCAGTTAATGTAAATGGAAAAATAATTTCATTAGCTGAAATGTATATACAAAATAATAAATGGAGAAAAAGCTGGGATGAGGATTCTAAATTTAAGAGTATGCAATTTTTACCTAGCAATAATCGCCAGAATTTTACAAGAGAACATGATAGTATTTTGGGTAAAATTTATGAAAATTTGTCTAAGGGAGACTTAAGTGTAGGCCAAAAAGATAAAAAAATATCGATTATTACTATTCAGGTTTCTTCAAAAAGTGAATTATTTGCTAAGTACTTTTGTGAAGCTTTAGCAAAACAAGTTGGAAAATTCTATATTGATACCAAGAGTAAGAAAGCTAGAATAAATATGGATATTCTTCAACGTCAAACCGATTCAATTCGGGGAGAACTTAACAGCGCGATTACTGGTGTTGCTGTTGCAAGTGATAATACATTTAATTTAAATCCTGCATTAAATGTGCATAAAGCTCCTTTAGCCAGGAGGCAAGTTGATGTTCAGGCTAATACTGCAATACTAACAGAACTAGTTAAACAAGCAGAATTAGCAAAGGTTACTTTACGAAAAGAAACCCCATTAATTCAAGTAATTGACAAGCCAATTTTGCCATTGGCAAATGAACATCTTGGAAAATTTAAAGGTATAGTGTTAGGAGGTTTGCTAGCGACTTTTCTAGTGTCCCTTTTTTTAGTATTTAAGAAATTAATAAAGACTATTTAATGAAAATTTTAATAACTGGTGGAGCTGGATTTATAGGCTCTAATTTATGTGAATATTTTTTAACAAAAGGAGCCGAAGTTACTTGCTTTGATAATTTTTCGACAGGTCATAGACATAATATAGAACCATTTTTGAGTAATGATAAGTTTACTTTAATTGAAGGAGATATTAGAAATTTTGAAGAGTGTAAACTTGCTGTTGAAGGTATTGATTACGTTTTGCACCAAGCCGCACTAGGCTCTGTACCAAGATCTATAAACGATCCTATTACAACAAATGATGTAAATGTTTCAGGTTTTTTGAATATGTTAGTTGCTTCTCGTGATGCAAAAATTAAAAGATTTATTTATGCCGCAAGTTCTTCGACTTACGGAGATTCTCAAGGGTTGCCAAAAGTAGAAGATGTTATTGGAAAACCATTGTCACCATACGCAATTACTAAATACGTTAATGAGTTGTATGCTGAAATTTTTAGTAAAACTTACGGATTGGAGACTATTGGATTGCGTTATTTTAATGTCTTTGGACGTAGACAGGATCCCAATGGTGCTTATGCAGCTGTCATACCTAAATTTGTTATGCAATTTATTAGATATGAAAGTCCTGTAATTAACGGTGATGGAAATTATTCACGTGATTTTACATATATTGACAATGTTGTTCAAATGAATGAACGAGCCATAATGACTCAAAACCCGGAAGCTATCAATACGGTTTATAATACAGCTTTTGGTGATAGAACTACTTTAAAAGAATTGGTGGATATGTTAAAGGATAAATTATCGAAATTTGATCCTGAAATAAGTAAAGTTGATATTCTCTATGGTGACCCTCGAGCTGGTGATATCCCGCACTCATTAGCAAGTATCACGAAGGCTGAGAGATTATTAGAGTATAAGCCTCAATATTCTTTGGAAAAAGGGCTTCAAGAGGCAGTGAGTTGGTATTATCATAATTTAAAAGGTTAAATTAATAATGTCATTAATTTATTTTTACTAATTCTATAAGTAATTACAAATATGAAAAAAATAGCCATTATTGGTTTAGGTTATGTTGGATTGCCTTTAGCACGACTATTTGCTACAAAATACCCTGTTATTGGATTTGACATTAATAAAAACAGGATATCTTCTTTAAAAGCAGGACATGATTTTACTCTTGAAGTTGAGGATGATGTTTTGAAATCGGTGTTAGTTAACACATTTGATGATAAAGCAGGGCTCTATTGTACTTATGATTTAGAAAGTTTAAAAGAATGTAATGTTTTTATAATCACAGTACCAACCCCAGTAGATAAAAACAACAGGCCAGATTTAACTCCTTTATATAAGGCAAGTGAGACTGTTGGGAAAATTTTAAAAAAAGGGGATATCGTTATATATGAATCTACTGTTTATCCTGGGGTGACAGAAGAAGAATGTGTGCCTGTTTTGGAAAAAATATCAGGCTTAAAGTTTAATGTTGACTTTTTTGCGGGTTACTCACCAGAACGTATTAATCCAGGGGATAAAGAACATACTGTCGAAAAAATTCTAAAAGTTACATCAGGGTCTAGTCCGGAAATTGGGGTTATTATTGATGAATTATATAAAAGTATTATTACCGCAGGTACACATTTAGCACCTTCTATTAAAGTTGCTGAAGCCGCTAAAGTTATTGAGAATTCTCAAAGAGACATAAATATTGCTTTCGTAAATGAATTAGCAAAAATATTCAATTTAATGAATATCGATACGCATGATGTTTTAGCTGCGGCTTCGACTAAATGGAATTTTTTGAATTTTAAGCCGGGATTAGTTGGTGGGCACTGTATTGGTGTTGATCCATATTATTTGGCACAACGTGCGCAGGAATTTGGATATCACCCTGAAATTATTTTGGCAGGAAGAAGGCTAAATGATAGTATGGGAGAGTACATAGCTTCTCAAATAATTAAATTAATGATTAAAAAAGGGATAGCTATAAAGGGTGCTGTTCTTTTGATGCTTGGAATAACTTTCAAAGAGAACTGTCCCGATGTTAGAAATACTAAAATTGTAGATGTTATTAAAGCTCTATTAGAATATGGTATTAAAGTCGTAACATATGATCCTCTGGCAAATGATATTGAAGTTAAACATGAATATAATTTAACACTTTGCTCTGATTTATCAAAAGAGAAATTTGATGCAATAGTTCTAGGAGTAGCTCACAATGAATTTTTGGATTTGGATTTAAGTAAATTTCAAAAAGATTTAAGTGTTGTTTATGATGTTAAGAACTTTTTAAAGTCTCATGTTGATGCTAGATTATAATATTAAAAAAAAGAATAATGGAGTCGAAAATTATAAATTTTCCTAAGATTCATGATCCAAGAGGGAATTTGACATTTATGCAATTTTCAGATCAGATACCTTTTGAAATTAAAAGAACTTTTTGGACTTATGATGTCCCTGGAGGAGAGATCAGAGGAGGTCATGCATATAAGAATCAAAAGGAGATTATCATAGCGCTCAGCGGAAGTTTCGATGTAGTTATAACTAATACAGATGGAAGTATTGAGAAATATTCATTGAATAGAAGTTATTATGGATTATACATTCCTGCAAAAACTTGGAGGCATATGGAGAATTTTTCTACTAATTCTTTGGCTCTGCATATTTCCAGCGACTCTTTTTCAACGGAAGATTATATCAGAGATTTTGATGAATTTAAAATTTTGAAAGATGTATAGTGTTTTAGATTGTAAGATAGTAGACTTATCTAAAGTTCACAATGATGCTGGTAATATTACGGTTTTAGAAAATAATAAAAATATTCCTTTTGAAATTAAAAGGATTTATTATTTATATGATGTTCCTGTAGGAGCAGATAGAGGTGGGCATGGTCATTATGAATTGCAACAATATATAGTTGCAGCAAGCGGATCATTTACATTTGTATTAGATGATGGCGTAAATAAAAAGGATTTTTTTTTAAATGACCCTTCAAAGGCACTTCATATTCAACCAGGTATATGGAGAGAAATTAAAGATTTTTCTAGTGGTTCTATTTGTTTGGTTTTGGCTTCCAAAGAATATAGCGAGTCGGATTACATTAGAGATTATGATCAATATTTAAAATATGTACACGATGGAATCGTTAAATAAATATAATATTAAACTTCGTTTAGTAGAAGAAGCGGATGCTGATTTTATTATTAAGTTAAGAAGTGATGAAAGTAAGGCAAGATTTATTAGTAAAACTGATTCTGATGTAAACAAGCAAAAATTGTGGATTAAAGAATACAAGATTAGAGAGAAACACAAACAGGAGTTTTATTTTATCGCAATAGATGAAAATAATAATGCTTTTGCTACTTATAGAGTTTATAATATAAAAGAACATACCGCTGAAATTGGTAGCTTTGTTTCAAAACCAGATTATGATATTCCAATTAATGTGATAAAAGTTGATGTAATTATTAAGTCTTTTGTATTTTCTTCATTAGGTTTTGATCAATTAAATTTTGAGGTTAGGAAGAATAACAAATCAGTTGTCAATTATCATAGTAAGTTTAAACCGACTTTAGTAAACGAAGATGAATTAAATTATTATTATATTCTGGAGAAAGAATTGTTTAATGCAGGGAAACTTAAATTTGAAAAATTATTTTAAAAATATTAATTATGGAAAAATTTATTGAAAATTTTAAAAATCAGTTAGAAGATATTGATACTGATTTATCACCAGATTCAGATTATGTAAATGCTGATTTCTGGGATTCGTTAACAGCTGTAACAATTCAGATGATGATAGATGATGAATATGGAGTGAAGGTTGATATTAAACAAATCTCTAGCTTTAAATCTATAAATGAGCTATATCAGTTTGTTCAAGATAAAAAATAATGGAAGCTTATATAAAACATATTTCGTATTATCTACCTTCTAATAAATTGTCAAACGATGATATTAGTAAAGAGTTTCCTGAATGGGATAGTGAGAAGATAATACTTAAAATTGGTGTAAAAAGTAGAAATATTACAAGTGAAGATCAGTTTACTTCAGATATTGCTACAGAGGCAGTTAACCTACTTTGTTTAGAACACAGTATAAACAAACAAGACATAGATTATTTAATAGTTTGTACACAATCTCCAGATTATTTTTTACCTACGACCGCATGTATTGTTCAAAATAGAGCAGGATTATCAACAAATTGTGGGGCAATTGATATTAATCAAGGTTGTTCAGGTTATATTTATGGACTTTCATTGGCTAAAGGCTTAATAGTATCTAAAGTTGCCAAAAATGTTGTATTGGTAACTGCTGAAATGTATTCAAAGTACATTCATAGTAAAGATAAAGGTAACTTAAGTATTTTCGGAGATGCGTCTTCAGCTACTCTAATTTCTGGCGAAGGAAAATATAGATTAGGCGAATTTTCATTAGGTACGGATGGTAGCGGATCTGAAAATTTGATTGTAAGAAATGGAGCAATGAAAAACGCTAGAACTTTGGATAATAGCGAGCCAAACGACAATCATTTATATATGAATGGCTCTGAAATATTTAATTTCACTGCAAAAGCTGTTCCTGAACTAATAACAAATACTTTAGAAAAAAATAATGAAACTATTGAAACTATTGATCAGTTTATTTTTCATCAGGCCAATACTTTTATGTTAAATTATCTAAGAAAAAAAATAAATATACCTACTAATAAATTTCTGGTGGACATGGAGGATTACGGAAATACTGTTTCTTCAACAATTCCAATTGCTTTAAAAAATAGAATAGACCTGTCTTTAGAAGATAATAAACTTCTTTTGGCTGGTTTTGGAGTTGGATATTCATGGGGAGCTTTAGTAATTTATAAATAAATTATAATGATTGAATTTTTAGATTTAAAAAAAGTAAATGCGCAATACAGAGAAGAATTACAAGAAGCATTTACACGTGTACTAGATTCTGGATGGTACATAATGGGAGCTGAGTTAAAACAGTTCGAAAAAGATTTTGCAACTTACTGTAATACAAAACATGCAATTGGTGTTGCAAATGGTTTAGATGCATTGATTCTAATCATTAGAGCTTATAAAGAGTTAGGTTTCATGCATGATGGTGATGAAATAATAGTACCGTCAAATACTTATATTGCAAGTGTATTGGCTATTTCTTTGAATAATTTGGTGCCCGTTTTGGTAGAACCAAACATAGATACTTATAATTTAGACCCTTTGAATATCGAGTCAAAAATAACTTCTAAAACAAAAGCCATATTACCAGTTCATCTATATGGACAGTTATGTGATATGAAAGACATAAATTTAATTGCAAAAAAACATAATTTAAAGGTGATTGAAGATTGTGCACAAGCACATGGAGCAATTATTGAAGATAAAAAAGCTGGAAATTGGGGAGATGCAGCTGGTTTTAGTTTTTATCCTGGTAAAAACTTAGGCGCATTAGGAGATGGAGGTGCAATTACAACAAATGATGATGAATTGGCCGAATGCTTACGTGCTTTACTAAATTATGGATCTCATGTCAAATATCAAAATTTGTACAAAGGAGTCAATAGTCGTTTAGATGAATTACAAGCAGCTTTATTGAAAGTTAAATTAAATAAGCTAGAGTTTGAAACCATAAAAAAACGTGACACAGCTAATAGATACTTAACTGAAATTACAAATCCAAAAATTGTATTGCCAAAAGTTACTAATGATTTGGCTCATGTTTGGCATTTATTTGTAATCCGAACTGCAAATCGTGATGGCTTACAAAAATTCTTGGCTGAAAAGGGTGTACAAACTGTTATACATTATCCAATTCCACCTCATAAACAAGAGGCATACAAAGAATTGAATACTTTAAGCTTTCCTATATCCGAGCAAATGCATCAAGAAGTTTTGAGTTTACCTCTAAGTGCTGTTTTGGAAAAAGAGGAAATAGATAATATTATTGAAATACTTAATGAATATTAATGTATGTTATATTTAGTTAAGAAATTTTTTAATAATTATCCAAATTTTAAAACTTTTTTAAAATCTCCTTTGAATTGGTTTTATGCAGCATATTTAACATTGCGCTTTGTAGATGAATGGAGTGTCTTTCCAGCAATTCAAATTAATGGATCTATAAGCATAAAAATTCAAAAGCGTAAAAATTCAACATTGATCATAAAAAAAAGATTGATTTTGGAACAATGGCTTAAAGGAGATGGTTGTGCGTCTCTGCTATTAGGCACTAATGCAAAATGTACTATTGAAAATGAGTTTACATTAGGGCAAGATGTAAAGATACATGTTGGCTCTAATGCTCAATTGATCTTGAAAGGGAAAAAGAATGAAAGCGCATCAGGTATTACCGCTAATTCGGTTATTATGGTAAATGATTATCTGGAAATTGGTGAGGATTGTATCATTGCTTGGGATACTTTTATTACTGATTGTGATTGGCATGGTATTGAGGGAAAAAAATCCACAAAGAAAACAATAATTGGAGACCATACATGGATTGGAGTTGGTGTAAAAGTATTAAAAGGAGCTGTTATTAATAAAAATTCAATAGTTACATCTCTTTCTGTAGTGTTAGGTGGTGAATATCCTGAAAGGGCGTTGTTAAGCGGATCTCCAGCTAAAGTGTTAAAAACCGATATTTCTCATTGGCACAGAGAAATGCTAGATATAGGTGCTTTGTAGTTATTCAGAATCATAACGTAATTAAAATAATACCACATTGAATCTTCTTAAAACATCTTTCTTTTCAGCCATCATTACTTTTATACGTGTTGCTACTGGTTTTGTTGCAGGTAAAGTCATTGCAATAATTACTGGGCCTGCTGGAGTAGCTTTAGTTGGAGCTTTTTCTAACTTTCTAACCATTGTACTTACTTTTGCAAATGGCGCTATTAATACAGGAGTAGTAAAATATACCGCTGAATATGATGATGATCAGGATAAATTAAAATCCTTATTTAGCACTTCTTTTAAAATAAGTTTATATTGCTCAGTATCCATAGGGATAATATTGCTTCTTTTTGGTTCTTTATTTTCACAATGGATATTTGTTACAGATTTATATAGTAATCCTATTAGAGTCTTGGGTGTCACTATAATTCTGTACTCTTTAAATTCCTTAGCAATTTCAATTCTAAATGGTAAGAAGCAAATAAAAAAATATACTACGGTTAATACTATTGGTAGTATTACTGGTTTGGTTTTTACTTTAATTTTAGTTTATTACTTTAAATTAGAAGGTGCATTATATGCAATGGTACTCTCACAATCCATTGTTTTTTTTATTACTTTATTTTTGATTAGTAAAAGTGATTGGTTTTCCTGGAACTATTTTAGTGTTGCGTTTGATAAAGTAATTGCATTAAAATTAAGCCACTATAGTTTAATGACACTTGTTTCAGCATTAACTGTTCCTATTTCTCAAATTTTATTAAGAAATGTAATCATTACAAATTTAGGAGTTGATTCTGCCGGATATTGGCAAGGTATGATGAGAGTGTCAGATGGATACTTAATGATTATAACAACGTCCCTTAGCACTTATTATTTACCGAAGCTATCATCTCTTAAAGAAGAGAGCGAAATTAGGAATGAAGTTTTTAAAAGCTTTAAAATTATAATGCCTTTAGTAATTTTGGGATGTATTATTGTATATTTTTTGCGTTTTGTAATAATTTCACTTTTATTCACAAAAAACTTCTTAGATATGCAATCATTGTTTTTTTGGCAATTAATGGGGGATATCTTTAAAATTGCTTCATGGATATTAGGTTATATTATGATAGCAAAATCTATGACAAAATATTACTTGATCACTGAAATAGTTTTTAGTTTTAGTTATGTTTTATTTGGGTGGTTATTTCTTAAGAGTTTTGGTATTCAAGGGGTTACTATGGCATTTGCTCTAAACTATTTACTTTGTTTATTTTTTATGATATATGTTTTTAGAAAGTTATTATTTAAAAGAGATACCAAATAAATAACTCTTGAGATTTAAGAACATTAATTTCTATGAATAAAGAAAAAATTAAAATTGCTTTTGTAACTCCACTAATGATTATAGGTGGAGCAGAAACTTATGTGATTAATAAATGTGAATGGTTAATTGCAAACGGATTTGATGTACTAGTTATCTCAGATGGAGGAGAAAATGTTGCAAATTTGCCTCATGGTACCGTTCATGTAAAATTAGAAGGGATTAGTTTACCGCCCTTAGTATTCACAAATAGTAAATACAATAAATTTAAACAAAATTTAAAAACAATTTTATTAGACAATGGCGTAGATGTTATTGAAGCTCATAATTCATACCCAATTGTTCATGTAGCTTCTGTTTATAAGGACACTAAAATCCCATTTTTTATAAATATATTATCTGAACTGGCGTATCATCGTAATCCATTGTTAAAGATAATAACTAAAAAATTGAACGGTTTTGATTTGTTCTATCTGCTTACCCCTAAAATGAATCAATATATAGAAGAGGTAACGAAATTTAAATTAAATCCCAATATAATTCAAATTCCAGTAAAGTCAATTTCTATTAATGATACCAATCCTAATGGAAAATATATTTTATCTGTAAGTCGATTGTCTGAAGATAAGGATTATGTAAGGTATTTGATTGAAGATTTTGCGCAATTATATGAGTCCAACGATAAGTTCAGAGATTATAAATTAATTATTGTTGGAGATGGCAACTTATACAATGATTTGAATGAATTAGCAGCTATTGTAAATAAAAGAATAGGTAAAGAAATAATTCAATTGAAAGGAACACTGGTTGGTAAAGATTTGGAAACATTGTATCAAAACTGCAGTATGTTTGTAGGAATGGGTACAACTCTTTTGCTAGCTGCTTCATGCGCTAAACCTTCAGTAATAGCTGGATTTACTCCTGAAACAAATAAATTTGCGTGGGGTTTTTGGGGTGAAAATGACTTAGATGCAAATATCATTGCAATAAGCTCTCCAGAAAATAGAAGTGCGATGAGTTTTCTATCAGCAATAGAGACTATAATTGAATCTGATACAAGGAGCAGTATTGCAGGCAATGCCGCTTTTAAAATGTTTAAAAAGAATTACGATTATCATTCTATAATGACACTATGGAAAAAAGAATATTATAAAGTTATAGATATTTGTAAGATGAATAATGTATTTATTGAGAAAGAACTTAAGTATTATGATTGGTGGATAAAATTTTATAGACAAATCCGTCGTATTGTTAAGTTTATTGGGATATAATATTATATCGTGAAATGATATAAAAATAATTTAAATAGTTTTAAAAAATATTGTAATGAAAAAAAATTTAATTGTTTTTGGAACAAGGCCTGAGGCTATTAAAATGGCTCCTTTGGTGCAAGAGTTCAAAAAACATTCTGATATTTTTGAAACCAAAGTTTGTGTTACAGCTCAACATAGAGAAATGCTGGATCAAGTTTTAGATTTTTTTGATATTCAACCAGAGTATGATTTAAATTTAATGAAAGCTAATCAAAATTTATATTCATTAACCGGAGATATCATAATTGGATTAAAGGAAGTTTTAGAGGATTTTAATCCGGATTATGTTTACGTACATGGTGATACTACCACAACAATGGCTGCTAGTTTAGCGTCTTTTTATTCTGGTGCTAAAATTTGTCATATTGAAGCAGGTTTACGTACAAATTTTAAGCGTACACCTTTTCCTGAAGAAATGAATAGGCAAATAACCGGCCGAATTGCTGATTATCATTTCGCTCCTACAGAAGAGTCCAGAGTGAATTTATTGAAAGAGAATGTAGATCCTGCAACAATAGTTGTTACTGGTAATACAGTTATTGATGCATTAATGGACAGTTCAAAAAGAGTGGAAGACATTCATATTGAAGAAATCGAAATTTTAAAACAAAAGATCAATCTCAATTCAAAAATTATTCTTGTTACTGGACATAGAAGAGAAAATCACGGAGAAGGTTTTATTAGAATATGTGAAGCTTTAAGAGAAATTGCTTTAACCAATAGTGACGTTGAAATTGTATATCCAGTACATCTAAACCCTAATGTAAAAGAACCTGTTTATAAAATTTTATCAGAAATAAAAAATGTTAAATTGATTGATCCTTTAGCTTATCCAGCTTTTGTTTGGTTAATGGATAAGTCTTACTTAATTATAACAGATAGTGGTGGAGTACAAGAAGAAGCTCCAAGTCTTGGAAAACCGGTATTAGTTATGCGTGAGTCTACAGAAAGACCTGAGGCAGTTATTGCAGGAACCGTAATTTTAGTTGGAACAAATAAAGAAGTTATAGTTAGTGAAGCAAATAAATTGCTGCAAGATAAAGATAAATATACAAATATGAGTGTGCTTCATAATCCATATGGTGATGGAAAAGCATGTGAAAGAATTGTGAGTTTTATATCAAAATTAAATTAAATGAGTAATATTTTAGTCTATAATCACGATATACAAAAGTATCCGCCAATTTTAACAGCCATTAAAATATTATTGTCTTTAGGTAAGAAAGTTGTAGTTATTGGGTATTGCAGTGATAAAAATACGATCATTGATTTAGAGTCTCAAGGTGTAGTTTATTTTGAAACCATAATAAATGATACAAAAGAGAATAAAATTGTAAAATTTTTTAAGTTATATTCTTATAAGAAAAAAGTTGAAAGAATTGTTGGTAAAGAATTTAAGGATGATTCAATTCTATGGTTATATGGAAATCAAAATATATGGCTTCTTTATAAACTAGTTTTCAAATTTAAATCAATATTGTATTTGTTTGAAACGCCACAGTTAAAAGTAGGATTAAGATACAAAATACTAAGTCCATTTCTTGATTATACACGTACGATGCAAAATGCTTGGAAAGTAGTTTGTTGTGAATACAATAGGGCTCATGTAACTAAAGCTTATTTTAATTTAGCAAAATTACCGGTAATAATTCCAAATAAACCTGATTTTGATATTTCAAAATTAAAAGATTCTCTTGAGGAAGATGTTGAAATTCTTTTTAAAAATAAAAAAGTAATTTTATATCAAGGTATTTTCAATTACCCTGAAAGAAGGTTAGATGAATTATGCCAATCAATTAATTATCTTCCTGAAGAATATATTATTTGTATAATGGGCGGCGATGATAATAATAAAGCAAAACTAATTAGTAAATACAAGTCTGAAAGGGTCGTTTTCTTGCCATTTATTTCTGCACCCAAACATTTAGAAATAACTAAAAAAGCTTATATAGGATTTTTAAGTTATTTTCCTACGCAAGGCTCAATAGAAAATGTTATAAATACTTTGTATTGTGCACCCAATAAAATTTATGAATATTCTTGTTTTGGAATTCCAATGCTTTCGAATGACATTCCAGGACTTTCCTTATTGTTTGAAAGATACAATGCCGGAAAAGCAGTATCTGAATTTATTCCTGAAAATTTGGCAACTGCAATTTTAAATATTGATAATGATTATAATAAAATGAGTGCAGGTTCTCTTGAATTATATAATTCATTAGATATTTCCTCTCTTTTTGAAGAAGTAATAAATTAAATTTATGGATTTTTTTAGCTTTCCATATCTCATTTTAATTTTAATATACATTATTATTTATTTTTATGAAAACAGTAAAAATCAAAAAGACAAGAGTAATAAGTACATTAGATATGTAAGTGCTTTTGTTTTTCTTTTGTTTTTTGGTTTTCGTGGGTATGTAGGAAGTGATTGGTTTAATTATGAATACTATTATTCAGAAACAACATTAGATTCCTGGACAATTCAGGATTATGAATTAGGTTTTTCTTTTATAGCAAAACTATTTCATGATTTTGGATTTAGTTATCACTATTTTGTTTTTTTTATAACATTAATACAAGTTTTACTGTGGGATAGATTTCTTAAAACACAGTCAAATCAGATATCTTTATCGTATATTATTTTAATAAGTCTATTTCCTTTATTAATAATTGATTTATTAAGGAATTTAACATCCATACTCATTGCAATACAAGCAATTGATTATATTAATAAAAATAAAAAGTTTAAAGCTTCAATTGTAATTTTATTATCTATACTATTTCATACTACAGGGATATTCTTTTTTCTACTTTTTTTAATAAATAGAAAATACTTCAATCGTAATATCTTAATATTTGGATTGCTATTAGGAATAGTTGTTTACCTCCTTCAATTCAATTTCTTTAATAGTATTGTATCATTTGTAGGAAATATTGCTGGAGGTAGATTGCAATATTTAGCTAATACTGTTACAGAATCGGATAAAAGCTATGGTTTGCGATTTGGTATCTTAGAAAAGCTTTTTATACTAGTTTTAATTCTGTTCAATTATAAGCGAATTGTAAATTACAAACTTATTAAGCCTATATATTTTAATGGATTTTTCTGTTATTGTTTTTTATTACTATATTTTAGTACATCAGATACAATAATTAATAGATTTTCATTGCTCTTTTTTTGGGCTTATATAATGATTTTGTGTGATTTTAAAGTTTTGGTAGGTAGCCGAAATATGAATTTAATAGTTATGTTTATTTGTATACTAAAAACATTTGTGACCTTTAATAGGGATATTTATGAGTATTCAAATAATATAATAACAGAAGATTCCTATTATGATAGGAAAGTTATTAGAGAAAAAGCCTATGAAGATAGTATGTAAAAAAGATTTTTTACTACTAAAGGTTTAGTAAATTATTAGTTTGAATAATTCAGCTAAAAAAAATGATAAATAAAAGAATAAAATGAAAATAGCTATTAATTGTATATATTATGAAGCTGGTGGAGGAATCAAAGAGTATATCCATAATTTAGTAAAGGAGTTAGTAGAGCTGGATAATGATAATGAATATATTTTTTATATTCCAAAAACGGTTGAATCTATATTTGTTAATTTGATAAATGGAAGAGGTAAAATAAAAATTTTTCCATTCGAATCTAATAAAAAAATAAAAAGAGCCCTTCTTCAAAAATACTTTTGGGAAAAAGAAGAGAGGGAAGAAAAATTTGATGTATTTCATTCAACATTTTTTCATTCTCCGGAATTTAAAAATGCGAAAGTGATTCTAACAGTTCACGATTTAAGATTTTTAAATTTTCCTAAATCATATGAATTTAAAAGATATTTTTATCTAAAATATGCCGTTAAAAAGTCTATTAAAAATGCAGATAAGATTATAACAATCTCAAATTTTACAAAGGATGAGGTCATTAAATTTTATAAAACCGATGAGCGTAAAATCAAGGCTATTCATGAAGCGGTTGATCCTGAGGCTTTTGTGTTGAAATCTGAAGATAAGGGAAATGAAAGGGTAATTAAAGATAATTTGATTAATTCTACAGAGTATTTACTTGCTGTGGGACATTTAGAACCTAGGAAAAATTATACAAGATTAATTGAAGCGTTTTCTTTACTGCCTACAGCTATTAAAAATACTTACAAATTGGTTATAGTAGGCAAAAAAAATCATGATTATGATGATGTTTTATCAATGATAAATAAAGCATCAAATGTAATATATCTGGATTTTATTTCCAGAGATGATTTAGTATGGCTGTATGCAAATTGTAAACTTCATATTTTTCCATCTTATTACGAAGGATTTGGTTTTCCTTCACTTGAAGCAGGATTGTTTAGTAAACCGACTGTTGGGGCTAATCAAAGTTCTATTGCTGAAATTTCTGGAGACGGAGGATTATATTTCGATCCCTTCTCTGTAAAAGATATAAAAGATAAAATTGAAGATGTTTTGTCTAATGAATCACTTTACTCAGAGTTATCTATAAATGCGTTGTTAAATGCAACAAAATTTTCTTGGAGGAAGAACGCAATAGAAACTTGTGAAATTTATGATTCAGTAAAAAACAAGAGAAATAATTAATTTAAGTAATATAAACTATGAAAAGAATCACCTTTTTATTTGTGCTTTTTGTTATTACGATTTCCTGTAACTCGCAGAATAGTAAATCTGATTTTGCTTATAAGAAAGTAAAAAAGAATCTAGTTTATAAAGTAAACATAGAAAAAAATGTTAATCAAATTAAATTTATCGATTTAAAATCATATTTACCTTCAAATTATGTTCAGAATGGATCTGTTGATTATACTTCTTACATACAAAAAGGTATTGATGAAAATAAATTTGTAAAAATGCCTAATTTTCCAATTTTAATTTCAGAAAAAGGATTGTCATTAAAAAGTAATTCAGTTATTTATTTTAATCTAAAATCAAAATTAATCATTGCAGTTAATTCACTGCCTAAATATCAAATATTAGATTTAAAAAATGTTGAAAATGTTAAGATCTATAATCCCAGATTGGTTGGTGATAGGATCAAACATACAGGAACGACTGGAGAATGGGGTATGGGGATAAATATTATATCTTCTTCTAATATTGTTATATATAATCCTGAAATTACAAATTGCTGGGGGGATGGAATATATGTAAGTGGCACATCAACAAATGAATCACAAGATATATATATAAAAGGAGGATTATTGGATAATAACAGACGTAATGGTATTTCTATAATCAGTGGAAAAAATATTAATGTTTCTAATATTTATATTTCTAATACCAATGGGACATTACCAATGGCAGGAATTGACGTTGAACCAAATGAAAATGGCAATACATTAGAAAAGATAAATTTAAGTAAGATTACAACATTTAATAACGGTGATGCAGGTATAGCAATAATTCTATTAAATATGATTGGAAAAAAATATCATGAGGTTGATGTAAATATTGATTCACATTATGATACATTTTCTAAATATGCTTTAATAATGGGAGGTTCAAAAACAGGTTATAAATATCCGGAAGATATTAAGCCATTAGGGGGTACTGTTAATATAACGAACTCTCAATGGAATGATAATTCTGGGAAAGTTTCTATTGCTGCAGATTTTAAATATACTGCAAAATATAAGTTTTCTAATTTAAAAATAAAAACTAATGGTAAAGACGATATTAAAGAAACTGAATCAAAAACAAAGAAAATAAGAGAACAGGGATTCATTGTCAATTAAGCATACAACATAGAATGAATAATAAGGTATTAAAGAAAAAACATAAACTTATTCGTATAACGACTGTTCCAATATCTCTTAAAACATTACTTAAGGGGCAACTAAAATTTATGTCATCTGTTTATGAAGTTATTGGTATTTCATCAAGTGGCAACGAATTGAATGATGTTAGGTCTAATGAAGAGATAGAGGTTGCCGTTGTAGAGATGACGAGGAAAATCTCACCTTTTCAGGACTTAAAATCATTATATCAATTATATACAATTTTTAAGAAAGAAAAACCTTTTATAGTACACTCTCACACACCAAAAGCTGGTATTGTTTCAATGCTTGCGGCAAAATTAGCGAGAGTGCCAAATAGGTTGCATACTGTTGCCGGTCTGCCTTTAATGGAGGCGACTGGGAATAAACGAAAACTGTTGAATTTTGTAGAAAAATTAACTTATCAGTGCGCTACAAATGTATATCCAAATTCAAAGGGATTGTATGATTTTATAGTGGAAAATAAATTCGTTGATAAAAGAAAATTAAAAGTTTTAGGTAATGGAAGTTCAAACGGAATAAATACAAATCATTTTGATATGGATTTATTTTCTGTAGAACAAAAACAGCAATTAAGAGAGACTTTAAAAATAAAATCGACGGATTTTGTTTTTATTTTTGTTGGAAGACTTGTTTCAGATAAAGGAATTAATGAATTAGTCAAAGCTTTTATTGAGGTTAATAAAAAAAATGACAATGCTAAATTAATTTTAGTTGGACCATTTGAAGAAGAACTTGACCCTTTAGCAAATTCAACCCTAGAAGCCATTGAAAATTATCCAAATATAATTTCGGTTGGTTTTCAGCAAGATGTACGTATTTATTTTGCGATAAGCGATTGTTTGGTCTTTCCTAGTTATCGAGAAGGTTTTCCAAATGTAGTTATGCAGGCAGGTGCAATGGGACTGCCATCAATCGTTTCTGATATAAACGGTTGTAATGAAATTATAGAAGAGGGGATTAATGGTGCCATTGTACCAGTTAAAAATGATAATGCATTATATAATAGTATGGAAAGAATGATTAATGACTCGGATTGGAATACTAGTTTGAGGGAAAAATCTAGAGATATGATAGTATCACGTTATGATCAGACAGTTATTTGGAACGCTATTTTGGATGAATATAAAACGTTAGAAAAAAATTATGTATAAGGATTTTTTTAAACCAGTAATTGATTTTTTTTTGGCATTAATAGGTATCTTAATTTTGAGTCCGGTTTTTTTAATTGTAATGTTTAGTTTAGTTATTGCAAATCAAGGAAAGCCATTTTTTGTTCAAAGTCGACCTGGAAAAAATGGTAAAATATTTAAAATTATAAAATTTAAAACCATGAATGACAAAACAGATTCTTTAGGGATTTTATTGTCTGATGCGGAACGATTAACTAAAATAGGGAAATTCGTAAGAAAAACATCTTTGGATGAACTACCTCAATTATTGAACGTTTTAGTAGGAGATATGAGTTTAATTGGCCCTCGGCCATTATTACCAGAATATTTAGAATTATATAATGATTTTCAAAAACAAAGACACAATGTTAAACCCGGAATTACAGGTTGGGCCCAAGTAAATGGCAGAAACGCAATTTCATGGCAAGATAAATTTACATTTGATGTTTGGTATGTAAAAAACGTGTCATTTATGTTAGATCTTAAAATTGTTATCATGACAGTGAAAAAAGTACTTAAAACGGAAGGAATATCACAGGAGGGACAAGCAACAATGGAATATTTTAAAGGAAATCAAAATTAATGAATATATTAATTACTTCGGCAGGTCAAAGAGTATCTTTAGTAAGAGCTTTTAAAAAAGAATTAAAAAAAGAATTTCCATCTGGGAAAGTTTACACAGTAGATATGAATCCTGAACTTTCTCCAGCTTGTATGGTTTCTGACGGATATAAATCGGTAAAAAGGGTTGATGATTTTGAATATGTAGATGATATTATTTCTATTTGTAAAGAATGGGAAATTAAATTAATAATCCCAACAATTGATACAGAGTTAATTTTTTTATCTGGAAATAAGTTAAAATTTAAGAAAGAAGGTATAGATGTTGTTGTTTCTGGTGAAGAGTTTATTGCAAAATGTCGTGATAAAAGATTAATTAATCATTTCTTTCAAGAACAAGGAATTGATATACCAAAACCTTTTGATAAAATTAATCCCGAGTTTCCATTGTTTATTAAACCTTATGACGGGAGTTTAAGCAAAGATATTTTTTTAATAAAAACAAAAGAAGAACTTACAGAATATCATTTTTTAAATGAAAAATTGATGTTTATGGAATATATTGATCCTTCTTGTTTTGATGAATTCACTATAGATGCTTATTATGATAAAAATAATGAATTAAAATGTGCTGTTCCAAGAAAAAGAATTGCGATACGAAGTGGGGAAATAAGTAAAGGGTTGACATGTAAAAATTATTTGATTGATTATTTGAAAGACAAATTGCCAAAAATTGATGGGGCTTTGGGATGTTTAACAATTCAGGTATTTTATAATCCAAAATCTGAACGAGTAATTGGTATAGAAATTAATCCTAGATTTGGAGGAGGGTTTCCATTAAGTTATTTATCGGGAGCTAATTATCCTTTATGGATTATAAAGGAGTATTTGTTAAATGAAAAAATTGATTTTTTTAATAATTGGGAGGATAATTTATTGATGTTAAGATATGATGATGAAGTATTGGTAAGAGGATATGCAAAGTAAAATTCTTGTATTTGATTTAGATGATACTATATATAAAGAAATTGATTATTTAATTTCAGCATATAGAGAAATTTCAGAAAAATTAGGATTATCATTAAATGGAATGATTTCAGAAAAAGAAATTTTTAATGAAATGTTTTCTTTTTATAAATCACATAAAAATCCATTTATTGAAATTTTAAAGAAATATAATATTAATGATATCCTTATGACTGATTTGTTAATGATTTATAGGACTCATAAACCTAAAATAGAATTAAAGCCTTCTACAGAAAAAACATTAAATTATCTTAAGGAGAAAGGATATATAATGGGAATTATAACTGACGGAAGATCAATTCAGCAACGCAATAAAATACAATCTCTTGATATTGAAAAATATTTTGAGAATATAATAATTTCTGAAGAAATTGGTACTGAAAAACCAAATTTACAAAATTATATTTTTTTTGAAAATACTTTTCCAAACTGCGAATATATTTATATAGGAGATAATTTAAAGAAGGACTTTGTTAGCGCAAATAAATTAGGTTGGACTACTATTTGTCTTTTAGATAATGGTAAAAATATACATAAGCAAAAATTTGATTTAGAAAAAGAATATTTACCCAACTATTATATAAATAGTATTAAAGAGATTTTAAACATTATTGAATATTAAATGAGTGATAATAAAATATGGCTTTCATCTCCACATATGGGAGGAAACGAACGAAAATATGTACAAGAAGCATTTGATACAAATTGGATAGCACCTTTAGGACCAAATGTTAATGGTTTTGAAACTGATTTAGAAAATTACTTGAAAAGCGACAATTCTTTTGTTGGGGCGCTAAGTTCTGGCACTGCAGCAATTCATTTGGGATTGATACTTTTAGATGTAAAACAAGGAGATGAAGTAATTTGTCAAAGTATGACTTTTTCAGCATCAGCAAATCCTATTATGTACCAGGGGGCAACGCCTGTTTTTATTGATAGCGAATCAGAAACATGGAATATGTGTCCAATTTCTTTAGAAAAAGCGATCGTAGATCGAATTTCAAATGGGAAAAAGCCAAAAGCCATTATTGCTGTTCATCTTTATGGTATGCCATACAAAGTTGAAGAAATACATGCGGTTGCTGCTAAATATCATATTCCTATTCTAGAAGATAGTGCAGAAGCTTTGGGTAGTCACTATAAAAATAAAATGTGTGGAACATTTGGCGATATTGCGGCACTTTCTTTTAATGGAAATAAAATTATCACTACATCTGGAGGAGGAGCAATTGTAACACAAAATAAAGAAATAAAAGACAAGGCTGTTTTTCTTTCAACTCAAGCAAGAGATAATGCGCCTCATTATCAGCATAGTGAGGTAGGGTTTAATTATAGAATGAGTAATATTTGTGCTGGCATTGGTCGAGGACAGATGGAAGTTCTGGATAAACACATCTTACTTAGAAGAAAAATGCATCATTTTTATAATGATTATTTTAAAAGTATTGAAGGAGTATTTGTTTTGACAGAAATTAATGATGATTATTTTTCAAATCACTGGTTATCTGTAATTACAATTGATCCAAAAAAGCTAAATGGCAAGACCAGAGAAGATTTAAGGTTAGCATTAGAAGAAGAAAATATTGAAAGTCGCCCTTTATGGAAACCGATGCATTTGCAACCTATTTTTGAAAGTTATCCCTATTATGGCGAAAAAATAGCTGAAACTTTATTTGAAAATGGACTGTGTCTACCATCAGGATCAAATTTAGTAAACCAAGATCTAGAAAGAATAAAAAATGTCTTTGATGTTTTTTTTAGATAATTTTAATACTGTTCAGGATTGTTTTTAATATGAAGATTGAAAAAACTTTTATAAAAGATTTGGTAATTATAGAACCTAGCGTTTTTGGAGATGAACGAGGTTACTTTTTTGAATCATACAGCAAAACTAAATTTGAAGATTTAGGGTTTTATATTGAATTTGTTCAAGATAATCAGTCTTTTTCTAAAAGAAATACTTTAAGAGGATTGCATTACCAAAATCCACCTTACGCACAAACAAAGTTACTTAGTGTTCTTCAGGGGGAAATTATAGATGTCGCTGTCGATTTAAGAAAAGATTCTCCGACTTATGGAAAATCATTCAGTATTTTATTATCGGCAGAAAACAAAAAACAGTTACTTGTACCACAAGGTTTTGCACATGGATTTTCTGTAATAAGCGAAACGGCGTCAGTAATGTATAAATGTGATGAGTTTTATAATAAAGCTTCTGAAGGAGGAATAAAATTTGACGATCCATCATTAAATATTGATTGGGGAATTAGTTTAGAGGAAGCCATAGTTTCTGAAAAAGATCAAATACTTCCTTTTATCGATAATTGTAATAGTTTATTTTAATGAAAAAAATTCTGGTAACAGGGGCAAATGGACAATTAGGATCAGAACTTAATGTTTTATCTTCAGAGTATCCTCAATATGAATGGATTTTTGCTGATAGAAAAAAAGTTACTTTAGATGATTTAGAGTTGCTTAGAGATCAGTTAAGTGAAATTCACCCTGATATAATTTTAAATTGTGGTGCATATACAGCTGTTGATAAAGCAGAAACTGAAAAAGAATTAGCTTTTGTAATTAATCATTTGGCTGTAGAAATAATTGCCAAATATGCAGCAAGCGAAAAGGCGAAGCTAATTCATATTTCTACAGATTATGTTTTTGACGGCTCATCTTCCATTGCATTAAATGAAGAAGCTGCAACAAATCCTATAAACGTATATGGCGAAAGTAAAAGAGTTGGTGAGATAGCATGTTTAAAAGAAAACCCAGATTCAATAATTATTAGAACATCGTGGGTTTACAGTAAATTTGGGAATAATTTTGTTAAGACAATGCAACGTTTAATGCAGGAACGAGATGAAATTAATGTGGTAAATGACCAAATTGGTTCACCAACTTATGCTGCAGATCTGGCAAAGGCAATGATGAAAATTGTTGAATATCCAAATTGGATTCCGGGAATTTATAATTATTCAAATGAAGGTGAAATAAGTTGGTATGATTTTGCGTTGGCAATAAAAGAAGTTGGAGGATATAATTGTAACGTTAGTGAAATTCCGTCCGTTTCTTATCCTACTCCAGCAAAACGACCAGAATTTTCTTTATTAGATAAGTCAAAAATTAAGTCAGTTTATAAGTTGGATATTTCAAATTATAAAGAAAGTTTAAAAAAAATGTTTGCATAAAGGAGAAATGATTTTGAGATTTAGATTAGGGATGTTTTTATAAAAAATAAAAACTATGATCTAATTATCTGAAATCTAATACCAAAAAATATGAAAGGAATTATTTTAGCAGGAGGTTCGGGAACTCGTTTACATCCTTTAACACTTGCGATGAGCAAGCAAATGATGCCGGTTTATGATAAACCTATGATTTATTATCCATTATCAACTTTGATGATGTCAGGTATTAATGAAATATTAATTATCTCTACTCCCCATGATTTACCAAATTTCAAAAAATTATTAGGCGATGGTTCTACTTTAGGATGTAAATTCAGTTATGCAGAGCAAGCTATTCCAAATGGTTTGGCACAAGCTTTTGTAATTGGTGAGGAATTTATTGGTAATGATGATGTTGCATTAATATTAGGTGATAATATCTTTTTCGGATCCAATATGCAAGAATTGCTAAAGTCAAATACAAAACCAAACGGTGGTGTTGTTTTTGCGTATCATGTTTCAGATCCTGAACGTTATGGTGTGGTTGAATTTGATGAAAATTTAAAAGCAATTTCTATTGAAGAGAAACCATTAGAACCAAAATCAAATTATGCAGTTCCTGGATTATATTTTTATGATAATTCAGTAGTGGAAATTGCTAAAAATATTAAGCCAAGTGTCAGGGGAGAATATGAAATTACGGATGTAAATAAAGTGTATTTAGAAAAAGAAGCTTTAAAAGTTGGGATTTTAAGCAGAGGTACTGCATGGCTTGATACTGGAACGTTTAACAGTCTAATGCAAGCAGGTCAATTTGTTCAGGTACTTGAAGAAAGGCAAGGTCTAAAAGTAGGTTGTATCGAAGAAATTGCTTGGAGACAAGGATTTATTAATGATGCTCAATTAGAAGAATTAGCATGGCCTTTGGTCAAATCTGGATATGGAACATATTTGATAGAATTCCTGAAACAAAAGAAAAAGGGTGTTAAATTGTAATTTACGCCTTATAAATAATTTTTTAAAACCTTTAATTCGTATTTTTGTAAGCCATACAAAGTTTATACAATTAAACTGAACTGAATTGAATACAGATAAGACAAACCAAATAGCCTCTTTATTGCTTAATTCTTTCTCACCAAGAAATTTGAGAGCAAGTATTAATAACCTAAGTTATTTGCCAAGATGGATCATTATCGCAATAGATATAATGGTTCTTATTTTTGCATTTACATTTACTTACATGTTGTTTGAAGGTACAGCATTAGGGTATATTATTACGTCTCATCATTTTTATTTTGTAACAAGTCTAATTGTTATAAATGTTTTTTTCTTCTGGTTATTTAGGACTTATTCGGGGATTATTCGACACTCTTCTTATATTGACGCGATAAAATTGCTGTTTTCTCAAATGTCAGTTTTAGTGTTTTTTTTATTTTTCAATTTAGTTTTTGAATTATATAGTGGTCATAAAGCATTTCTAAATACAGCTCTTTTTATTAATTTAGTATTGTCATTTTGTGGTTTGTTTTTATATCGTGTTGTTGTAAAACAAACGTTCGAATTATATTTTTCAGAGAAAACGAATTCTAAGTTAATTAGGACTGTTATTTATGGAACAGATGCAAATGCAATTTCTGTAGCCAATGCATTGAAATTTGAAACCCCTTCAAGATTTAAAATTGTTGGTTTTGTAGATAAGAATAATCAAAATGCATCAAAGCGAATGCTGGATTTGCCAATTTTGATTTTAAGAAAAAAACTACCCGCTTTGATGCGCTCTGTAGCTGCAGAAGGTGTTATTATTGCAGATAAAAGTTTGTCTAAAGAAGAACAATTAATTATTGTTGATCAATGTTTAGAATTTAATTATAGAGTCTACACAGTTCCACTTATTTCGGATTGGGAAAATCAAAAGGAGATTTCTCAAAAAGTAAAAAATATCCAAATTGAAGATTTATTAGAAAGAAAACCTATTGTTTTAGATAGTAAATCAATTTCAAAACAATTAAAAGATAAAACTGTTCTTATTACTGGAGCCGCGGGATCAATTGGTAGTGAAATCGTAAGACAGGTATTAGGCTTTAATCCAAAAATGGTTATTATTTTAGATCATGCCGAAACACCATTACATAATTTATGTTTGGAAACGCTGGCAATAGGTTCTGCATCAAAAATTGTTGCGGTAATAGCTGATGTAAAAAGTAAAAAGGCACTCGAGAAAGTTTTTAAAAACTATAATCCACATGTTGTTTTTCATGCAGCTGCATATAAACATGTTCCTTTGATGGAAGAAAACCCTTCACAGGCGATTTTAACAAATATTAAGGGGACAAAAAATTTAGCTGATTTATCCTGTAAATATCATGTTAGAAAATTTGTAATGGTTTCAACAGATAAAGCTGTTAATCCTAGCAATGTTATGGGAGCGAGTAAGCGTATAGCCGAAAAGTATGTACAGTCTTTATACTTAAAAAATCAAAAAGAAAATGCCGAAGTGGTAACAAAGTTTATTACTACACGCTTTGGTAATGTTTTGGGATCAAATGGATCAGTTGTTCCATTGTTTACGAAACAAATTGCCGAAGGCGGACCAGTTACTATAACACATCAGGATATTATTCGCTACTTTATGACTATTCCGGAAGCTTGTCAATTGGTATTGGAAGCGGGAGCAATGGGTAATGGAGGTGAAATTTATATTTTCGATATGGGTAAACCCGTTCGTATTATTGATTTGGCAAAAAAAATGATCAAATTGGCAGGATTTATTCCAGACAAAGAAATAAAGATAAAAATTGTTGGTTTAAGACCGGGTGAAAAACTTTATGAAGAATTATTAAATGATACTTCTAAAACATTACCCACATATCACAATAAAATTATGATTGCACAGGAAATTCAGGATGAATATGAAAATCTTCATACAGAGATTGATGAATTAATAGGTATTGCAGATTTTTATGATAACGATGACATTGTTGCTAAGATGAAAAAAATAGTTCCGGAATTTAAAAGTATGAATTCAGCTTTTGAAGTTTTAGATAAATAAAAATTATAAGATAAAGTTTATATATAATTCAAATATAAAAGAGTAAAAGGTGTTTTTTTAAAACGCCTTTTTGCTTTTTTAGTGATTTTTAAACGAATAAAAATCTTGTTAATTTGAAGACTAAGATTGATTTTGTTATCTATGCAATAGATTTAAAAATATATTTTATTAAATAAAAAAACTCTTGTAGCAACAATAGCGAAGAGACATAAAAAATGAACACAACAAATAATACCAATCAATGGCTGTTTGAAATAACGCCAAAAAACAAGTTCTTCTCATTAAATCTTAAAGAAGTTTGGCAATACAGAGACTTGTTGTTTCTTTTTGTGAAGCGAGATGTAATAACAGTATATAAACAAACTGTTTTGGGACCGCTCTGGTACTTGATCCAGCCTTTATTTACTTCAGTAACATTTACTATAATATTTAATAATGTTGCAGGAATTGATACAGGATCTATACCTCCATTTTTATTTAATTTGGCCGGTATTACGGTTTGGAATTATTTTACAGCTTGTCTTAATGGTACTTCAGATACATTTAAATCTAATGCCGGAATATTTGGTAAAGTTTATTTCCCCAGAATTATAACTCCGCTATCAGTAGTAATCTCTACTTTGATCAAATTTGGAATCCAATTTCTAATTTTTATAGTCTTTTATATTTTCTATTATTTTAATGGGGCAAATTTGTCTGTAAATAGTTCCGTTGTATTTTTCCCTATTTTGATTGTAATTATGGGAGTTTTAGGTTTAGGACTTGGAATGCTAATTTCTTCTATGGTAACAAAATATAGAGATTTTACTAATTTAATTGGATTTGGGATGCAGTTACTTATGTATTTATCTGCAGTTATGTATCCTATGGAATTAATCAAAGAAAAAATACCAAAGTACGGTTGGATTGTTGATTATAATCCTTTGGCATATGTGATTGAAACTAGTAGATATATGCTTCTAAATGTTGGACAAATGTCATTTTGGGGATTAGCTTATACTCTGGGATTAACAATTGCGATACTCTTTATTGGTCTTTTAGTTTTTAATAAAACAGAAAAAAGTTTTATAGACACTGTTTAGTTAGCAAACACAATTTATAATTTACACTATAGTAATTGGAAAAAGATATTATTTTAAAAGGCGAAAACATTTCTAAACAATATCGTTTAGGACAAGTAGGTACAGGAACCTTGAGTCATGATTTGAATCGATGGTGGCATCAAGTGCGTGGAAAGGAAAATCCATACTTAAAAATTGGAGATATAAATGATCGTTCTACAAAGGGAAGTTCTGATTACGTTTGGGCGCTACAGGATATTAATTTTGAAGTTGAGCGCGGAGAAGTTCTGGGGATAATTGGTAAAAACGGAGCCGGAAAATCTACCCTTTTAAAAATATTATCAAAAGTAACAGCCCCAACCACAGGAAGTATAAAATCACGCGGAAGAATTGCATCTCTATTAGAAGTCGGTACCGGTTTTCATGGTGAAATGACCGGAAGAGAGAACATTTTTTTAAATGGTGCTATTCTTGGAATGACAAAAAAAGAAATTACTTCAAAAATTGATGAAATTATTGATTTCTCCGGTTGCGAACGATATATAGATACTCCGGTAAAGAGGTACAGTAGCGGAATGACAGTTCGTTTGGCTTTTGCTGTGGCGGCTTTTTTAGAGCCTGAAATCTTGGTTATTGATGAGGTTTTGGCTGTAGGAGATGCTGAATTTCAGAAAAAAGCAATTGGCAAAATGCAGGATATCTCTAAAGGACAAGGAAGAACTGTCTTATTTGTGAGCCATAATATGGCAGCGGTAAAAAGTTTATGTACTAGAGGAATTGTTTTAGAACACGGTAAAGTCGTTTTAGATGAAGATATTGATAAAGCTGTTTCTTATTATTTAGGAGGTTCGGATTTTGAAAGGTCAAACAGTAAAAAATTTGATGATATTGATACTGAAATATTTACTTTAAATGAAATTGGACTTCAAAATGTTGGAGAAAGCTTCGATGAACCATTAGTAGAAAATAAAGAAATTGAGTTAATAACTAATATATTCTTAAAAGGTGATGATTGTGAAAGATATCACATAACATATCATCTTTATAATGATATGGGAGAATCTTTATTCTCTTTTTCAAATAATAATACTAAAGAAGTATTAAGAAAAGGGCAAAATATTTTGACTTGTACTTTTCCAGCAAATTTCTTTCAGTCAGGTACTTTTAGTTTAGCATTTTTTATTGTTGAAGATAAAAAGAAATCAATATTTAAAGAGAGCGATATTATACATTTTACAGTAATTGATGGCGGTAGAGAGTTAGGAGTTTATATGGGTAGAGAACCTGGCTATATTAAACCCACTTTTAATTGGGGGAATAAAAATTAGAAATAATGATCAATGTAACAAAAACTTTTCTACCTCCTATTGAGGAGTATAATAAATATCTTGAAAAAGCCTGGAATAAGCAGTGGATTACAAATCGAGGAGAATTAGTTCTGGAACTAGAGGAAAAGTTAAAAAAAAGTCTTAGCGTTACTAATATTATTATAACTAATAATGGAACCATACCATTACAAATTGCTTTAAAATTATTTGGAAATGGTGGAGAAATAATAACAACACCTTTTAGTTATGTCGCTACCACAGCAGCTATAGTTTGGGAAAATTGTAAACCGGTATTTGTGGATATTCATCCAGATTATTTAACAATCGATGAAACTAAGATTGAAGCTGCAATTACAAGTAAAACAACAGCAATTTTAGCCACTCATGTTTTTGGAAACCCTTGTAATGTCGAAGCAATTGAAGCAATTGCCATTAAGCATAACTTAAAAGTGATTTATGATGCAGCACATGGTTTTGGTGTAAACTATAAAAATAAATCGATATTTAGTTATGGTGATGTAAGTACTTGTAGTTTTCATGCAACAAAATTATTTCACACCGGAGAAGGAGGCGCTATTTTTACAGAACAGAAAGACTTACATCATAAATTATTTTATTCACATAATTTTGGACATAATGGACCATTAGAATTTTATGGACTTGGTATTAACGGAAAAATTTCTGAGCTTCAAGCAGCGATGGGTTTAGCGGTTTTACCTTATATGGAAGAAATTTTCAGTAAAAGAAAAGAAGTAGTTAACTTTTATAATGATAATTTGGATGCTAGTCAGCTTCAAACATTAAAAATTAGAAAAGATACAGATTGGAACTATAGTTATTATCCGATAATATTTGAAAATGAAGAAATATTATTAAAGGTTCAGAAAGAATTGAATCAAAATAATATCTATCCTAGAAGATACTTTTATCCGTCTTTAAATACGATTGAATATACAAAAGGTGATAAAATGCCAATTTCAGAGAGTATTGTATCCAGAATATTATGTCTTCCTTTATATGTTGGGCTATCTCAGACAGATTTAATTACCATAACCAATTTAATAAATAAAGCATTATGTTAATAGTTGGAGCCAAAGGGTTTGCAAAAGAAGTATTAGAAATTCTTAATCAATTAAATCAAATTGAGAACTTAGTTTTTTATGATGATGTAAGTGAGGATTTACCAGAAATGTTATATGGTAAATTTAGAATTCTAAGAACAATTGATGAAGCTTCTGATTTTTTCAAAAATGTAGATAATAGATTTACAATTGGTATAGGAAATCCAATACTTAGAAAAAAGCTAGCAGATAAATTTATAGAACTTGGCGGAGTTTTTACTTCAACAATAAGTCCGGAGACAAATATTGGTAGTTTTGGAAACCAATTGAACGAGGGAATTAATATAATGACAGGCAGCGTAATTACGAACGATGTATTTATTGGTAAAGGTGTTATCGTTAATCTAAATAGTACAATTGGTCACGATTGTCACATAGGAAATTTTGTAGAAATATCCCCAGGAGTAAGTATTTCAGGAAATTGTAAAATAGGTGACTATGCAGTTCTTGGCACAAATGCTACAGTTTTACCTAAAATAACTATTGGAAAAAATGTGATAGTTGGTGCAGGAGCCGTAATTACCAAAGATGTTCCTGATAACTGTTTAGTAGTTGGAATGCCAGCAAAGGTGATAAAAGAATTAAGTCCATTAAATTTCTAAATAAACTTGGATAATAACAGTAAAATAATCCATGTTTTTAATGATGATAAATTTATTGATCCCGCAATAAAATTATTTGAATCAGTCTATCCTGGAATTTCAGAATATTGGATAATTAAGAAACAAGGAGAAACATTTCAATATGTAACTTCTAAAATAGTTAAGACTTTTGATGCTTACGATAAAGAAAGTTTTAAAAGTTTTATCGAAAAAATAAATAATATTGAAGATTCTTATCCGATCGTTTTTTTTCACGCTTTAGAGCATACAAAACAAAGAATAGCTCTAGATATTTCTCCTAAAGTAACTAAGGTATGGTTTATTTGGGGACATGATTTATATGGAAATTGGCCTTTATTGCACAAGGATATATTTGAAAAAAATACGAAATCATACATAAATAAAGCACAAACAAAAAAAGTCAAAGAAAAAGTCAAGGATAAATTACTTCTTAACAATTTTGCGTTTTGGATTTTTAAAAAGGATATTTTTTTTAAGCATATACTTCCTCTTAGATTAAGAAACGTTTTAGAACAAAAATATAATACCATTTTTTATCGAGCCGCCAAAATAATGGATATTGTTGTTCCTGTTATTTACAGCGAACTAAAGATTTTAAAAAAAATGGACATAAAAGCTGTTTATGCACCATTTACTTATGGAAGTATAGAAGGCATATTAGGAGATAAAATTAATGAGAATGTTTTAGGGAAAAATAACATTTTGGTAGGTAATTCTGCGGATCCGTCTAATAATCATATAGAGATTTTACAGAAGTTATCAAAGATAGATCTAAATAATAGAAAGATTTATGTCCCTCTAAGTTACGGTGGAAATGAACTTTATAAAAAACATGTAATTCGAAAAGGAAAAGAATTGTTTGGTGAAAATTTTATTCCTTTAACTGATTTTATGAGCTTAAAAGAATATAACGAAATTTTATTAAGCTGTGGTATTGTTGTTTTTAATCATGTTCGTCAACAAGGAGTTGGCAACATTATTACAATGGGATATTTTGGAGCCAAAATTTTTATTAATTCAAAAAGTCCGGTGTACGAAACGTATAAAACTTATGGAATTAAAATATTTAATTTGGATGAATTAGATAAAAATATTTTGATTTCTTTGAATAACGAAGAGCATGAATTAAATAAAAGACTTCTTTTTAATTTGTATTCAGAAAAAGCAGTTAAGAATAAAATAATAGAATTATTTAAAATTGTTAATAAAGTGAAAAATGAAAAACGTAATTATTAACCAAATGAAGGCATTTTACATTTTAGCAGTTATTACCGACCAGTTAATTCTTGAAGTAAACAAAAATTAGAATTCAAATTACAAGAATAAAATTTGAAAAGTAAATATGTAATAGTCTATTATTTATTGCTTTAAGAAATAGTATTCATAGTAAAATAATGAAGAAGAAAAATAACGAAATACTAATTAACATACTCACACGTACGTCAAATCGACCAATAGGATTTGATAATTTGAGATATTCTATAACCAATCAGACATTTAAAAATGTTAATCATATTGTCTCTTACGATAATGATAATGATTTAAGTTATATCAATAAACACGATCTTAAAAAAGTAAAGGTTGATAGAATTAATGAAGAAAAATTAAATCATCCTGATGGATTTACGCCTGCATTTTATAATTTGTATTGTAATGAATTACTCGATCAAGTTGAAGAAGGATGGATTATGTTTATTGATGATGATGTAAATATTTTTCATAATAAAGTTTTACAAGAAATTGTAGGTCAAATAAAAAAGAATGATGATGACACAATCTTTTTTTGGCAATCAAGATATCCAAATAGAGTAGTTATTCCTAGTAATGAAAAAATTAGAAATGAAAAATTGGAGATTTATCATGTTGACAGCTCCTGCTTTTTATTTCACTCAAAATATAAAAATAAAGCAAGGTGGGATGGCTGGAAAGTTTCGGATTATAGATTTATAAAAGCATTGTCTGAAATTATTCCCAATAAAAAATGGATAAATCAAGTTTACATACAAATAAATAATCAAGGAGATCTGGGTGGTAGAAATGATATTGGTAATTTAAGTATTAATAGATTTATTTTTTATAAAACTTTTTTCTGGAATCTTATTCCCAAATATCATTATCAAATTTTTGATTTGTATTTATTTAAATCAGACTTTTTTGAACTGCTTTATATTAAGATTACAACCAGTCTGAGATATAAAAAGAGAATAATAATAAGATATTTTAAACCTAATAAATAATGTCTACAGTAATTCCGTTAGTTTCTGTATTAGTCCCAAATTACAATCATGAAAAATATCTTAAAGAACGATTAGACAGTGTTTTTAATCAAACATACTCTAATTTTGAAGTTATTTTATTAGATGATTGTAGTACAGATAATAGCAGGGAAATACTCTCAAAATATGCTTTAAATGATAAAGTAAGTCACTGTGTTTTTAATGAAAAAAACTCAGGAAATACTTTTAAACAATGGCAAAAAGGGATTGATCTGGCCAAAGGAGATTTTATCTGGATTGCAGAGTCAGACGATTTTTGTTCTAACAATTTTATCGAAAGTGTCATTAAGCATTTAATAGAAGATGAAAATGTTGCTTTATCCTATTGTCAATCTAATCGCGTTAATCAAAAAAGTGAAATTACCGGAACTTGGAAAAATCATACTGACGATCTGGATGTAAATCAGTTTGAGAATGATTTTGTATTAAATGGAAATCTTTTTATCGAAAAGTATTTGATCTATAAGAATGTGATTCCAAATGCCAGCGGTGTTCTAATGCGAAAAAATGCAATAACTAAAACTGGTTTTTTTGGTAATGATAATATTCTAAAATATTGTGGAGATTGGCAATTGTACTTTCAGGTATTAGTGAACAATAAAGTTGGATTTGTAGCACAATGCTTTAATAATTTTAGATATCACTCCGAAAGTGTAATTGCAAATGCAGTTAAGTTAGAAAATAGAATTTCAATTATTGCTATAGATTTTCAAATGCGAGACGGAATGATTGAATTTCTAAAAAGAAAGAAACCGTCTAATTTTGAGTCTATTTGCATTAATAATCAAAATGCTATAAAAGTTTTAAAATATGAGAAAGTTTTTATTTTACTTAAAAACAAGCAATACGGAAAAGCTTTTTTTGTTTTCTTAACAATTTTTAGCTTCTTCATCCAGAAGTATAATTTGAAAAAAAGAATATTGTTAAAGCTTAAGAATTAATTAGATGATTTCAGTTATAATATGCTCAAGATATGAATTGATTGATTCTGATTTAAAAGAAAATATTGAAAAGACAATAGGTGTCAAATTTGAATTAATTATCATTAATAATTCACAAAATAAATATTCTATTTTCGAAGCCTATAACCTGGGAATAAAACAAAGCAAAGGCGAATATTTATGTTTCATTCACGACGATATTTTCATTCACACCAATGATTGGGGAAAAATAATTAGTGATATTTTTGAAGAAAATAATACAGTTGGATTAATTGGTGTTGCCGGATCTAAGGTTAAAACCAAAATGCCTTCAGGCTGGTGGAATTGCCCGGATGATCAGAAAGTAATTAATATTATTCAGCATGTTAAAAACGATCCCGAAAAATGGGAATATGGATTTAAAACCAATGATGAAAAAGTAGAGGTTATAGCTGTTGATGGTGTTTTTATGGCAGCAAGAAAAGACGAAAGAATATTTTTCAACACTAAACTAAAAGGGTTTCACAATTACGATTTGAATTTTTCTTTTGAGTATAAAAAGTATGATTATAAAATTTTAGTAACGAATCAAATTTTGATTGAACATTTTTCAATAGGAAATTTAGATGAAAAATGGATAGATTCGACTTTTGAAATTCATTCGATTTATAGAAAATATTTACCGTTGAAAATAGATAATCAATTTACAAATAAGGATTTGCAAATTTTAGAATTTGATAACGGTTCTAATTTTATAAATAGATCTTTAAATTTAGGTATAAAGAAAAATGTTATTAGTATTTGGTTTAATTTATTCTGTATGAAACCTTACTCACCATTATATTCTAAATTTTTTAAAAAATGGATTAAATTAATTATTCGTAAAAAATCAACATTATAGCGTACTAAAAGTATATTTTATGAATAAGGGATTTGTTATTATTGTTACCTACAATGGTATGAAATGGATAGAAGAATGTTTAAAAAGTGTTTTAAACAGTTCTGTTTCAACCTCAATAATTGTTATAGACAACAACAGTTCAGATGATACGGTTTTGTTTATAAAAGAAAAATTTTCGGATGTAATCTTATTAGAGCAAAAGCATAATTTAGGTTTTGGTAAAGCAAATAATTTAGGAATGAGTTATGCGCTTAAAGAAGATGCTGATTTTGTTTTCTTATTAAATCAGGATGCTTTTTTAGAGCAAAAGACCATTGAAAATTTACTAAACAGCGCACAAATAAATCCAGACTTTGGAATTTTAAGCCCAATTCAATTAGAGTATTCAGGGAAGTTTTTAGAATATTATTTCTATAAGTTCATGACCGAAGATAATAGCAGAGCTTTTTTTTCTGATTTTGTTTTAAAACAAGATATAAAATCTGTTTATGATATTGACTTTATTCAAGCAGCTGCATGGTTTTTACCTATCGATACAGTAAAAAAAATTGGAGGATTTGATCCCATTTTTTACCATTACGGAGAAGATAATAATTATTGCCAAAGGGTTAAATTTCATCAAATGAATATTGGAGTTGTTCCAAATTCATTCATAAGACATGATAGTCATAAACCCAAAAAAGTGGATCACAAATTGTTTTCAGAAAAATATTTTGATAACTATTTAAGAGGAGTTTATTTTACTTATGCTAATATTAACAATGCTTTTGGTAAAAATGAAATTAATAAAGAATTGAAAAAGAGCTACAAACTCTTAGTCAGAAGTTTTCTTAGATTAAATTTTACAAAAGTGTTTGGATACGTAAAGCAAATTCGCTTATTCAAAAATAAAATTGAAGACATAAATAATAGTAGAGCAATGAATAAAAAGATTCATATAAATCATTTAAATTGAATAATTTGATCTCCATTATTATTCCAACGTACAATCGCGCGCACTTAATTAGTGAAACACTTGATAGTATTATCAAGCAAAATTATACTAATTGGGAATGTATCGTAGTAGACGATGGATCTACAGATAATACTGACGAAGTTTTAAAAAAATATTGTGAAAATGATATTAGATTTCAATATCATCAAAGACCATCTGACAGATTAAAAGGCGCAAATGCATGTAGAAATTACGGTTTCGAATTATCAAAAGGAAAGTATGTAAAGTGGTTTGATAGTGACGATATTATGCATCCTGATTTTCTAGAAAAACAAGTTGATGTTTTAGAGCAGGATAAGGATTTAGATTTTTGTGTTTGTCTTTCGTTGACTTTTTATGAAAATTCTAAAATTGTTACTGAAAACAATGCAAATAGAAATCTCGAACATAGCCTAATATTGGGTTATTTGGTTAAAAATCATTATTTTCTAACGGCTGCTCCATTATGGAAAAGAGAATATCTGGAAGGAAAAGAACTGTTTGATGAAAGCTTATTTGACTCACATGAATCAGATTTTCATTTAAGAATGTTACTTTATTATCCTAAGTATGTTTACACAAATGATTTTCTGTTTTCGGTAAGAAGAGGCAATACAAGTATTACTCAAAATGCACAAAATAAAAGATTAAGTCTGGAATCTAAAATTGTATTTTTCTTAAAAGTAAAAAAGCTAATTAATAAACAAAAAGTCGAAGATTATCTTTTAATAAATGAGTATTTGACTTTTAGAACTTCCAGCATTATATATGAGTTGTGTTTGTTGACTTCCAGATTTGAAATTATTAAAAAGCAGAAGCAAAATATATTTAATTTGATTTTTAGAAATAACATTACTCTGGTGAAAAAATGTAAACTTGCTATAGGATTCATGTTACTTCTTTTTCTGGGTAAAGGTTATGGACTTTTAAGAGGGAATTTGAATATTAGAGAAGCAATCACAAATTAGTATGCGAGTAGGTTTTAATCCACATAAAGACAAAGTTCATACTTCATCTGATTATTTTCATCAGATTATTGTTCCTGTTTATATACCCAATCAAGAAGGTTATTTTAAAGATAGTTTTGAGATTTTGAAACTCTGTTTAGAGTCACTTTTCGCTACAATTAATGATAAGACCTTCATTACAATTGTAAATAATGGCAGTTGTCAATTAGTTGTCAATTATCTGAACAATTTATTTGAAGAGAATAAAATCCACGAAGTAATTCATACTACTAATATCGGAAAACTTAATGCTGTTTTAAAAGGTATTTCAGGTAATAATTTTTCTCTAATAACGATTTCAGATGCAGACGTTTTGTTTTTAACAGATTGGCAAAAGGCAACATATGAAGTTTTTGAGAATTTTTCAAAAGCAGGCGCGGTTTGTACAACGCCTTCTTCAAAATCGCTGCGAACTCATACCGCAAATGTATATTGGGATTTGTTTTTTTCTAAAAAAATAAAATTCACAAATGTTGAGAATCCTGAAGCATTAAAGAAATTTGCACATAGTATAGGAAATACTGATTTCTATAATTCGATACAATTAAAAAAATATCTGACAATAACGAATAAAGATAAAAAAGCTGTTGTTGGAGCAGGGCATTTTGTAACAACTTACAGAGCTTCTATTTTTGATGATTTTCAAAGTCGATATACAAATTATAAACTTGGAGGCGATAGCGAATCCAATTTTTTGGATATACCAGTTGTTAAAAAAGGTTTTTGGAGATTATCTACTTCAAATAATTACAGCTATCATATGGGAAATGTGACAGAAGAATGGATGTTTGCAGAAGTAAATCAATTAAAAAAAGATAATAACGAAAGTATTTGTCCAATCTCAAAAACAAAATCAAGTCCTTATTTCTCTTATTTTATTAAAAACAGATTTTTTGCCAAGTTTATAATGAATAAAAAAATTATGAAACATTTTCTAATCTGGAAAGGGCTTTCAAAAGAAGAATCTAATAATTACATGTGAAGATAGAAGATGCAAAATAAAATAAAAATAGCTTATCTAATAACCGCATATCACGAGTATGATCATCTTAAACGATTAATCTCTGCACTTCAGGATAATAATGTTTCTTTTTATATTCATATAGATAAAAATTCTTCAATGCCAACTAATCTGACTGAATTTGAAAACGTTCATTTCATTAAAAGACAAAAAGTATGGTGGGGAGGTTGGTCGCATCAAGAAGCTATTCTTAATTTAATGTCTCAAGCCGTAAAACAAAATTATGACTACTATTCATTAATAAGCGGAAGTGATTATCCTATAAAAAGCAATCAATATTTATATGACATCTTAGAAAAAGGTGGTGAATTTATAAGTATAAAAGAAGGTTTCCCTTCTGAAATGAAGAGAGGTTGGGTAAAGAATTTTTATTTTGATTTATTTTACAGAAGAAAACCAAACAAACCGCTTTGGAAAAGAGCAGTATTAAAACTGGAAAAAAAAATCAGTTTGTATTTTCCAAGAGAAAACTATCCTTTCGAAAAAGTGTTTTTTGGACCAACCTGGTGGATTTTGAGTCATAGCACTATAGTTTATATTTTAGATTTTCTAAAATCCAATCCGCAGTATGAGAAATTTTTTAAAAATTCATTCTGTTCTGAAGAGATACTAATACCAACTATTATTGGAAACTCTGATATTAGAAATTTAAAAGGAAATTTGACTTACGTAGATTGGTCGGTTCATCCCGGTCCGGCATTTATTTCGGAGAGACATATTGGAATTTTTGAGAGTGAATTTGTAAAAAATGAAATAGGAGACAATGTTGTTTTTTTTGCTCGAAAATTCAAAAACAGCGATCAGGATTTATTACAAATTATTGATAATCAATTAAGATCAGAATCATGATAACCATCTTGTATATTTATAGAAATCGCGAATTAGAAAGAGTTAAACGCTCTTTGGATTCGTTGATTGCACAAAATAATCAAGAGTTCAAAGTTGTCTTTATTGATTATGGTTCTTCTGCTTCAGTGGCTTCAGAAATAAAAAAACTAATTTCTAATTATTCTTTTGTAACCTATCACTATACTTATTGTAGTTCGCAACTCTGGTCGCGTTCTAAAGCAATCAATATAGGATTACATTTGGTAAAAACCGATTTTGTTTTTATTGCCGATATTGACATGATTTTTTCACCTGATTTTGTTCAGACCATGGAAAATATCAAAAGTCCCAAACAATCTGTTTTTTTTAAGGTTGGATTTTTAAGCGAAAAAGAAACCCAAATCCATAAACAATTTCAAGATTACGAAATTGTACATGAAAGTTCTCCCGGAGCACAGGGATTATCTTTGTTTCCAACTGAAGCATTACTTAAAATACGAGGTTTTGATGAGTTTTTTCATTTGTGGGGAAGTGAAGATGAAGATGTTCATGCCCGATTAAAAATGATGGATTTGGATGTTCGTTTTTTTGACGAAAAGATTTTAATGCTGCATCAATGGCATATTACCTACAGAAACTCTTTAAATAAAAAACTAACAACCATTTTGCAACATGATACAATTGCAAGAATAAATCAGGAACATTGTCGAATGAATTTGGTATTTAAAAATTGTATTGTAAATAATGAAAACTGGGGAAATAGTATAAGTAAAGATCAGTTTGAAGCCTTGGCGAAACCAGATGTTTTCTTAGAGTTGACGAATAAAAAAGAGGAAATAAATAACTTTTTATTTTCTGTATTACATAAATTTGATACGAAAGTTTTAGAAGTTCTAATATTGGAAGATTCTTATGCTAAAACTTTAAAATATCATGCTAAGAAAATGCTGGGAAAGACTGTACCTGAATATTATACGTTAAAAGAGATCAATGATACAATTATATTGCATATAATATCTTTTTATTCAAGTGCAGCGTATAAGTATGTTGTTGGAGAAGATTTAAGAAGCATTAAGCTAACAATACAATTATAAAACAGATTTTTATGTCCAAGGTAATTTTAATTTCTCAGCTGCCACTTCCTTTTTCTAAAATTGGGAGCTGGACTACTTTGTATAAAAATTATCTGGAGAAGGAGCATTCAATTGATTATATTATTTGCCCGGAGCCAGAAGAAAAATGGGATTCTGTAAAGTATAGTTTTGTCTTAAATGATAAACTGAATAAGTTACAAAAGAGATGGAATAAAAATTCTTATTTAGAATATTTTAAAGCTTTAACAAAGATTATAGCTCCTGACGAGAAATATATTATTCAGATAATAGACAACTTTGGAATCGTAAAACCATTATTGAAATTTTTAGAAGAAAAAGGTTTACGCAAGAACTGCTATATTCAGTTTTTCTATCATGGTTTTGCGCCATATTATGAAAATTTTCAAGGTCGTAACTTTTTTGAATCTATTGACGAAATGGTCGTCTTAACAAATGATTCCTATTTAGCACATAAAAATTATTATACCGTTTTGCCTACTCGATTTTCGGTTTTACATAACGGAATCGATACCGCAAAATTTTCCCCTCTTTTGCCAGAAGAAAAACAACTTTTAAAACAAAATAAAGAAGTTGGCAATAAAACAGTATTTGTTTGGTGTTCACAAGATCGTCCTAAAAAAGGATTACATATAATATTAGACGCATGGAAACGAGTTTTTTCTACCAGACAGGATATCGTTTTATGGGTAATTGGAACAGAAGCCAAAAATCCTCAGGCTGGAGTAGAGTATCTGGGAAAAATACCAAATAATGAAATTGCGACTTATCTTCAAATGGCAGATTGTTATCTGTTTCCAACGCTTTGGCATGAAGGATTTGGTCTAAGTTTAATCGAAGCATTGCATTCTGGAAATTATTGTATTGCTTCTGCGATAGGCGGAGTTTCTGAAGTTTTGCAATACGGAAAATTAGGCAAACTGATAGAAAAGCCTCATTTTGTTTCGGAATGGGAAAATGCCATGATTGAATTCATAGAGAACCCTATGGAATTTGAAACTATTCCAAAGAATTTATATTCTACCAATAATTGGAATTTAGAGATGAACGAGATTATTTCAAACGCAAAGAAAAGTTTGGAATAATAAACAGCTTTAAAACTAAAATATATCCAAAATAAATTAATTTTTTTAAAAGTTCAATTTTATGCATAAACCTTATCTTATCGCCGAAATAGGTCAGGCACATGAAGGAAGTTTAGGAATTTTACATTCCTATATAGATGCATTGGCAGATACTGGTATTCATGCAGTTAAATTTCAGATGCATATTGCAGAAGCTGAAAGTAGTGCTTTTGAACCATTCAGAATAAAATTTTCTTATGAAGATGAAACCCGATACGATTATTGGAAGAGAATGCAGTTTACGTTAGAACAATGGAAAGAAATTAAAAGTCATTGTGATGAAGTTGGATTAGATTTTATTTGTTCTCCATTTAGCAATATGGCGGTAGATTGGCTTGAAGAAATTGGCGTTACATCTTATAAAATAGGTTCAGGAGAAGTAAATAATTTTCTTTTATTAAAAAAGATTGCTCAAACGAAGAAACCCGTAATAATTTCTTCAGGAATGAGTAGTTTGAAGGAATTAGATCTTACCGTAGAATTTCTGAAAAAAAATGAGGTTGATTTTTCAATACTTCAATGTACAACTTCTTATCCAACTCAACCGGAACAATTTGGGTTGAATATTATTCAGGAGATGAAAGAAAGATATGGAGCAAGAGTTGGTTTTTCAGATCATTCGGCTAAAATTGCTACTAATATTGCTGCAGTAGCTTTAGGCGCAGAAATTTTAGAATTTCATGTGGTTTTTGATCGAAGAATGTTTGGTCCGGATTCAAAATCTTCATTGACTATTGATGAGGTAAAACAATTGGTTTCGGATGTTAATTTGATCCAAATTGCGATTCAGAATCCAGTTAATAAAAATGATAATCTTGAATTCTCAACCATAAAAAGTATATTTGAAAAATCTTTGGCAGTCAATAAATCTTTGCTGTCTGGCCATATTCTTACGTTTGAAGATTTAGAAGCCAAAAAACCAAAAGGTTACGGAATAGAGGCTTCACAATTTGAAAAAGTAATTGGCAAAAAACTGACACGAAGTATGTCGAAATGGGATTTTTTAAACGAAAGTGATTTAGAATGAGTGATAAAAGAAAAATAGCAGTTGTAATTACTGCAAGACCATCCTATAGTAGAGTAAAAACAGTTTTAAAAGCGATTCAAACTCATCCTGATCTTCAATTACAGTTAGTAGTTGCTGCTTCTGCTTTGTTAGATCGATATGGTTCTGCAGTCAATTATATTGAAAAAGACGGTTTTGTTATTGATGCAAAAGTGTTTAATGTATTAGAAGGTGAAAATTTAACTGCCGCTGCTAAAACTACCGGAATAGGTATTTTAGAATTATCAACCGTTTTCGATAATTTAAAACCAGATATCGTTGTGACCGTTGCTGACAGATTTGAAACAATGGCAACAGCAATCGCAGCTTCGTATATGAATATTCCTTTGGCGCATATACAAGGCGGAGAAGTTACCGGAAATATTGATGAAAAAGTACGTCATGCAATTACTAAGTTATCAGATTATCATTTTGTGGCATCTGATAGTGCTAAAGAGAGAGTGATTAAACTAGGAGAAAATCCTGAATTTGTTTTCAATACAGGTTGTCCTTCGATTGATATAGCACAAAAAGTGGCTAATAATGATAGCTTGACCTTTAATCCATATGAAAAGTATGGCGGAGTTGGTTCAGAACCAGATCTAAATAATGGTTATATCGTAGTGATGCAACATCCCGTAACTAATGAATATCAGGATTCCAGAAAACATATTGAAGCGACATTAAGAGCAATTCAAAAAATAGATAAACCAACACTTTGGTTTTGGCCAAACGTTGATGCCGGCGCAGATGGAACTTCTACCGGAATCCGTTCTTTTCGTGAAAAATACAAAATGGAAAATGTTCATTTCTTCAAAAACATGGAAGGTGATGATTTCCTGAATTTATTACATAGTTCACTTTGTTTAATTGGAAATTCAAGCGTAGGAATCAGAGAATGTGCTTATCTTGGAGTTCCGGCAATTAACATTGGTTCGCGTCAAAATCGACGTGATCGAGGCGAAAATGTAGTCGATGTAACTTATAATGAAAATGAAATTATTGATGCAATTACTGATGTTTTAGCCAAAAATAACAGAACCAGATCAAATGTTTATGGAGACGGTGGCGCAGGAAATAAAATTGCTCAATTACTGCAAGACTTACCTTTATTGTTTCATAAAACAATTACGTATTAATGAAAGTTTTGGTTGTCATTCCGGCACGTGGAGGTTCTAAAGGAGTTCCTAAAAAGAACATCAAAATACTTGGTGATAAACCATTATTGGCGCATGCAATTGATTGCGCCAAAGCTTCAAAAAAAGCGACCCGAATAATTGTATCAACAGATTGTGAAGAAATTGCTGCCGTATCAAAAGAATATGGAACTGAAGTTATCTTGAGACCAACAGATTTGGCAACAGATACCAGTAATGTTGTGACAGCTGTAGAACATGTATATCAGGAACTGAAAGACGAATTTGATGTTATTGTATTATTGCAGCCAACTTCACCATTAAGAACTGGTCTCGATTTGGATAATGTAATTTCTTTTTTTGAAAACGATGCAAATATCCAAGGTGTAATCAGTGTCATTCCTATGGATGATGTGCATCCGGCGAGAATGTATAATTTAGGAACTAATAATGAAATGATCCCTTTTCTGGAATATGGAGAAACAGCCAGACGTCAGGATTTAGATCCTGTTTATTATCGAAATGGTTGCTTTTATGCTGTTAGAACAACAACTTTTTTTAATGAAAAATCATTTATGGTAGCCCATAAAACCGCTTATGTTATGGATGCCGATTGGTTAGCAAATATTGACACACCAAGAGATTTTAAAATAGCCGAAATCCTTTATAAAGACTGGAAAAATGAAAATTCTAATTACTGAATCTGAAAATTTCAGTCCAAAAGCTATTGCACAACTTCAAAAGCATTTTGAAGTCATTCAGCATGATTTTAAATCTATTGATGAATTAATTGAAAATATTGCTGATGTTGAGGTTTTGTTTGTTCGTCTTCGTTTCAAACTTACCAAAGAAATTCTTCAAAAAGCAACCAAACTTAAATATATTTTAACTGCAACAACTGGTTTAGATCATATTGATGTACCCTATTTTGAAAGTTGTGGCGGACAAGTAATTTCATTAAAAGGCGAAACTGATTTCTTAAACTCAATTCCTTCTACGGCAGAACACACTTGGGCTTTGTTATTAGCTTTGCTTAAAAGAATTCCTTCTTCATTTAATGATGTGAAACTTGGAAATTGGAATCGCGATAATTTTAAAGGAAATAATCTTTCCGGAAAAAAAATAGGAATCTTAGGTTTAGGAAGAGTAGGAAAGCAAGTCGCTAATTTTGCTCAGGCTTTTGGAATGAAAGTCGGATATTTTGATACAACATCTCAAATTAATGACCATAAGAAATTTTCAAATCCAGAGGAAATGTTCGCTTGGGCAGATGTTATTTCAATTCATATTCCTTATGATGAACAAAATAAATATTTTGTAAACCAAGAACTTTTGAAAAATTGCAGAGAAAACGCAGTGTTAATTAACACCTCTCGCGGGAATATCTGGGACGAAAAATTTGTTAGTGAATTACTCGAACAAAACAAAATATCAGGTATTGCAACAGATGTTCTTCAGGATGAATTTAATGCCGAAAGTTTAAAAACAAATCCATTGATACAATTAGCAAATAAAGGATATAATAGTATCATTACGCCTCATATTGCTGGGGCTACTTATGAATCAATGGCAATGACCGAAGAGTTTGTGACAGCCAAATTTTTAAGCATAATAACTTTTTAATATGTGTGGAATTGCCGGAATAATTGGTGATTATAAAGAATCTCAATTAGATGTAATGCTTACCAGTCAACATCATCGTGGACCGGATGCTACAGGAAAATATTTTGATCCGGGATTTGCTGCTTTAGGGCATAATCGTTTGGGGATAATTGATTTATCGCCACAATCGAATCAACCTTTTATAGACGATTCAGGACGTTATGTTTTGGTTTTTAATGGAGAAATTTACAATTATATTGAAATCAAAGCAACTTTAGAAAAGCAATATAATTTTAAAACAGAATCAGATACCGAGGTTTTATTGGCGGCATTTCTAGTTTATGGAAAATCTTGCTTGGAAAAATTAAACGGAATGTTTGCTTTTGCCATTTGGGATAATCAGGAGAAAAAGTTATTTGCAGCCCGAGATCGATTTGGAGTAAAACCCTTTTATTATAGTCTGTTCAACAATAATTTTTATTTTTCATCAGAAATAAAAGCTTTGCATTCCGCCGGAATCAAGAAAGAACCAAACGAAATAGTTTGGGCTTCTTATTTTGTTTACGGTTCCTATGGAAAACCAGATGAAACTTTTTGGAATTCGATCGCTCAATTACCGGGAGGACATTTTTTGGAATATGAAAACAAAAAACTGAGCCTAAAAAAATGGTATAATTTTGAAGATGAAATCGCAAAACAACCTAAAAACTTAACTTTTGAACAAGCAAAAGAAAAATATACTGCACTTTTAAAAGATAGTATAAATTTACGCTTTAGAGCAGATGTTCCCGTTGGTTTCAATGTTAGCGGAGGATTGGATAGTTCAGTACTTCTCGCTTTAGTCAACCTTCAGGAAAATAATTCAAGAATCAACGCCTATACTTTTTACACCAATAATTCGGATTATGACGAGTTGCCTTGGGTAGAAAAAATGATTGCCAAAACTAATAATCCTTTAACAAAAGTACTTCTTCAAGCCGATGAAATTCCAGGTTTGACAGAAAAGATATCTTGGCAGGAAGACGAACCTTTTGGTGGAATTCCTACTTTGGCGTATGCTAAAATTTTTGAACAAGCCCGCAAAGATAAAGTCTTGGTCCTTTTAGATGGCCAGGGAATGGATGAGCAATGGGCAGGATATGATTATTATATGCAGAATAATGAGGCCACAATTCAAGGCGTTCAGGATTCTCCGTATAAAGAAAATATGCTTTCGGATTCTTTTTTGGCTAAAGCCGAAAAACCTAGTTACCCCAAACCTTTTGAGGATGAGTTGCTAAACAAACAATATAGAGATTTATTTTATACTAAGATTCCAAGAGCATTACGATTTAATGATCGAATTTCGATGGCGTATTCAACAGAATTGAGAGAACCTTTTTTAGATTATCGATTAGTAGAATTTGCATTTTCATTGCCTTTAGATTTTAAAATCAAAAACGATCAGACAAAATTTATGTTGCGTAAAATTGCTTCAGAATATTTGGCAGATGATTTAGTTTTTGCGCCCAAAAGACCATTGCAAACGCCACAAAGAGAATGGCTGGCAACGGATTTGAAAGAATGGGTAAGAGAAAGTTTTCTGGAATTATCAAGTTCAGCATATTCTAATTTATTTGATAAAGAATCTTTAGAAAATGAATTAAAAAGTTATTTCGATGGAAACATTCAATCGAGTTTTCATATTTGGCAATGCATTAGTTTTAGTCAAATGATAAAAGAATTGTCAATTAATAATTCCTCTTTTAAATTATGATTTCGATAGTAATAAGAAATAAAAATGAAGGGAAAGCGCTGGAAAGCACGTTGTCAATCTTAACAAAATTATACTCAGAGGATTTTGAAGAAATAATTCTTGTTGACAATAATTCGACTGATAACAGCATCGAAATTGCAAAAAAATATAATTGTAAAATTATAAATATTGATAATTTTAGCTACGGCCGAGCAATAAATTTAGGTATTGAAGCATCGGTTTCTAAATATGTTTTATTGTTAAGTTCGCATTCAATTCCAATTGGGAAGAACTTTTTCAAAAACACATTAGAAGAATTATATAAAAATGATAATATTGCCGGTGTGAGATATATTAATAGTATCGAAAATTACAATCGTGCTATTGAAAATAATTTTAAAATCAAGAATGCATTAAAAGAAGGATTACTGGCAGCTTGCTGTATTATTAATAAAGAGGTTTGGAAAGACAATAAGTTTGATGAAGATTTAATTGCTATTGAAGATAAAGAATGGAATGATAGAGTAATGAAAAAGGGTTTTGAAGTTTTGGACCTAAATGAAACCTTTATTTATTTCATAAGCCGGGATCAAAAAGCAAGTTTAAAAAAATACAAAATAGAAACTATTGCTTCTCAAAGAATGGCGAATCAAAGGCCATTGAAATTAACTAGAATATTTGGCTCATTTTTTTATCGAATTATGGTGAGAAATACACAGAAATATTTTAAATCTGTGGGATATGAGTTTGAGGTTTTAAAAACTAATTTGGAAATAAGAGAAAAACTAAAAAAATAAATAGTGGCAAAGACAAATAAAATATCAAATCTAAAAAGGTTAAACCTAAGAAATAAATGTATCGTTATACAATATTTATTAAAGACCATTTTGGGTATTAAGCCCAGTGAGAATGAGAAAAATGTTTATATATACTATAACGTACTACTAAATTCTGATGGATATTTTGTTGATGAAACTAAGAATGAATTTATTTCAGAAATAAGATCAAATTTTTATAAACGTATAAAAACCAGAAAAAAACCAAAATCGAGCGATTTAGATGTTTTTAAAATGATATACAATGCAAAAGAATATCTTCCCGCAATTAATGCTTACAAAGAAAACTTTGCGATTAAAGAAGATTATACTTTAAATATAATTGATGCTGGAAGTAATATTGGATTGACCAGTTTGTTTTTTTTAGATCATTTTAAAAAAGCTAATATTGTTTGTATTGAACCTGAAGAAGAGAATTTTAAAATATTAGAATATAACTTAAGTAATACAAATAATAACACTATTAATAAAATCAATGGAGCTATATGGAGTTCTAATACGAATATAAAAATTGTTAATGATTTTAAAGATCAATTAGATTGGGCTTTTAGAGTAGAAGAAACAGATGATTTAGATGGAATTAAAGCATTTTCGATTAATAGTTTAATCAAAGATTACAATTTTGAGTATATAGATATTTTAAAAATTGATATTGAAGGATCAGAAAAAGAGATTTTTGATCCAAAGGTTTCTGATTTAAGTTTTCTAAAAATAACAAGATGTATCGTGATGGAAATTCATGATTTCTTTGAGTGTAGAAATGATATTTATAGTATTCTTGACCAATATGGATTTTCATATTTTAATCAGGGAGAGCTTACCATAGGTGTAAACAAAAATTTAAAATAACAATTAGTACATAATTATTTTGAACGTAAGACAAGGATTAAAAAGTCTTAGAAATAATTAAAAAAATATAGTTTAGAAAGAGTTAAATGGACAAGAAAAAAATATTTGTTTTATTACCGGACGGTGTTGGATTGAGGAATTTTGCTTACTCAGATTTTTATGAGTTAGGTTTAGAAAATGATTTTGATGTAGTTTTTTGGAACAATACACTATTTGATTTGTCAAGTTTGGAGTTCAAAGAGATTAAAATAAACAATTCAAAATCGCATCCGTTGACGAGCATTTATAAAAATGCCAGAGCACAAATTGAATTATCTCTTTTTAATAAGAGAATGAAGGATAACGTTTTTAATTATTATCGTTTCCCTAATTCTTATGCTACGATTCGCAGTTCTGTAAAAAATATTTTGATGCATACTTTAATTTTTACGCATACATCAACATACGGTTTATCACGAATTAGAAAAAAAGTTCAGCAAAAGGAACGAAAAACGTTATACTATCAGCAAAGTTTAGAAACGCTTCAAAAAGAAAAACCTGCTATTGTTTTCTGTACCAATCAGCGACCAATGACGGCAATTGCTCCGGTATTAGCAGCACAAGATTTAGGAATTCCTACTGCAACGCTTATTTTTTCCTGGGATAATTTGCCAAAAGCTACAATGGTAATCGAAACAGATTATTATTTTGTATGGAGTGATTTAATGAAAAAAGAGTTACTCTTATATTATCCTTATATCCAGGAATCACAGATTTTTGTGACTGGAACTCCACAATTTGAAGCTCATTTTGATAAAAGAAAACTCATTTCAAGAGAAGATTTTTTTGAACAGCATAATCTGGATCTAAACAAAAAATACATTTGTTATTCAGGAGACGATATTACAACTTGTCCTGATGATCAAAAATATCTGGAAGATACTGCAATTGCGGTTAAAGAGCTCAACAAAAAAGGAAACTCACTAGGAATTATCTTTAGAAGATGTCCTGTTGATTTTTCTGGAAGATATGATAAAGTATTGGAGGATTATAAAGATATAATTACTTCAATTGATCCACTTTGGAAAAAAATAGGCGAAGGTTGGAATACCGTTTTACCAACTAAAGCCGATATTGATTTGCAAATGAATACAATTGCAAATACGGAGATGGTTGTCAATCTGGGATCTTCAATGGTTTTTGATTATGTGGCTCATGACAAAGCCTGTGCGTATGTTAATTATGATGTTGCAAATAAAAAAATTGCAGATTGGTCAGTGAAGAAAATCTACAAATTTGTTCATTTCCGATCAATGCCAACTTCTAATGCCGTTTTATGGATAAATAGCCCGGAAAGTATTGCCGAAATTATAGAAAAAGGTCTCGTAAAAAATTCAGATGTAATTGAAAGTGCAAAGAAATGGTTCGAGATTATAACTCAAAAACCTCCACAAGAAGCATCCAAACGCATTTGGGAAGCAATTAAAATCATTATTTCTAAAGAATAATCTCTTTATTTGCATTTTTATAGCACTCCAAATTTTTTAATAAATTATGTTTTTTAACTCACTGGCTTTTGCCATTTTTTTGCCAATCGTTTTTTTATTGTATTGGTTTGTTTTTAACAAAACAAAAAGCACTCAAAATGCGCTGCTAATTGTTGCCAGTTATTATTTCTATTCTTGTTGGGATTGGAGATTTTTATTCCTCTTGGTTTTCTCTACTTTCTTGGATTACTATACCGGAATTCAAATCGAAAAAGGAAAAACAGAACGAAATCGAAAATTTTGGTTTTGGCTTAGCGTTTTGACTAACTTAGGATTTCTTGGAATTTTCAAATATTATAATTTCTTCGCTTCATCATTCGCAGAACTATTAAATAATTTTGGCTTTAAAGCGAGTCCAATTTTACTTAACGTAATTCTTCCAGTTGGAATCTCATTCTATACCTTTCATGGATTATCTTATGTTATCGACATTTATTATAAACGAATAAAAGCCGAGTACAATTTTGTAGATTATTCATTGTTTGTAAGTTACTTTCCGTTATTAGTTGCCGGTCCAATTGAGAGAGCAACGCATTTATTGCCTCAGGTAAAAGTAAAAAGAGAATTTGACCTTCAAATGGCTAAAGATGGCGTATGTCAGATCATTTGGGGATTAGTCAAAAAAGTCGTGATTGCCGATACTTGCGCAACTTATGCAAATGCAATTTTTGACCATTATACAGGTATGAATTCATTCTCTTTAATTTTGGGAGCAATTTATTTTGCCTTTCAAATTTATGGAGACTTTTCAGGATATTCAGATATTGCGCTTGGGGTTTCAAAACTATTTGGTTTAGATTTACTTAGAAACTTCAATTATCCTTATTTTTCAAGAGACATTGCTGAGTTCTGGCGTCGTTGGCATATTTCGCTTTCTTCATGGTTTAGAGATTATCTTTATATTCCACTTGGCGGAAGCAAAGGCGGACTTTGGATGAAAATCAGAAATACATTTATCATTTTTGTAGTAAGCGGTTTTTGGCACGGAGCAAACTGGACTTATCTCGCTTGGGGTTTTATAAATGCGCTGTATTTTTTACCATTATTGTTATCCAATAGTAATCGAAACAATATTGATTCCGTAAAAGTTTCATGGAATTTCGATTCCGTAAAAGTGATATTAAGCATTCTTTCAACCTTTTTAATTACTTGTATTGCCTGGGTGTTTTTTAGAGCAAAAACAATTACAGATGCGATTTTATATCTAAAGCGAATTGTTACCAACCATGATTTTGGTTCTCAATATTTAGATAATGAACGTTACAATTATGAACTTTTAGCAATGATAGGTTTATTTGTTTTGGTTGAATGGAATAGCCGTACTAAAACAGAACCACTTTCAGGAAATAAGAGTACATTAAAAATAGCCTTGGCGATAATTGCAATAATGGCTTTTGGTACATTTTCAGATTATAAGGAATTTATATATTTTCAATTTTAATGAAGCGTTTTTTAATTTATATAGCTAAAATTTTTATAGTAACAATTTTAGTTGCAGTTGTTTTAGACGGAATTTATACCGCTATTTTCTTGCAGACAAAAAATAGAGGAAAAATCGAAGATGTTATTAATTCTAAACCTAAAAAATATGATGTTATATTTTTAGGATCTTCTCGAGCCAATAATCATTTTGTTGCAAAAATGTTTGAAGACAAAGGGTTAAAGTCCTTTAATTACGGAATGAGCGGCGGACATCTTTTTGAAGCTTCATTGCTTTTAAAACTTATGATCGAAAGAAAGTATGAAATAAAAAATGTCATTCTCGAGGCCGATTTAAATTTGTCCAGTCAACATGAAGCAGAAGGTATTTCGGCTTTGTATTTGCCTTATATTCATAATTCTGAAACCATAAAAACACATTTTTCCGGCGAAGAAAATTTTAATGAGTTGTATTATATTCCGTTTTACAGATATATTAAATACGATACTAAAATTGGATTTAGAGAAGCATTTTTTGCAGCGATTCACAAAAAGACCAATCAATTAGATAATCTGGGATATCATCCATTAGAAAAGCACAAAAATGGCAACATGAAAAATAACATTGCAAATTTAAAACCTCTTCCTCATAATAAATACTATGAAGAGATTAAGAACATTTGCAAAGCCAATAATATTAATTTTATCCCGGTAATGACGCCAATGTGTGAAAATGTTGTTGGAATGAATTATTTTGATAAAGTGAAAAAAGCATATCCGGAAATTCATAATTACGAGAATGTAGTAGTCGAAAATAAATACTTTTCTTCTTGTGGACATATGACTGACGAAGGTGCAAAAATGTTTACAGCCAGAATTTTAAAAGATTTTTTTAATAAATAAATGCATATATCATTTTTAACACCAGAGTATCCTCATGAAAAAGTTTTTCATGCGGCAGGTATTGGTACAAGCATTAAAAATCTTGCAGAAGCTTTAGCCAAAGAAGGAATAAAGGTTACGGTATTTGTTTATGGACAAAAAACACAGGAAATTTTGATCGAAAATGAAATTGAAATTCACCTGATAAAAAATAAAAAGTTTCGTTTTTTTGGCTGGTTTTTTTATCGAAAATACATTCAGGAATATTGTAGCGCTATAATTAAACAAGAAAAGATTGATCTTTTAGAAGTCATAGACTGGACAGGAATTTCGGCTTTTATGAATTTTAAAGTTCCAGTTGTAATTCGTTTCCACGGAAGTGATGCTTATTTTTGCCATTTAGAAAATAGAAAGCAAAAAGCTAAAAATTTTTGGTTTGAGAAATTGGCAATAAAAGGAGCAAAAGCATTTATTGCTCCAACAAAATATGCGGGAGAAATTTCAAAGCAGCTTTTTAAAATAAAGAATAAAGAAATCACAACGATTTATAATGGCATAGAATTAGAAAATTTTCAGAATAGTAAACCTGAAATATTCGAAAAAGAAACAATTTTATACATAGGAACTTTAATTAGAAAAAAAGGAGTTCTGGAATTACCAGAAATATTCCATAAAGTCCGAAATGTTTTACCACAAGCAAAATTGATTCTAATTGGTGGCGATTCTTATGATATAAAAACAAACTCAAATTCGACTTGGGAATTAATGCAGAATCAATTCACGGCAGATGATTTGAAAAATGTCAGCTATTTGGGCAAGATTCCTTATCACGAAATACAAAACCACATAAGAAATGCAAATGTTTGTGTTTTTCCAAGTTTTGCAGAAACCTTTGGAATGGTAACAATTGAAGCGATGGAATTGCAAAAAGCAGTCGTAAATAGCGATATTGGCTGGTCAAAAGAATTGATTATTGATCAGGAAAGTGGTTTTTTGGTTCATCCTGAAAATCATGATTTGTATGCGGAGAGAATCATTGAATTATTGAAAAATGATTCACTTTGTCTACAAATTGGTAAACAAGCCAGAACCCGAGTAGAAGAGAATTTTGACATCAATAAAATTGTCAAAAGAAATATAGAATTTTATCAGAAAACAATTAATCAAAATAAATAAAAAAATGGTAATTGTTTATCATCAAAATAATAAAGTTGTTGAGGTTCAATATGGCGGAAAGCTTATTGATTTTGAAAAACTAAATATAATTCAAGCTTTATTTAAAATTGCAGATTCCTATTCTGATCAATTAGTTATTTGGTGTCATATTGATTTGAAGGCAAATTTAAATCTTTCAAAACTTCAGGAAATTTTTCATCATAATAAAATAATGGCATCTTATAATGTTTCTAATAGTACATTTCTAGATGAAGCAATTGGTTATGTTGATGGAGCGCCTTTTGTAAAAATTAATAAAGAAGTATGTTATCCAACCTGGCAAATGAGTAGTTCTGTAGGCGGTATTCATGCGTCGGTTTTATTGTCTTTCAAAAATAAAATTAAAGAGTCAGATGACTTTGACTATTTTTTGAATTCATTAGCAAAGTTAGCGATGCCAGCAGGTCTTTTGTGTTATTCTGAACCAGCATTTTTAAATGATTTTTCAGATAAAAAAGAGAAGGATAAACAAAGCTTATTTGTCTTATTTAGATTTGTAAAACAACACTATAAAGTAAGCTGGATTTTTTTATTGTTGCTCAATTTGTTTTTATATGAGAAAAAAATCGCCTTTTTGCCATTTATTACTAGTTTGTTTTATCGCAGAAGAGCAATTAATACTGACTTTCTAAATACTATTGAAGTTCAATCCTCAAAAAAAGTTTTAGAAAAAGGTACCGTAGATGTAATAATTCCAACAATTGGAAGAAAAAAGTATTTGTATGATGTATTAAAAGATTTGGCAAAACAAACTCAATTACCAAAAAAAGTAATTGTAGTGGAACAAAATCCAACTCCGAAAAGCACATCAGAACTTGATTATATTACAGATGAAACTTGGCCATTTACAATTAAACATATTTTTACACATCAGGCTGGAGCTTGTAATGCAAGAAATTTAGCTTTGGCTGAAGTTGCCAGCGAATGGGTTTTTCTTAATGATGATGACAATCGATTTGGAATCGACTTAATAGAAAAAACACTTGAAAATTGTATGAAATATGGTTCAGCTGTTTCAAGTAATTTTTATCCACGGATTGATGAAAAAAGAAAAGTTAATCATGTAAATCAAGTGGATTTTTTTGGTTCCGGAAATAGTTTTATTACAAGTAGTTTGCTTGATAAAGTCTCCTTTAGAATGGGTTTTGAATTTGGTTATGGAGAAGACAGTGATTTTGGAATGCAAATAAGAAATTCCGGAGTTGATGTTTTGTATTTTCCTAGTCCTGAAATTACGCATTTAAGTGCTCCAACTGGAGGATTTAGAACTAAACCGGTTTTAGCCTGGCAAAATGATGCTGTTCAGCCAAAGCCTTCACCTACAATAATGTTGTTCAATTTGTTGCATAAAACGCCAGAGCAAATTAATGGATATAAAACGACTTTGTTTTTTAAATTCTATAAAGTTCAAACGATTAAAAATCCAATTAGATATTATAGTAATTTTCAAAAACAATGGGCTCAGAGTTTATATTGGGCAAACGAATTAAAAAATAAGAAATGAAATTTTCCTTAATAGTTTGTACTTATTTAAGACCAGATCCATTAGTTGCATTGTTGGAATCTGTTAAGAATCAAAGTCTTTATCCTGACGAAATTTTGATTATTGATGGTTCGACAAATACCGAAACACAAGAGATTCTGCAGAATAATTCTTTTCAAAATTTAAATTATTTCCTAGTTCCAAATGAGCATCGCGGTTTGACGAAACAACGTAATTTTGGAATTTCAAAGGTGTCTCAAAACACTGAAATAGTTTGTTTTTTGGATGATGATACAGTTTTAGAAAAAGATTATTTTGAGCAATTGCTTAATACTTATAAGGTTTATCCTGAGGCATTAGGTGTTGGAGGATACATTTGTAACGAGACAAAATGGGATTATGTAGGAGGTAATTATCAGCCTGTAAAAAATGAATTTTATTTTGACGGTTGGAAAAGAAAAGAAGGAACCCGATTTGTTTTAAGAAAAAAATTAGGATTAGATAGTGATTGCTTACCGGGATTTTCGCCGTCATTTTCTCATGCAAGAAGTGTTGCGTTTTTACCGCCAAGTGATAAAATATATGAAGCGGAGTTATTGATGGGTGGTGTATCTTCATTTAAAAAAGAGGTATTAGAAAAGTTTCAATTTTCTACTTATTTTGAAGGATATGGCTTGTATGAGGATGCCGATTTTTGTTTAAGAGTTGCAAAAACTGGAAAATTGTTTCTCAACACCAAGGCAAAATTAAATCATTATCATGAAGCTTCGGGAAGACCAAATCAGTATTTATATGGTAAGATGATAGTCAAAAATGGTTGGTATGTTTGGCGTGTTAAAAATCCAAATCCAGCATTGAAAGACCGATTTAAATGGCATTCAATTACAACGCTTTTAACAATTCTCAGGTTTAGCAATATATTTACGACTTCAAAACGAAAACAAGCTTTTACAGAAACAGCAGGAAGAGTTGTGGGTTGGTTTCAGATTTTAATAAAATAATAATGATAGAAAATATAATACATCCAGATTCTCATTCTAAATTAAAAGAGATAACTAATGATTTTTTTATTTTTGAAGATGAATCAAAACTAATTGTTCATGACGGTACTCCAATTTTATTTAGTGCAGAGTCTATATTTAGTCAAGACGATATTATCAATTCAAAGAAAACAACGCAAGATAGTTCGCATCTGGACACTTCTAATTTTAAAAATTACATTAGAAGAAAACTACTTCCGGCACTTTGTACTGATTTTGATATAGAGAAAAGATACGACGAACTTTACAAGTTAGTTCCGGCTAATAGTAAAATGTTAATCGTGGGAGCTGGTGAGAAAATTGATTATTATAAAAATAAATTCCCTAATTGCGAGGTAATTACTTCTGATGTTCATAATCAGTTTAAACCTGATTATGTTTTTGATGGTCATTTTATTCCATTTAGTGACAATTCTTTTGATGTAGTTTTGGCGGCTCAGGTTATCGAGCATACAATGAATCCATGGAAATTTTGTTTAGAATTGCAAAGAGTTACAAAAATTGGAGGTTTACTTCAAATAGAAGCGCCTCAGAGTTTTCCTTATCATGCCGAGCCGTACGATTTTTTTAGATTTACTTATACGGGATTCAGAAGTTTGTTCTCTCAATGCGAAGTATTAAAAGTTGAAATAACCGAAGGAAATGCTGCGAACATGGCAGTTACGATATCTAATTATTTTGTAAATCTAAGTTCAAAAAAAATAATTAGAAGCGGTTGGTTGTTTGTAACCAGAGTATTATTGGGTTGGATGAAATATTTGGACAAATTTCAAAAAACTCCAAATAGAAGAAATGTTTCTATGCCAAAAGGTTATGCTTTTAGGTTCAAAAAAGATACGATTAAAAGAAGTTCAAAAGATTTACTAAAGGAATTTTACAGTTTAGAGAAGTAAAACCTGTTATAACCATGCTTATTCTCGATCTTTAATTGTAATCAAATTAAATTTCAGTAATAAGAAAGCTTGTTTAATCAGCCAAACCACAATGATATTTGTAATAAAAAAGAAGATTCAAAAAAAGCTTAAAGAATTCAAGCTGAACTATTCCTATGTTCGGTTCTATAATGATCAGAAACCGGTTATTTATCTGGATTTAAAGCATCGCACAAAAGTAAGAACATATCTAAATCTTTTTTTTAGAATTAGAGAGGTTTACGATCAGCCTATAGTTTTAAAATTTTCGATTTTGCGAATGTTATTTTTGGCAAAGTGGTTTAATGAACTTGATTATATTTATTTTGAAAAGCCTTTTTCAAAGCTAAATAAATTCAAAATCTTCAGTCATTCAAAAAAAGCTGACTTTGCAGTCAATTTCAAGTATAAAAAAGTATATTCTTCAGATGAATATGTAGAAAATGTTTTGCCTTATATAATGCATCCAATTAATTATCTACAACCTGAAACTCAAATTTTGCCAAAAAATATTGGTATTCTGATGAGCGGGAATTTTGATGAAAAAATTTACAATACAAAAACCATCGAAGATAATTTTGGATTATTAAACAGATGGAAAATTTATCAGGAAGTTTTAAAACACGACAAACTACTTTTAGTTACCGGAGATGAATTGGTAACAAAATTAAATTCGGGAATTTTTAATGAGAATCTGATTTTAATGAAATGGCAATCCGGAGCTATTCCGGCAGATAAATGGAGAACTTATTTATCATCTGCTCATTTTGTTTTTTGTGCGCCCGGAATGACGATGCCTATGTGTCATAATGTTTTAGAAGCCATGTCTGTAGGTGTAATCCCGATTTTGAATTACTCAAATTGGCTTAATCCTTCATTAGAAGATGGTGTTAATTGTTTAGTGTATCAGGAAATATCAGATATTTTGCCCATTATAAACAAAGCACTTTCATTATCTCTTGAAGTAAAGAATGAGATGGCAAATAATGCTTTTAAATACTATCAGAAGTATTATGAGAATTATTCGTTTAATGAAAATACTGAATTAATAATTTTGAACGAAAATATAAATGACATTAAGTAAAACGGTTAATTATTTAAAATATACATTAACCAAGAGCTATGCCGACTTATATTTTGTAAAATTGTCTCAAAATAATATCTACTAAATCAATGAAATTTGCAATAATCACGCATGTAAATCATATTCAAAATGAAAATGAATATTTTGGCTACGCTCCTTATGTTCGTGAGATGAATATTTGGTTAAAATATGTTGATGAAGTAATTGTTGTAGGACCTTTGTCAAAAGGAAATCCAACAGCAATTGATTTAGCTTACAAACATCCTAAAATAGATTTCAGGCACGTATCTGAATTTAGTTTTACAAGTTTAAAAAGTAATCTGATATCACTTTATAAATTACCAAGAATTTTTTGGACAGTTTTTTGGGCAATGAAAAAAGCAGATCACATTCATTTGCGCTGTCCTGGTAATGTAGGATTGGTTGGATGCTTTGTTCAGATTTTATTTCCAGGAAAAATAAAAACAGCTAAATATGCGGGTAATTGGGATCCTAAAAGTAAACAACCTTGGACCTATAAATTGCAGAAATACATTTTGAGCAATACCTTTTTGACTAAAAACATGCAGGTTTTGGTTTATGGAGATTGGGAAAATCAATCAAAAAATATAAAACCTTTTTTTACCGCAACCTACTCAGATATTGAGAAAACAAGTATTCAGAAATTGAATTTTGATTTAACGATAGAATTTATTTTTGTAGGTAGTTTGGTTGAAGGTAAAAATCCAATGTATGCTTTAAAATTAGTAGAACAACTGGTAAAGAAAGGAAATAAAGCTATTTTGAATTTTTATGGAGAAGGAATTCAAAGAGCTTCTTTAGAAAAATATACTATAGAAAATGATTTGCAGAACAATGTTTTTTTTAATGGAAATCAGAATAAAGAAACAGTAAAAATAGCGTATCAAAAAAGTCATTTTGTTATTTTGCCGTCAAAAAGTGAAGGTTGGCCAAAAGCGATTGCCGAAGGAATGTTTTATGGATGTGTTCCAATTGCGACTTCGGTTTCATGCGTTCCTTTTATGTTAGAAAATGGCAATAGAGGAATTTTGCTTGAGATGGATTTAGAAAATGATTTGGCACAATTAGAAAACGTTATTCGAAATGAAGATAATTTCTTTTCTAAAAGTAAACTGTCTGCAGAATGGTCGCAAAATTATACTACCAATCTTTTTGAAACCGAAATTAAAAATATACTAAACAAATGAGAATTGTACAAATTATTGATTCTCTAGAATCTGGCGGAGCAGAGCGAATGGCTGTGAATTATGCGAATGCTTTGTCTAAAAAGATTTCGTTTTCCGGATTAGTTGCAACAAGAAAGGAAGGATTACTTTTAGATCAGATTAATGAAGGAGTTTCTTATTTGTTTTTAAATAAAAAGAAAAAAGTAGATTTTCAGGCTGTTTTTCGATTAAGAAAATACCTTAAAGAAAATAAGATTGATGTTATACATGCTCATAGTTCTTCTTTTTTTATTGCTGTTTTAGTGAAATTTACTTTTCCGAAAATAAAAATTATCTGGCACGATCATTATGGTATTTCACAAGATCTGAATTCCAGGAAAAGTTTAGGATTAAAATTTGGGTCTTTTCTTTTCAGCGGAATTATTTCGGTTAATATAGCATTGAAGAAATGGGCAGAGAATTACTTATGCTGCCCGAATATAATTTATCTGTCTAATTTTATTGAAGAGAAATCTCCTTCTGGCGATAAAATTCTCTTAAATGGAATTGAAGGCAAAAGGATTATTTGTGTGGCTAATTTACGTCCTCAAAAAAATCATGAGTTGCTTATAAACACAGCACTTTCAATAAAAGAGAAATTTCAGGATTGGAGTTTTCATTTACTTGGTCACGATTTTCATGATTCTTATTCAGAAATGTTGAATGAAAAAGTCAAGAATTTAAATCTTCAGGAAACGGTTTTCTTTTATGGAGCAGTAAATAATGTTGCTTCGGCTTTAGAGCAATGTGATATTGCTGTTTTGTCTTCGTATTCAGAAGGACTTCCATTATCAGTTTTAGAATATGGACTTCACAAATTGCCCGTTGTAGCCACAAATGTTGGAGATATTTCTAAGATTATTACTTCTCAAAAGGAAGGATTGCTTGTAGAATCTAACGATTTGTTGCAATTTACTAAATCGATTCAAAAACTAATTGAGAATGAAAATTATAGAATCGAAATGGGATTAGAATTAAATAAAGCGGTACAATTAAATTTTGGCGAAGAGTCTATTATACAAAACTATGTTTCATGGTTGAATTCTTTGATTACTTTTGTCGCTTAAATATTTTCCATAATCAATGAAAGACTCTAAAGTATCATATAATTTTCTTCTTTTAATTCATGCAGCAATTGCTTTAGCAGTTTTTGTGGTACCATTTTTCTCGAAATTATACGCACTTCTGATTCCTATTGTAGGTTTTTTTATTGTTATAAGAAGTAAGAATAAAAACCATGAAGTTTTGTTGGTAGCCGCTTATATGGTTGGTGTCGAGGTTTTTTTGCGTATGACAGAAGGTAATTTTAATAATGAGTTCGTAAAAATTTCTGTTATTTTTTTCATGTTTTTGGGTATGTTGTATAGTAATTTTTCAACAAACGCGATTATCTATTTATTTTTTCTGCTTTTATTACTCCCCGCTATTTTGGTTACAACCAATAACTTAGAATTTGATTTTGATGTCAGAAAGGTTTTAATTTTTAATTTATCGGGACCAGTCTGTTTAGTCTTTAGTGCTTTGTATATGTTTAAGCGGCGTATTTTATTCTCGGACTTGCAGCGTATTTTGGTTGTGATGGGATTACCAATTGTTACTACTACAATTTATTTATTTATATACAATCCCAGTGTTAAAGAGGTGGTAACAGGAACACAGTCTAATTTTGAAACCTCAGGCGGATTTGGACCAAATCAAGTTTCTACAATTTTAGGATTAGGGATTTTTATTTTTTTTACACAGCTAGTTTTGTTTTCGAAGACAAAATTCGAGATGCTTTTAAACGGTGGTCTACTTGTGTTTATAAGCTATAGAGGTATTGTGACTTTTTCCAGAGGTGGTGTTATTACTGCTGTTTTTATGGTTGTAAGCCTTTTGTTTTTATTGTATTATTTCTCAAATGAAAAAGGGAAAAGTAAGTTTACCTGGGTTTTTCTTTTGACCGGTTTAATGGCAGTTGGTATTTGGACCTATAGCTCACTCCAGACAAGTGGTTTAATTAATAAACGATATGCAAATGAAGATCGTTTAGGAAGAGTAAAAAAGGATCGTTTGGGAGGAAGAGAAGAAATTATGGATGCTGAAATCAAGCTCTTTATAGATAACCCTATTTTAGGAGTAGGTGCGGGATTGAGCAAATACAAAAGGGTTGAAATTTTAGGAGGAGAGGTCGCATCACATAATGAAATAACGAGAATGTTAAGTGAACATGGTCTGTTTGGTATTTTTGGACTTTTAATACTTTTTATAACGCCATTTGTGCTATATCTTAATAACAAACAACATCTGTACTTTTTATCATTCTATATTTTTTGGCTATTAACTATAAATCATGCTGCAATGCGTATTGCGGCGCCTGCTTTTTTATATGGTATGACGCTTCTTTTTGTTCAGGTAAAAATTCCTGAAAAAGCAGAAAATTCGGTCGAGTAAGTTTTCTTTTTTATAATATATTTGCCTCAGTTTAATGCCCCTAAACAAATAGAATATATGCGTTCAAATAAAAAAATGCACTTCGAAATTTCGGAAAGAAAAGTTTTGCTTCGTATTTGTGATTCTTTTTTTGTTTTGTCAGTTTTGTACTTGCTAAGTCTAATATTTGATTACCATTATTTTGTTTTAGAGAGTGGTAACTACTTTAGACCGGTTTTACTTATTTGTTATATCAATGTTTTCGGGACTATCTTCGAAATGTATAATTTGCAAGTTGCGAGTAATCAATTTCAAATTCTGCGAAGTGTTGTTCTTGCCATAACAACAGCAGCATTGGCTTATTTATTTACGCCTATTTTATCTCCCGAACTTCCTAAGCAGCGATTAATAGTATTGATTTTTTATTTTTCGATACTTATTGTTTTACTATTATGGCGTTTCTTTTATGCCATCTTTTTGGCATCACATCGTTTTTCTCAAAATGTAGTTTTAATTTGCGATCAGGATCAGGTTGAAGGATTAGTTTTAGGACTTGAAAACGTAGATCCGCATTATAAGATTATTGGGTTTGTAAATTCAGATTCAATTTCCGAAGAAAATCTAAACTTTCATTATGTAAAAGAAGTTAAAAAGAGTGATTTAGAATCTTTTGTAAGTAAAAATAATGTTTCAGAGATTGTTATTGCTTCTCAAAAAACAGATGGAATTACTGCCGATTTATACCAACAATTACTTCATTTATTAGAATCTGGAAATATAATTAGAGAATACACGCAAGTTTATGAAAGTAAGACACAGCGTATTCCTGTTCATTATATTGCTAGGGATTTCTATCGCTTTTTCCCTTTTAGCCGAAGCAATAACAATAAGTTATATCTATCAGTAGTTAGGCTTTTTGAGTTTTCTTTATCTTTTATTGGTTTGCTAATTTGTGCCGTTTTTATACCCCTAATTTTTATTGGAAACCTAATTGGTAATAAAGGAAGTTTGTTTTATACGCAAGAACGCGTGGGAAAAAACGGAATTGTTTTTAAGATTTATAAGTTTAGAACAATGGTCGAAAATTCAGAAGCAAACGGAATTGTTTTTGCAACTTCGAATGATAAACGCGTAACTCCATTTGGAAAATTTATGCGTAAGTCAAGAATCGATGAATTACCTCAATTTATCAATATTTTAAAAGGCGATATGGCCGTTATTGGTCCAAGACCCGAAAGACCATTTTTTGTTGATGAAATTGCGCAAATAATGCCTTTTTATGAAACCAGACATGTTATAAAACCAGGATTAACCGGTTGGGCACAAGTCAACTATTCTTATGGAGAATCTATTGATGAGAGTTTAATCAAGCTTCAATATGATTTATATTACATCAAACATCGAAGTATTTTTCTGGATTTGAGTATCACTTTCAAAACAATTACAACTGTTTTGTTCTATAGAGGGCAATAATTTAGATAATAATCGGAATACGTTTTTTATTTCTAATAGCAACTCTTGTCAAAACAAATCCGCTTGTAATAATCATTGGTAAAACAATAAAGAAGTGAGCTTTATTGACCAATAAAATGATGTAAATTGCCAGAAACATCAAATGTAAAACGGCAAATCTATATGTCCATCTTTTGTTTTTTATAACTGAAAACAGAAGTAAAATCAATAAAAGAGGGCTAAATAAAAGCACATTATAATTCATCGCCAATTCCAGGTGAAAAGAATAAAATCCCATAACAACAAAAAATAGTCCCACAAAAGATAAAATCAAAAGATAGATTTTGTCTACTACTTTGTTATGTGCTAAAACGACAAAAGCAAGAATAATTAGATAAGTATAGATATTATTCCACCATGAACTTGGTGTTTCTTTTTCAAAACTAAGGAATGTTTTGCTTTTGTTTACCAAAGGATGATTCTGGAAAGTCGTTTTTTCTAAACTGTTTTTCAATTCAAAAGGTAAAAATATTTTGGTTCCTAATTGGTCTACTTTAGTCCCAAAAATGAGACTTGTTCCTAATTGATCATAAAAATGTCCATCAAAGTAAGGAAATAAAATAGAACGATAAGTAATATCTGTTTCTCCTTTTTTTGTAATTACTGTTCCGCCCAAAGTTTTATTGATAATGTCGACAACCATTGAAGTACAGTTTTTATCAATAAATTTATACGTATAATAACGATCTTCAGAAAGCAATGTCGTGTTTAAATTATCGAAAAGCTTTTGTTTTAAATCCTGCGGAATAATTAATTCCTGTTCAAAAACACTTCTTTTTTCATTTGTATATTCATTGATGAAATCTGGAAATGGATGAACAACTACAAAGTATTGCAAGTCACCTTTGGCAAACTTCATTACAAAATTTGGAGTCGAAAAATCAAAAGCGCCATAATTGTAAACAAGGTCAATATTGTTCACAGGATCAGCAACACGAATCGCAGTATGACCAAAATAAGAGTAGGTTTCGTTGCCTAATCCGCAAGTAATAACACTAATTTTGGCATCTTTCGATAAAGGTATATTTTGGCTAAAACCAATAAAACTTAGTAATAATAGTAAACTAAAAAGTGTTTTTTTGAAAATGACATTTTTCATAATTTAAAATTTTAAGAAGTTTAATGATTAGTAAATATTATCTAAAGATACCTAAATCTACCTTTAAAGAGAAAATATTTGAGTACAAAGCTGTACTTTGATTACCCAAATCGGTCAGCGCATAATCAACCTGAATGCCTTTGTATTTAAAACCCAGTCCAATATTAGGTTGAAAATTTACTTTCTCGCTATTGTCCAATTGTGTGACATTCTGAAAATTTCCTGCTCCGGCTCTCAAAAAAACAAGATCAGTATATCCAAATTCAAAACCAAGTGCAGGATCAATACTTACGGCTTTGGTCGATATTATATCATTAGTTCGCTCAAAACGCATATTCAAATTTGTGGCAACTAAAAGACTGTAATCATCGTGGAAATCAAATCTTTTTGAAACTCCTAATTGTGCTTTTGGTAAAGTTATTTCAGTACTTTCCGGTAATTCATTATTTTCACCAGGAATAGCGTTGGCAATTTTTGCATATTCTTTTTCGTCAATATTCCAGACATTGTACGTAGTCGTAATATCGCGAAGCATCAAACCAAATTTCCAGTCATTTCGTTCAAACTGCAATCCAACGTCAAAACCAAAACCCCAGGAATTGGCAAATTTCCCGATAATTCGTCGGATAACTTTTGCGTTTACACCATATTGAAATCCTTCTACCGGAAGTTTTCTCGCATATGAAAAAGTAAAGCCATAATCAGCTGTAGAGAATAAGCTAATTCGGTTATAATCTATGTTTCCCTGATTATCGATCAATTGCGTAGTATCCATAATATCATCAACACCAAAACGAATCATCGAAATTCCCCAAGCACTTCTATCATCAATAGGACTTGCATAACCTATGTAATCGTATTGCGCGATATTGGCAAAATAATTGGCGTGCATTAAAGAAATCTGATGATCTTCGAGATTCGTTAAACCTGCGGGATTCCAATAAACAGAGTTTACATCATTTGTAGAAGCAACAACAGCACTTGACATTGCCAATGCAGCAGCATCAACACCAATATTCATAAATTCATTCGAATATTTTCGAACGGTTTGCCCATATTGTACTGTGCAGGTACTAAATAATAAAAACGCAAGGATTTTCTTCAACGGATCTTTTTTTGCAAACCGAAGTCTGTTTTAATTTTTACCAAAAATATAATATTTTACTCAGGAAAATTATTCCTTTTGATAAATATTGCGAAAGAATCATTTTACTGGATAAGCTTTTTAGAAGAGAAGATATTGTATTTAAAATGTTAGTAATAATTTTTATTACTAATAGTAAGAATGTTATTTATTTTATGCGAAATTTGTCGTTTGAAATTAAAACTATAAATCATGAATATTAAAAAACACATTCCTAACTTAATTACATTAATAAACCTTTTTTGTGGCTGTATTGCAGTTGTTTTTATTTCGGAAGCCAATTATGTAATGGCTTTTTATATGGTTTGTTTAGGAATCTTTTTTGATTTTTTTGATGGTTTTTTTGCCAGATTATTCAAGGTTTCAAGTCCGCTTGGATTACAACTTGATTCATTGGCAGATATGGTAACCAGCGGTGTCGCGCCGGGTTATGTTATGTATAGTTTGTTTACTAATAGTGCACACGAATTGGGAACAAATCCTGCGATTCCGTTTTTAGGATTTATTATAACCTTAGGATCTTGTTACCGATTAGCAAATTTTAATATTGATACACGTCAAACTGATTCTTTCATAGGTTTGCCAACTCCGGCGAATGCTCTTTTTATTTTGAGTTTGCCTTTGGTTTTAAAATTTTCTGATTCTTTAATGGTATTAGAAATATTAACGAATCAATGGGTTTTACTTGCAATCACATTGTGCAGTGCTTATATTTTGAATGCTGAAATCCCTTTGTTTGCTTTAAAAATCAAAAAGTTTACGGTAAAAGACAATGTACTTCAAATTGTATTTTTATTGATTTCGTTGCTATTAGTAGTAACGCTTCAATATATTGCAATTCCTTTGATCATCATTTTTTATGTGTTATTGTCAGTGGTGAATAATTTGTTTTTGAAAAAGTAGTTTTATTTGAATGGCAAGAAAAACGACCACACGTAGAACTTCTTACTCCAGAAAAGCTAAGCCTCAAAGGTCATTTTTAGCAACAGGACTTCGCTTCATTATTTATTGCTTTTTAATAGTGCTTTTCTTTGCATCAATCTATCATTATCGTGATGGATTGAAATATTATCTTGGTTTTAAATCAAGTAAAGTTTTAGATGAAGACGAGGTTGATAAACACCTTTCGGATGTTCGAAATATTCGGGTTCTCGAGAATCACAAAGGAAAAGTAGTAGGTATTGATGTTTCAGAATTTCAAGGAACCGTAGAATGGGATGAAGTTGAGGTTTTAGACGAAAAATATCCTGTAAAATTTGTTTTTGTTCGGGCAACGGCAGGAAATGATCGAGTTGACAGACAGTTTAAGAAAAATTGGGCTGGTGCCAAAGAGCATAAAATTATGCGAGGTGCTTATCATTATTATCGTCCGAATGAAAATTCTATCGAGCAGGCAAATCTTTTTATCAAAACAGTAAAATTGCAAAAGGGTGATTTACCACCCGTTTTAGATATTGAAAAATTACCAAAGAATCAACCTTTAGACAGTCTGAAAAAAGGATTAAAACGTTGGTTAAATAAAGTTGAAGCGCATTATCAGGTTCGTCCAATTATTTATACAGGCGAACGTTATTATGATGATTTTTTGAAAGAAGAATTTGGAGAATATTTATTCTGGATTGCCAATTATAATTTCTATAGAGAAAAAATTGAACCAGATTGGCTTTTTTGGCAATTTACAGAGAAAGCTTCTTTGCCGGGAATTAAACACAGAGTAGATGTTAATATATACAACGGAGATTTAGAGCAATTGCAATTTATTACTGTTGAGTAAGATGTTAGTTGTAAAATGTGAAAAGAAAGACATCAAAAGAAAAATGGTAAAAAGTAACTAACATTTTACTTTTTACCATTCACATATAACATTTCTAGAATTCAAGTTTCTTTTTACGAAGTTCGAAGTTTTGTCCAAGATAAACACGGCGAACCATTTCATCTTCAACTAATTCTTCCGGAACTCCAGCTTTCAGGATTCCTCCTTCAAACATTAAGTATGTTTTATCAGTAATTGCTAAAGTTTCCTGAACGTTGTGATCGGTAATTAGAATTCCGATGTTTTTGTTTTTTAACTGCGCTACAATTCTCTGGATATCTTCAACCGCAACAGGGTCAACTCCCGCAAAAGGTTCATCTAATAAAATAAACTTTGGATCAGTTGCTAGTGCACGGGCAATTTCAGTACGACGACGTTCACCTCCCGAAAGTAAATCTCCACGGTTAGTACGAATATGTTCTAAACTAAATTCTTCAATTAAACTTTCCATTTTTGCAATTTGCGCTTCTTTTGAAAGTTTAGTCAATTGCAAAACACTTAGAATATTATCTTCGATACTTAATTTTCTAAAAACAGAAGCTTCTTGTGCTAAATAACCAATTCCTTGTTGTGCACGTTTGTACATAGGATAATCAGTAATATTTAAATCATCTAAATAAATATTTCCTGAATTTGGTTTTACCAATCCAACAATCATGTAAAACGAAGTTGTTTTTCCAGCACCATTTGGACCCAGAAGTCCCACGATTTCTCCTTGATTTACCTCAACAGAAATTCCTTTTACAACGCTACGACCTTTATAGGTTTTGATTAAATTATCGGCTCTTAATTTCATTTTCTAAGTTTAATCGTTTAAACGTATAAATCGTTTAATCGTCGCAAATTAACGAATAAACGATTCAACAAATAAACCTATTAACAATTATTTAGTTTCTGCTTCTTCCAAAGCTTCCCAAAATTCGTAAGCTCTTCTCAAATGCGGAATTACAATTGTTCCTCCAACCAAAGTTGCGATTCCCATTGCTTCCATCATTTCTTCTTTGGTAACTCCTTCTTTATGGCTGGTTTCCAAGTGATATTTTACACAATCATCACAACGTAAAACTGCCGAAGCTACTAATCCTAAAAGTTCTTTTGTCTTTACATCAAGAGCTCCGGGAGCATAAGCATTGGTGTCCAGATTGAAAATTCGCTTAACAATTTTGTTGTTGTCAGCTAATAATTTTTCGTTCATTTTAGAACGATAGTCGTTAAATTCTTGTATGATATCAGACATTTTCTTTCATTTTATTTCTATAAACAACCTTCGAAATCAGAATACTCACTTCGTAAATAATTAACATTGGTATTGCTACAATAGTTTGACTTACTACATCTGGAGGAGTTACGATTGCTGCGATAACCAAGATGATTACTACGGCATATTTCCAATATTTTCTTAAGAAAACAGGAGTTACTAATCCTAATTTAGTTAGGAAATATATAGCAATTGGTAATTCAAAAAACACAGCACTTCCAAGAATACTGGTTTTTACCATTCCCATATAAGAATCAAGTGTAAATTGATTTTTTACGACATCACTCACAGAGAAAGTGGCAACGAAATTTACCGACATTGGAATTACAACATAATAACCAAATAATACTCCTAAGAAGAAAAGTAAAGAAGAAACGAAGATAAATACCTTTGCATTTTTGCGCTCTTTCTCGTATAAAGCCGGGCTAATAAATTTCCAGATTTCCCATAAAATATAAGGGAAGCTTAAAATGAAACCTGCCAAAAGACACATCCATACGAATATGTTTACCTGACCTTCCATTTCTGTATTCTGAATAATAAAATTCAATTCAGTAATACAAATACTGTCAGCAAAGCCTAATTTATGTGATAAATCACAAAACCATACATAGGTAAAAAAAGTAGGTCTGGTTGGACCTAAAATAATTTTGTCAAATAAATAATCACTAACAAAATAAGTGACAAATGCCATTATCATTGTTGCAATTGTACTCCTAACTAGTAACCATCTTAATTCTTCAAGATGGTCTAAAAATGACATCTCGCCAAGGTTCTTTTTTGCCATTATACGATTCCTTCTTTTAAAATGTCATGTAAATGTAATACTCCTTTGTACTCGCCGTTGTCTGAAACAATCAGTTGTGTTATTGAAAAATCTTCTAAAATATTCAGAGCATCAACAGCCATAGTTTCTGAAGATACTAATTTAGGATTTTTCGACATAATATCTTTTGCTGTTAAGTCTGCAATAGTATCTACGTCATTTAGCATTCTTCGGATGTCTCCGTCAGTAATAATTCCGATAATTTTATCATTTTCGATAACGGCTGTTACGCCTAATCTTTTTTCTGAGATTTCAAAAATTACCTTTTTAACCGAAGTTTCCGGAGTAACCTGAGGTTTTAATGAATGCTCGATCATGTCTTTAACACGAAGCAATAGTTTTTTTCCTAAAGCTCCGCCAGGATGATAAACTGCAAAATCTTCTGGTTTAAAATCACGCATTTCCATTAAACAAACTGCAAGTGCGTCACCCATTACAAGTTGAGCTGTAGTACTGTTTGTTGGTGCTAAATTTATTGGGCAAGCTTCCATTTCAACCGTTGTGTTCAAAACATAATCAGAACCTTTGGCTAAAGCGGAAGTGATATTTCCGGTAATCGCAATTAAAATATTTCCAAAACGTTTTAATAAAGGCACTAAAACTTTTATTTCAGGACTATTTCCGCTTTTTGAAATACAAATAATAATATCCTCTTTTTGTATCATTCCTAAATCTCCATGAATAGCTTCTGAAGCATGTAGAAACATAGAAGGTGTTCCTGTTGAGTTAAAAGTAGCCACCATTTTTTGAGCAATAATGGCGCTTTTTCCAATGCCTGTGACGATCAATCGGCCTTTTGTTTCGTAAATACGTTGTGTTGCTTCGTAAAAATTTTCGTCCAAAAAATCAATTAACTTTGTAATTGCTTCACTTTCAGAGAGTATGGTTTTTTTGGCGATGGCCAATATATTTTCTTTTGTGATCAAAACAGAATATTTAAAATTTGTATGTATAAAAGAAAGTTGTATCTTTATGTGTTGCAAATTTATACAAAATATCCATTAATATAAAGAATGAATTCAAACGAAATTGAAATACACAAGGAATTAAAGAAGTATTTCGGCTTTAGCCAATTTAAGGGCTTGCAGGAGCAAGTCATTACGAGTATTTTAGACAAAAAGAATACTTTTGTAATTATGCCAACAGGCGGTGGAAAGTCTCTTTGTTATCAATTACCCGCTTTAATTCAGGACGGAACAGCTATCGTTGTTTCTCCTTTAATTGCTTTGATGAAAAATCAGGTTGATGCTATTCGAAGCCTTTCTTCAGAAAACGGAATTGCGCATGTGCTAAATTCCTCTCTTACCAAAACAGAAATTGCGCAAGTAAAAAAAGACATTACTTCTGGTTTAACGAAACTTTTGTATGTCGCACCTGAATCTTTGACCAAAGAAGAATATGTGGCTTTTTTGCAAAGCGTGCCAATTTCATTTGTAGCGATTGATGAAGCACATTGTATTTCAGAATGGGGCCATGATTTTAGGCCTGAATACCGAAATCTGAAAAATATAATTAAACAATTAGGTAAAGTGCCAATTATTGGACTTACCGCAACTGCGACCCCAAAAGTTCAGGAAGATATTCTGAAAAACCTTGATATGTCTGATGCAAATACTTTTAAAGCATCATTCAACAGACCGAACTTGTACTACGAAGTTCGAACAAAAACTAAAAATATTGAGTCGGATATCATCCGATTTATCAAACAACATAAAGGCAAATCGGGAATTATTTACTGCTTAAGCCGTAAAAAAGTAGAATCGATTGCCGAAGTTTTACAAGTTAACGGAATCAGCGCCGTTCCTTACCATGCAGGTTTAGATGCTAAAACCCGCGCCAAACATCAGGATATGTTCCTGATGGAAGACGTAGATGTGGTTGTAGCAACAATTGCTTTCGGAATGGGAATCGATAAACCGGATGTTCGTTTTGTAATTCATCATGATATTCCAAAATCACTCGAAAGTTATTATCAGGAAACTGGTCGTGCGGGACGTGATGGAGGCGAAGGACATTGTTTGGCTTATTACTCTTATAAAGATGTAGAAAAGTTAGAGAAATTTATGTCCGGAAAGCCAGTTGCTGAACAAGAAATTGGTTTTGCCTTATTGCAGGAAGTTGTGGCTTACGCCGAAACCTCAATGTCGCGTAGAAAATTCTTATTGCACTATTTTGGTGAAGAATTTGACAGCGAAACCGGCGAAGGTGCAGATATGGACGACAACGTTCGAAATCCTAAACACAAAGTCGAAGCCAAAGATCAGGTCGTTAAATTGTTGGAAATCGTTCGTGATACCAAACATATATATAAATCAAAAGAAATTGTATTTACATTAATTGGTCGTGTAAACGCGGTAATTAAAGCACATAAAACAGATACACAATCTTTTTTCGGGTCAGGTTCAGATCATGACGAAAAATATTGGATGGCATTGCTTCGACAAGTTTTAGTTGCAGGTTATTTGTCTAAAGATATTGAGACTTATGGAGTAGTGAAAATCACCAAAGAAGGTTTGAATTTCATTAAGAAACCAGAATCATTTATGATGTCTGAAGACCATGAATACAATGAAACTGAAGATGAAGCAATCGTAACAGCATCAAAATCATCAGGTACTGCAGATGAAGTTTTAATGGGAATGTTGCGTGAACTTCGTAAAAAAGTAGCCAAAAAACTGGGAGTTCCTCCGTTTGTTGTTTTTCAGGATCCTTCACTTGAAGATATGGCGTTGAAATATCCAATGACTTTAACAGAATTATACAATATTCACGGTGTTGGAGAAGGAAAAGCCAAGAAATACGGTGGAGAATTTGTTGCCCTGATTAGTCGTTATGTAGAAGATAATGATATTATTCGTCCGGACGATCTTGTGGTGAAATCTACAGGAGTAAATTCTGCCAATAAATTATACATCATTCAAAATATAGATCGAAAATTATCATTGAACGATATTGCTTCTGCAAAAGGATTAACCATGGATGCTTTGATCAAAGAAATGGAGCAAATCGTTTATTCAGGTACAAAACTGAATATCAAATATTGGGTTGATGATATGCTTGACGATGATCAACAAGAAGAAATTCACGACTATTTTATGGAATCAGAATCAGATAAAATCGAAGACGCACTTAAAGAATTCGATGGGGATTATGATATTGATGAATTGCGCTTAATGCGAATTAAATTTATTAGTGAAGTAGCAAACTAGTTATAAGTTTAATGTGAGATGTAAAATGTATTTTTTGATACAATCATCTCACATTTTTCATTTTACAGATTACTCAGAATAAACTTCCCCACGATGCGGTTTCAAAGCATCTCTTACGGGAATCATATTTTCATCGGTTACAACCATAAAAGCAATTGCTTGCATTTCGTTTATGATTTTAAAACCCGTAATATTCAGCGGAAGTTTTTCTATCGCGATATATTCTTTTAGATGAATTTCGTGATGCTCGGCTGTTTTTGCCGAAGCCGGACCACGAAAATCCCAAATCAATTTTATTTTTCTAGACATTTTTTTTAAGGTGCAAAGGTTCAGAGTGGCAAAGGTACAAAGTCTATTTTGAAAAAAAAGGTTCTGAGGTTCTGAGATGCTAAGGTTCTGAGTTTTTTTTGTAAAGACGAAGAGTCGCAAAGAAAATAAAAAACTTTGCGTCTTCGCGACTTTGCGAGATTAAAAAATAAAGCTTTGCAAATTTTACACTAAATACATAATATCAGTTCAAAATAGTACTTTTGCATGTTCTTTTCATAGATAGAAAAGCTAATTGAATAAATAAAATAAAATGCCAAGAGAACTTTTACTTCAGGTAACTCCGGAAATTGCTGCAAACGAATTATTGCTTAAAGACTATTTGTCTAAACAGATAAAAGTTCCTTCTAAGGAAATTCAGCATGTCTCTATTCTAAAACGATCAATTGATGCACGTCAAAAAGCGATAAAAATCAATTTGAAAGTTATTATTTATCTGCAGGGAGAACCGTTTCAGGAAACAAAAATTGAGCTACCTATATATAAGGACGTTTCATCGGCACAAGAAGTGATTGTTGTTGGCGCAGGTCCAGCTGGACTTTTTGCGGCTTTGCAATTAATCGAATTAGGCTTAAAGCCAATAGTAATCGAACGTGGAAAAGATGTTCGAGGTCGTCGACGTGATTTAAAAGCAATCAATGTTGATCATTTGGTTAATGAAGATTCGAATTACTGTTTTGGCGAAGGTGGAGCAGGAACGTATTCGGATGGAAAATTATATACGCGTTCTAAAAAGCGTGGAGATGTAACCAGAATTTTGGAACTTTTAGTCGCTTTTGGAGCTTCTGAAGATATTTTGGTAGAAGCGCATCCGCATATCGGAACTAATAAATTACCGAAAATCATTGAAGATATTCGAAATAAAATTATCGAATTTGGGGGTCAGGTTTTGTTTGATACTAAAGTAACTGATATTCTGGTAAAGAATAATGAAGTCGAAGGAATTGTAACGCAAACCGGAGATAAAATCCTAGCTAATAAATTGATTTTAGCAACCGGACATTCGGCGCGTGATATTTTTGAATTATTAGATAAAAAGAAAATTTTTATCGAAGCAAAACCTTTTGCTTTAGGAGTTCGCGCAGAACATTCGCAACAATTAATAGACAGTATTCAATATAGCTGCGATTATCGTGGTGAACATTTGCCACCGGCGCCATATTCAATTGTGAAACAAGTAAACGGTCGCGGAATGTATTCGTTTTGTATGTGCCCGGGTGGTGTAATTGCGCCATGCGCGACAAGTCCGGGCGAAGTAGTTACAAACGGTTGGTCGCCATCAAAACGTGATCAGGTTACGGCAAATTCAGGAATTGTAATCGAGTTGAAATTGGAAGATTTTAAACCTTTTGCAAAATTTGGTGCTTTGGCAGGAATGGAATTTCAAAAAAGTATCGAACAAAAAGCGTGGCATTTGGCTGGAGAAACTCAAAAAGTTCCGGCGCAACGAATGGTTGATTTTACTCAAAATAAAGTTTCGGCAGATATTCCTAAAACTTCTTATGTTCCGGGAACTACTTCGGTTGAAATGGGACAGGTTTTTCCCGGTTTCTTATCCCAAATATTACGTGAAGGATTTAAAGAATTCGGAAAATCGATGCGCGGTTATTTGACCAACGAAGCAATTTTGCATGCTCCGGAAAGCAGAACTTCATCTCCGGTTAGAATTCCTAGAGATCCTATAACTTATGAGCATTTGCAAATAAAAGGTTTATATCCGTGTGGTGAAGGTGCGGGTTATGCAGGTGGAATTATTTCGGCAGCAATCGATGGTGAAAAATGCGCTTTGATGATTGCTGAAACTTTAAAATAGTATATTTTGATAAAAGACTTCTTCTCTAATTTTTTTGGCAGAAATAACGATCCAAAATCAATTGTTTCTTTTGATGTTATAGATGCAATTTATTCTTATTTGTATAATGAGAATAATAGTTTCGATTTTAAAATAAAAGGAATTCATGATACCGTTTCTGTGAATTTATATTCATTTCCAAATTCATTTAATAATGAAGAAGCGCAAAACGGAATTAAGAAAGCGGGATTTAAAAATGCCTATGAAGTCTTAAACGAAATCTATAAAAAGCTTAATATTGGAGTTGTTTCTGAAGAAGATATTCAGGCAGAATTAGAATTCGATTATATTCATATTCAGTTTTATACAGAACCGCCAACTCCGGAAATGAAAAAACATTTAAAACATGTTTTGCATAATTTCGTTATTTTCTTTTGTTGTACAAACAGTTTAGAAACAAATGATTTTAGAATGGTTTATAACAATAGTTATTTTCTGGACTATACAAGAGGAATATTGGATGCGGAATATATTGATATAAATGATCCGAAAAGCGATACTCAGAAAATAGGATTTAAAGAATTTGAAAGAGTATTACAGGGAATTTGTCAGTACTTAGAAATAGAATTACCGGAAAGTATTGAGTTTCCTTCTCAAGAAAATTTATTACCGGAAGATGTTGAGGTTACCCAGGAAACTTTTGAGGAATTTATAAAATTAGTTTCAAGAGGAAATGTCGAAGAAAAGCTGCTTAAGAAGCAATCTAAAAAGCTTTTGAAGAATTTTGAAAAAGAATCAAAAGATTATCAGAAGATGATTGAAAATCATTGGAGTTTTTTTGAAAGTATAGATTGCTGGAATAGTGATTGGAAATTTGATCCGGAAGATGCAGAATATTTCATTTCGGAAATGATAGGTGAAGATCTTAACTTCGAATATCCGGAAGAAACTTATAGTCATGATTTGTTTCCTTATATTCAATCGGCTTTAGAGAAACGTGATCTGGAATTAATGACTTACGATACGCATGGGGATAATTATTTGTTTTTTGTAGCGAATAAAAATGATGTTGGCCGAATTTTAGAATTATCTGAATTGACTAAGATTGAGATTAATCAGTTGTAAAATCTATAGACTTTCTAATGGAAAATAATCGTCAGGAATTCACTAATCATTTTTAAAGTATTTTTTGTTTTAATCTAATTAATTAGTAATTGATGTTGTTGCAGATTCTGCATTGCCACAGTTTTTATTATAAAAACTGACAACTTCTTCGATGTCATCTTTTCTGAAAGTTTTGGTAGTGATTTTTTCAACTAAAACTGGGCAGTCTTTGAAAAATTCTGATGCCGCATTTTTGAAGTTTTTGCTAATATTGCCAATAGATGTTATTTTAAAAACTTCTGCATCGCCTTCATGTGAGACATAATAATAGATAACAGGACCTGAACTCATTGCCATAGGTGCGCCAAATCCTCCGCCAAAACCTGAACCAGCCATCGGACCGAAATTGAATCCTGAAACATCGTTTTTATACAAATTCACTTTACCCTCGACAATGACTTTTAGCCATAAAGGGAAATTATTTTTTTCTTTTAGATATTTGTAAGTCTGCGTTAAGCCATTTTCGTTGATTTTGATTTTATCGATTAAATCAGCCTCATAGATTTTGCTGTCACTATCTTCATTTAATTTGAATTTAATTGCTCCATCTGATTTAATTTTACCTAAACCTTCAATAGTGGTATTGTCTTTAAAATAAATGATGCATTTTTTCTTTTGCGAAAACACATTTGATGTAATACTGAAGAAAAAGAAAAGTGATAAAATTGTAAATTTGAATGTGGCTTTTTTAGGGTTCATTGGTTTTTGATTAGGATCCAAATCTAAGGAATTAAAATTATTTTTCCAGTGCTTTTTCGGCTTTCTAAATAATCATGCGCTAGTTTTCCTTCGGATAATTTGAAAGATGTTGGTGTTGAAAGTTTAATTTTCCCTTCGATAATCCAAGAGAATAATTGATTGGCTCTTTTGATTCTTTCTTCTTTCGAGTTTAAATAACTCCATAAATCTCCTCCGGTTAATGTTTTTGAAGTGTCCATTAACATTCTTGGATTTACAGGTTCAGGATCGCCGCCCGCCATTCCGAAGAAAACAACTTGTCCGCATTCTTTTGTGACTTCAAAGCTTTCTGTTAATGTGCTTCCGATGCTGTCGTAAACTACATCAACACCTTTTGGAATTGTTTTAAAAATATCTGATTTCCAATCTTCATTGTAAAGAAAAACATGATCTGCGCCTTGCTCAAGTGCAACTTTTGCTTTGTCTGAAGAAGAGGTTAAACCAATAACATTCGCTCCTAAAAGTTTACTGATTTGTGTTAGAAACTGACCAACTCCGCCAGCAACGGCATGAATTAAAACGGTTTCGTCTTTTTGAGTTTTATGACTGTCTGTTGCTAAATAATGTGCGGTTAAACCTTGCAGTAAAATAGAAGCTGCGGTTTCAAAAGAAATAGCTTCGGGCAGCGGCAAAACGTGATTTGTATTAACAGTAACCAATTCGGCATTTGCAAAAGGAACATCGGCGAAAGCCACGCGATCTCCAATTTTATATTCGGGATGATTATTAGCATCAACAACAATTCCGGCACCTTCGTAACCAGCAATAAAAGGAGGATTTCCTTTTAAATGATAGTTTCCTTTTCGTCTGTAAACATCGGCAAAATTTAATCCGATGGCTTTCATTTCGACAAGAATTTCATCTTTTTTTAATTGCGGATTCGGAATTTCGATATATTCCAAAACATCAGAATCTCCGAAAGAGGAGAAGGTAAGTGCTTTCATTTTTAATGTATTTTAGGAATACAAAGTACGTGAAAATTCATTCTTATTGCCACAGATTAAAAGGATTAAAAATGATTTTTAATAAAATAATCTGTGAGAATCTTTTTAATCTGTGGCTATAGAAACTATATTTTAGGTAATTTCATTTCGTTTAACACGCTTTTTTGAGCGGCAAGTTTTTCGACATCTTGCCATTTTCTTGGAGATTCAGCAGATAAATTTTCATATGAATCTTTCTTGATTGCAATGTCATCTTCGATACGAACACCAATATTCCACCATTTTTTATCGCATTTGCTATTTGCAGGAATATAAATTCCGGGTTCAACAGTGATAATCATATTTTCTTTAAGACCACTTTTTGGTCCGCTATAATTTCCTTTATCATGAACATCTAAACCCAGAAAATGAGAACAACCGTGCGGATAATAAAGTCTTACGTCTTTTGGATCTGTGATGATTCCTAATTTTATTAAACCATTTGCGAGAACTTCTTTTGCTGTATTGTTCAAATCCACAAGAGGTGTTCCTTCTTTACAGATTTTAAAAACAGCTTCCTGAGCATCATAAACTAATTGATAAATGGCTTTTTGTTCTTCGGTGAATTTTCCGTTTGCCGGAATCGTTCTGGTAACATCAGCGGAATAACCGTGATATTCAGATCCAACATCCATTAATAATAATTGGTTGTCAATTTTTGTGCTGTTGTTTTCTCCATAATGTAAAATACATCCGTTTGCTCCGGCACCAACAATTGGCGGATAACCTTCGCCTTCGGCACCATATCTGCGGTGAATATAAGCGTGAATTCCGTCAGCTTCGTTTTCGCTCATATTTGGTCCAACGGCTTTCATTACTTCGTTGTGCGCAATACAGGAAAGTTTAACGGTTTTACGCATTAATTCCATTTCCTCAGGAGTTTTGATTTCTCTAAGCGTAGATGTAATTGATCTGAAAAGTTCTAAAGAAGCGTCGTCTTCTTTTGTGATTCCGGCTTTAGTCTTGAAGGTTTGCAATAATCCAAAAAGGTCAAAGCCTGATGTGTTATTTCTAATATCAACAGGGATATTGTCATAAATTATTTTATCGAATTTTTTAAAATCAATTGTGAAATCCTTAAAATCTTTTCCGTTGTAAACAGTAGAAATTCCCAATTGAGATTTTACGCCATCAACACCAAGTCGTCTTCCTGTCCACATTTCTCTTCCGGCATTTCTTTCTCTTGTAAAAAATACTTCATTATAGGTTTGATCTGTTCCTTGAGTTTCTTTGAAAATTAACAAAACAGCGTCTGGTTCTTTGTATCCTGTTAAGTAATACAAATCAGGATTTTGATGAAAATTATAATTAATATCTTTTGAAAAAACTCTTTCGGGATAAGAAAAAATTACTGCAACAGAATTGGCTGGCATAAGATTTCTGAAAGCTTCTCTGCGGCCTTTGTGAAATTCTTTTGAAAGATAATCGGTTGGCAGGTTTTCTTGTGAATGAATTTGAGTAACGGTAATTAAGAAAACAAAGAATAGAAATAATTGTTTCATTTGGTGGTTTTTAGTTTTGGTTTTTGATTGATTTGTTGTCGCAAATTACAAAAAATATGAATTGATTTCAGAGGAAAAGTTTGCCACGAATTACACGAATTTTCACGAATTATTATTTTAGTTTTTTTGCCACAGATTAAAGTATTCTATGGATTTTAAATCTGTGAAAATCTTCTAATCTGTGGCAAAAAAAAACATAAAAAAACCGTCCATAAAATGGACGGCAACTATTATTAACCAGATAAAGTATTTTTATTTCTTTTTTAATTTGTCTTTGAAAACCTTTTCGAATTTTTCGATTTTAGGCTGGATTACCATTTTGCAATATGGCTGGTTTTTATTGTTTGCATAATAATTCTGATGATAATCTTCGGCTTTATAGAAGGCTTTAAAAGGTTCTATTTTTGTTACAATTGGACTATCGTAAACTTTGGCTTTGTTAAGATCTGCGATGATACTTTGTGCTGCCTTTTTTTGTTCTTCATTTTTATAAAAAATCACAGAACGATATTGTGTTCCAACATCTGCACCTTGTCGGTTTAAAGTTGTTGGATCGTGAACGGTGAAGAAAACTTTAAAGATTTCATTTATATCAGTTACGTTTTTGTCGAAGGTAATTTGTACCACTTCGGCATGACCTGTTGTTCCGGTGCAAACTTCTTCATAAGTTGGATTGGCAACTTTTCCCCCTGAAAATCCTGAAACAACAGATTTTACTCCGTCGAGATTTTCGTAAACAGCTTCTACGCACCAATAACATCCTCCGCCAAGAGTAATCGTTTCAAGGTTTGAGGCTTTTTTATTTTGCGCAAATCCGTGTAAGGATAAAGCAAAAAGGCAAATCAATATGGTATTTTTCATTTTTTTATTATTTGTTGTCAGGAATAAAATCAAGTGCAATCGAATTCATGCAATAACGTTTTCCGGTTGGAGGAGGTCCGTCATCGAATAAATGTCCTAAATGCCCGCCACAACGACCGCAAAGCGCTTCGATTCTTTCCATTCCCAGAGAATTATCATTTTTGTAAACCACGCTGTTTTTGTTGTCTTGTTCAAAAAAGCTTGGCCATCCGCAACTGCTTGCAAATTTGGCGCCGGATCTAAAAAGTAAATTTCCGCAGGAAGCGCAATAGTAAGTTCCTTTTTCGTCAGTTTTCCAATACTTTCCTGTAAAAGGTCTTTCGGTATCTGCTTCGCGCATTACGGCGTAAACATCATCCGGAAGTACTTTTTTCCATTCGGCATTACTCACCTTTAGTTTAGTGGTATCTGTATTCGAATAATAAGGATTTCCGGGTTTAGAGATTTTGTTTTCCATGACCACTGTTTTTGTATTTTGTTTTTTTACGCTTTGTCCACATGCTTGTAGAATAAAAAGCGGAATTAAAAAGCAAAGGCTAAAGATTCGAGTTTTTGTTTTCATTGTTTTTGTGTGCTTTAATTCTGTATTTCAAAGATACGACGAGATTTTACCTCGAAATGTCGTGTACTTTACAATTCAGATTTATTTAAGTATGTTTTAACTTTTTATTATTTACGAAAAATAACAAGTTGTAGTTTTTATGTCTTATTTTTAAAGGTTTTTAAGAAGGTGAGCAGTTGCAAACAATTGTAAATCAGTTTTGTATAAAATGCAATGCTCGTTAAACTTTTCACAATCTTTTCTGAGATTTTCAAGCCATTTCTTTTTTCGTATTTTTGTTTGTACAAAACGCCCTAATGATAGAAGAAAACGTAATACTAGTTAATCAAAATGATGAGCAAATTGGCTTAATGCCAAAATTAGAAGCACATGAAAAAGCACTATTGCACCGCGCTTTTTCGGTTTTTATTTTAAATAGTAAAAACGAGATTATGCTACAGCAGCGTGCTCATCAAAAATACCACTCACCTTTACTCTGGACAAATACTTGCTGTAGTCATCAGCGTGAAGGCGAAACGAATATTGAAGCAGGAAGCAGACGATTGTTTGAAGAAATGGGTTTTAAAACAGAATTGAAAGAACTGTTTCATTTTATTTACAAAGCTCCTTTTGATAATGGTCTTACAGAACATGAATTAGATCATGTTATGATTGGATATTATAATGAGAATCCGGATATAAACTTTGAAGAAGTTGAAGCCTGGAAATGGATGAAGATTGAAGATGTAAAAAGTGATATTGAAAAACAGCCCGAGATTTATACCGTTTGGTTCAAAATAATTTTTGATGAATTTTATCATTATTTAGAAGACCATAAAATATAAAACCATAACAACCAAAAACCTAAATGAAAGTAACCATATCAAGAAAAGCACATTTTAATGCTGCACATCGATTGCATAGAAAAGACTGGACATTTGAAAAAAATAATGCTGTTTTTGGAAAATGTAACAATCCTAATTTTCATGGTCATAATTATGGTTTAACAGTAAGTGTTACAGGAAAAATTGACCCAGAAACTGGTTTCGTTTTAGATGTGAAAGTATTAGCGGATATTATACTCGAAGAAGTGGAAATACCGTTTGATCACAAAAATCTGAATCTGGATGTTCCGGAATTTCAGGATTTGAATCCAACTGCAGAGAACATTGCTGTTGTGATATGGAATAAAATTAGAAAAAGAATTCAACCCGATTTTGATCTAGAAATCGTTTTGAATGAAACGGACCGCAATTTTGTAACTTATAAAGGAGAATAATAAATGTCATTAAAAATAGGAGATATAGTTCCGAATTTTACTGCAAAAGATAGTCATGGTGAGGTTTTTGAAAGCCAAAGTGTTTTGGGGCGGAAACCACTTGTGATTTATTTTTACCCAAAAGATAATACGCCCGGTTGTACTACTGAAGCCTGTAGTTTTAGAGATCAATACGAAGATTTCAAAGACTTGGGAGCTGAGGTTATTGGTATAAGCAGTGATAGTATAAAATCACATCAAAAATTTGCCAAAAAACATCAATTGCCTTTTATACTGTTGTCAGATCAGGATAAAAGATTACGACACCTTTTTGGCGTTCGTGACACTTTATTTGGCCTTGTGCCAGGAAGAGTAACCTATGTTATTGATCGAAATGGCGTTGTTATTTTGATTTTTGATAGTATGAACGCTGCAAAACACATCCCGAAAGCACTTGAGACTATTAAAGAATTAGTATCGTAAAACTAAAAAATAGTATTACATCAGTGTTTAATTAATAATGATATTAGCCAAAAAAAGAAATATTCATGAAGCCGAAATTATATCCATTGCAATTTGAACCAATTCTAAAAGAAAGAATTTGGGGAGGAGAAAAACTAAAAACAGTTCTCAATAAGCCAATAGTGTCTAAAATTACTGGTGAAAGCTGGGAATTGTCTACTGTAGAAGGTGATGTAAGTGTTATTGCTAATGGAACTTTGAAAGGAAAGTCATTAATGGAACTTATTGATGAAACGCCAAGCGAAATTCTGGGAACAGAAGTTTATAAGCGTTTCGGAAAACAGTTTCCGTTACTTTTTAAATATTTGGATGCTCGCGAAGACCTTTCGATACAAGTACATCCAAATGATAAACTGGCAAAAGAGCGTCATAATTCTTTTGGTAAAACCGAAATGTGGTACGTTCTACAAGCTGATGCCGATGCCAGAATTATTGTTGGTTTTAAAGAAGATTCAAGTAAAGAAGAATATTTAGAACATTTGCACAATAATACATTGGTTTCTATTTTAGATACTGTGAAAGCAAAAGTTGGAGATGTTTTCTTTTTAGAAACCGGAACCGTTCATGCTATTGGCGCCGGACTTGTGGTTGCCGAAATTCAGCAAACTTCGGATATTACGTATCGTTTATACGATTTTGATCGCGTTGATGCTAACGGAAATAAAAGAGAACTTCATGTAGATTTAGCGCTTGATGCTATAAACTATAATAAGGTCAACACGCAAAAAAAATATGAGACAAAATCAGATACTTCGAATGTAGTTGTTGATTGTCCTTATTTTACGACCAATTTTATTCCGTTAAAAGATAAAATAGCCGTTTCTAAATCCGGAGCGACTTTTACCGTTTATATGTGTATCGAAGGAAGTTTTGAAATCGAATATGATGGTTTTAAAGAAGTATATCAAAAAGGAGATACGGTTTTAATTCCGGCTGAGATAAATGCATTTTTCTTAACTGGAAATGCTTCAATTTTAGAAATTTACATTTCATAGCGCTTAATAAAAAGATTATGTGTACTTTTGCAGTCGCAAATTAAAATAAAAATAAAAATGGCAAACGTTAAAAATTTAAAGAAAGACATCAACTTCGTATTAGGAGATATTATTGAGGCAATTTACTTATTTGAAATGTCTACTACAGGAAATCCTACTCCGGAAACGAATGCTTTGATCGATCAGGCTATTGCAGCTTTTGATACTTTGATCACTAAAGTGAATGCTAAGAACGTTGAAAACAAAAAAGCACACTTCAAACAAATCAATGTTGAATTGGAAGAAACTGCTAATCAATTGATTGCTAAAATCAACGAATTGTAAGCAAAAAAAAGTATAAAAAAGTGCAAATTTATTTTGGTAAAACGAAAAACCGCTTTATATTTGCACCCGTAATGAGTCGCCAGCGTAGCTCAGTTGGCTAGAGCAGCTGATTTGTAATCAGCAGGTCGTGGGTTCGAGTCCCTCCGCCGGCTCAACAAAACCATCACTTTTAGTGGTGGTTTTTTAATGAAATAAGCAGTAAATTTATTTTGGAAATTACAAAAATCCATTTTATATTTGCACCCGTAATGAGTCGCCAGCGTAGCTCAGTTGGCTAGAGCAGCTGATTTGTAATCAGCAGGTCGTGGGTTCGAGTCCCTCCGCCGGCTCAACGGAAAACCATCACTTTTTAGTGGTGGTTTTTTTTTTGCTCTAAACTCAACTAAAAGTACATTTTTTTAACTTATTGAGATTTAAAAGTGAATACGGATTAACATAAAAACCTGTGGAGAAATTTAAAATATTTTGTATCGACTAATTATTTTAACCGCAATCCCGATAGCTATCGGGAGCAAAGTTTTTTTATACACATCAGATTTTATAAAAATATAAAGTTCGCAATCCCGATAGCTATCGGGATTGTGTTGATACAGCTTTGTAAACTTTGTGTTTTTTGCACCTACTATTAGATAAGAATCTTAGCGTGCTTTGCGGTTAAATTCATTCTTAGTTTTTATAGCTCCACAGGTTTTTGTATTGATCCAGTGAATACCATAATATTTTTCTTATGTTTGTTGCTTAACCAAAAAAAATAATAAACATGGAAGAAACTTCTGAATTTGAAAAATTTGAGTTGCAGCTAAATGAAACTGCAAAAGACTTTTTGAAAGAAACTGCAAAATGGGCCAACTTTTTATCGATTTTAGGCTTTGTTGGAATTGGACTTATGCTGGTATTTGCTGTTTTTGCAGGAAGTATTTTTTCGGCGATGGGAAGTACTATGCGTGGAATGGGAGGAATGGGAGGTTCTTTTGGAGTAATAATGGCATTCGTATATGTTTTTATCGCGGCAATTTACTTTTTCCCTGTTTATTATCTAAATAAATTTGCAGTAAATGCTAAAAGAGCTTTTAGAGATAATGACTCAGAAGCATTGACGAATTCTTTTGGATATCTAAAATCACACTATAAATTTATTGGTATTTTGACGGTAGCAATCTTGGTATTGTACGGGCTTATATTTGTATTTGGAATTCTTGGTGCTTTGTTGAGAGGGTAAATTAATTTTCTAAATAAAGATTTATATAACAAAAGGAGGCTGTCTTAAAAGACAGCCTCCTTTTGCATAAAATTGATTTTTTATATAAGATCTAGCAATTTTATATAATTGATCCGTTTCGATTTGATATTTTAATGGAGTTTTATTTGGCTTTATCTTCCAAATTTTTGATGCGCAGCTGTAAATTGTCCGCACGACATAGCGGCTAAAATTGAGATTTCGCCGGCCAAACAAACATTAATTGCAATTTCGGCAAGTTTCGTGCTTTTACCAGGGCCATAACAGTCAATTAATTGTAAGCACTCTTTTTGTGTTGGAAAAGAAGTTCCACCGCCAACTGTACCAACGATTATATTGGGCATTGTGATTGAGCAATACAAATCTCCATTTTCGTCAATTTCCATTCTTGTTAGAGCTGTCGAAGCTTCTCCAGTACAAGCGACATCCTGGCCGCACGCTATGAATAGTGCGGCAAGTGCATTTGCTGGATGCATTCCTGTACCGTTACTACCGCATTTTATTGCGCCCGAAGTAGTTATTTTCCATTGTTGTTGTAAAAGTTCAGGAGTTGTTTTTAGTACAGATTCGATAACGCTTCTTTTTAATGTAATTTCAGAAGTTACTTTTTTTCCGCGTACTCGTGTAGATAATGATGTAGCTTTTTTGTCTCCGGATGTATTGCCTTCGATAGTCCAAAAAACGGGTTTAGTTGAGCAGTTTTCAAGGATATATTTACAGATTCTGTCTGTACATATTGTAACCATGTTTTGACCTGATGCATCTCCAGAAGTATATTCGAATCGTAATATTAAAATATTTCCTTCTATGTTTATTCCAACATCATTCAAGATGGCATAATTACTGGATTCTCGGGTTAATGAGCTAAATATTTCTTTATGGTCTAATACAAATGTTACAAATTTTCCGAGATCAATTAAGTTTTTAAATTTAAAGGTTGGTGTTCTTTGTACTCCTTCTTGTAATGTAATTGTGGTAATTGCACCAGATTCTTTACAAGCTTTTGCGCCTCTGTTGTAAGATGCCAGTAATGTGCCTTCGGTGGTTGCAAGCGGAACGTAAAATGCTCCTTGTGCATGTGTGCCATTAATTACTATTGGGCCAATAATTCCTGTGGGGATTTGCGTCATACCAATATAATTTTCAATATTCCCTTTTAAGCTTTCGTTGTCGTTGAAGATTTTTTCTCCGGATAAGTAGTCGACATTTGGACTTAATTGCTTTCGGATAAAATCTAAACGCAATTTTTGACCGTTTAAAGAATAAGGGTCAAGTTTGGGAATTGTTTCTAATTCTGGGCTAAGTTTTGAATTGTAAGATTCAAGTTTTTCGATTACTGTTGAATTAATAAAATCAAACTTTGCACGGCTAATGATACTAGGTGGATTTTTCATAATTTTTTTATTTAGGATGTGCTAAGTTAATCCAAATGAAAAATAATTGAATGAAATTTCCGAAGTATTTTTATATAATTATCTAATTATCAGATATTTAAGAATTTAAAAAATATGCTACAAAAAAGAGCATAAAAAAATCCTGTTTTAATAAAAAAACAGGATTAAGGATATTGTAAAAAAGCAGGTTACTTGATGTTTGCTATAACTTCAAAAATCTATTTTTGCTGTTGCTTTTTAATTTCAGCGACATATTTAGTTAATTTTTTTCCATAAAGTGATTGCGCTACTTTTGGAGTCATTGATTTTTGAATCGTATCAAGGAATTTGATATTGATATCATAAATCTCTGCTAAAGCAATATAAGGTGCTATTTCGTGGTCTTTGTTGTTGATTGCAAAATTTGTAGCGTATAGGTATTTTCTTTTGATATTCGAAGATTGTTTTGCGTCAATGCTATCAATTGCTTTTTGATCTTTTCTTTTTATAGCTTTAAATCTTGGTTCAACCAAAGAAAGATTCTCCTCAATAAAGCGAGAATTTATTTTTTGATATTGATCGTATAATTCCTGATTTTTAGATCCTGTGATTTTGGCACTGTAAATAAAATTATCAAGATTAGTATCAATGTTGATGTTTCCCGGTTCAGCAAAAAACAAAATGTTATTGTCTAATGAATTGGTTACTCCGCGATCCAGGAATAAATACAACATTTCAGGTGATTCTAGTTTTATATCACTTTCAAAAGCTGAGTTTCCGTCGATTTTGATACTGTCAATAGCGACAAGAGAAGTATCAACGATTCTTTGAATATATAAAGTTCCTTTTTTTAATCCTTTTATATTTCCGGTAATATGTAAGTTGTCAGTTGATGATTCTTTTTTGCTACAAGATGCTAATACAGCGAGAGTAACAAAGGCAATAATTGATTTTTTCATTGGTTTTTTAGATTTGGCTGCAAAATAAAGAAAATAGTTTGAATGTATAGATGTAGTTGTTAAATTTTGCTAAAAAATAAATCCCAATCTGAAAATAGATTGGGATTCTTATAATTTATGGAAGAAAATTCTTTTACATTCCTAAAGTAAATACAGTTCCGTTTTCATGAGTGTACGTGTATTTACTATCACATTCATTGTTTCCGAAATCAATAACTCCGTTTAAGGCGCCTCCCTGAACTTTTAGTTTTCCTTTAGAAACAAATGTGCAAGAATATTTTTTTACCAATGTTTCTCCAACTGTTAGGGTTAATGTTCCTCCTTTTTCAGTACTAACTACGTGAGTTCCTTCAGTTATTTCATAAACATTATCATCTAATACAAAAGGAGTATCAACACCTGCAGTTTGTTTTACAGTATGCATACCTTCAGTTGTAAATACATGTCCTTGTGAATCAGTCAATTTTCCGTTGGTTACTTTTCTGGTCCATTGAGGTACAGTTTGGGTCGTTGTAGTATTTGTGTATTCAATAGTTCCTTCTAGTTTTAATGCATTGATAGAATAATCAATTCGCTCTATTGTCATTTTACTTCCAGTTGTAGCTATCGGGCCGGTAAGTGTAATTTTTAATTTTCCTTTTCTTGTAAGTTGATTGTTTGTACAGCCAATAGCTCCATAATCTACAGTATATACTCTTGGATAAGTGTCTGTTGTTGGAGATACTGTAATTGTAGCGCAAATTCCTGTTACTGGAGTTTCAGTTGATTTTCCTGTCGAAGCGTTTGGCTTTGTAACGAGTAATCCCGTAGTAACGTCCATATCGTTTGCAGCGTCAATTGCAACAGATGCTCCAATCGCAGTTACGTCAGTTTGCTCAACAATACTGTCATTGTTAGAACATGAAACATAAGTTAGTGCTGTTGCGGTAACAGCCAGAAATAAAAAGATCTTTTTTTTCATAATGGTTTTTGTTTAAGTTAGATAAAAGGCATTCAAATGTAATAAAAAAAATGAATTGCAATAAAAAAATCCTATAAGCTAGACTTACAGGATTTTATAAACGTTGTTTTATGGAATAATGTTTTAAAGTTGATTCTTTTTTTAAACGGTTTTGTAATATTCGCTTTTGGCTCTTCTGATTTCTTTATATTTTTCCCAATCAAATTTGGTTAAAAATTCTGCTGCTTTTTGGGCTCCACGTATAAAGAGATCAATTTTTGCATCTTCGGTTAAATTGAAGTTTAACCAATTGTGACTTCCGGTATCAATATATCCAATGAGGTTTTTGAAATCCGGATTCTTTCTCAAAAATTCTGAGTCGTAACCATATCTTGCGGTATCGAACATGGAACTTACGACATTGGTTATTTTTTCGTTTTTATTAATTTCATTTTTATCATATCCCAGTTTAATACCAAAAGTAGGAGAGGCTGGAACAGTGAGGTTTTCGTGAAAAATATCAATTGGAAAATTCGAAATTATACCTCCATCCATAAACATAACTTCAGATGGAACTGAGGTTCTCAAACATGTAGCTTCGTTCCATTTGTTCCAGGCGTCAATTCCTCCGGGAATATTCTGAATTTTAAAAGGCGTGAAAAAAAGTGGAATTGACATTGAAGCCCTAACGAAATCAGCTGGATTCTGTACGTCAGGATTAGAATAAAACAAATCGATCATTTTTGGAAAGATAATTTTACTTTCAGTTGTGATATCTGCTGCTATTATTGCAATTTCGCTCCAATGATCAGGACGATTGTAAATTTCTTTGTCGGCTTTGTTTACCTGATTTATTCGGAATAATTGATTATCATCTGAAACTCCTTTTAATCTTAAAGCTTTTAGGTCTGCGTAATTTTTTATTCCTTTTTGCGAAAGAAGATTAGTCATCCATTGATGAAAATTTTTACCGGGATTTAATCCAAGATCATCTTTGAAATTATCAACGACTTGACTTCCTTTTAAAATTAATTTTAGATTACTGGAATCGCTCAATAATGCATCAATAAATTCGCGTGCATCATGATCGCCATCTACAAAATCATACAAGTTTTTATTGCAAAGACAATCTAATATCCATTCTGATTTTTGAATGTCACAAGTTCCTGCCGCTGCCATTAGCATTGTATTAATACTTCCGGCTGAGGTTCCGGCAAGACTTAGAAAACGAATTCCTACTTGTTCGAGAACATAAACATAGCCAACCAGAGCAATACCTAATACGCCACCGCCTTCTTGCACCAGATCTACATATTGGCAATTATTATTGTCTGTAATATCTGAGAATTTTTTATTCTTTATTTCTTCTTTTAATTCTTTTAGAATGGTTAAAACTTCTCCGTTTTCAGTAAATTTCTTTTTATCCATGATTTCTAGAATTAAATATTGATTTTCAGTGAGTTGTGTTTTTGGGACAATAAAATTATAGAAATCATTCTTTTCAGGAAAGGGGAGAAATACCCTTTTTAATTGTAATTTATTGATGTTTATTATGTTAAAAATAAAGCATAAAAAAACCTGCAAGTTATACTTGCAGGTTTTCTGAGTAGATTTTTATAAAATCTTATTTAATCATTTCAAAACTTCTTTTTACAAAAGCAGTCAAAGCTTCCCCTTTTAATAGGTTTTGCGATAATTTAGCTAAGTCTAAAGCTTGTTTTACCAAATGTTCCTGATGTGTTTTGTCTTCAGTATTTAAGATACTTGTAGCCAAATCAGAATTTGTATTTACAACCAAATTGTACATTTCCGGCATATTACCCATTCCGAACATTCCGCCGCCACCAGACTGACTCATTTCTTTCATTCTACGCATAAATTCCGGTTGCGTGATAATGAATGGAGCAGCTTGGCTATCCATAGCTTCCAATTGTACAGAATACGCTTTTGGAATATAAGCTTCTAATGAAGTTTTTAGTGTTTCTTTTTCTTCATCAGATAATTTAGAAATTGTGTTTTCGTCTTTTTTGATTAAATTATCAATATGATCAGAATCTACACGAACAAAAGTTACGTCTTTATTATCTCCTTCGATTTTTTGAATCAAATGCGAAATAATTGGAGAATCCAAAAGTAAAACTTCGTATCCTTTTTCTTTTGCTGTTTCAATATAAGAGTGTTGAGCATCTTTGTTTCCAGCATAAAGAATAACTAATTTTCCGTCTTTATCCGTTTGATTTTCTTTTAAATTCTCTTTTAATTCTTCAAGAGTAAAATATTTATCATCAACTGTTGGGTATAAAACAAACGCACCTGCTTTTTCGTAGAATTTATCTTCAGAAAGCATTCCGTATTCTAAAACGATTTTAATATCGTTCCATTTTGCTTCAAAATCAGCACGGTTTTCGTTGAATAAAGCTTTTAGTTTATCTGCAACTTTACGAGTGATATAGTTAGAGATTTTCTTAACTGCACCATCTGCTTGTAAACCAGAACGAGAAACATTCAAAGGAATATCCGGAGAATCAATAACACCTTTTAGCATTGTCAAAAATTCAGGTACAATTCCTTCTACATTATCAGTAACGTAAACTTGGTTTTGGTACAATTGAATTTTATCTTTTTGAATTTGCATATCCGAACCTAACTTAGGGAAATATAAAATTCCAGTTAAGTTAAAAGGGTAATCTACATTCAAATGAATATTGAATAACGGATCTTCAAATTGCATTGGATACAATTCTCTGTAGAAGTTTTTATAATCTTCATCAGATAATTCGCTTGGTTGTTTTGTCCACGCTGGATTTGGATTGTTGATGATGTTATCAACTTCAATTGTTTCGTTGATGTAATCTTCAGGAGCATCTTCCGGTTTTGGAAGTGTTTCTGTTCTTGATCCAAATTTAATTGGAATAGGCATAAACTTGTTATACTTATTCAATAATCCGCTGATTTTAGAATCTTCTAAAAATTCAAGAGAATCCTCAGCAATATGTAAAATGATTTCTGTACCACGTGAAGTTTTGTCAGCCGGCTCTAAAGTAAATTCAGGGCTTCCGTCACATGTCCAGTGTGCTGCAGGTTCGTCTTTGTATGATTTTGTAATAATTTCTACTTTTTCTGCAACCATAAATGCAGAATAGAAACCAAGACCAAAATGACCAATAATTCCAGAATCTTTTGCAGAATCTTTGTATTTGTCAAGAAATTCTTCGGCTCCTGAAAAAGCAACCTGATTGATGTATTTTTCAACTTCATCAGCTGTCATTCCTAAACCTTGGTCAATGATGTGGATTTTTTTTCCTTCCTTATCAACTTTGATTTCGATTACCGGATTTCCGTATTCTACTTTAGCTTCGCCAATACTAATTAGGTGTTTTAATTTTAAAGTAGCGTCTGTTCCGTTCGAAACCAGCTCACGTAAGAAGATTTCGTGATCGCTGTACAAGAACTTTTTGATTAAGGGAAAGATGTTTTCTACCGAAACATTAATTTTACCTGTTGTCATATTTATTTTAATTTTTTAGTTTAATGTGATGATACTCATTTCTTCAAATAGAATACCAATTGTTTTTTGGGTGACAAAATGGCGTAAGTGTTAATTTTGAAAGAAAATAATTAGATTTTGAAACGGAAGATATTCCTATGAATTGTATCTTTGTAGTATACTAATTGTTAAACGTGTCAGTATTAACTTAAAAAAAATGTACAAAATGAAGAAAGTTATTTTCATTTGCTTGATCGCCACGATGTTCTTCGCGTGCAAATCAGCTTCGTCTACAACAGCTTCAACAGAAGCACCTACACTATCTACTAAACTTGACAGACCTACTCAAGTAGCACTTAAAGGAAATTGGGTACTTACTAATGTATCTTATCCGGGTTCAGAGTATATTAAGGTAAACTCGTTTGATCTTGCAGATTCTAAATGTTTTATTGGAAGTACATGGAACTTTATTTCGAATAATAATAAAGGTACTATGGCTCTAACTGCGCCAAGTTGTACAGCTTTTACTTCTCCAATCGTTTGGAGTATCAACAATCAGGGACTTTTTGTACTTAAGATTGTAGATCCGGGATTAAAATCAAAAAATGTTAAATCAGGATATTTACTTAAAGTAGCCGGATTAACTGATAACTCGTTCCAATTGATCGACAATATCAATGTTGGTGGACAAGTTAAGGATGTAACTTACCAATTTCAAAGAGCTAATTAATATAAAAAAATAAAAATATGAGAAAGATAACCGTTTTAAGCCTGAGTAGTTTATTTGTATTAGCAAGCTTTTTTACAAGTTGTGATTCAGTAAAAAATGCAAATAACACACAAAAAGGTGCCGGAATTGGAGTAGTTGCCGGTGGTATTATTGGTGGTATTTTAGGAAATAATTTAGGTCACGGAGGTAATGCTGCTTTAGGTGCTGCAATTGGTGCTGCCGTAGGTGGTGGAACTGGTGCACTTATTGGAAACAAAATGGATAAACAAGCCCGTGAAATTGATCAGGCTTTACCAGGTGCTGATGTTGAAAGAGTTGGAGAAGGAATTCACTTGACTTTGAATGAAAACTCTGTTCGTTTTGATACTAACAAATCGACTTTGACTTCTCAGGCAAAAGCTAACTTAGATAAATTGATTCCTGTATTTACAGAGTATGGAGATACAGATATTCAAATTTTTGGTTATACTGATAATACTGGAAAACCAGAATATAACTTAACACTTTCTGGACAAAGAGCTGCATCTGTGCAAGCTTATTTAGTTTCAAAAGGATTAAAATCTAGCCGTTTCAAAACTTCTGGTTTAGGAATTGCTGATCCAATTGCAACTAATGATTCTCCTGAAGGAAGAGCTCAAAACCGTCGTGTAGAATTTTCTATTACTGCAAATGACAAAATGGTAAATGATGCAAAAGCACAAGCCGGAAAATAAGTTTCTGACGCAATAAAATTTCTTAAAAGCTGTTTCGTAATTGAAGCAGCTTTTTTTTGACTTTAGAAATTAAACATTGTAAATTTGGACTTTCAAATACAACCCATGCTCGATATTCAAAATATTTCTTTTTCGTATACCGAAAATCCTGTTATAAAAAACGTTTCTTTTACTGTAAATAAAGGCGATAATATTGCTATTATTGGTGAAAGTGGCTGCGGAAAAAGTACTCTTCTTAAATTAATGTATGGTTTATACGACTTGGACGAAGGCAAGATTTTTTATAATGAAAAACCTGTTTTAGGTCCAAAGTATAATTTAATTCCCGGAATGCCTTATATGAAATATTTGGCGCAGGATTTTGATTTGTCTCCTTTTGAAACTGTTGCTGAAAATGTTGGAAAGTTTCTTTCGAATGGTTTTGCAAACATGAAAAAACTTCGTGTTCAGGAATTATTAGAAATGGTAGAAATGGAATCTTTCTCTAATGTAAAAGCAAAATTTTTAAGTGGAGGACAACAACAAAGAGTCGCTTTAGTAAGGGTTTTGGCCTTAGAGCCGGAAGTAATTTTACTGGACGAACCTTTTAGCCAAATCGATGCTTTTAGAAAAAATGCTTTACGCCGAAATTTATTCCGCTACTTAAAACAAAAAGGAATTACCTGCATTATTGCAACGCACGATAGTACTGATGCTTTATCATTTGCAGATGAGGCGATTGTAATGCGAAACGGAGAAATTATCGTTAAAGACAATCCAACAAAAATATACGAAGATCCGGAAACTAAATATGTAGCGTCACTTTTTGGGGAAGTAAATGAGCTTCCAACGCATTTATTAGTTCCATATGAAGATCCAACGCATAAAACTTTAGTTTATCCGCATCAATTTAAAATGGTTACAGAATCTAATTTGCCGGTAAAAATCAGAAGAACTTATTTTAGAGGAAATCATTATTTGATTGAAACTGTTTATAAAAGACAACTGGTGTTTTTTGAAAGTGAAATCGATTTGCCTCTTGAGCAGGAAATTTTCTTAGGTTTAAATTATTTGTAAATTAGATAATGTCTCAATTTGATAATTAGATAATTCTTTTTTAATCTATAAAAACAAGAAGCCCGATAGTCTAAAAACTATCGGGTTTCTTGTTTTTGGTTTTATTAAACCTGTCAGGTTTGCTGTGTAAATATTTTATCTTAGAGATTAGTTTTTTAAATACTTTTCTAAAAACTGATCTTGTTCCCAAAGTAAGTGCAAAATGTTTTCTTTTGCCACATAACTGTGTGCTTCTTTAGGTAAAATCACCATTCTTGCTGGAGCTCCTAAGCCTTTTAAAGCCTGAAAATATCTTTCTGTCTGCAAAGTAAAAGTTCCGGGATTATTATCGGCTTCACCGTGAACTAATAAAATTGGAGTTTTCATTTTATCTGCATTCATAAAAGGAGACATTGCGTTGTAAACATCTGGAACTTCCCAGTAATTACGTTGCTCGCTCTGAAAACCAAACGGAGTCAAAGTTCTGTTATAAGCACCGCTTCTTGCAATTCCGCAGGCAAATAAATTAGAATGCGTTAATAGATTTGCTGTCATAAATGCGCCATAAGAATGTCCGCCAATGGCAACTTTTTTACGATTAATATATCCTAAAGCATCAACTGCATTAATTGCAGCTTCGGCATTGTCTACTAATTGTGAGATAAAGTTATCGTTTGGTTCTGTAGTTCCTTCTCCAATTATTGGAAAAGCCGCATCATCCAAAACCACATATCCTTTGGTTACCCAATACACAAAAGATCCATAATAAGGAAAAGTAAACTCATTTGAATTTTGAGTCGATTGTCCTGCACTATTTCTGTCTTTATATTCGGCAGGATAAGCCCAGATTAATAAAGGTAATTTCTCTTTTTTTGCTTTATCATAACCAACAGGAAGATATAAAGTTCCTGAAAGTTCTAATCCGTCTTTACGTTTATATTTAATAACTTCTTTACTCACATCTTTGATGCTTTCAAACGGATTTTTGAAAGTTGTAATTGGAGTTAAGCTGTTTTGTTTCTTAATATTTCTAAAGTAATAATTCGGATACTCACTTTTTGACTGAATCTGAACTAAAACTTTACCGGATTTAAAATCTTCAATTTCCAATAAATCTTCTTTTTTGTCTTTATAAGAAGAAGTATAAATACGTTTAGCTTGTAATGTCTTTAAGTTAAATTCATCAATAAATGGAAACTGACCGTTTTTAGTATATCCGTCACCAATTCTGTAAGCGTTGTCTTTTTCGATTGCAAGAACATATTTATTATATTCATTCTTTTTGGTTTCAAAAATACCCGGATCTGAGTAAACGTCTTGTTGGTTTCTGTCGGTAATTACTTTTGCTTGCTGACTTGGATTTGATGGATTAATCAAATAAGTTTTGGTATTACGCGTATCGTACCATTCGTCAGTTACAAAAGCAATATTATCATTCCCCCAAACAATATCAGAATAACGCTGAGGTATTTTTACCAATGAAGTTGCATCGCTTGTAAAAGGCGCATCCCAAAGAAAAACTTCATCTCTAAAATCTGCTTTGTTTGCAGGATCTCCTTCGTCCAAAGCTGTAACATAAGATAAAGTTGCAGGTTTGTCGTTTCTCCATGCCATTTCTCTTTTTCCTTTTCGAACAGCCATAAAACCTTTTGGTATAATTTCGTTCAACGGAACTTCGTTAACCGTTTTGATTTCTTTTCCTCTAATGTCGTAAACAATTGATCTCGATGGAAATCTGCTTAAAGGAACAACATAAGAAAATGGTTTCTGAATGGTTGTCAACATAATATAATTGCCATCAGGAGAAATTCTTTCTCCGGCAAACATTGCAGCTTCTTTAAATAAAACGGCATTTCCGTTGATGTTGACTTTGTATAATTCAGATGTGATGATGTTTTCGAAATTAACTTCGTCATTTTTGTTTTTCAACATATCCGGATAGGTTCTGTTTTGAGATTTTTCTCCGGAAGTATTCGAAATAATTGGTCCGGTTGGTAAATCTTTTTTAGAATCTAAAAGTGGTTTTCTGTCTTTTGGAAGCATTTTTACCAAAATAGTTTCGTTGTCTAAGAACCAGCTAAACGGATTTCCAAGATTTGCATTTACGGTAGCTTCTGTTAGTTTTGTGGCTTGCGCCGATGCAACATCCAAAACCCAAAGTTCTACGCCAGTATTTGTAGTATGCGAAAACAGGATTTTTTTGTCATTTGGCGACCAAAGAACGTTACTGATTTTAGGATTATTTGGTAAACCTTTAACCTGAATTTCGTCTTTACCGCTAATCTTTCTTAGTTTGAGATTGTTGATATAAGTAACGGTACTTGAAATATTGGTAACAGGATTGATTCTTAAACCTCCTAAACGAAGTTCTTCCTGATTTAAATCGTCCAATGTTTTGTATGTACTTCTGTATACTAAGAGCATATTTTCTTTTTTAGTATCCATAGATACTGTCGGAGCTCTTTCATAATCTGCTAAATCAAGAATAGATTTAGATGGTTTTTGGTAGGTTAGGTTTTCCTGAGCAAAAGCAAAGAAACCAATATTTAAAAATAAGAATAATGTAACCTTTAATTTCATAGTTTGAATTTTATGGGTTTGAAAAAAGTGGCTTTCATAAATGTTTGTCTAAGGTAGTTTACTCTTGTTACATTTTATGCGTTATTTTTCATACTTTTCATTGTTTTCGACTAAAAACTGGTTTTTTAGAATTGAACTTAGTTTAATAGCTTGTATAATTAAAGTATATTAAATTGCTAATTACGAAAAAAAGAGTAATTTGTACGCTTATGTTTTAAACAATACTTAAATTTGCAATCCAATTTTTTAACAAATAATAAAAGAATATGTATCATTCAAAAATAGCGGGCTTAGGATATTATGTTCCTTCAAATGTTGTGACTAACGATGATTTGTCTAAGATTATTGATACCAATGATGAGTGGATTCAGGAGCGAACAGGGATTCAGGAACGCAGACATATTATTCGTGGAGAAGATACCACGACAACAATGGGAGTAAAAGCAGCTAAAATTGCTATAGAACGTTCTGGCGTTGCCAAAGAAGATATTGATTTTGTAGTTTTTGCTACATTAAGTCCTGATTATTATTTTCCAGGACCTGGAGTTTTAGTACAGCGTGATTTAGGATTAAGAACTGTTGGAGCATTAGATGTTAGAAATCAATGTTCAGGATTTGTTTATGCGATTTCTGTTGCAGATCAATATATTAAAACTGGAATGTATAAAAACATATTGGTTATTGGTTCAGAAGTACATTCAACAGGATTAGACATGACAACTCGCGGACGTGGAGTTTCGGTAATTTTTGGAGATGGAGCAGGAGCGGCAGTTTTAAGTCGTGAAGAAGATTTGACAAAAGGTATTTTATCTACACATTTACACTCAGAAGGACAACATGCCGAAGAGTTGGCTTTGCAAGCACCAGGAATGGGAGCGCGTTGGGTAACGGATATCTTAGCAGATAATGACCCGAATGACGAAAGTTATTATCCTTATATGAACGGACAATTTGTATTTAAAAATGCAGTAGTTCGTTTTGCCGAAGTAATCAATGAAGGTTTGGAAGCAAATGGTTTGCAAGTTTCAGATATTGATATGTTGATTCCGCATCAGGCAAACTTGAGAATCTCACAATTCATTCAGAATAAATTCAAATTGAGCGATGATCAGGTTCATAATAATATTCAGAAATACGGAAACACAACTGCAGCATCTATTCCAATTGCTTTGACAGAAGCTTGGGAACAAGGAAAAATCAAATCAGGAGATACAGTTGTTTTGGCTGCTTTTGGTAGTGGATTTACCTGGGCAAGTGCAATTATTAAATGGTAATTTAATTCATCTTATATTATATTTTAAAAACCTGCTCTTTTTAGAGCAGGTTTTTTTTATACTTTCGTGTTTTGTTACGCAATCTTGTCTTTGCGAGGAACGAAGCAATCACATTTAGTGTGTCATTTTTGATAAAGAAATGTGTTTATTGTTAGTGTGGTTGCTTCGTTCCTCGCAATGACCAATAATTTAAAATCAAAATGAAAAAAAATCAACTGGAAATAGCGTGTTTTAATTACGAATCAGCCATAATTGCGCAAGAAAATGGAGCGGATCGAATTGAACTTTGTGATAATATGAAGCTTGGCGGAACAACTCCTAATTATATTTTAGCTTTAAAAGTGAGGGAGAATGTTTCGATAAAAATGCATGTAATCATAAGACCTCGTGGTGGAGATTTTGTTTATACGGATGAGGAGTTTATCGAAATGAAACAAGATATCAAACAATTTAAAAAATTGGGAGTTGATGGTTTTGTTTTCGGAATTTTGAAAGCAAACGGAAGTGTTCATAAAAAACGCAATAAAGAATTAGTTGATTTAGCAAGTCCGCTTTCGTGTACTTTTCATCGTGCTTTTGATGTTGTAAAAGATGTCAAAGAATCACTTAAAGATGTAATTGAATGTGGTTTTAATACTATTTTGACTTCAGGACAAGGAATCAATGTCGAAGAAGGAATTTTTACTTTAGAAAAGATTCAAAAATGGTCCAAAGATAAAATAGAAATTATGCCTGGCGGAGGTTTACGATCTTCGAATATTAAATTATTACAGGATAAACTGGAACCCACTTTTTATCATTCATCGGCCATTACGGATAATACAGAAACTGCAAATCCGGAAGAAGTAAAAGAATTAAAGAATTTTTTATAAAAGCATTAAATAAAAAAGCCTGGAGTTGGCATACTCCAGGCTTTTCTTTTCTACAAGAACTATTAAAATCTACTAATAAAAGAGGGATTAAAACATTCCGCCACCACCTTTATTAGTGTTATCTTCTCTTTGTTTACGTTGAAGGTTTTTGATTTTTGCACCTCCAAAGTTATAAGTCAATCCTAAATAAACCGTTTGGCTTTCCCATTTAAATTGTCCAGTATGAGCATAAGGATAATTAGAATCAAAAGCATATTTCATTGTATTGAATACATCATTAAAACGCAAACTAATATTCATCTTGTTGTCTAATAATGTATAACGTGAACCTATGTCCATTTTGTACATTGCGTGACTGTCATTTTGAAGTCCGTCAACAGCACCTCTGTAAAATCCGAATAATAAAAAGCTTATACGTTTATTTACTTTGAAGTTTGAATTCATACGTCCGTTAAAAGCAGCAACAGTAATTTTTCTCTCTAAAGGATCACTTTTTTGTGTTAAAGGGTTGTATACGAAAACTATACCTTGTTGATTAATGCTTGAGAAATCAATAGACGGTTGGATATCCCACCATTTTGTAATTTTGTAATTAAGCGAAACTTCAAAACCATAAGCAGTATTGTGATCGAAGTTTGTATAAGTCAGGATTTGTTTATTACCAGTAGGATCTGTATCATCCGGATATAAAACTCTACTAATTTGATCATTAATACTTCTTACGAAAACACCAGTAGTAAAACTTCCTTTTTCTAACGTTTTAGTATAATTTACTTCAACAGAATTTGTAAACTGAGGTCTTAATTCAGGGTTTCCTAATGAAGTAACTAACGGAGTAGAAAATTCACGAATAGGTTTTGTCTGCTCTAAACTTGGGCGGTCTACACGACGGCTGTAGCTTAATTGCAAAGTGTTTTTCTCATTTAGGTTATACGTTAAATAAGCTGATGGATATAAAGTGATATAATCATCATTAAATTTTTCAAGACCTTGGTTTAAATTAGCTGCGACTTTATAACTTTCAAAACGAGCACCTAATTGGTAGCTGAATTTTTTGTATTTCTGACCAAATGTCACATAAGCTGAATAAATATCAGTATCGTATGTATAATTCGAAACAGGGAGTAGTGCTTCTTTATTTCCAGTAAGATAATAATTATCCGTTCTTGTTATTCTGGCTTCTGCACCAGCTTCAAGAGTAGTTTTGTCGTTTAATGGATTTACATAATCAATATTTGCAGTACTTAATTTACGAGTTCCATTGATGTAATCGTCATAAATTATATAGCCTACGGTATTATCAGTATTAGTTATTTTATTGTCGAAAGAAGAATATTGAGTTTCTTTATTATCACTGTAATTAGCCTCAAAATCTAAAGTATGTCCTTCTTTTTTAAAGATATGTTTGTACGCTAAGTTATAAGTTCCCACTTGATCCGGACCGCTATATTTTGATTTTTGAAAAATAGTAGCAACCTCAGAATCCGCTACATTATGATAATCAATATTAGTGTCAACAAATCCTTTACCGTTTGATTTATTTTGATTGGTATAAATAGATAACGTATTATGATCGTCAATTAAATAATCCATACCAATTTTATACAAATACGAATCATTATCGTTCAAAACATCGATATTTTGAAGAACTTCCGGATCTATTCTTTTAATAAAACCGTCATTTTGATATTTACCGAAGTTTTGTCCAACGTTTCCAAAGAAATTTACTTTTCCGGTTTTATAGTTCAAATCTAATGATTGATTGTATTTAGCCGTTTTCCCAAAAGTGATTCCACCACTGTAACTTCCGTTGAAACCAGTGTTAGCATTTTTGTACAGAATAATGTTGATGATTCCAGACATTCCTTCAGGATTGTACTTCGCACTTGGATTTGTGATCAACTCAATTTTTTTGATAGAAGTTGATGGAATTTGTTTTAGCAATTGAGCAGGATCAATATTCGAAGGTCTTCCATCAATTAATACACGCACATTATCGTTTCCACGAAGAGAAAGTTTTCCGTCCTGATCAACATTTACAGATGGAATATTATTCATAATATCAGAAGCAGAAGCTCCGGCAGTAGTTAAATCTTTTCCAACATTCACTACTTTTCTATCGATTTTTTGTTCAATAGTAGAGCGCTCGGCTACAATGTTTACTCCTTTTAATTGTGTTGCTTCTTCTTCAAGAGATACATTAACTGTAGCGGTTTTTTTGTTATCACTTAAAATTACAGAACCAATATATTTTCTAAATCCAATGTATTGAATTTCGATAGTATAGTTTTTTAGCGCTAAATTTTTAATACTAAAATCACCATTGTCATCTGTGTTAACTCCTGTAACTACTTTTCCGTTGTCTTTGATAGAAACTGTAGCATAAGAAATTGGTGCATTATTTGACTTTTCGGTAATTTTTCCGGATACTACCCCGGCATTCTGAGCTTGTGCTGTTGCAAATACACCCAGTAATGCAAACAGTAAGAATTTTAGTTTCATATGGTAATAATTGATTTTTTTGATTGATTGATGATGATGATTGTTATTTTGTTTTTTTTTAGTTTTTTTCTTTAAACGAATTTAAAGTGTCCCTATTAAGACTCTTTTATCATCGATATGTTACAGAAAAATCAAAGAAAAAAAATGGTTTATTTGCATATGATCTGTTTTATAGGAGATTAGCGTTTTGATTTTTTGATAATTTTAACATTCAGAACGATTTACTTTTTAAGAAATTCTAATCGTTTTCTTGTATTTTATATGTTTTTCATTTTCTGTAATTGATGAATAAGCAGTATCTTTGCTCACTTTAAAAATAAGTTTACATGTCATTACAACAAATTCTTACTCCTTCTATACAAAAAGCAATACAAGCATTATTTGATGTTACTGTTGATAAAATCGAATTTCAAACTACCAGAAAAGAGTTTGAAGGCGATATAACAATGGTGATTTTTCCTTTATTGAAAGTGATAAAAAGCAATCCTGTAGAATTAGGAAATAAAATTGGGAATTATCTGGTTGAAAATCTTCCTGAAGTAGCACGCTTTAACGTTGTATCTGGGTTCTTGAATATTGTAATTGCAGATAGTTATTATTTGAATTTCTTTAATGAAATCAGAGGCAATAATAAGTTTGGATATGTAACTCCAAATCCGGAAGATAAAGCTATTATGGTCGAATATTCTTCACCAAATACGAATAAGCCATTACACTTAGGTCACGTTCGTAACAATTTGTTAGGATATTCTGTGGCTGAAATTATCAAAGCTTCAGGTAAGAAAGTATATAAAACTCAAATTATAAACGATCGTGGAATTCATATTTGTAAATCAATGCTGGCTTGGCAGAAATTTGGAAATGGTGAAACTCCTCAAAGTTCAAATTTAAAAGGAGATAAACTGGTTGGTAAATATTATGTCGAATTTGATAAAGCTTATAAAGGTGAAATCAATCAATTAATAGAAACTGGTAAAACCGAAGAAGAAGCAAAAAAACAAGCTCCAATTATTGTTGAAGCTCAGGAAATGCTGAAAAAATGGGAATCTGGAGATGAAGAAGTAATTTCGCTTTGGAAAATGATGAACCAATGGGTTTATGATGGTTTTGCAACAACATATACTAATCTTGGAGTTAATTTTGATAAATATTATTATGAAAGTAATACTTATTTATTAGGAAAAGATGTAGTTCAGGTTGGACTTGACAAAGGAGTTTTCGAAAAAGATCCTGACGGTTCAGTTTGGATTGATTTGACAGATGAAGGTTTAGATCGTAAAATCGTATTGCGTTCAGATGGAACTGCAGTTTATATGACGCAAGACATTGGAACTGCAATTCAACGTGTTAAAGATATGCCGGATGTTGGAGGTATGGTTTACACCGTTGGAAATGAGCAGGATTACCACTTTAAAGTATTATTCCTGATCTTGAAAAAATTAGGTTTTGATTGGGCTTCAAGCTTATATCATTTATCATACGGAATGGTTGATTTACCTTCAGGAAAAATGAAAAGCCGTGAAGGAACTGTTGTAGATGCTGATGATTTAATGCAGGATATGACAGATACAGCCAAACAAATTTCAGAAGATTTAGGGAAATTAGACAGTTATTCTGCAGAGGAAAAAGCTAAATTGTACAAAACAATTGGTTTAGGAGCATTGAAATATTACATTTTAAAAGTAGATCCTAAAAAACGTATTTTGTTTAATCCTGAAGAATCTGTTGATTTTGCCGGAAATACAGGTCCGTTTATACAATACACTTACGCGAGAATTCAATCTATAATTCGTAAGGCCGATTTTGATTTTTCAGTTACAACTAACATCGAAGAATTACACGAAAAAGAAAAAGAACTGGTAAAACAAATCGAACTTTTCCCGGAAGTAATTCAAAATGCAGCTCAAAATCATAGTCCTGCTTTAATCGCTAATTATACGTATGATTTAGTAAAAGAGTACAATTCATTTTATCAATCAGTTCATATATTAGGAGAAGTCGATTTGACAAAAAAAATATTCAGAGTGCAGCTTTCTCAAAAAGTAGCCGAAGTTATAAAATCAGCTTTTACATTATTAGGAATCGAAGTTCCGGAAAGAATGTAAAAGTTCTAGTTTATAATCATCATAAAGCCAATAGTTAAAAAACTATTGGCTTTTTTTATTGCTTTTAAAACTTATAGTATAAGATTTTGATTACATGACAAACTACTTTTACGACAAGTTTTGTTAGGTTAATAATTAGTAAAACATCTCCTTATATTTATTTTTAACTATTTTGAATTAGTAAGCTTTTAGAAGAAAATAATAAAGGATTAAACCGTCTGAACTAGATTTAGACGGTTTTTTTATTAATAGACATCACTTTGAAACGACTTATAGTTTCTTTTCAATTTCAAAAAAATTAAAATAATAACAGTTTTTATGTTTTTATTCTGGTTTTGTATTTTGAATTAATTCTTACAAAAATCAAATTCTGTTTGTGAGATAATAGCTTTAAAACCAATTACTTCTCTTGTTTACATTAAGGTTAAATATTACAATTGTAATATTTATACTATATTTTACAATGTTAAATAAAATAAAATTCTTGTTAAAATTATATTTTTGTGATAAGTTGCACCCTTTAATCAAAAACTCAAAATAATGAAACAAAAAATTAAAGGATTTGTGGTGCTTTTTTTTGTTCTTGCCTTGCAATTTACTTTTGCGCAAGAAAAAAAAATTACAGGAACAGTTTCTGATAATGCAGGAATACCTTTGCCAGGGGTGAGCGTTTTAGTAAAAGGAACTAAATCAGGAGCACAAACTGATTTTGACGGGAAATATTCTATTAAGGCAGAACCAAACCAGATTTTAATATTCAGTTATATCGGAATGAAAACCCAAGAAGTAGCTGCCAGTTCTTCGGCGATTAATATCAAATTAAAAGATGATTCTGTCGAACTTGAAGGAGTTGTTGTTACAACAGCAATGGGAGTTAAAAGAGAGAAAAAATCTCTGGGATATGCGACTCAACAAATTTCCGGAAAAGACTTAGATGGAGGTGCAGGTAATACCAATGTTTCAAATCTTTTGGCTGGTAAAGCGGCTGGAGTTGAGGTTTCGAGAAATACCAATTTTGGCGGATCAACAAATGTTGTTATTCGTGGAAATAAATCTCTTACAGGAAACAATCAGGCTTTATGGGTTATTGATGGAGTTCCTGTCGATAATTCCAGTTCAAACAATTCTACTCAGGAAACTGGCAGAGGAGGTTATGATTACGGTAACAACATAGCAGATATTAATCAGGAAGATATTGAGAGTATTAATATTCTAAAAGGTGCTGCTGCAACTGCATTATACGGATCGAGAGCCGCAAACGGTGTTGTAATGGTTACAACGAAAAAGGGTAAAAAAGGAAACGACAATAAAGTAGGTTTTACTTTTTCGAGTAGTATGACAGTTGGAACTGTTGATAAATCTACATTTCCTAAATATCAAAATAAATACGGTGGAGGTTACGGATTTGGAACTTCTTTTGTTGACGAAAATAGTATACCTACAGTAGATACATCAAATGACGCTTCTTACGGAGATCCATTTACTGGTAATCAGGTTTATCAGTGGGATTCTGTTACTCCATATTCAAAAAACTATGGTAAATCGACTGCCTGGAATGCAGCTCAAAACGGACCTATTACTTTTTTTAAGTCGGCAATTACAAATACAAATAGCTTATCTCTTGAAAAAGCAACAGAAAGATCGAGCCTTTCGATGTCTTATGTAAATACGCTTCAAACTGGGATATTACCAAATAGTGAGTTGAAAAAAAATCAGATAAGTGCTAGATTCAGTCAAAAAATCACGGATAAATTAACAGCAAATGCTTATGCTGCGGTAACCTTACAAAATACTATTGGTAGAAACTCTACAGGTTACAACGATAATATTATGGGCGGATTTAGACAATGGTGGCAAACCAATGTTGATGTAAAAGAATTGCAAAATGTCTATAATGCATCAGGAGGTCAAAACATAACATGGAACTGGGCTGATCCAAATGCTACTCAATTACAACCAGCTTATTGGGATAATCCTTATTTTACTCGTTATCAAAATTATTCTTCAGATAATAGAAACCGTTTGTTTAGTTATGCCTCTCTTAATTATGAAATCACAAGTTGGTTAAGTGCGCTAGGCAGGGTTTCTTTAGATACTTACAAACAATTACAAGAAGAAAGAAGAGCAGTAGGTTCTAGTTCAACAGGTTTTGGATTGTCTCCGGTTGATGAAAAATCAGGATATCAGCGAAATGATATTAATTTTCAGGAGATTAATTATGACTTCATGTTGAACTTCAATAAGAAATTTGGAGAACATTTAAGTTTAACAGGAGTTTTGGGCTCAAACGTTAGAAGAAACAAAAATGATAATATGCTCTCTTCTACAATTGGAGGTTTAGTAGAGCCTGGGCTTTATGCTTTAACGAATTCAAGATACGAACAAGCATATTCTCCAGAAACTAAAGTTTCCTGGGGAGTAGATGGTATTTATGCACAAGCTTCTTTAGGATATATGGATACTTATTTTATTGATGCTTCTATAAGAAGAGATGTATCTTCGACATTGCCAAAAGAGAATAATACATATGTTTATCCGGCAATTTCTGGATCATATTTGTTTTCTAATGCAGTAAAGTCAGATTGGTTGAACTTAGGTAAATTCAGGATTAATTATGCAGAAGTTGGAAACGATGCTTTGCCATTAAGTTTGGTTAATACCTATACAAGAAGCTCTAACTTTAATGGGCAACCAATATATACGTTGCCTAATACTAACAAAAATCCGGATCTTAAACCAGAAAGAACAAAATCTTTTGAAGTTGGTTTGGAAACCAGTACACTTAACAGACGCCTAGGAGTTGATATTACTTATTATAAAACGAATACAGTAGATCAAATTGTATCAGCAGCAGTTCCTGCCGCGTCAGGATATACCAATGCATGGATTAATGGTGGAAATATAGAAAATTCAGGTTTAGAAATTCAACTTACGGGAACTCCAGTAAAAACAGAAAGTTTCAGTTGGGATGTTACCATAAACTGGTCTAATAACAAAAGTAAAGTTATCTCTTTGCCAGGAAACATTGACAATCTTGAAATCGCTTCTTTTCAAGGTGGAGTTACTGTAAATGCGACCAAAGGTGAACCCTATGGAAGTTTAAAAGGTACCGATTATGTGTACACAAATGGTCAAAGAACAGTAGATCAAAAAACAGGTAAATATTTAATCTCAAGTACATCAGATAACACGATTGGAAATATAACACCAGACTGGAAAGGTGGACTTAGAAATAAACTGACGTATAAAAATGTTTCTATGAGTTTCTTAATCGATACTCAAAAAGGTGGAGATATTTTCTCATTAGATATGTATTACGGACTTGCCAATGGTTTATATCCTGAAACAGCAGCAGGAAATGTTAGAGAAAATGGTATCGTAAATGTTGGTGTTGCTCCCAATGGAAATCCAAACACAGTTTCAACGGTAAACACTAATGATACACCTGGAAAAACAGGGCCGGGTGCTTATTCAAGTAACTATGGATATCTTGCAGAACCAACAAAAGCTTTTATTTATGATGCTTCTTATGTAAAATTAAGAGAAGTTTCTATTTCGTATAATTTTCCTAAAAAAACCTTTGAAGGAACTTTTGTCAATGCGGCTACATTAAGCCTGATAGGTTCTAACTTATGGATCATAAGTAAAAACCTGCCTTATGCAGATCCGGAAAGCGGATTGTCATCAGGGAATAAATCGCGAGGTTATTCTGTTGGATCTTTACCTACAACAAGAGATATAGGATTCAACTTAACGTTTAAATTTTAATTGAAAAAATCATGAAAAGAATAGTTTATATTTTAAGTATTGTTTTATTAGTAAGTTCTTGCAGTGATCTGGAAGATTTAAATAAAGATGAGAAAAACTCGTCAAAACCGCCTGCATCTTCATTATTTACAGGAGCGGCAAAAGGTATTGCAGAGCAAGTCGTAAATACAAGCGTTAATAAAAATATATTTAGATTAGTTAATCAACAATGGACAGAAACAACCTATATAGATGAATCTATTTATCAATGGACAACCAGAAAAATTTCTGATAACCATTGGGGAGCTTATTATGCAGGTACTACTACCAAAGATGGTTCGCTGGGGGATTTAATAGAAGCAAAAAAAGCTATTGAAAATGAAGTTATTATTGCTTCTGATCCACAATTTGTGGCTAAAACAAATATTAGAAAAAATCAGCTTGCTATGATTGACATTCTGATTGTTTACTCTTATCAAATTCTGGTTGATACTTTTGGTGATGTTCCTTATTCTGAAGCATTCCAAGGAGCTAAAAACTATTTAGGTAAATATGATAAAGCAGTAGATATTTATAAAGATCTTATTGTCCGTCTTGATAATGACATTGCAAATATCAATGTTTCAAACGCTGGTTTTGGACAGGCTGATATAATTTATGGAGATAATTTGGCTTTATGGGTGAAATTTGCAAACGGAATTAAATTAAAACTAGGTATTAATCTTAAAACTTCCGGATTAGAAGATGCTATTGCTGATGCTGCTATTATTTCTGCTTCAAAAGGTGTTTTTACTTCAAATGCTGATAATGCGAAAATAGCTTATGAAAAAAATATTCCAAATACGAATCCAGTGTTTGTAGAATTAGTTTCTTCAGGAAGACATGATTTTGTGCCTGCAGAACCTTTTGTAGACGCATTAGTGGTAAAAAATGACCCTAGAACGAAAGTTTATTTTGCTCAAAATTTAAAAGACGATCAGGGAAATCCATTACCATATAAAGGTGGAGTAGTTGGAGTTAAAAATAGTTTTGGAAAATTTACTCATATAAGTGATATGATTCAGACGCCTGACTTTAAAGGAACTTATATGGATTATGCCGAAATTGAATTTTTATTGGCTGAAGCTGTAGAAAGAGGAATTGCTGTTGATGGTACTGCTGAGTCTCATTATATTAATGCAATCAAAGCTTCAATGCAAGACTGGGGATTATCTACGGCTGATGCAGATACTTATTTGGCTCAAACAACTGTTGCTTATACAACTGCAACAGGAACGTGGCAACAAAAAATTGGAGAACAAGCATGGTATGCAATGTTTAACAGAGGTTTTGAGGGATGGACATTTACAAGAAGATTGAATTTTCCGGCTCTTATTCCGCCATCAAATGCTGATGCTTCTTCAGAAGGTGAAATTCCCTCACGAATGACTTATCCAATCAGAGAGCAAACTTTAAATGCAACAAATTACAAAGCAGCAGCTGCGGCAATTGGTGGAGATAAATTGAAAACAAAATTATTCTGGGATAAAAATTAAATGCATTTTATTGCGTTTATAATGTAGTAAAGAATAAATCCCTATATCGTTTTGAATTATATTGGATTAGTAAACATTTAGTAGAAAACATAAAAGGGTAAACCGTCTGGATTAGATTTCAGACGGTTTTTTAAATTTTAAAAAGCCGATAGTTTTGACACTATCGGCTTTTTTGCAACTAACACAAACATTTTTATTTTACGAACTTGTTGATGATTGCGTCCGTTTCTGCTTTTGTAGCGTCTGGTTTTAAATCAAACAAAAGAGAATAAAGAGCTTTTCTATCAACTTTAGCTTCTAAGTTTAAGTCTTGATGTCTGTCAAAAAGAGTTTGCCATTTGTCACGAACATTTTTCCAAAGTGCATTGTTGGCAACCCACCATTTTTGAGCAGCGATACATTTAACATCCGGAACTTTAGTATAAACATCCATTCCTTTTTCTTGTGCTAACAAAACATCTTTTCCACTGTCATCTCTAACTAATTTATCGTTGTCTTGTTCATGATTCCATCCTGTAGTAGTAATTTCGTGTATGTTTCTTCTTTTCAAAACATTATAGTCATTACGTATAGTTTGCTCTCTTCTTGGTAAAGGCGCATCAGCAACATTTGCCCAGTAATCTTGTCCATCAACGTGTACCCAAGTTGAAGATCCTTCATATCTAGGGCTATCATCTACTTGATATACTTTTTGAGTCCATTGTCCTTTAACAGCCTTCTTGTCTAATTTTTTGTATTTCCAAGAAGTTCCTTTGTCAAATGAATATAAATCGGTGTTTTCATACAACCAATCTTGTCTCCAGTGTTTGATGATCATATCATCGCTTACTATTAATAAGTGTTGCATTACAATTTTATTTGGAGTGTCTTCTAAAAGTTCTACCCATTCTAATGCAGATTCATGTTTAGTTGGTGAAGATTTATATGTAATAGAATCTTTAGGGTATTTAAAAGTTTCTGTAAAATTAAATTTTACTTCATAACAACCACACATTGATTTGATTGACTTAATGTCTTGTTGTTTTTTGTCCTGACTGAAACCAAGGCTGCATGTCAAAGCCATTATGGCTGAAAAATAGAGGCTTTTTGAAATCATAACTTTATTTTTTTGTTTTAAAATTTTTCGCAAATATATGTTTTTTATTTAGAACAAATAAAAATAGTTTCTATATTTGCGCCATTATTAAGACTGAATAAAAATAATGAAAATAAAATTTACCCTTTTTGCTGCTTTTCTTTTTTGCCAAATATCTGTTGCGCAAGAGAAACAAAAAGATAGTATTAAAACAAATGAATTGTCAGAAGTAATGGTCACAACGGCAACAAGAACTGAGAGAGTTCTTTCGTCATTACCATTACCAATGACGGTTATAACATCTGAAGCAATTATAAAATCTGGTGTTACAAGATTAAATGAAATTCTAAATGAGCAAACAGGTGTTATTTTAATTCCGGATGAAAGTGGTTTTGAAGGTGTTCAGATTCAGGGTTTAGATGCAGCTTACACTATGATTTTGATCGACGGAGTTCCTCTTGTAGGTAGAAGTTCAGGAGTTTTAGATTTGTCGAGAATTTCTGTTGGAAATATAGAGAGAATTGAAATTGTTAAAGGAGCTTCATCAGCTTTATATGGTTCAGAAGCAATGGGTGGAGTGATTAATGTAATTACAAAAAGACCTAAAAAAGATATGTTTTCTGGTAATCTGTCTTATCGATATGGTACATTTAATACCAATGATGCAAATGCTAATTTACTTTGGAAGAAGAAAAAATTTGCAGCCAACTTATTTGCCAATTATTATTCAACTGACGGATTTAACTTATATAAAGATTCATGGGTACAGAATGTTGAAAAATATCATAACACGACAATTCAACCAAAAATATATTATGATTTTTCTGAAAATCTTAAATTAACTGTAAGCAACCGTTTTTTTTATCAAAAGATGGACAACAAAGCTATAATTGACACTGAAAAATACGCTGGTGATGCAAAAGAAAATGAATGGAATTCGCAAATTAAATTAGAACATAGATGGAATTCCAGATTATATTGGGAGTATGAATTGTATGCGACCAATTATAAGAATGATGCTTTTTTAAATGACCCTAATAATGTACTTTTTGAGAAATCGTATTACAATCAGTGGCTTGTTCGACCAGAAATAAGAACAACCTGGTCTATAAATAGAGATAAATTAACAGCGGGAGCAGGATTAAATTATGAAACCTTAGATCGTACCTATTTTGCTAATAATGTTCAGTTTAATTCGCAATATATTTACCTGCAGTATGATTATAATCCAACAGAAAAACTAAATATTCTTGCAGGATTCAGGTATGATAACCATAGTAAATATGCATCTCAATTAAGTCCTAAGTTAGCGGTAAATTATAAATTCAACACCAATTTTTCTCTAAAAGGTTCAGTAGGATATGGATATAAAGCACCAGATTTCCGTCAGTTATATTTTGATTTTACAAATCCATCAGTTGGATATACTGTTTTAGGATATAATGTAGCTGAAGCTCGTCTTGATGAACTTGATAGTCAGGGAATTATTGGTAGTAGAGTAGCAGGGGTAAATTTTGATGAACCGTTGAAACCGGAAAGTTCTATCAATTTTAATTTTGGAGGATATTATAGAAAGAATAAACTTAAAGTAGAACTAAATGCTTTCTACAATTCGATTAGTGATTTAATTGATACAGGCGTTGTTGCTACAAAAAAAAGTGGTCAAAACGTTTTTAGCTACTTCAATTACAGCAAAGTTTTTACCTATGGTTTGGAGTTTAATTCAAGTTATGATTTTACTAAAGATTTTTCAGTTTCGCTTGGATACCAATTTTTAACAGCTAAAGACAAATCAGTTGTTGATAATTTTGATGACCATAAATACATCCGCAATTCGAGTTTACAAACTATTGAAATTAGTAAATCTGACTATTTTGGTTTGTATAACAGATCAAAACATACAGCCAATCTTAAATTTGCTTACACTATTCCGTCAATAAAAACCGATGTTAATTTACGTGTTCTTTATAGAAGTAAATATGGACTATTTGATACCAACGGAAATGGAATTCTCGATAAATATGACAATTTTATAGGGGATTATTTTATAGCAAACTTATCAGCCTCAAAATATATTATGGATAAATTCATGCTTCAGGCCGGAGCTAATAATTTATTCAACTACACAGATCCAAGCCAAATCCCGAGTCTGGCAGGAAGACAGCTTTATGCACGAATTCAATACAATTTCTAATTTAATAATTATTTAAAAACCTTTACAATGAAAACAAATTTTTTAAAACTTTCGCTTTTAGCACTAGTAATTTTTACTGCATCTTGTAGTAGTGATGATAAAGACAATACAATTCCAGCAGTTGTAACTACAAAAGTTTCTAATGTTCCTGCTCCACAAACAGGTGGTCAAGGAGAGCCAGCTGGTGGAGACTTTGCAAAATTCAGTTTTTCAGAAAATAAAATTGTAACTACTGACAATTGGGATATTGCTTTCCGTGGAACTACTATTGTTGTAAATGGAGGAGTTAAAGTTGGTATCAACGGAGAACCTGAAAGAAAAGGAACTGGAGCAGTAAGTATTGTTTCTGGTACATTTGGTAATGTAACTGCATTTCCTGCAGCTAGCACTTTTGTTCAAGATGCTAAAGACGTTCTTGCAATTCCTACAGGAAGTGGAAAAGGCTGGTATTCATATAATTCAACAACTCATATTATTTCACCTATTGCTGGAAAAGTATTTGTTGTAAAAACGCATGATGGTAAATATGCAAAATTTGAAATCTTAAGCTATTACAAAGATGCACCTGCTACACCAGACGCGAATTCTTTACCAGGATACTATACTTTCAATTTCGCATACCAAGCTAATAGCACAACAACATTCTAAAACATAAATAACCTCGAACATTCAATTTTTTCGAGGTGTTTTTTATTATTGCTAACATTAGGTTAGTTTAAAAATAAAAAGGATTTAATTAATTATCTATTTAAAGTTTAGTTAATCATTAGCTTTGTTTTTTTTATTTTTTTTTGATAAAGAGGTTAGATTCGTCTGACCTCTTTTTTTGTTTTTAGTTCAAATAAAATGAACAATACATTCATTTTTAGTCCTATCTTTGCGCATATTTTTTTACAAGCGATTAACTCAGATTTAAATATTGGTTTAATTCTTGTAATGCTATTCTTCAAATTTATAATTAGTAGGTGAATACAAAATCTTATTTTTTTCAGTCTTTTGCAATCGTAGCCTTAGCGTTTGTAGCCTTTATTGGATTTAAGCAAATCTTGCCGGATAAAATCTTTTCAGAAAGTAAAATTGATTCCAAAAATGTACTAATCGACAGTATGCTTTTAGAATCAGTAGCAAAAGATTCATTATCGCTAAAAGGCGATAGTATCGAAGAGAGCGAGCGAAGACTGGGCGAGGAAAAAATCATTTATGATGCGACAGAAGGAATTGAATTTCCATCTGAAACTTTTGATAATTACAAAGGTTATCAGTATTTGATTTCTTTTTATGAAAAATTATACCAGCTTGAAAAGAATCCGCAAGGCAATGTCAGAATTGCTTATTACGGAGATTCTATGACAGATGGAGATTTAATTGTGCAGGATGTTCGCGCCAATTATCAGGAACGCTTTGGCGGAAACGGAGTTGGTTTTGTACCAATAACTTCAGAATCTTCGGCTTCGAGAGGTTCCGTAAAATCATTGTATTCTAAGAACTGGAAAACACAATCGTATTTGAATGTCAAGAGACCAATAAGTCCTTTTGGTGTAAACGGACACGTGTTTTTTGCAAATGATAAAGCAAACTCAACTTGGGTTCAATACGAAGCTGGATTAAATAAAAACTCAACATCATTAGATAATCCAACCTTATTTTATGGAAGAGCTTCTAAGAAAGGAAATGTGAATTTTGTGATCGGAAAAGATACATTACGAAAAAGCTTAATTCCGAATAATTTAGTTAATACTCTAAAAGTGACTTCAGGAAGTATAAAAGCTTTCAAAGCAAACTTTATTCATGCAGATTCAATTCCGATTTACGGATTTAATTTTGATAACGGAAAAGGAGTTCACGTTGATAATTTCTCACAAAGAGGAAATTCAGGATTGCCAATTTCTGGTTTTGATGCAGGCGTAATGCAGGCGTTCAATACTAATCTAAGATACGATTTGATTATCTTGCATTATGGAACCAACGTATTGAACTACGGAACTAAGAATTATTTCTGGTACGAAAGAGGAATGAAAAAAACCGTGAATAAAATCAAAGAATCTTTCCCGGGAGTTTCGATTTTGATTATTTCAACTGCAGATAAATCGACTAAGTACGATCTTGAAATGAAAACAGATTCTGCTGTTGTTCCATTAATGAAAGCTCAAAAAAGATATGCATTAGAAACCGAATCCGGATTTGTAAATTTATATACTTTAATGGGCGGTGACGGATCGATGGTAAAATGGGTTGACGAATCTCCGGCGAAAGCCAATAAAGATTATACGCATTTTAATCAGCGTGGTGCAAAAGCAATTGGTAGATTATTGTACGATCAATTGAACAAAGGATACGAAGAATATAAAGTACTTCGTGAGAATAGAGAAACTGTTACCGATAAACGGAAAACAGTCAAAAAAACAAATACAGACTCCGTTTCTGTAAAAAAAGATAGCGTAGATGACTAGACTTCTAATTTTGTTTTGTTGCCTTTTTTTCTCAACAAACGAAAAACCCAAAACGACAGATTCACATCCAATAACAAAAAATATGATTCACAAAGTCGATTCAGCAACGATTGAGCCTTTTTCTGATGATGAGATTTATAATGCGAAAGTGTTAGAAAGTGTATTTGAGAAATTACAGAAAAATGAAAAGAACAACAATCAAAAGATAAACATTGTTCATATTGGAGATTCTCATATTCAGGGTGATTTAATGACCAATGAAATCAGAAAGAATCTACAGCAGAAATTTGGAAATGCAGGTCGCGGTTTAGTTTTTCCTTATCAATTAGCCAAAACAAACGGTTCTTATAATGAGCGTTTTCATTCGAATAGAGTATGGGAAAGTTACCGAAATATTCATCCTTTTAAAAACGTTCCTATTGGTTTAAGCGGAATTGGACTTTGGAGAGATACTGGAGGTTTTGCAGTTGAACTGAATGTTAAAGATGCGGCTTATAAGTTTAATACAATTCGAATTATTACGCCGCAAAACCAAGATATGTTTGATTTGGCAACATCATCACAAACCAATATTATTCAGTCGACAGAGCGAAAAGTAATTACGCATAAAATCAAAAAAGGAGAAGCGATATCGACTATTGCCGATAAATACAATGTTTCAGTTGCCGAAATTAAAAGAAACAATCATCTAAAGTCAGATAATATTCGTGCAGGAAGAGTTTTGAAAATTCAGACTAACGAAACAAAACCTAAAGAGATCAAGAATTCGTCGTTTGTTTCTTTAGATTTAAAATCAGATTCCTTTAGTCATTATTACAATTCGGATAAGGCCTTAGATAAAATTTTTCTGATTCCGAATAAAGACGCTAAAAAATATGAACTAAACGGAATTGTTCTCGAGAAGGATTCGCCAGGTTTAATTTACAGCAGTATTGGAGTAAATGGAGCTAAGTTTTCGGATTATACTAAATATCCTTTGTTCTTTGAGCAGTTAAAAGCGTTACATCCTGACATGTTGGTCCTTTCTTTAGGAACAAATGAAAGCTACGATCATATGGAAGCTCCGGCTTATATTGAGCAGATTCGTCAGTTTATTAAGAAAGTCAGAGAACAAAATATAAATGTTCCGATAATTATTAGTACTCCGGCGCCTTCTTTGCTTAAAGGCAGAAGAACGAATACTTATATATTCGATTATGCCAGAAGTATAATTCAAATTGCCGAAACGGATAATATTGCCGTTTGGGATTTATATGATGAATTTGGCGGAATGCATGGAATCAATCAATTAAAAACTCAAGGATTAATAGGGCCAGATTGGGTTCATTATTCTAAAAAAGGATACGAAAAACAAGGAGATTTGTTTACACAGGCATTTTTAAGCGCATACAATAATTTTAAATTAAAGAATTAAGTTGATTACAATTGATAGCATAAATGATTGGTTTGTTCAAAATTTTGGTGCAATTACTTTAGAACAAGCTAAAAGTTGGTTTATATACAATCCCGAGGAAAAATTATTGTTTAATACAGGTTTATTCTTAGGACTGTTTTTGGTTTTTTATTTTGTGTATGCTTTTTTACGCAAGACATTTTATTTGAGATTAACGTATGTTATTCTGTTTTCGCTTTTCTTTTATTATAAGTCAAGCGGAATTTACTTTTTACTATTGTTACTTTCATCTGTTGTCGATTATGGCTTGAGCCAAATTATTTTTAAAGCAACAAAAGACAGCACAAAGAAAATTTATCTTGTAATAAGTGTGATTCTGAATCTGGGATTACTTGGATATTTCAAGTACATGAATTTCATGATTGTGACGTTCAATGATATGTTTCATGGTAATTACGAGCTTCATGATGTTTTTCTTCCTGTGGGAATTTCGTTTTATACTTTTCAATCGATGAGTTATATTATTGAGATTTATCGTGAAGAAATTAAACCAACAAAAAACTATATCGAATATTTATTTTTTGTTTCTTTTTTCCCACAATTAGTTGCCGGACCAATTGTTCGAGCAAAAGATTTCTTGCCGCAGATTTATCAAAAACTAAATCTAACGAAGCAAGATGTAAACAACGCTTTGTTTTTAATCATTGGTGGATTAATCAAGAAAACCGTAATCTCAAACTACATTTCTATAAACTTCGTTGACCGTGTTTTTGATACGCCAATGAATTATACGTCATTCGAAAATTTAATGGCATCTTACGGATATGCAATTCAAATTTATTGTGACTTTTCAGGATATTCAGATATGGCAATCGGAATCGCTTTGTTATTAGGATTCAAATTACCAGCCAACTTTAGAACGCCATACAAATCGACTTCGATAACAGATTTCTGGAGAAGATGGCACATTTCGCTTTCAACCTGGTTAAAGGATTTCCTGTATATCTCTATTGGAGGAAACAGAGAAGGAACATTTGCTGGATATTTATTCCCAAGTTTATTCTTCTTTGGATTATTGCTTTGGGGAATTTCTAATGTAAGCGTGAGTTATATTCCTTTAGGTATTGCAATTGGAGCATTAGTTATCTTTTGCTTGACATTTTTACTTTCGAAGAAAAAAAATCAAACGTTGGTAACCAATTTCAATTTGTTTACCACAATGCTTTTAGGCGGATTATGGCATGGAGCCGGAGCACAATTTATTATTTGGGGAGCATTACACGGATTAGCATTAGCGGTACATAAAATTTTCATGGAGTTTTTCCCTTCCAAAAAGGACGGTAAAGGTTCAGGTTTTTTATGGAAATTCTTTTCAATCGTAATTACATTCCATTTTGTAGTTTTCTGTTGGATCTTTTTCCGCGCCAGAGATTTCGAAACGGCTTTGCAAGTAATTAATAATATTGGCGAATTGACTTTCGAACCAGAACATTGGAAAGCAATTGTTTTAGGATATAAAAACGTATTTGGATTAATGCTTTTCGGGTATGTTTGGCATTTCTTACCAGAAGTTATCACGGACAAAATGAAATTAGTTTTCGATAAAACACCTTTACTGGGAAAAGCAATTATCCTTGGTTTCGTATATTGGATCGTTTACGCAACAGCAGTTGCCGGTTCACAACCTTTTATTTATTTCCAATTTTAATTAAGAAGGTTCAAAGGAACAAAGTAAAGTTACAAAGGCGCAAAGTTTTTTTCTTTGAGTTTAAGTAAGCGCACCGGAAAAAAAAATAATCTCGCAAAGACGCGAAGTCGCAAAGTTTTTGTCTTAACTTATAGATAAAAACTTTGCGACTTCGCGTCTTTGCGAGCAAAAAAAACATAGCGAACTTTGCGTAAAACCTCGTGGACTTTGCGGTTAAATGTAATTAAATAAAAATTGCCTGAAATATCTAATTAGATTATCTTTGCACTTCAAATAAAGAAAAAATTATGTTTGATAATTTAAGTGATAAGTTAGATAAAGCGTTCCATATATTAAAAGGACACGGTAAAATTACAGAAGTAAACGTTGCCGAAACCTTAAAAGAAGTTCGTCGTGCCTTACTTGATGCCGATGTTAACTTTAAAATTGCTAAAGATTTTACTGCCAAAGTAAAAGAAAAAGCGATTGGTCAGGACGTTTTAACAACACTTCAACCAGGACAATTATTGGTGAAGTTGGTAAAAGACGAACTAACAGAATTAATGGGTGGAGATGTTGCCGGAATCAACCTTTCTGGAAATCCAAGCATTATCTTAATGTCAGGATTGCAAGGTTCTGGTAAAACAACTTTCTCTGGTAAGCTTGCCAACTTTTTAAAAACTAAGAAAAACAAAAAACCACTTCTTGTAGCGTGTGATATCTACCGTCCTGCGGCGATTAATCAGTTGCACGTTGTTGGAGATCAAATAGGTGTTGAGGTTTACTCAGAACCGGAAAATAAAAATCCTGTAGAGATTGCTCAAAACGCAATCAAACATGCAAAAGCAAACGGTTTCAATGTAGTTATTGTCGATACCGCTGGACGTCTTGCAGTAGATCAGGAAATGATGGATGAAATTGCTCGTGTTCATAAAGCAATTCAGCCACAAGAAACTTTGTTTGTTGTTGATGCAATGACAGGACAAGATGCTGTAAACACAGCAAAAGCCTTCAACGATATCTTAAACTTCGACGGAGTTATCTTAACCAAATTAGATGGAGATACACGTGGTGGAGCTGCAATTTCGATTAAATCGGTTGTAAACAAACCAATCAAATTTGTAGGTACAGGCGAGAAGATGGAAGCAATTGATGTTTTCTATCCAGATCGTATGGCTGAGCGTATCTTAGGTATGGGAGACGTTGTGTCTCTTGTAGAAAGAGCGCAAGAACAATTTGACGAAGAAGAAGCAAGAAAACTTCAAAAGAAAATCGCTAAAAACGAATTTGGTTTTGATGATTTCTTAACTCAAATTCAACAAGTAAAGAAAATGGGTAATATGAAAGACCTGGTTGGAATGATACCGGGAGCTTCAAAAGCCATGAAAGATGTAGAAATAGAAGATGATGCTTTTAAACATATAGAAGCAATCATTCACTCGATGACGCCAATCGAAAGAAGCAAACCTGCCATAATCGACGTAAAAAGGAAAGCCAGAATCGCTAAAGGTTCCGGAACCAAAGTCGAGCAAGTAAATCAGTTAATGAAGCAATTCGACCAAATGAGCAAAATGATGAAGATGATGCAAGGTCCAGGCGGAAAAAACCTGATGAAAATGATGGGAGGCATGAAAGGAATGCCAGGCGGAATGCCGAGATAATAAAATACAAAAAGTTTCAAGTTTAAAGTTTCAAGTTCAGAGACTAAAACTTGAAACTTTTTTGATTAAATAAATTATAGTTTCGTTTTAAGGAAGAATCTGAAACTTGAAACCTGAAACAAAAAAAATAAACTTGAAACAAAAAACAATGCAACTACTAGACGGTAAAAAAACAGCTGAAGACATTAAAAACGAAATTGCAGCCGAAGTTCAATCGATAAAAGCAGCCGGAGGAAAAGTGCCTCATTTGGCAGCGGTAATCGTTGGTACAAACGGAGCAAGTTTAACTTACGTAGGAAGTAAAGTAAAATCTTGCCAGCAAATAGGCTTTGATTCAACTTTAGTAAGTTTACCGGAAGATATTACTGAAGAAGATTTACTGGCAAAAATCAAAGAACTAAACGAAGATGACGATCTTGACGGATATATCGTTCAGTTGCCATTGCCAAAACATATCGACGAACAAAAAATCTTGTTAGCGATTGATCCAGATAAAGATGTTGATGGTTTTCACCCAACAAACTTTGGTAGAATGGCATTAGAAATGGAAAGCTTTATTCCTGCAACACCATTTGGAATTATGGAATTGTTGGAGCGTTATAAAGTAGAAACTTCTGGAAAACATACTGTAGTAATTGGAAGAAGTCATATCGTGGGCCGTCCAATGAGTATCTTAATGAGCCGTAAAGGAAATCCTGGAGATTCAACAGTAACTTTAACTCACAGCCGAACTAAAAACTTAGCTGAATTCACAAAAAATGCGGATATTATTATCACGGCTTTAGGGGTTCCTGAATTTTTAAAAGCAGATATGGTTAAATACGGAGTTGTAATCGTAGATGTTGGAATTACTCGTGTAGAAGATGCATCAAACCCAAAAGGATACGTTATCAAAGGTGACGTAGATTTTGACGGTGTAAGCAAGAAATCATCATTTATCACGCCAGTTCCTGGTGGAGTAGGACCAATGACAATTGCGATGTTATTAAAAAATACACTTTTAGCAAGAAAAATGAGAAGCGCGAAAAAATAATTTTTGCAATCAAATAATAAACAAAGCCTATTCAATCGAGTAGGCTTTGTTGTTTTATATACTTTGGGCGTGACCGTATCCCGACAAGAGGGCAAACTTACTTTACGGTTATTCGCCCTCTTGTCGGGATACGGTCGGGCTATCCATGCTACTTCGGTAGCTTATTCCTATCCCTCACGCAAATATTAGGAGAGTGATCAAATCTCAACGGGCAATTTTATTAAGTTAAGCTTTAAACACAATCCCTTTGCGATCTCAAAGCAAAGTGCAATTCACAAAACTTTGCGAACTTTGCGTAATCCTTTGCGAACTTTGCGGTAAAATTTTATGTATCGAGTTACTTACGGGACTCCACTCCGCTCAGCCTGACAAGATTTAACTCCGCTAGGAGTTACAGATTGGTAGAAAAGGTTGGTAGAGTAATATTTGTATAAAAAATAGGAACAAATTAAAAATGTCCTGTAAGGACATATGTGTCAAAGAAAGTTTCGCAATGTCTAGGATTGATTAAAAATCAATAAAAAAAATCAACATTAATACTTGTCAATTCAAAATAAAACATAACTTTGCATTACAAAGTACTTTTATTATGAATCAGAAGCACCAAGAAGATTTAGCACATATTCGTTCCATGATGGAACGCTCTTCAAGATTTATATCGTTAAGCGGACTCTCAGGAGTATTTGCCGGACTTTCAGCTTTAATTGGAGGTTTGTATGCATACCAATTGTTTAGGGTAAATGGAATGACTTGTACGGATGGAGCTTCATCATATAATGAAAATGTTTATTTGGTTAATCAGTTAATATATACTGCGGCTATTGTTTTGGTTTGTGCTTTAACTTTTGGAATTTTTTTTACTTTAAGAAAAAGTAAAAAATACAATTTGCCTATTTGGACATCAGCAACAAAAAAAATGTTGTTTAATTTAGCGGTTCCACTTTTGGCAGGAGGTATATTTTGTTTGGCACTTTTACATCATGAAATTTATGGATTCGTTGCGCCGTCAACTTTAATTTTTTACGGTTTGGCACTTGTAAATGCTGAAAAGTATACTTTTTCGGATATTAAATATTTAGGATTCTGTGAGTTAGTGTTAGGATTTATTTCTCTTTTTTATATTGGATATGGTTTAGTTTTTTGGATCATAGGATTTGGTATTTTGCATATCTTGTACGGATTAATAATGTTCAAAAAATATAAATAATCCAAGCAATGGGAATTATTGATAAACTAAATAAAGATTTTGAAAGCCGTGTCAGATTGGGAATTATGTCCATTCTGATGGTCAATGAATGGGTTGATTTTACCGAGATGAAAAATCTCCTTAATATCACCGATGGAAATTTAGCAAGTCATTCCTCAGCACTTGAAAAGTCAGAATATATCGAAGTCAAAAAAGAGTTTGTTGGTAAAAAGCCCAAAACCTCTTACCAAGTTACGCCTAGAGGACGTGCGGCCTTTAAAGAACACTTATCTTATCTTGAAAAATTAATGAAATCGTAATAACTATATTTTTTTATCTAAATGCTTTGAAATACAAAGTACTTTTAAAATTTAAAACAATGAAAAAACACCAGATTATCTTAGCTAGCAGTTTGATTTTTACACTGCTTTTTTACAACGAGTCAGTAGGAGTAAATCTCGCTATTTTTGGACTATTATTAACCTGTTTAATTTCTTATTCATTTCAGGATCGCTCTGTTGACAGATCGCACTTGGTTTTGGTAATTACCTCGGTTTTATCTTGTTTGGCATTTGCCTGGTATGGAGACGCTGCGTCTTTTTTTGCTATGGCAATGTCAGTTCTTTTTTTGCAATTCAAGACTCAGGATTCACAGCTTAAAGTAATACAGATTTTCCCGCTTGTATTTTTAAATGCATTTGCCACATTGGGACGTGTTTTTATGTTCAGTCAATGGCTTCCCGAAAGGAAAATTCATAATAATTTTGCTAAAAAACTAGTCGCTTACTTTGTTATTCCAGCGATCTTTTTAGTGGTCTTTTTTGCAGCTTATTCATTCGGAAGTGCTCATTTTTCGTCTTTGCTAACAGATTATACTTTAGATCTTGATATTGTTCAGGTTATTCTAATAGGAATTTTGGGATTTTATATCTCGTTCAGTTTTTGGAATTATTGGGTACCGGAAATTTGCTATGAAAAAAACGAAATGCTGAACAATGATTTCAGTAATGTAAACGAAATCAAAAATCAAAATACATTTTCGTTTCTTGATTTAGATTTCGAAAGAAAGAGCGGAGAAATTACTTTATTTCTTCTGAATTTTATGCTTCTGATTTTTATTGTGACCTATAATTATGAACAGTTTTTTGAAGTTGTCACAGCCCAAGCTTCTAAACTTAGTTCAGATACACACGAAAGAGTAAATGCCGTAATCTTTTCGATTATAATGGCGGTTGGTGTAATCTTATTTTATTTCAAAGGCGGATTCAATTTTGATAAAAAAGCAACAAATCTTAAAAAACTGGCTCAAATTTGGATCGTATTAAACGGATTTTTAATAGTAAGTACAATCATTAAAAACTCAGAATATGTTTTTTTCTTTGGGTTAACCTACAAACGATTGGGAGTTTACGCTTTTCTAATTTTAGCAATAATAGGTTTAGTGTTTACATTTTTAAAAATCAGAAGACAAAAAACAAATGCCTATTTGGTCAATCAAATGGTTTGGTATTTCTACGGAACAATACTTTTGTGCAGTTTTGTAAATTGGGGAAATCTAATTACAAACTATAATATTTCTGTAAATAAAGGAGTAGAACCAAGATTTTTAAGCAGTTTGAATTTTAATGATGAAACCCGAAGAGAATATTTTTTAAAGAATGATTTAGATGGTCGATTACAAGAAATTAACAGAGAAGAGCTAATTAATGGTTATCAGAATGAATCATTTTTATCAAAAGCACTCTATTATGAGTTTTTGAATACTAAATAGTTAATGAAAACCGTCTTAAATATGTTATTAAGGCGGTTTTTTAATGCCTAATTGTTTTTGATTTTAAAAATAAAAGATACTTTTGCAGCACTTAAAAAATGACTTCTCCAATGGACGATTATTATTCGTTAGTATTTAATTAAAATAGCTTTTTGATCTTTTCAAATTGCTATAATAAAACCCGCAATTTTGAAATGAAAGCCTTTTACAAAAACAACAACGGATTAATCGAAACTCAAGAATGGATTCCAAATTGCTGGATCAATATCGAATCTCCTTCAGAAACCGAAAAAAAATATTTGCTGGAAGAGCTTCAAATTCCCGAAGCATTTTACAACGATATTGAAGATATCGACGAAAGACCTCGCATCGAAATAGAAGATGGCTGGACGCTTATTATTATGCGCGTTCCTATAAAAAGTAATGACGTAAAGCTGCCTTTTCAAACCATTCCGATGGGTTTGATTTTTAAGGGAGATATTTGTGTTACCATTAGTTTTTATGAAACACAAATTATCTCTGATTTTGTGCAATATACCAAACGAAAAAACATACATATAAAAGACAACTACGATTTAGTTTTAAGATTGTTATTGTCATCAAGTGTTTGGTATTTGAAATATCTAAAACAAATCAATCAAAAGATAAAACTAGCTGAAGATAATCTGGAGAAATCAATCAAAAACGCAGAATTACAAGCGCTTTTGCAAATCGAAAAATGCTTGGTGTTCTTTATTACTTCCCTAAAAGGAAATGATGTTTTATTCCACAGAATTAAAAATCTAAAAGCCCACAGAGAACATTTTGATTCCGATTTATTAGAGGATGTTGATATTGAGTTAGGTCAGGCGCAAGATACGGCCAATATTTACAGCAACATTTTGACAGGAATGATGGACGCTTATGCATCGGTAATTTCCAATAATATGAATAATATCATGAAGCAAATGACTTCGATTTCTATTATTCTAATGATTCCTACTTTGATTGCCAGTTTATATGGAATGAACGTGCCAAATGGGATGGAAGAAAGTAAATACGGATTTTGGATACTTCTTTTTGTATCTGTTATTTTATCTTCTTGCGGAGCATTTTTGTTTAAAAGAAGAAGATGGTTTTGATAAAAAATAGTTTTAATATTCGGTTGCGTGTAATCCGTGAAATTTTATTTAACACATAGAAACATAGTTTTTTCTTTATTTAAAAGATAATCAAAAGAAACTCGTTTCTTACACATAGCTATGTTTGTTAATGCAAGTGAAACGCCTTTTAACAGTAGCAAGATCTATGTTTCTATGTGTTAAAAAGAAAAATCCCATTCGTCATAAACAAATGGGGTTTCTTTATTTTAAAATGAATTTAATAATCTCCTTTTTTCTTAAATCGGGGATCATATTTTGAAATAAATTCTGTTCTTCTGGTTGGAGCAGTTTTAGGAGCTTCTACTTTTGGTAAACTCGCTTCCTCTGTTTTACTCGATGGTTCAATCAATTGATTTAATTCTTTAATCTCATCATCAGTCAAATCGCGATAACGACCAACCGGAATATCAAGCGATATATTTATAATTCGGATACGTTTAAGCGCCGTTACATCATAACCCAGATATTCTGTCATTCTACGAATCTGACGGTTTAAACCTTGCGTTAAAATAATTTTAAACGTGTATTTACTGATTTGTTCCACTTTACATTTTCGAGTAACCGTATCCAAAATGGGAACACCATTTCCCATTCGTTCAATAAAACGATCCGTAATTGGTCTGTTAACTGTTACCGTATATTCTTTTTCGTGATTGTTTCTGGCGCGCAAAATCTTGTTTACGATATCACCGTCATTTGTCATAAAAATTAAACCTTCACTGGCTTTATCCAATCTTCCAATCGGAAAAATACGTTTTGGATAATTAATATAATCCACAATATTATTTCGTACCTCTAAATTCGTTGTACATTCAATTCCAACAGGTTTGTTGAAAGCCAGGTAAACCAATTTTTCATGTTTCTCAACAATTAATTTTCCGTCAATACGTACTTCATCATTTGGTGAAACTTTCGTTCCCATTTCAGGCACAACACCATTTATTGTTACACGTCCTTCTTCAATAAGTTTATCCGCTTCACGACGAGAACAATAACCTGTTTCTCCAATAAATTTATTAAGACGTTTTAAATTCTCTTCCATAGTGCAAAAGTAGGCAAAAATTCGATTTTAGAGTTTAGATTTCTGATTTTAGATTTTTCTAAATTTCTCATTGTCTTGCTATCTTAGAAATGAAGAATCTAACTTTGGAAGCTTAATAGTACGCGGATGACGCGGATTCGCTTCGCAAAGACGCGGATTAAAACGGATTTTTTCCTTCCCGCATGGCACATAAAGTGATTACTTTAGTCACTAAAAAAACTTAGAACCTTAGCAGCTTAGAACCTCAGAACCTTTTAAAAAAACCTTTGTCCCTCTGAACCTCTGCAACTTTGAACCTTTACTCATGGTATGACGAACTATCTTCGGGAGTTTCTTTTCGATCAAACATTCCGTAATCGCGAACTACAGTTGCAATTCTTAAATGATAATCCTTAAAAACTTCATTTCTGCCTTTTGATTGCGCGTGACGATGCATTTCGAGATTTCTCCATTGCTGAATACTTTCTTCATCTCTCCAAAAAGACAAAGACAAAACCTTTTCAGGATCACTAAAACTCTGAAATCTCTCAATAGATATAAAACCTTCTATATGGTCTAATTCCGGTCGCAAACTTGCTGCGATATCAAGATATTCTTCTTTTTTTCCTTCGTTAGGAATTACTTCAAAAATTACTGCTATCATTTTTTTATTTTTTAATTATTGAAATCCAAATGTTTTTAGGCAATCTGGCATTGATTATTGGTTCGTATTGAATGTTGTTTTCTAAAATTGTAATTGTTTTATATTGATCAAATAAAAGCCATAAAGCTTCAGTTGCCAATTGAATCGAGAAATATTTAGCCAGACACATATGACCGCCAATTCCGAAAGTTAGATTTTCGATATTGTTATTTCTTTCAATATCAAAAGTAGCCGGATTTTTAAACTTTTCTGAGTCACGATTTGCTGAAGCCAGAACAATTAAAATCAAATCATTTTTCTTAATAAGGCTTTCGCCGATATGAAAATCTTCAGTTGCAATTCTTCTCGTATTCTGAATCGGAGGATCAAATCGAACCGTTTCTATAACTGATTTCTCTATTGCTGTTTTATTCGAAAAAGTTTTATTCCGAATAATTTGTAACAACGAATTACTCAAAATTCCGCGTCCGGCATCATAACTCTGAATAAATAAACCAATTAAATTACTTACCGCTATTTTTATAATCTGATCAGATGAAATTGTATGCTTTTCGCCGATGGAAAACAATAATGATTCATCAATAATATTGAATAAATACTTCTTGATTCTCAAAAACAAATCCGCTGAAATTTCATTAATAGAATCTACTTCCTGGTCTGTTTTCTTTGGAAGCATTATTTTGACGATAGTTCCAATATTTTTAGAAATAAAATTAGAATCGTTATCATTAAAATTAAAACTTTTTAGAAGAATTAATATTGGTAGTTTTTTGGATACGGAATCTACCCAATCTATTTTGCTTTCGATTAAATCATTTTGAATTAATGCAGTAATAACCGAACTGATTTCAATAGATTTCATTTTTGAAAAAAGCATTATCGAAATTTCTTTCCCAATTTCATGTTGAATTCCATTTGATAATCGAGTCAGATTATTCAAAATATCCAAAGCATATTCGTTTAGTTTTTGAATATTATGAGGATTTATAGTCGGAATTTGTGCTTTAGGATTTTTTAAAACTTCAACACAATGTTTATGAGAATATATAGCCCATATTTTATTTGGTTCATCCCAATAAATGGCGTTTTGATTCCGCATATTTTCATATAATAAATAAGGATCAGAAACGTCAGATTGCAAGAATAAAGAAGAGCTCATATTTATTTTTTTGACAAAGTTATCTAACTTTACAAAGAGATACTTCAGTCTGTACTTAACTATAAAAATCCAAATGGAAGATCAATTTATAAAAACGGCAACTTTAATTGGTGATCCAACGCGTGCAGCAATTATGTGGACATTGCTCGACGGAAGAGCGTTTACAGCCACAGAATTATCAATTGCAGTAAATACGTCTCCACAAAATATGAGTATGCATTTAGGGAAACTTCTTGATGCCAATTTACTTTCTGTAGAAAAACAAGGACGTCATAAATATTACAGATTTTCAAATAAAGAAGTCGCATATGTTGTTGAAGCAATGGCGAATCTTATTCCGAAACCAGTAATTCAATCCAAAAAAGAAACCGAAAATTATCCGCCAATAAAATATTGCAGAACTTGCTACGATCATTTAGCAGGAAAAATTGGTGTCGCGGTAACAGATAGTTTGCTAAATCAAAAAATATTAATAGAAAATAAAAATGATTTTGAAATCAGTTCTCAAGGTGAAAAGTGGTTTTCTGACTTTGGAATTAATGTAGAAGAAGCTCAAAAACAAAAACGAATATTCTTAAAACCTTGTCTAGATTGGAGCGAAAGAAGAAATCATATAGCGGGTTCGATCGGTTCGCTTTTATTCAATAAAATGATAAATGAGGATTGGCTCAGAAGAACAAAAGATTCAAGAGCGATAATCATCACAGGAAAAGGTGAGAAGGAATTGTTGAAGTATTTTAATGTAGTTGTTTAGTTAATTTAGAACTTTATGATTACAGCAGAAAAAACTTAGAGCCTTAGCGACTTAGTACCTCAGAACCTTCAGAAAACAAAAACTCAATAACTTTCTGATACAATTCATCGTCATGCATTCCGTGACCTAAACCTTTGGTTTCGATAAACTGACTGTTTTTCCAATTACTGGCAATTTTCTGCCCTTCTTCAAAAGCTACTATTTTGTCAGAAGTATCGTGTGCAATTAATCCCGCAACATTAAATTCTGAGGCGAATCTTTGTCCGGAGAAATCTTCCAGTTTAAAGTTAAAACGACTCATGAATTTACTTTCTAAAAGTGAAAACATCTTCGTATTCAAACTAAGCATTGAAATATAATTATTAATTAGAGTTTTCAATTCTGATGGAGCTCCTAAAATAACCATTTTATTAATGCTGGTATTTGGAAATAAATATTGGTGATAAACGCAAGCCGCGCCACCAATAGAATGTCCAATAATAATTGTAGGCTGATATTTTTCGACTGCTTTATTGATGAATTCAGCATAAAGCGGAACATTAAATTCCTTGCCACTACTTTGACCATGCGCAGGCGCGTCAATGGCAATAATGGTACTTCCTGATTTTTGAAGATGTGGTAAAGTTTTTTTCCAGCGAGATGCGTTACTTTCCCATCCGTGAACAAGCAGAATTTTGGTTTCGTTTCCTTTCCAGATATACGTTTGAAAATGATGTTCGTTATGATGAAACGTTTCTGTTTCGGTGTTTTTCAGGACTTTTGGTAAACTCTCTTTTTGTAATCGGCCAATTCTGGGCTGGCTAAAAAGAGCGTATGAAAGTTCGACAGCTTTTTGTGGACGAACATAACTTAAGAAATTGATATATTGCCCAACTGATTTTACTGTAATGAAACGAATTCCTTTTTTAATTCCCAAAATAAATAATTTAAAGATAAAAGTATAATTATTCGAAAGCTGTTCTTAAAAAATATCGCCACGAATTTCACAAATTTAGCACGAATTTTTATTCTTAGGATATAAAAATTAGTGAAATTGGTGAAATTCGTGGCGGAAAATTTTAAGCAAAAAAAAATCCCGATTAAATCGGGATTTTAAATATTTAGAATTTAGAGAACAATTGTTCCATTTTTTCTTTTTCTTCTTCAGCTAATGCGCTGTCAACTAAAATTCTTCCAGAGTGCTCATCAGTAATGATTTTCTTTCTAGAAGCAATTTCTACTTGAGTTTGTGGCGGAATAGTGAAGAATGATCCTGCAGAAGCACCTCTTTCGATAGATACTACAGCTAAACCATTACGAACACTAGTTCTGATTCTTGTATAAGCAGCTAATAATCTCTCTTCGATTTGAGCTGAAAATTCAGCTGATTTCTCAGATAAGAAGATTTCTTCTTTTTGAGTTTCAGCCATAATAGCATCTAACTCATTTTTTTTGTGTTTTAAATGAGAGCTTTTAGCATCAAGTTTTTCTTTTAAATTAGAAATAACTTCTTTTTTATGCTCGATAGAAGCTTTCATTTCTTTGATTTGCTTTTCGGCCAATTGAATTTCTAATTCTTGAAATTCAACCTCTTTAGTCAAAGAATTAAATTCTCTGTTATTACGAACTGATTCTTGTTGTTTTGTGTATTTTTTGATAACCTCTTTGTGCTCATCAATCGCATTTTTCTTTGATTTGATAAGATCCTCAATCACTTCAAGTTCACTTTTCAGTTTCTCTGAACGAGTGCTTAAACCTGCAACTTCATCTTCTAAATCTTCCACTTCTAAAGGAAGTTCTCCTCTTACGTTTCTGATTTCGTCAATTCTAGAGTCAATAAGCTGTAAATCGTATATTGCTCTTAACTTGTCCTCAACACTTAATTCTTTCGTATTCGCCATATTCTATAAGTACTTAACTGGATTTGTATTTTCTTCTGATAAAATGATTGCAAAATTAAGGATTTTTTTTCGAAGATAATCAACAATATAGTTTTTTGTATAGCGTTCACTCTCAAAATGACCAATATCGGCTAAAAGTAGTCGGTTTTCAGCTTCATAAAACTGATGGTATTTTAAATCGGCAGTCAAAAAAGCATCGGCTCCAGCCATAATTGCATTTTTTATGGCAAAACTTCCTGAACCGCCCAAAACAGCTACTTTCTTAATTTTTTTTCCGAGAAAGGAAGAATGACGAATTCCATCGGCAATCATTTTGTCTTTTACAAAAAGCAGAAACTCTTTTTCGTCCATTTCAGTTTCAAATTCCCCAATCATTCCTAATCCAATATTTTGATGTGAATTTTGAAGATCATAAATTTCATAAGCGACTTCTTCATAAATATGATTTGCAAATAGCGCTTTTAAAATTTTAGATTGTAGGTGTTTTTCAAAAACAACTTCGATTTTTATTTCAGTTCCTGTGTGTAATTTTCCTTTTTCTCCAATTACAGGATTACTGTCTTCATTTCCTTTAAAGGTAAAAAAGCCTTCAGTATTAAAACTGCAATTATCATAATTTCCAATTGTTCCGGCACCGGCTTCAAACATTGCATTACGAACTTTTTCCGAATTATCCGGAATTGTATAAGTAACTAATTTTTGAATGAAGCTTTGTTTTGGAATCAGGACTTTTGTATTTGTTAACCCTAAAGCATCACAGAATATTTTATTAACTCCAGCCGAATGATTATCAAGTGCGGTATGAACAGCATAAATGGCAATGTCGTTTTTAATAGCTTTTAAAATTGCGCGCTCAACATAGTTTTTGCCTGTAATTTTTTTAATTCCCGAGAATAAAATAGGATGAAAACAAACCACAAGATTGCAATTTTTAGTAATAGCTTCTTCAATTACATTTTCTAAAGCATCGTGACAAACTAAAACTCCTGTACTTTCAGTTTCAGCATTACCAACTAAAAGTCCAACATTGTCAAAATCTTCGGCGTAAGCCAAAGGTGCCATTTCTTCGAGAACTTCTATTATATTTTTGATTTTCATTTTTTTGCTTTTAGTTTCAGGTTTTATTAGTTTCAAGTTTCATATTATTGAGAAAATCTTGAAACTTGGAATCTGAAAGGAATTCATAAAACAAATTAACGAAAAATATTATACTTTCGTAAAATGAATGTACTTCGAAAAATACTTTTTCCGTTTGCTATTTTATACGGATTCATTACTTCAGTCAGGAATTTTCTTTTTGACAAAGGAATTCTGAAATCAACTTCATTTGATATTCCCGTTATCGCTGTTGGAAATCTGAGCGTTGGCGGAACTGGTAAAACTCCTCAAATCGAATATCTGATTCGGTTATTGTCTGATCGATATAAAGTTGCGACTTTAAGCCGAGGTTACAAACGAAAATCTGAAGGTTTTGTTTTGGCTGGTCCAACTTCAAATGCTGAAATTTTGGGTGATGAACCATTTCAATTTTATCAAAAGTTTCCAAATATTCAGGTTGCGGTTGACGCTAACAGAACAAACGGAATTACGCAATTGCTTTCGCAGCAAGAAAAACCTCAGGTAATTTTATTGGATGATGCTTACCAACATCGAAAGGTAAAAGCAGGATTTTATATTTTATTGACTTCTTACGGGGATTTATATGCCGATGATTTTATGCTTCCAACCGGAAATTTACGTGAAAGCAGAAGCGGAGCAAACCGTGCTAATATCGTTGTAGTAACAAAATGTCCGAAAGATTTATCGGCTGAAAAGCAAGAAGAAATTAGATTAAAACTGAAACTTAGTTGTTCGCAACAATCTTACTTTACATTCATAGATTATGATGATGCAATTTATGGCAAAGAAGAAAAAATTGCTGTAAACGAAGTTAAAAATGAACCTAAATTACTTTTAGCAGGAATCGCAAAACCAACACCATTTTTTGATTATTTAAAAAATGAAAAAGATGAATGCCTGACTTTTCCGGATCATCATAGTTTTTTAGATTCTGATTTAGATTCGATTCAAGATAAGGCGCAGAACAAAAAAATCATTACAACAGAGAAAGATTATGTGCGTTTAAAAGATTCTAAACTCGTTTCGCAATTGTATTATCTGCCAATAAAAAGTACGTTTATCAAACATCAGCAAAATTTTGATGCAACAATTTTGGAGTATGTCAAAGTAAATTTAGGTTCTTAGCAACTTAGTGCCTCAGAACCTTAGTGCCTCAAAAAAAAACTTAATCAAAAAACTTCGCAATTGTGCTGTAGAATTCGTCTGGAACAAATGGTTTTGTGATAACATCATTCATTCCAAAAGATAAAAGCATATCTCTGTTTTCGTCAAGCGAAATTGCTGTTAGCGCAATAATTGGGGTCGTTTTATCAAATTCCCTGATTTGTTGTGTAGCTGTCGTTCCGTTTATTCCAGGTAAATGAACATCCATTAAAATCATGTCGAAACGTTTGACTTTCAGAAGTTCTACAGCGTCTTCACCATTATCAAGAATTTCGCAACAAATCGCTTTGTTTTCAAGCATTTTTCGGGTAATCATTTGATTGATTTTGTTGTCTTCAATCAATAAAATTGATTTATGTTTTAGCTGCTTGTCATTATAAGGTTTGGTTTCTTCGACTACTTCCAACGGTTCATTGTTTATTTTAAAATTTAACTTGAAGGTAAAAGTAGATCCTTTTCCAACCTCACTTTTTAGTTTTATTTCTCCGCCCAAAAGTTCAATTAATTTTTTTACAATGGTAAGCCCTAATCCGGTTCCGCCATATTTTCTATTAACTTCAATTGATCCTTGAGAGAAACTTTCAAAAACGGTTTGTAATTTATCTTCGGGAATTCCAATTCCGGTATCAACGATTTCAAAATAAACAGTTGCGATATCGTCTTCCTGAGCATATAATTTTGCGATAACATTTACGTTTCCGTTTTGCGTAAATTTTAAAGCGTTGTTTATTAAATTAAGTATGATTTGGGACAACTTAGTTGGATCGCCAATTAAATTATCCGGAATTGTTTTGTCTATTTCCAGATTAAAATAATTTTTATTGGCTGTCGCTAATTCTTTCAGAGAGCTCTGAATGTTGAATAATAATTCTTTTAGATTGAAGCTAATGTTCTCTATTTCAACTTTAGTCGAATCGATCTTGTTGATTTCAAGAATTTCATTAATAAAAGTAGTGAGGTAATTTCCGGAGAATTTTAAAGACTCAAGATATTTTAATTGTGTTTTTTTAGGATTGTCTTCCAGTAATAAATGCGTGATTCCGTTAATAGCATTCAAAGGCGTCCGGAGTTCATGACTTACAGTTGATAGAAATTCTGATCTGGCTTTTGAGGCTTTTTCGGCTTTGTTTTTTGCCAGAATAAGCTCTTTGTTTTTTTCTCTTAAAAGTAAATTATTCTGATTTCGAATAATATTATTTTTATATAAAGCTAAACTCAAAAGAGATAAAATCGAAATAAGGGCAATAGCCAGAATACTCACAAGTTTTGAATATCGGTATGTTTTTAGCTGAATTTTTTCCTCGCTTTCGCGTTTAAGCGTATTACTTAAAGATTGATTTTTTTTGAATTTCTCGAATTCATTAAGATCAATCTTTGCATTTTTTAATTTTAATAGATAGTTTTCTATTTGATAATGCTCATCTAAATAAGAATAGGCAAGATCAAAGTTTCTATTTCGTTTATAATATTCGCTAATTCCTAAAATGATTTTAGATTTTTGAGCCAGATTATTGGTTTTGGCATTATAATCTAAAGCGCGATCAAAATAAATTATGGCAGAATCGTTTCGTTTGAGTTGCGTTTCGATTAAACCAAGTTGATAATAGGCATCAATTTTGGTTTTTAGAAGTGACGGATTATCGGGCTTTTTAATTATCTTTTGAAAAGATTTTGCGGCTAAAGGTAAATTTTTACTTGTTTTTAGTGCTATTGCTTTCTGATAATTTAAAACCTCTGCGTGATCCGTAATGTTAAGCTGTTTTAAAAGATCGTCTGCTTTTTTATAATAAATCTCGGCAGTTTTATGATCTCCTTTTGCAGTATTGGTTACGCCAATATAATGCAACGCCAATACTTTGGTACAAGTGGGATTTACATCATCAAAATAGGAAATACTTTTGTGGAAGTTTTTTAGTGCTTCTTCGTACTTTTTTTGACTGTAATAGATTTTACCAAGCTTAAAAGTCTGGTTGGCTAAATTTTCTGTTTTATGATTGGTTTCGCAAAAATCGATTGATTTTTTAGTGTAAAAGACTGCCTGATTATATTCTTTTTGGTTAAGATTCTTGTTTACGAGCTTGTTATAATAGGAAATGCTATCTGTACTCTTTTTGGTTTGAGAATACAAAAATGAATTAAAAAAACAAACAAGAATAAAAAGATGATATTTCATGTATGGCAATGCTTTTACAATGAATTCTACGTTTTCTTTAATAGTAAAATCAAATCTATTAATCTTGATGAATAGCCAATTTCATTATCGTACCAACCCACAACTTTTACCATTTTGTCAATGACAGAGGTTAGTTGTGCGTCAAACAAGCACGAATGTGTGTTGCCAATTACATCAACAGAAACGATAGGATCTTCTGTGTAATCTAATATTCCTTTTAAATTTGTTTTTGAGGCTTTTTCAAATGCGTTATTAATTTCTTCAATCGTAACAGCACGTTTTACATTAAATGTTATGTCTGTCAAGGAACCATCTGGAACCGGAACACGAATTCCGCAACCTCCGATTTTATGATGCAATTTAGGAAAAATTTTTGTTAATGCCTTAGCTGCACCTGTAGTTGTTGGAACAATCGACTGACTAGCACCTCTTGCGCGTCGCAAGTCCTTATGTGGCTGGTCGTGAAGACTTTGGTCTGTTGTGTATGAATGTATTGTTGTGATGTAAGCTTGCTCAATTCCGCACAATTCATCGATGATTTTTATCATTGGAGCAGCATTATTTGTCGTGCAACTTGCATTCGAAACAATATTTTCAGTTCCATCGAGGATGTTTTCATTTACACCAAGCACTACTGTTTTTATAGTATCAACTTCTGACGGAGCAGAAAGTATTACTTTTTTAGCTCCAACTTCGATATGTGCATTTAGTTCTTCATGCGTTTTGTATTTTCCGGTAGACTCGATCACGAAATCAATATCATGACTTTTCCAGTCTAAATTTGAAATACTTTTTTCATGAAAGAATAAATAATGTTTTCCTTCAACAATAATACCCTCGTCATCATGACTAACTTTATAGGGCAAAACGCCATGGATACTGTCGTATTTTATCAAATGCGACATGGTTCTGTTATCTGCAATATCATTAATTGCAACGACTTCTATTTGGGGATGGTTTAAAAGAAGACGGAATAGATTTCTTCCAATTCTTCCAAAACCGTTGATAGCAATTCTAGTTTTCAAGTTTTTTATTTATTTGTTTAATCGTTGAACTGTTTAATCGTATTTACAATTAAACGATTAAACAGTTAACAGATAAACTTTTTATAAAATATGTTTTTGTGCTTTGTATGAAGAACGAACTAAAGGTCCGCTTTCAACGTGACGGAAACCTAATTCAAGACCAAATTTTTCATACTTGGCAAATTGTTCGGGTGTGATAAATTCTTTAACTGGTAAATGTTTTTTACTTGGCTGTAGGTATTGACCAATAGTAACAACGTCAACATTTGCATTGCGTAAATCTGTCATAGTTTGAAAAACTTCCTCTTCAGTTTCACCTAATCCAAGCATAATTCCAGATTTGGTTCTGTTGATTCCTTTTTCTTTCAAATAGCGTAAAACTTCTAAACTGCGATCATATTTTGCCTGAATACGAACTTCGCGAGTTAAGCGACGAACCGTTTCAACATTATGCGAAACCACTTCAGGATTTGCTTCTACAATTCTATCTATATTTCTTTCGATTCCCTGAAAATCAGGAATTAAAGTTTCAAGAGTAGTATTAGGGTTCATTCTACGGATAGCTTTTACAGTTTCGATCCAGATAATAGAACCACCATCTTTCAAATCATCTCTGTCAACACTTGTAATTACGGCGTGTTTGATGTTCATGATTTTTATAGAACGGGCTACCTTTTCCGGTTCGTCCCAATCTACCGTTTCAGGTCTTCCGGTTTTAACACCGCAAAATCCGCAAGAACGAGTACAAACATTTCCTAAGATCATGAAAGTTGCCGTTCCTTCTCCCCAACATTCGCCCATATTAGGACAACTTCCTGAGGTACAAATAGTATTTAAGCTGTATTTATCAACCAAACCACGTAGTTCAGTATATTTTTGTCCAATTGGAAGTTTTACTTTTAACCATTTAGGTTTTCCAGTTGGTATATTTTCAATGACTGTTTCCATATATCAAAATTCAAAGTACAAAGATAAGCAATGCAATTTATTTGGAGATTCGTTTAAGATTTAATTTGGTATTGATCTATTGTGGATTTATAAAAGTTTGTTTTGGTAATAATTTTATCAGGATGTTAAATTTATGTTTTTAAATCATGATGTTGACTAAAAAGCCTCTTTTTTGTTTGTTAATCCGACAAAGACGAATAATAATGATAGAAGTCTGATTTTTACTCGTTTAAAATTTATATCTTTATTTGTTAAAAAAATATCCTTTATCGAAATAAAAAGGCATTGATGTTGTACTACATTTGTTGTTAAATTGTAATAATAAAAAACATGAAAAAGAAATTTATTGTATTTGGAGTTTTATTTGCCACTTTTGGTTTCACTAGAATGAATGCGCAAATTAATTTTGGAGATAAAGCTATAGGAGCCGTTCAAAAAGGAATTACAGGTTTTACATTCAGTAATGCTGATGCAGCTGCTTTGTCTAAGGCAGCAGTTGATAAAATGGATGCTGAGCATGAAGTTGCTAGTGCAACAGATCCTTATACTTTAAGACTGAACAGGGTTTTTGGAAAATATACTGCTGGTGAAGGTTACACTTTAAACTATAAAGTTTATAAGCTAAAAGAAGTAAATGCTTTTGCAACTGCAGACGGAAGTGTTCGTGTATATACAGGTTTAATGGATATCATGGATGATAATGAGTTGCTGGCTGTAATTGGACACGAAATTGGTCACGTTGCAAATCATGATTCTCAAGATGCTATAAAAGCGGCTTATAAAAAAGAAGCTTTAATGGATGCTGCAGCCTCGCAATCTACAACTGTTGCAACAGTTACAGATAGTCAATTAGGTAAAATTGGAAGCGCAATTATTGATAGTAAATTTAGCCGTAAACAAGAGGCTGAAGCTGATTTGTTTTCTTATAACTTTTTGAAAAAGAATGGTTATAATGTAAATGCCGAAGAATCTGCTTTTAGAATTCTTGCTAAAATGAGCGAAGGAAGTGAAGCTTCATTTATTGATCAAATGATGAGTTCTCACCCGGATTCTAAACAAAGAGCTGAAGATGCTAAAAAACGTGCTGAAAAAGATGGTTTGTATAAGCCTTATGTGCAACAAAAAATTGTAAATACAGCGCCGGCAAAAACAACTACTAAAAAAGCTACGACGAAAAAGACCACTAAAAAGAAATAATAATTTCTAATTAGAAAAATAAAACCCGACAAGTTTCAAAAATTTGTCGGGTTCTTTATTTTTAAGATTAACCTAAAACGTGAAATGCTAATACTTTTTGCACATCATAAACATTTACAGATTTATTGAATTGTTTTACGATGCTTGGTTGCAATTCGCTGGCAACCCAGATTTTTAATTCGGCATCAAGATCAAAAGTTCCTGCAGTTTCTACACTAAATCTTGTAATGCTTTTATAGGCAATTGATTTGTATTCCGTTTTGCTTCCAGTTATTCCTTGTACATCAACTAGAATTAATCTTTTGTTAGTGAAGATAAAAGTATCACGGATTAATTTAAAACCCATTTCGATTTCTTCATTATCAGTCAAAAGCTGTCCGTATTTTTTAAGTAAATCTTCTTGGCTTACTGAACCAGCATTTCCAAGAATAGCTGAAAATATTCCCATTTTTTAGTTTTTAATTTTATTACAATTTTTTTCCTTTTTAAGGAGATGTAAAAGTAATTGATTTTGTTAATTTTTACGAGTTGCTTTTATAAAAAGTGGAGTCAAAATAAGTGAAAGTAAAACAGCTGAAATTATCGAAACTACAATATTTCCGTATGCTTTAAAATTAAGACCGCTTAGAAATCGAATCGCAATAATTAAGATCGTAAAAAGAATAGAATAAATCCAATATGACTTATTTACTAATGTAGTCGAAGTTTTATCTTTTGGAAGTTTTGATATTGCAAATACTATAACTATTGCTCCAATTAAACTGCTTAAATGTTGTGTTATTTTTAAAACGGGAATTTTTATATCAAAAAGAGAAACAGAATTTCTAAGTTCAGCAATATGATTCACAAAATAACCGTGATCGTGTGTAAAACCATCCCAGAAAAGATGTGATGCAATACCAATTATTATTGAAATGGATACAACAATCCAATTAGTTTTGAAATGATTATTCCAGTTAAAATTACAAAAGGTTAAAATTCTGGATTTAATAATCAGCGGTAAATTATGGTATAAATCGTTTCGAACAATATTGTGAAAGATAAAAGTAAGTAATATTGCTAATGGCAGATCAAGCCAAAATATTCCGTAAAGTGTATGACTGTATATACTTTGAACTTTCATCCGAATAAAATATTCAAAATCTGGTGTCAAACTACCAATTATAAGTCCGGTTAATGAAAAATAATTTTTAGGTAAATATCTTAACGGTAAAATTATTGCAGGATGAGAAAAAGTAAAAGGCATTCAGTTTTACTGGAATTAAGGTTTTGTATGAGGTTAAAATTAAGATTAATAAATCAAGCAGAAAATTTATTTCCCTTAATCTCTTAATTTTAAAATAGAAGCAAAAAAAAAGCAGAACCTAAGTTCTGCTTTTTAAAGTTTATTATTCTAGTTCAGTTTTTATTGTTATTGGGAGATTGTAGGCAGTTCTTACTGCTTTTCCGTTTAGCATTCCCGGACTCCATTTTGTTTTTAATGATTTTAATACTCTAATTGCTTCTTTGCCCATTCCGTAACCAGGATCTCTTTTTACTTCGATGTCAGTCATTGAACCATCTCTTTCAATTACGAAAGAAACATAAACTTTTAATGTTTTTTCTGCATCTAATTCAGGTCTGTTGAAATTATTTCCCACGAAAGTGTAGAATTTATTAATTCCTCCAGGAAACTCTGGCAATTTGTCTAATGCACTTACAATTAAAGGTTCATTAGGGATAACTTCAGGAGTTACCGCAGTACCAGTACCACCATTAGATGGTATAGCGTTTTCTATAGTTCCTTGTCCCGGAGTAGCATTGTCAACAACGGGTGCATTTTGTGTATTAGTTGCAATGTTTTCTACAGCCTGTTCAGTAGTAACTACAACTGGATGTGATAGTTGACTCAAATCTGTTGCTGGAGCTGTACTTTGCTGTTGTACAGGAGGTGCAGGCGGAGCTGGTGGTATTATTAGATCAGGATGTAAATCTGCAACTACAACATGAGGGTCAATAGGTGGTGTCGGAGTATTCTCTACAGTAGAGCCTCTAAATTTATTAATCAACATCGAACCAGTTCCAATGCTTGCCAATAATAGCAGTCCTGCAAATAGTGCTGTAATGGTAGTTTTAGAATTTTCCTGACGTAATTGATACGCGCCGTACTCTTTGTTTTTGTTTTCGAAAACTAGGTCAGTCCAAGTGGTTTCGTAGATGTTAGATTTAGACATGATTTTTGGATTTTAAGGTTAAGTAACTTTAAATCATAAGCAAGTGGGTTTTGGTTTTAGCTAACAACGTAGGGATTGTTATTTTAGTATGTGAATAATTTATTTTTTTAAGAATAAATACGATTATATTTTATTCTTTACCTAAAGATAATAAATTATCTATTACGTTCAATGATTTCTGCTAATAATTTTTTGGCACGAAGTAATTTTACTTTTACGTTGCTCAGAGGCTCATCAATCTTGACAGCGATTTCCTGATAAGTCATTTCCTGAAAGTAGCGCAACTGAATTACTTCCTGATAGTGGGGTTTTAATTCTTTGATGCAAAGAAGCAAGCGAGAGAGGTTTTGCTCTTTAATTAAAGCATCTTCGGCAGATGGAGTAGGGTCAGCAATATTGTAAGCCTGCTGATCGTCGGCGTCAGTGATTTCTATAAAAAGATTAGTTTTCTTTTTTCGAAGTAAATCAATATACACATTTTTTGCAATTGCAATTAGCCAGGTATTGAATTGAAATTCAGAATTGTATGTGGCTATTTTGTCAAAAGCTTTTGAGAAAGTCTCAATGGTAATATCTTCGGCAGTAGTTTCGTTTTCTGTACGTTTTAACATGAAGCCATAAACCTCATTCCAGTAATAATCTAATAAAAAAGTAAAGGCGATCTGGTCGCCTTTTTTTGCTTTTTCTATTTTAGAATTTATTTCCAATGTACAGGTTTTGAAAAGATATTAGTTATAAAGATATTAATTTGCGTGAATATAAGCACGATTTCTACAATAGGAAACCAAATTTTAAGATCATTTTCTTTTAATTTCCCAGCAGAAAATCCAATTACTGTCCAAACAATCGTATAACGTGTTGCCAAAATTGCCAATACAGCAATCCATTGAAATTGGAAAGCCAATAAAACTATAACTAATATAAAGAATAATAATTGTGTGCAGAAGAATAAACCCAGTTGCATTTTATCAAAAAACTTATAATATTCTGCTGTAGAAGTATGTCTTCTTTTTTGGGTAAACCATTCTTTGTAAGTTTCCTTTGGTTTTGAATAGGTAAAACTTTCCGGAGTATAAGAAATTGCAGTGTTTGCTTTAGTTGCAGCCTGATTAATGAATAAATCATCATCGCCGGAACGAACCTGAATGTGATCTATAAAACCATTAACATTAAAAAATTCTTCTTTTTTATAAGCAAGATTTCTTCCAACTCCCATATACGGAAGTCCAAGTTTAGCCCAAGAAAAATATTGCACTGCAGTTAAAACAGTTTCAAAACGAATTACTTTATTTAATAACGAACGCTCTATTTTTTCATAACCACCATAACCCAAAACAATAGTTTTGTTCATTGTGAATTGTGAAGTCATTGCAGTAATCCAGTTTTTTGAAGTTGGGTAACAATCAGCATCAGTAAATAATAAATAATCTTTTCTGGATGCTTTGATTCCTAATGTTAAGGCGTATTTTTTATTTCCCCAAAAGGCTTCATTATTTTGTACTTTAACCAAGCGAATATTCGGGTATTGTTGTTCGAATTCTTCAAAAACTTCTAACGTTTCATCGCTTGAAGCATCGTCAATTAAAACAATTTCAAAATCAGGATAATCTTGTTCTGCTAATAATGGAATGAATTTTTTAACGTTTTCTTCTTCATTTTTAGCACATACAATTACTGAAACAGGAAGGTTTTTTGATGTGATTTCTTGAGGTTTACCAAAGGCAAATTTTCCAAAAATTCCTAAATAATAGAAAACCTGAATAAAAACAATAGCAATAAAGAAGTAAAGTAAAGTTATAAGCATCTGATTTTAATGTCTTTTAATTTCTAAATCTTGCGAGTGCAAATGTACTTATGAATTCCTAGATTTCAATGGCTAAAGCCGATTTACTTTCGGCATTTCGACATTTCTTTCGCAACAGCAATAGCCTGAGGGTTTTCGCTTTTTTCTAACTCCGAAATTATATTTTTATAATTATGATCGTCTCTGTTTTGAGATAGTTTTTTGGTAGCCTGAATCTCCTCGATTTCAATTTCAAACCCAAAGATTCCTCTGGCTTCGCGCATTGTTTTTGTTGATAAATCTTCAACACGAACAGGATTTACAGAATTGGCTTCATATTTATCGACCAATTTTTTAAGCTGTTCTATAGTAGCTGCTTCGTCAACAATTTTAATTCGTCCGTAAACATGTACGGCTATATAATTCCATGTTGGTACATTTTCATGATCGTACCAAGACGAAGAAATATAACTATGCGGTCCTGTAAATACTGCTAAAACTTGATCGTTTTCGGCAAAACCTTCTGCTTGCGGATTAAGTTTAGAAAGGTGTCCTTGCAGAATTTCTTTTCCATCAGCATTTACTTCAAGCTCGATTGGAATATGTGTTGCACATAATTTTCCGTGAGTTTGATTGATCAGAATTCCAAAACTGTTTTCTTTCAAAAAAGTTCTGATCGATTCCGGATCTTCGTCTTTGTATATTTTAGGTGTGTACATTGCTTCAGGTAATGAAATTTATTTTAGAGATTTTCCAAGGCAAATAGCTTCTGGTCGATCTTTATATTTTCCGTAATTCGGAATTGTGCTATATCCTTGTTTTTGGTAAAACTGAATTGCTTCCAGATTTTTTACCCGTGTTTCCAGAATTAAATCAGTATATCCGATAGTTTTGGCCTTTTCTTCTAAAAATGCTAAAATTGTTTGCCCAATTTTTTGACCTGGAAATTTTGAATACATTCTTTTTACTTCGGCAGTATTATCATTAATTGGTCTGATAGCGCCACAACCAATAATTTTATTTTCACTTTCGGCTATAACAAAGACAAATTTAGCATTGTTATATTGCCAGTCTGTAAAAGAATTTTTTCCGTCACTTCCAAAACGAAGATAAAGATTTATGGACAATTCTTCGATAATTGCAGCGACTTTTTCATCACTTGGATCTGCTGTTTTTATAGAAGGTATTTGAGCCATTTTTTAATTTGAAATTAAGTCTTTTTTGTAACTGAACAATTTTGGATGAACACTAAGCCATAGAATTGCAATTCCAAATAGTGTGAAGAGAATTCCTCCAACAATAAATTGCACAGTAATATCATCAGAAAAAGCAGATGTAAAAGAGTGAAACAAGCGAGAGAATACACCTTTTCTAAAAAACTTAAGCCTTATAATAATGTACATTACTACAGCAACTATAATTGAATTTAGAGGCGAAAATTTATGCCTCCAATTGAGGAAAGAAACGAGAAAAATTCCAATTAACAAACCTAGGAATATCCAAATATAGATACTTGGCCAAAAATTAAATATAATTTCTTTGGTTGGGAATAATTCATTCCAGCAATCTGTTTTTTGACCTTGAAAATGTTTTATGGCACAAATATACTGTTCTGCTACTGTGTAATATCGTAATTGTAATATGCCATGAATCAGGAAAATCATTCCGGACAATTGTATTAAAATTACAATGATATTAATTTTTTTCATTTAGAGATTAAAGGATTTTATGCTTGTTTTAAATGACGTTTACTTCTGCCTCAATATGAATTCCAAAGGTTTCAAAAACAGTTTTCTGAACATCTCTTGAAACGGCCAAAATTTCTTGTCCGGTTGCGTTTCCGTAATTTACTAAAACCAAAGCTTGATTTTTATGAACTCCCGCATCACCAAAACGTTTTCCTTTAAATCCTGCTTGTTCAATTAACCAACCAGCCGGAACTTTTACTTCGGTTTCTGAAACTTCATAATATTTCATTTCAGGAAATTTCGCATGGATTTTTTCGAAATCAGATTTCAATAAAATAGGGTTTTTAAAGAAACTTCCGCTATTTCCCAATTCTTTTGGATCCGGTAATTTACTTTGTCTGATTGCGATTACAGCATTACTTACATCTTTTAAAGTTGGATTTGTAATGTTGTTTTTAGCCAATTCAGCAGTAATATCTCCGTAAGAAGTATTGATTTTATGATTGCGTTTGGTCAATTTATAAACTACAGAAGTAATTATATATTGATCTTTAACTTCATTTTTAAAGATGCTTTCACGATATCCAAAATTACATTCAGTATTAGAGAAAGTTTTCATTTCCTGCGATTCAATATTTATCGCTTCACACGAAACAAAAGTGTCTTTTATCTCCGTTCCGTAAGCGCCAATATTCTGAACTGGCGTTGTACCGACATTTCCGGGAATTAAAGACATGTTTTCTAAGCCTCCAAAATTATTGTCGATAGTCCACAATACAAAATCGTGCCAGGTTTCTCCGGCTTGGCTTTCAACCCAAACAAAATCGTCGTCTTCTTTAATGATTTTTTTGCCTTTTAAATCAATATGAATCACCAAAGCATCAATGTCTTTAGTAAGAAGCATATTGCTTCCGCCTCCTAAAATAAATTTTTTCTCGTTTTTGTTTTCCTCTAGAATAGTTTTCAATTCGGCAACTGAATGTACTGCAACAAATTGTTTCGCGCTGGCTTCAATGCCAAAAGTATTGTAGTTTTTTAAAGAAAAATTGGATTGGATTTCCATAAATAAAAGGCTTTTGGATCCCTAAAGGTTGGGATATTTCTGGGCTCAAAAGTACGGATTATAATTTATTTGAGTTAGATTTTGATAAATTATGAGGTAGAAATTTTAATTCGCTTCATCGGACTTTCTAAAAGATTTGCTTAATGAAAACTTTTCAATTTCGTAATTCAATTTTTATATTCTTTTTCTGATATTGATCTTTTCTTTTGTATGTTTGGTTCCCCAATTAACAATACCAAATAAATGAAAGTAGCCTTTAAAACATTGTTTTTTATAATTATAATTTTTCAATTCATTAGTTGTAATAATTCAAAAAAGGAAATTGCATTAAAAACCGAGGTAAGTAAAAATTCTGATAAAGAGTCAGAAATTGTAGAAAATGATCCTGTAAAAGAGGAGTTTTCTTTTCCTGATGATAATACTTTGCCGGTAAAAATTATTCGTTTGGAAACCTTTCATTCAGATGAAATTGAAGAAAATTATAATAAAAAAGTTTGGTTTGGACTTTTTAAAAATAAAGACAATTATTCACTTGCCGAAACTACAGTGTCTTTTAAAAGAGTAAACGATCCAATAATTGATGAAAGCGACGAAGAGAAAACAGGTTGGGAAGTTAGCGCTCAGGCAAAAGATTCTTGTTTGATTTTAATTGAAAAACTTCCTTATTTTATGGATGGCAATATCTCAAGCGTTAAAATACCTGAAAGTATTTATCCGGAAGAGAGTTTTAAATTTAACTACAAAAATGTCGAATATACTTTGTTTGCAACTGGCAAAAAGAAAAAGGAACAACAAGATTCAGATTGGATTGTAGTTTCGAATTATAAATTATATCTAAAAACGGTTGTTGACGGTAAAGAAACTACAGAACTTTTGGTTGCAAAGAAAAACTTTGACGATCAAATGATTAAAGTAATATTTGGCGGAGATCTTGATGACGACAACAAATTAGATTTAATTATTGATACCGCAAGTCATTACAATGTTACGAGTCCAACGCTTTATTTGTCAAAACCTGCCGAAAAAGGAAAAGCAATTAAACCTGTTGGAGTTTTTGCCACAGTTGGATGTTAATTAATACTATAGACTTTAGTTTATAGCGGCAATAAATCGTTGCATTTCTTTTAAAGTTCCTATCGTAATTCTGGTCCATTTTCCGTTTTCTTCATAGATTCTCGTTCCCATTATATTGTGACTTTCTAATTGTTTGAAATAATCTTTTTTGTAATTTTCTAAAGAGAAATAAACGAAATTTGAATAAGACGGAATGCACTCTAGATTAAGTTTGGTAAGTTGTTCTATCGTATATTTTTTTACTTCTTCATTTGAAGTGTAAACTTGTCGAATGAAATTTTCATCGTTTAAAGATGCAATTGCAGCTGTAGCCGATACAACGCTGACAGACATATTTGGAGAAGATTTAAAATTGTTAATTTCATCTATTGTAGCCGAATGCGCAACAGCATAACCAACGCGAGCGCCAGCTAAACCATACATTTTTGAGAATGTTTTAGTAATAATTACGTTTTTATTTTCGATCACAAGATTTGTTAAAGTTTGTTCTTTTGTAAAATCGATATAAGCTTCATCAACAAAAACGATTGCTTTTTTTGAAGCTTCATTTATAAAAGAAACCAATTCTTCTCTATTGCAGATTGTTCCTGTTGGGTTATTTGGATTACAGATATAAATCATTTTAGTCTCTGAATCAATAGCTTTCAACATGGCTGGTAAATCATGTTTTTTATCTTTAGTTAATGGAATAGTAATTTTTTTAAGTCCTAATTTTTCATACGGAGCAGTCCAATAATCAAAAGTGGTTTCGGCCATTATAAAATTTCCTTTTTTGGATGCCGTGTATTGAAGTACTAAATCTAAAATTTCAGTTGAACCCGCACCTAATGTAATATTGTTATCCGAAACATTATTTTTCTTAGCAATTAGCGTAATTAATTCAGGCCAAAGAGTCCAGCCGTATCGATTACTGGTGTTAATACTTTTTGTCATTGCAGTACGTGCTAACGGAGATGGACCATATGGATTTTCATTTGATCTGAGTAATATTGGAGAATTGTCTAAATTAGGTAAAATATATTCTTCAGTAGGATTTGCAAATGCTTCAAGCTGAAAAAATCCTAATCCTATCGTGCCTAATCCTATTTGTTTTAGCCAATTTCTTCTATTATTCATTATCTTTTAGATTAAATTAAACAATTCAGTACAACAGTATGTCGTTAAGAAAGGAGAAAAGTTACGAAGTGTTTTTAGATTTTCTTTTGTAAGTTTGAGTGAATTATAAAAGTATAATTATGTTTGAATTAATTCTTAAGAATAAAGTTGCAGTTCTTTTAATGTTATTCTTTTCAATAGTTTCTAACGCTCAAGTAAATATATTTGGAGATTGGAGAATTGATAATGTTATTGGAATTTGCGATCTTAAAGAATATTCTATGGTTAAACAAGAAGAGAATAATCGTTGGGGAAGTTTGTTGATATTAAATTCAGACGGAACATTTTTAAGTAGAAATCTACCTGAATGTGGGAATGACATCTCCGCGAATATTTTAGGTAATTTTATATTAATAGACGATAATCATATTCGTTTTATTCTAGGAGAAACTTCTTCAAGAAAATATAATAAAGCTCATAATTTAGACTCAGAATCAGATTTGAATAAAGATTTAGGAATTTTTTATATTTATAAAGACTCGAAATCAATTCGATTAATTGAAAGCAATGGTGTTTTAGAAGACGATGAAAATAAAGTTTTATACAATAAACTGATGAATTCTTTTGATTGGAGATCGTATGATTTTGTTTGGAATAATACAAAAGGAAACAATCAGGAAGAAATTATAAAAGATTGTATTGATCCTAAAAAACTAATTGATTTGTCTAATTGCAAAGTTGTCTTCTCAAAAAAAGAAAAATACGGCGATGTTATTCTTGTACAAGAAAACAGCAATTTCCACTTTGTGATTTATGACGATTTTAAAAAGAAAGTTTCTTTGGCTTATCCAAGATAGGATGCTTTTATAGAGTTAGAGATATAAAAAAACTTGCGAACTTTGCGGTTAATTTTTATACAAATCCAATAACTCATGATATTTATCTGCAATGACCTTCATATTAATGTTGTAATTCGCATTTTCTTCTACAAACTTTCTGTTTTGTAAAATGGCATTATTTCGGGATTCAGTATTTTCGAAAGACCAAATAAGTTCTTCGGCGAGCATTTCGATATTGTCGATTTCGATCAATTGTCCGTTCTCGCGATGTTTTATCCAGCTTTGATTTCCGGGAATGTCTGAAACTACGGGATAACAATTACAAGCCATTGCTTCAAATAAAGAAGCCGAAACGCCCTCAGTAATTGGCATACTAATATAAATATTCGATTGTTGTAGTAATTTAGGAAGTTCGATATTTGGAATTCTTCCTGTGAAAATCACTTTGTTTTCGATTTGTAATGCTGTCGCTAAATCTTTTAAAAATTGCAATCGTGTTCCGTCACCAACAATGGTCAGTGAAAAGTCAATTCCTTTTTGGTTAAGAATCGCAAATGCTTTCAAAATAGAATCATGACGATATTCAGGTTGCAAAGAACGGGTTACAATCGCCTCAATTTTGTTTGAATTATTTATCGAAGGAGAAAAAAGCGATAAGTCAATTCCTTTTGGGATAACCAAAACTTTGTTCATATCAACACCAACAGCTTTCATGGAAATTGTCATAACCGGACCCCAAGCATGAATTAAATCGGCTTTTTTGAAAGCATATTTCTGAATGATTTTCTTAAAAGGAAGTAAAACGGAACCATCCGGCCATAAATCAGTTCGTCCTTGTTGGGCAATCGCAATTGGATGCATTCCTGAAATCGCAGCAAGAAAACCATAACTTGTAGTTCTTTCTGCAATAATCATATCCGGTTTTTGCTCCCGAATCGTTTTTCGAATAGAAATAGGAGAGAAGATATATTCTAAAATACGTTTGAATCGATTGAGTTTTGAATTATTTGGCGTCTGAAGTTCCCAAGTGCAGATTTCAAAATCTCCAAATTCTTTCAAACCCTTCATCCACGTGATCGCGTCTGCACGATAAGATTCTCCCAGAAAAAGTATTTTTCTTTTTTTCATTCGGCAAACTTAATTTTTTTTGCCATGAATTTCACAAATTTCCAATAATTAATTCGTGGCAATAATTTTTTCGAATTGTTGTTTTTCTTTGCCACGAATTTCACAAATTTTCGCTAATTAATTCGTGCTAATTCGTGAAATTCGTGGCGAAAAAACTATCCTAAAATTCGTCAGTATCCAAAGCGCGATTGATAAATTCGTTCAATGGTTTTAAGGCGATTAATTTCTTACTTATTTTGGAAACAAAGTCTTTTTGTGTGACTTCAGAAATATCATATTTTTGAGTTGCCGTAAAACTTTTTAGTTTCAAAAACTCAATTGCAGGATGTTCTTTTTCGTAACCTCTCGGTGGATTTTTAAGCGAATTGGTTTCGTTTACATCCAGGCTTCCAAATTCTTTTTTGAAGTTTTTATCTGCTAAAATAGCTTCAAGATCATCATGGAAAAAAGCAATTTCTTTACGGACTTTTTTTAAATCTTCCGCTTCGGGCGAATAAAAGCCACCGGCAATAAAACTGGCACCTTTTTCTATATGTACATAATATCCGGCACGGTTTAAACCTTTAGTTCCGCAAGACATCCAAACTCCAAGATGTGCTTTATAAGGAGATTTGTCTTTAGAAAAACGAATGTCACGATTGATTCTGAAAGTACAATTTTTAACTTCCAGTAATTCTAATGATGGATCAAGAGGTTTCATCGCATCCAGAAAATCACTAACCAATTGATGGTAATCTTTTTTGAAAACTTCGTATCGTTTTTTGTTATCCTGAAACCAATCTCTGTTGTTGTTTCTTTTTAAATCGTCTAAAAATTGCAATGATTCTTTCGTTAGCATATTCGTTATATTATTGCAGTTGTTTTTTTAAGTCTTCTTCGCTGATAAAACCAATCAATTTTTTTTGTACCGCTTTGTTTTCGTATAAAACCATAGTAGGAAGCTGATCAATTTTCATTTGAGTAGCCAAAGTTTTGTTTTTGTCCACATCAATTCTAATGATTACCAATTTGTCAGCCATTTCTTTTTGCATTTTCAAAAGATACGGTTCCATTTGTTTGCATGGGCCACACCATTCTGCATAGAAATCAACCAGAACCTTTTTGTCAGAATTGATTAAATCATTAAAATCATTCATCGTCATTCCTACTTGAGCGGTTGAAGGTTTTGATAATCCTTCCGCATTCCATTTCATGATTCCGCCTTCTAATTCATAAACATTTGTAAAACCTAATTCGTTTAGTTTCGCGGCAGCTTTTTTACTTCTTCCGCCACTTAAACAATACACAAATACAGGTTTTGTTTTATCGTACGATGCTACTTTTTCGGCAAAATTATCACCGTTCCAGTTTACATTTGTTGCATTGTCAATATGTTCAGATTCGAATTCTTCAGGAGTTCGAACATCAAGTATTTGCGGATTCTCGGTTGTTTTGATTTTCTCTGCAAAATCTTTTGGAGCAATTTCCTTAAAAGAATTGTCTTCTTTTTTGTTACATGAAATTAGTACAACGGAAATTATTAGGAATAAAATTTTAGGGAATTTCATAAGGCTGAATTTTAAAATATAGAATTGCTAAAGTAGTGAATTTTCAATTTTTGAATTCATAATAGAAAGTGAAAAAAAATGGTTTGCTACGAATTGCGCGAATTAGCGCGAATTTTTTATTTAGTACGCGCATTTTTGTCATTCCGAGGAACGAGGAATCTCCGTAAGAAACTCCTCAGGCAAAATCACCAATCTTTGTCGAGCTACTTGCGGAGATTCCTCGTTCCTCGGAATGACAAACTTTGAGAGAAAACTTTATTAAAATCCGTTTAATCCGTAAAATCTGTGGCTAATATTTCAAACAAAGTAAATTAGTGAAAATTCGAGAAATTCGTGGCAAAAAAACTACCCTAAATTAAACATCTTATAAGTCTGATGTGTCGATTTTACAATCGCTTCGGTACGTTCCGGATGTGTATCTGAGATAAAAAGCTGACCAAAGGTTTCGCTATTTACCATTTCGATTATTTTGGCAACACGATTTTCGTCTAATTTGTCAAAAATATCATCAAATAACAATAACGGTTTTACGCCGCTTTGCTTTTTTAGAAATTCGAATTGTGCTAATTTCAAAGCAATCAAAAAAGATTTCTGCTGACCTTGTGAGCCAAATTTCTTTATTGGATGTGAATCAATTTCAAAAGATAAATCATCTTTGTGGATTCCGACACTTGTATATTGCAGCGCGCGATCTTTATTAATGTTCTCCTTTAATAATGTCAGTAAATCTTTTTCGAACAAATTACTTTCATAAACCAATTGTACCGTTTCTTCAGATCCTGTTATGGCTTGGTGATGTACATTAAATATAGGTATGAATTGTTCCAGGAAATCTTTTCTTTTTTCGAAAATCGATTGCCCAAAACTATTTAGCTGTTCATTATATATAGATAAGGTATCATTATCGAAAACATGATTCAGAGCAAAATATTTAAGCAAAGCATTTCGCTGCACAATTACTTTTTGATATTGAATAAGCTGATGTAAATAAGTCGAATCTAATTGCGAAATCACACTGTCCATGAATTTACGTCGTGTTTCACTTCCTTCAACAATTAAATCACGATCTGCGGGAGAAATAATCACAAGCGGAATAAATCCAATATGATCTGAGAATTTATCGTAAGCTTTTCCGTTTCTTTTTAAAATTTTCTTTTGTCCTTTTTTTAAACTGCAAACGATTTGTTCCGTTCTGTCATTTTTCTCTAATTCGGCGTCGATTACAAAAAACTCTTCACCGTGTTTGATATTTTGAACCGCCAACGGATTAAAATAACTTTTTCCGTAAGCCAAATGATAAATTGCATCAAGAACATTGGTTTTCCCAATTCCGTTTTTGCCCACAAAACAATTGATCTTGTGGTCAAAATCAAAACTGATTTCGGAGAAATTTTTATAATTGAATAAAGAAATTTTGTTTAAATGCATTTTTATTTGAAACTGTAATGATAAAAGTTGACGTTTCCAGATTATGACTTTATCCTACAGATTTGGTTTTTCTGCCACAGATTAAAAGATTAAAAAGGATTTTGTTCCGCAAATTTAATTCAATAAATGCTTAATCTGCGAGATTCTGTAAAATCTATGTCTAAAAATTACTTTTTCCGGATTTGAGCATTTGAGTTGAGTAGAAAATAATTAGGATGAAAATTACCGAAATAATAGATTTTTCGGGCATTGCGAGATGAATTATTTTCCCTGAAATACTAAAGAAGTTGCTGTTTAGTGAATTATTTTTTTAAAATGGATATAAATTTACTTTTTTTTGCTTTAGTTTCAATAAAAATTTTATTTTTGCCGTTCACTAAATTAAATTGAAATGGCTACTTATAATAAAAGAGGATATAAAACACCAAAAGAAAAGGAAGTTAAAGATGTTGTTACAGAAGAACAACAAGTAATCATTGACGAGAAAGATAGTACTACAGCTGGTGTGTTCTCAAAATTAGATGAAACCGCTTCAAAAACTGAGGATTGGGTTGCTAAAAATCAAAAAATCATTATTGGTTTAGTTGCTGGTATTGCAGTTGCTACTATTGGATATTTGGCTTACCAAAAATTTATTGAAGCTCCAAAACAAAATGAAGCTGCAAGCGAAATGTTTGTTGCACAACAAAATTTTGAAAAAGCGACAAATGGTGTAGCAAGTGATTCATTATACAAATTGGCTTTGAATGGTTCTGAAGGTAAATTCGGATTCGTTAAAATTGCTGACGAATATTCTGGAACTGATGCAGGAAATTTAGCAAACTACTATGCTGGTATTGCTTCTTTGAACATTGGTAAATATGATGACGCTATTAAATACTTAGGAGAATTTAAATCAAAAGAAGCTATCGTTGGAGCTTTGGCAATTGGTGCAATTGGAGATGCTTATTCTCAAAAGAACCAACAAAAAGAAGCTTTAGACTATTATGTAAAAGCTGCTGAATCTAATAAAAATGATTTCACAACGCCTCGTTTCTTATTAAAAGCAGGTAAAACAGCTTTGGCTTTAGGTCAAAAAGAAGATGCTATCAAGTACTTAACAGATATTAAAGAAAACTACGATGCAACTCCAGAAGCAGCTTCTGTTGATGTATTGATTGGATTAGCACAATAAAAATTTTAGACTTTAGATTTAAGATTGTAGATTTGTATTTAAGAATCTAAATTCTAAAATCAAAAATTTAAAATATCACTGATGGCTACTGAAAATAAAAACTTATCAGAATACGATAAAAACACGATCCCAAATGCGAAAGACTTTCGATTTGGGATTGTTGTTTCTGAGTGGAACGAAACCATAACAGAAGGACTTTATAATGGCGCTTTTGATGCCTTAGTTGATTGCGATGTACCACAACAGCAAATTATTCGTTGGAATGTTCCGGGAAGTTTTGAGCTGATTTATGGTGCAAAGAAAATGTTGCAGACGCAAAATGTAGATGCAGTTATTGTAATTGGATGTGTAATTCAAGGAGAAACTAAACACTTTGATTTTGTGTGCGAAGGTGTAACGCAAGGAATAAAAGATTTGAATGTTCAGACTGATATTCCGGTTATTTTTTGTGTTTTGACAGATAATAACATGCAACAATCTATTGACAGAAGTGGAGGAGTTCACGGAAACAAAGGAACCGAAGCAGCAATTGCAGCAATAAAAATGGCATATATTCGTCAACAAGCTTCAATGTCACACCCGTTTCACCAACCATTATTGTCTTCAGGTGCGCTTCAAATCGAAGATAAACCAAGAAAAATCGAGAACGAATAAAACACAAATGTTTTAAAAATACTAAAACCTGTACTGTGTAAAAATAGTATAGGTTTTTTTGTTTTTTTTATGATAGCTGTTATTCTAAAACACAACAGAAATTCATTAAATTTGTACACCTTGGTTTAGATTTTAAATCAAAAATCTCAAATCGTTAATCTACAATCTAAAATTTTAAATGTCGAGTATAATTCAATTACTTCCTGATCACGTTGCTAATCAAATTGCTGCTGGAGAAGTGGTTCAAAGACCAGCTTCAGTGGTAAAAGAGCTATTAGAAAATGCTGTTGATGCAAAAGCAACTGATATTAAATTGATCATTAAAGATGCTGGAAAATCATTGGTTCAGGTGATCGATAATGGTATGGGAATGAATGTTACCGACGCTCGCTTGTGTTTTGAGCGCCATGCAACTTCAAAAATACGTCAGGCCGAAGATTTATTTTCACTTGCTACCAAAGGTTTTCGTGGAGAAGCTCTGGCTTCTATTGCTGCAATTGCGCACATGGAAATGAAAACCAAACAAGATCAGGATGAACTTGGAACTCATATTATAATTGAAGGAAGTAAATTTGTATCGCAGGAAGTTGCTGTTTTACCAAAAGGAACATCTTTTGCCGTTAAAAATTTGTTTTTTAATATTCCGGCACGTCGTAACTTCTTAAAGTCAGATACGGTTGAATTTCGTCATGTTATGGATGAATTTCAGAGAGTAGCTTTGGCGCATCCAAATATTCATTTTACATTTTATCATAACGGAAGTGAAATGTATAATTTGCCGGCGGCAGGTTATCGTCAGCGAATTGTTGGGATAATGTCCGGTAAAACCAATGAGAAATTAGTTCCCGTTAATGAAGATACAGAAATTATAAATGTTCAGGGATTTGTTTGCAAACCTGAATTTGCTAAGAAAAGTCGAGGTGAACAATTCTTTTTTGTAAACGATCGTTTTATTAAAAGTGGTTATTTACATCACGCAGTAATGGCAGCTTATGACGGACTTTTGAAAGATGGTTCTCAGCCAAGTTATTTCTTGTATTTGCAAGTTCCGCCAAACACAATTGATATCAATATCCATCCAACTAAAACAGAAATTAAGTTTGATGATGAACAAGCATTATACGCTATTTTAAGAGCTTCGATAAAACATAGTTTAGGACAGTTTAACGTTGCGCCGGTTTTGGATTTTGATCGCGATGCCAATTTAGATACACCATATCATTATAAAGATTTAGAAGCTGAGACGCCAACGATTCAAGTCGATGGCACTTTTAATCCGTTTACGGATGATAAAACAAATCAGCATTATTCTAAATCAAGTTCAGGATCTGGATCAAGTTCAGGATCAAGCTATAGTTCCGGATCGAATTCTAATTCTTATTCAGGAGGATATTCTAAACGAGTTGAACCAACGGCAAGTTGGGAAAGTTTGTATGTAGGACTGGAAACAGAAAGTATCGAAAGCTCGCCTTTTACATTCGAAAATGAAGAAGTTACTTCGTCATTGTTCAATGATGATGAGGTAGAACAAGCAAGTCAGGGAACGTATCAGATTCATAAAAAATATATTGTTTCGCCAATAAAATCAGGAATGGTTATTGTTGATCAGCAACGCGCACATCAACGTATTTTGTACGAGCAATTTTTGTTGAATATGACCGTTAATCAAGCATCGAGTCAGCAGTTATTGTTTCCGTTGAATTTGTTTTATTCGTCAGGCGAAATGGAATTAATCGAAGAGTTGAAACCTTCGCTTGAAACAACAGGTTTTGTTTTTGATGAAGCTCAAACAGATCATATTGTCATTTCGGGAATTCCTGTAAATATTACAGAAAGTGAAGTTTCGTTGGTAATAGAACAATTATTAAGTGATTTGCAAGACGGAATTCCAGCCAATAGTTACAGTCAGAATGATACGATTGCAAAATCTATGGCCAAAAGTTTAGCGGTTAAAACAGGATCTTATTTAACCGAAAAAGAGCAAGATAATTTGGTAAACGGATTGTTTGCCTGTAAAGATCCAAATATTTCACCTTTTCAAAAACCGACATTCATCACCATGCGTGTTGAAGATATAGATAAAAAGTTTGCCTTATGATGAATATGACTCCTGTAGTAAAACAATTATTGATAATCAATATTATATTTTTTATTGGTTCTCAATTGGTACCTGTTTCAGAGCAATTTTTTGCGCTTTTCTTTCCTGAAAGTGATTTTTTTAGATTATGGCAACCTTTAACGCATATGTTTATGCATGGAGGTATTTTGCATATTGCTTTTAATATGATAGCCATGGTTTCATTTGGGTCAGCTTTGGAGCATTTTTGGGGAGGTAAAAAATTTATTTTCTTTTATATTTCGTGTGGTTTAGGTGCTGCTTTATTGCAAATAGGAGTGAATTATTTACAATTTCAATCAGCCTTGGAACCAGTAAAAAGTTTAGGTTTATCGGATGCAACTTTACATCAAATATTAAATGTGAATTTTAGTGACGGTGTCAGTTTTAGATCTGATTTATTTTTAGAGCAAATTAAACCAATACTAGAGAACGCTGGAAAGACAAATCTTGATGATGCTGGATTTAAAGGATTGTTTGATGCTTCTGTAATTACTCAGGTTCCAATGGTAGGTGCTTCGGGAGCTATTTATGGACTTTTGGTAGCTTTTGCTTTTATGTTTCCAAATGCAGAATTAGCTCTAATGTTTATACCAGTTCCTATCAAGGCGAAATATTTTGTTCCGGGTATTATTGCAGTAGATTTATTTTTAGGTTTAAAAGGAGATTCTATATTTGGGGGTGGAGGTACCGGGATTGCCCATTTCGCACATATTGGAGGTGCAATTGTTGGGTATTTTATGATGTGGTACTGGAAAAAAAATCAGTTTAATCAAAATCGTTGGAATTAATTTTTAACTTTAATATAAAAAATAGAAACTAAAGAAAAGCTTTTATGAATATTCTTGACGATTTAAAACTACAATATAAATTAGGAGGAATTGCAATGCGTGTCATTTATTGGAACATTGCTTGTTTTCTGGTTTCATTAGTGTTTTTCTACCAATATTCTATTGGTCAATTTGCTTTCCCAAGCTGGTTGGCATTGTCGTCAGATCCTCAATCTTTTTTGTTTAGACCCTGGACATTTTTAACGTATGCATTCTTTCACGATGGATTTTTCCATTTGTTATTTAATATGTTGGTTTTAAACTTTGCCAGTAATTTATTTATGACATTCTTTACTCAAAAGCAATATTTAGGATTGTACATTTTAGGTGCTATTTTCTCCGGAGTTGCTTTTGCTTTAAGTTTTTACTTTCTAAATTTTGCCGGATCTATCGTTGGTGCTTCTGCTGCTATTATGGCAATTTTGGTTGCAACCACAACTTATCAGCCTTTGATGAATGTACGTTTAATGTTTTTTGGAAATGTTAAGCTTTGGCATATTACGGCTGTAATTTTGGTTTTAGATCTAATGCAGTTTCGTTTAGACAATACCGGCGGACATATCTCGCATTTAGCCGGAGCAATTTTTGGATTTATTTATATTAAGTTGCTTCAAAACGGAACAGATCTGAGCATTATTATTTCCAAAACTCTTGATTTTTTTACAAATCTATTTAGAAAATCCCCATCGACCCCATTCACAAAAGTTCATAAAAATTACAAAAAACCTACTGAAAAAGTGACGTCCCGAATTGTTACGAAAGACAAAACGCAGCAACAAATCGACGAAATCTTAGATAAAATTAGCCAGTCCGGTTATGATTGTCTGACAAAAGAAGAAAAAGAGTTTTTATTTAAAGCTGGAAAATAATCCTTTTAGCAAACAAATATGAAAAACCTTTCGTGGTTTAATAAAATAATGTTCTTTTTGAATATAGTTCTGACTGTAATAACATTTAGCATCTATATTTTACCATTTTTAGCACCTAAAAGTTTTCCGCTTTTATCGGTGCTAACCTTGTTTATGCCAGCTTTTTTTGTCCTGAACGGATTGTTCTTTGTTTACTGGGCTATTCAGTTTAAAAAGCGACTTATTTTGTCTGGTTTAGTTTTGTTAACCGGAATCACCTTTATTAGTAAATTTTATAAATTTTCGACCAAAGAATATGTGGCAGATGAAAGAGATTTCTCTGTAATGAGTTATAATGTGCGACTTTTTAATGTTTTTAAATGGTTGGATCGTGATGATATTCCGTCAAACATTAAAGCTTTTATTGACGAAAAAGATCCGGATATTTTGTGTATTCAGGAATATTCAAACTCTGCTCATATTGATTTAAAAGTATATCCGCATCGTTACATTTTTATTGAAGGAAATAAAATTAAAACCGGTCAGGCAATTTTCTCCAAATTTCCAATTTTATATGAAGGAAATATCATTTTTCCAAATTCAGATAACAACGTAATTTATGCTGATATAAAGCGCGGAAAAGATATTATCAGGGTTTATAATATGCACTTGCAGTCGATTAAGATTTCGCCTGATGTAAGTGATATTTCGAATAATATAGACAATGTGAATCAGGAAAAATCACAATTGATTTATACCAGAATCAGTAAAGGATTTAGGCAGCAGCAAGAACAAGCTCAAATCTTTAAGGAGAATATCAAACAATGCAAAAATCCGATTATTATTTGTGGAGACATGAATAATAGCCCGTTTTCATATGTCTATCGAAGTATAAAAGGGAAACTAAAAGATGCTTTTGAAGAAGCCGGTGAAGGTTTTGGAGCGACTTATAAATTTCGTTATTATCCTGCCCGAATTGACTATATTTTTACAGATAGTAAAATGAAAGTCAAACAATTCGAGAGTTTTTCTGATTTCGAGAACTCGGATCACTACCCAATTATGACGAGACTTTCTATTGAATAAATTTTAACCGTCGAGATTTTTTACCGCAAAGGGGCAAAGGTTTACGCAAAGTTCGCAAAGCTTATAAATATAGCTTTGCGAACTTTGCGTTTTTCTTTCATTGCGAACTTTGCGGTTAAAAAAAACTTTCCAGTTAAAACTCAATTACAAGTTTAACTTTCGATATTGTAAAGGAGAGGTTTGTTTTAACTCTTTGAATTTTCTGTTGAAATTTGAGATGTTATTAAAGCCACATAATTCGGCAATTTCTAAAACAGAAAGTTCACTGTTATTTGCCAATAACTTTGAAGCATGCTCAATTCTCACTTCTATTAAAAACTGGAAAAAAGACTTGTTCGTCCGGACTTTAAAATACCGGCAAAATGCATTTTTGGTCATATTTGCAATCGAGGCAATTTCGTCTAAATTTATGTTTTTACTAAAATTAGTCATTACATGTTCAAAGACTGTTTGCATTCGTTTTCCTTCATTATCAGTAATTTTTTTATCATATAAATGATTCGATAATTGTTCTTTATCATTGTTTGAAAGCCATTTTAGAATTTCGAGAAACAGAATAAAACGTTGATAATTGTCGGCTTTATTTAGCTTTTTAAAAGACTTGGTAATTTTCTTTGGAGCATTGTGAATGATAAAGCCGTTTCTGCTGCTTTCTAGAAAAGGATGAATGTTTTTGAATGTATTCAGATTGAAAAAATCCTTTCCAAAGGAGTTTGTCGTAAAAAATAAGGTCATCATTATTGAAGCTTCATTTTCGTGCACTTCACTTCTAAAAACATGAGGTAAGTTGCTGCCAATCACTAATATGTCGCCTTGGTTATAGTGAGAAATAGTATCTCCGGCAAAAACGGCACCTTCGCCTTTTTCGATATAACTAATTTGAATTTCTTCATGTTGATGAAGCTTATCATAGAAAACAATTTCTCTATCTTCTTGATATATAAGCGGATCTTCTCCCGATTTAGGGATTTTAAATGGAAAAACTTTCATGGTTGGTTGGTTAGATAGTTATATCAAATATATTTTATTTCGATAAAAAAATAGCAATATATTAGTTGGTTTTTTGCGTAAGTGCCTTATATAGGGTAATATAGTATTATTTTGAGATAATTTTTAAGCCTTTTACTCTGTTCAATATAAATAATTTTGGTCCTAATTAAAATCGATATTATGAGTATTCAATGGAAAGGCGTTATGCCGGCGGTAACTACAAAATTTACTGCAGATGATAAATTAGACTTCAGAATGTTTGAAGTAAACTTAAAAGCACAACTAGACGCAGGTGTTGAAGGAATCATACTTGGCGGGACTTTAGGAGAAGCAAGTACCCTTTTAGAAGAGGAAAAAAGAGAGTTGGTAAAAGGTACTGTGAGCATGGTTAATAATCAGGTTCCTGTGATCATGAATATTGCTGAACAAACTACTCGAGGAGCAATTTTGGCAGCTAATATTGCAGAACAAGACGGTGCAAAAGGATTGATGATGTTGCCTCCAATGCGTTACAAAGCTTCTGATTTTGAAACTGTAACGTTTTTCTCTGAAGTGGCTAAAAATACTTCACTTCCAATAATGGTTTACAATAATCCAATTGATTATAAAATTGAAGTTACACTAGATATGTTCGAAGAAATCCTGAAATTCGATAATATTCAGGCTGTAAAAGAATCGACAAGAGATATTTCTAACGTAACAAGAATGATCAACCGTTTTGGCGATCGTCTAAAAATATTATCAGGAGTTGATACATTGGCTTTAGAAAGTTTATTAATGGGATCTCACGGATGGGTTTCTGGTTTAGTTGATGCTTTCCCAAGAGAAACTGTAGCAATTTACAAATTGGCAAAAGCAGGCCGAATTGACGAAGCGCTAAAAATATACAGATGGTTTTTGCCTTTATTAGAATTAGATATCAATGCTTTTTTAGTTCAGAATATTAAGCTTGCAGAAGTAGCAACAGGAATCGGGACGGAAAATGTTCGCGCACCAAGACTGCCGCTTCGTGGAGCTGAGAGAGAACATGTTTTAGGAATTATCGCCAGATCATTAGAAACAAGACCAGAATTACCGGATTATAAAAATTTATAATCAAGAATAGTATATTAATACTCCCGAAGAACGAGAAACCTGGTTTGGATTGCGGTCTTGTAAACCTTCTGTTATGCTGATTATTTCGCGAGCAGAAAAAGTTGTAAATTTGACTTTCGCAACCACATATACCAAGAAGGTTTTAAGTCTTGCGCCGGCGACAGGAAAAGTAATTACCGAGATAATTCCGGGGAAAAGGACTTCTGTTGCTACTAAAATGTTTCAATTATAAAAGATGAGATACGATTCAATTCCAGTTTCTTTGTTTGAGAATAACCGAAAAAGGTTTATCGAAAAGATGCAAGCCAATAGTTTGGCAATTCTAACATCAAATGATGTAATGCCTAATAATGCTGATGATGTAATGGGGTTTGCCCAGAATAATGATTTGTTTTATTTGTCAGGAATTGAACAGGATGAAACGATTTTAGTACTTTATCCAGATGCTTTTAAAGAAGAAAACCGAGCTATTTTATTTGTAAAAGAAGTTACTGAAATGACTTTGATTTGGGATGGAGATTTTTTGACCAAAGAAAAAGTTTCGACTATTTCAGGAATTAAAAATGTAAAATGGATTCATGAATTCGAAAAGACAATTCAGCTTTTTGCTTTTGAAGCAGATGCAATTTATTTGGGACATAATGAGCACATTAAAAGAATAACTTCGGAAATGAATACTCGTCAGGATCGAATGATTCAATGGTGCAAACAAAAATATCCGTTGCATCAATACGAGCGTGTTGCAAAAATTACAAGAGATTTACGACCAATAAAATCAGATATAGAAATTGACTTGATGAAAAAAGCAGTTTCTATAAGTGTAAAAGGCTTCAAAGGACTTTTGAAAGCTGTAAAAGCTGGCATAAAAGAATACGAATTAGAAGCAGAACTGGCGTATCAATATATTAAAAACGGAGGAAATCGCCATGCATTCAAACCAATTGTAGCTTCCGGAAAAAATGCCTGCGCGCTTCATTATAATACCAATGATTCCGTTTGTCAGGATGGCGAAATGGTTTTGGTAGATTTTGGTGTTTGTTATGCTAATTATAATTCAGATATTACACGTTGTGTTCCGGTAAATGGAAAATTTTCACCACGTCAGAAAGAAATTTATGAATCGGTTTTGTATTGTTTGAAAGAAGGATCGAAATTTTTGAAACCGGGAGTTTTGTCGAAAGATTATGAATTGCAAATGGCAAGTCTGATCGAAGCAGAATTGGTTAAGTTGAAATTGATTACATTGGAAGATATTGCTTCTCAAAATCCCCAAAATCCGGCGTACAAAAAATATTTCATGCACGGAACAGCGCATTTTTTAGGGCTTGATGTTCATGATGTTGGTTTATATTCAAAGCCTTTCGAAAAGGGAATGGTATTGACTTGTGAACCCGGAATTTATATTCGTGAAGAAGGAATTGGCTGCCGATTAGAAAATGATTACTTACTGACCGAAAATGGAAATATCAATTTATCTGAAGAAATACCAATCGAAATTACAGAAATAGAACAGCTAATTAACACCAAATAAACATGATTAAAAAACAATTTTTACTATTATTTTTTATTTGTTCGGGGATTTTTGCCCAAACAGACATTAATATTAATGAACTAAAATGGTTGCCCAATTCACATTCTTTTTGGGTGAATTCTGACCGTAATGTTTTAGTTTATGATGTTGATAAATTAAATCAAAGCACTACCGTTTTAACAGATCAGCAATTAAAAAATGCAGGTTTCAAAGGAGAAATTGAAGATTTGGTTTGGAATCAGAATAAGACAAAAGTTTTAGTTTATACCAATTCAAAAACGGTTTGGAGAGCTAAAACCAAAGGTGATTATTGGTTTTTTGATTTAGCAACCGGAAAAGGAAGAAAACTGGGAGGGAATCTAGAAGAATCTTCTTTAATGTTTGCTAAATTTTCAAATGATAACGAAAATGTTGCTTATGTTTCTAAGCACAATATTTATTTGGAGAATCTGGCTTCGGGCAAAATAACTCCTTTAACAACGGATGGAACTGACAAGGTAATCAACGGAACTTTTGACTGGGTTTATGAAGAAGAACTTGCAGCGCGCGATGGATTTCGTTGGAGTCCTGACGGAAAAAGTATTGCTTTTTGGCGTGTTGATGCTTCAGAGACAAAATTTCACTTGATGATTAATAATACAGATGCGTTATATCCATTTGTAGTTCCTGTAGAATATCCTAAAGCGGGAGAAAAACCGTCTTCTGTAAAAATTGGCGTTATCGATATTGCTTCTTTAAAAACAAATTGGCTGGATATTCCGGGTGAGCCGGATAATAATTATTTGGTTCGTATGGAATGGGTTGCCAAAGATGCTGTAATGGTGATTCAATTGAATAGACATCAAAATCAGGCTTCGATCTATAATTGCAATACGCAATCTGGAAAAGCAAATTTAATCTACCAGGAAAAGTCACCGGAATGGATTGATGTTTTTGATATTTCTTCGGGAATTTACGATGGCTTTCCATGTCAGTTTGTAGACAACGGAAAAGCTTTTTTATGGAGTTCTGATGCTGATGGATGGATGCATGTTTATAAAATAAGTAGCGACGGAAAGAAGAAAGAATTAGTTACAAAAGGAAATTATGATGCATATTATAAGGCTTATAATGACAAGACAAAATCTATTTATTATATCTCAAGTCCTAAAGATGCAACGCAAAGATATTTGTATGAAACGAATTTAAAGTCAGGAAAAACCCAAAGAATTACTCCTGAAATATTTGAAGGAACTAATGAGTATGAATTTTCTACTGATGGATCGTATGCAAAACACACGAATATGAACATCAATCGAAATGTAAATACTCGTTTAGTTTCGTTATCTGATCATAAAAAAATAGTACCAAAAGAAGCAGATGTTTTTACAAAACCGCAACGTAATTTTTCTTTAGAAAAGTTTAAAGTAACAACGGTTGATGGTGTCGAAATGGACGGAATTATGGCAAAACCTTTAGATTTTGATCCGGCAAAAAAATATCCATTATTCTTTTATGTTTATGGTGAACCAATGGCTTGCGTTGCAAATGATACGCCTTATTTGAATGAATTTATTGATTTACTAATTCCGGAAGGATATATAGGAATTGCAATGGACAATAGAGGAACTCCATCTTTGAAAGGAACAAAATGGAGAAAGTCTATTTATAAAAACATCGGAATTATAAATACTCGTGATCAGGCGATGGCTGCAAAAGAAATTCTAAAATGGAATTTTATTGATGCTGAAAGAGTTGCGGTTCACGGTTGGAGCGGCGGCGGCGCTGTGACATTGAATTTAATGTTTCAATATCCTGATATTTACAAAACTGGTGTAGCAATCTCGGCAGTTACAGATCAGCATTTTTATGATAATATCTATACAGAGCGTTATATGGGATTGCCAAGCGAAAACGAAGCGACTTATATTAAAGCTTCACCAGTTACTTATGCAAAGAATCTGAAAGGAAATTTACTTTACATTCACGGAACTGGAGATGATAATGTGCATTACAAAAACGCAGAGGTTTTGATTAATGAATTTATAAAATACGATAGAATGTTTAATTTAATGATCTATCCAAATCGTTCACATTCTATCTATGAAGGCGAAGGAACTACGAGACACTTAGTAGATACTTTTATAAAATTTATATATGAGAAATCTCCTCCGGGAGCAAAATAAAACTTACTTATTATAATAAAAAAGGGAGAGTTTCTGTAAAAAGAAGTTCTCCTTTTTTTTTGTTCTGAGATAAATTTAACCGCAAAGTGCGCTAAGATTTAATTTCAGTTTATGCGTAGAAAGCGCAAAGTTCGCAAAGCTAGATCAACAGAAAGCTTTGCGAACTTTGCGCTTTTATAAAAGCCACGAATGTCTAAATACTTTGCGTGCTTTGCTGTTAAAATAATTAGTCAATAGAAAATATTTTATGTTTCTCGAATGATTCAATTAAAGTTGTAAAAAGGTTAATTTTTAAAGGTAAGATAATACGTGTAGAAATAACAATTATTCAATTAAGGATAAGATAATAGACTTTTATGGTAATATATTGTCATTATAATTGTCAAAAAAGCAAAACATTTGCCCCTACTAATTATAAAACCATTTTATGAAATTTAAGTTTTTTCAAAGAAAAACGGTGGTACTTTTTTTTGTACTGCTAGCACAATTTGCGCTCGCACAGGAGCGGGTTGTATCAGGAATTGTTTCAGATAATGCAGGGATGCCTTTGCCGGGTGCGAGTGTATTGGTTAAGGGAACAAAAACGGGAACTCAAACAGATTTTGACGGAAAATATTCGGTTAAAGCAAGTTCAAATTCTGTACTGATCTTTAATTATATTGGGATGAAAACTCAGGAAATAACAGCTGCAAATACGACTGTAAATGTAGTTATGGCTGGAGGTTCAGAGCAGCTTCAGGAAATTGTTGTGACTGCTTTGGGTGTTAAAAGAGAAAAGAAATCCCTGGGATATGCCACGCAGGAAATTAAAGGAGAAGATCTGACAAAAGTAAATACTGGTAACGTAGCCAATTCAATTTCGGGTAAAATTGCCGGTGTACAAATCAGACGTAACAATAATATTGGAGGTTCTACTAATGTCATTATTCGTGGTACAACTTCGTTAACAGGAAACAATCAGGCATTGTGGATCGTAGACGGTATTCCGTTAAACAATGATAATACAAATAGTGCCGATCAAAAAAGCGGTGGTAATGTTGGTGGATATGATTATGGAAACGCTGCTGCGGATATTAATCCGGATGATATCGAAACAATGAACGTTCTAAAAGGTTCTGCAGCTTCTGCTTTATACGGTTCCAGAGCTTCGAATGGTGTCATTTTGGTTACTCTTAAAAAAGGAAGTAAATCAAAAGGTGGTTTGGGAGTAACTTTTAGCTCAGGAATTACTATTGGTACAGTTGATAAAAAAACATTGCCGGAATATCAAAATCAATATGGTGGCGGATACGGAGATTTTTATGGTACTGTAAATTTAGGAAGTGGCGTACATCCTTATGCTGCAACTGATGATGCTTCGTGGGGACCAAAGTTTGATCCTAATTTATTGGTTTACAATTGGGCTTCATTTTATCCTGAATTACCTGGTTATGGAAAAGCGACACCATGGAAAGCAGTACAAGAAAATCCAAATAGTTTCTACCAACATAGTGTAACGTATGTTAATAATGTTGCTGTTGCGGGATCTAATGAATTTGGTGATTTCAGATTTGGGTACACTAATTATAATATGGATCAGGGAATTTTGCCTAATAGCGATAATCGCAAGGATAATTTTAATTTCTCAGCTAGTTATAATTTAAAACCTAAAACTAAAATTTCGGCTTCGGCCAATTATTTAAAGGCGAATGCAAAAGGAATGAACGAAACGGGTTATGGTGACGGAGGAAATAATTTTTTAAGCAGTATTAGACAATGGTATTCAACAAGTGTAGATTTTAAGGATTTAAGAGATGCTTATAATTTAACTGGCGAAAACACAACCTGGAGTGTGGCTGGTCCTACTGATCTGGCTATTCAGTTTCATGATAATCCATATTTTCAAAGGTATAATAATTACAACACTTTAGATCGTGATCGTTTTTTTGGAAACGTGAATTTGACTACACAAATAAACGATTGGTTTGATATTACAGGTAAAGGTGCTGTAGATTATTATCACCAATTGCAAGAAGAACGCATTGCTGTGGGATCAAAAAGAACTCCAAATGCACTTGGACAATATACGAGATTTGACAAAACTTTTAGAGAAGTCAATTTTGATTTAATCTTAAGTTTTAAGACTGCAATTACTGAGGGAATCAAATTCAACGGAATGGTTGGGGCAAACTCAAGGCGTTCAATTAGTAATTCGATATATGCAGCTACAAATGGAGGATTGGTAGTGCCGGGAATTTATGCGTTGAATAACTCTATCGATAAAATAAACAGTCCGGGAGAATCTCAGACAACTTTGGGAACAAACAGTATTTATGCCAATGCGAGTTTTAATTTCTTAGATACTTATTTCTTAGAAGGAAGTTACCGTGTCGATCAATCATCGACATTGCCAAAGGACAATAACACGTATTCTTATCCATCGATTACAGGAACTTATATCTTTAGTAATCATATAAAAACCAATTGGCTTTCTTTTGGAAAATTACGTCTGAATTATGCTGAAACAGGAAATGATGCTCCTTTTGCAGTGACTTCGGCAACATATCCTAAAGGAGATAATTTTGGTCCTGACGGAATTCGTTTTTCTACAGAAAACAGTAAAAGTAACTCTAACTTAAAAAGTGAGCTGACTAAAGGTTTTGAAGCAGGTATTGAATTTAAATTGTTTAAAAACAGATTAGGTTTTGATTTCTCTTACTACAAATCAAATACTACAAATCAGATTCTTTCTATCGAAACGCCATCACAAACCGGATATACTAGAGCTTGGATAAATGCCGGAGATGTTCAGAATAAAGGATTTGAAGTAACGATGAATGTGATTCCGGTAAAAACTGAAAATTTCTCTTGGGAAGTAAAAGTAAACTGGTCTACTAACAAAAATGAAGTAATTTCATTAGGAGGAGCTGACAGAATTTCGTTAGGATCTTTTCAAGGTGTAGGTTATGTTGCTGAGGTTGGAAAACCTGTTGGACAACTTATTGGTTCAGGATTTACGTATTTAAACGGACAAAAAGTAATTCGTTCAAACGGAAGATATTTACAAACTGCCGGAGCAACAATTGGGGACGTAAACCCAGATTGGATTGGTGGTGTAAATAACGTTTTGACGTATAAAAACTTCACATTTAATTTCTTAATTGATGTTAAAAAAGGTGGAGATGTTTATTCATTAGATCAACGTTTTGGACATACTACAGGAATCTACGAAAGTACAGTATCAAATAATCATTTAGGGCATCCGCAAAGAGATCCTATTGCAGATGGCGGAGGAATTTTGCTACCTGGTGTAAAACAAGACGGAACGCCAAACGATAAAATTGTTAGTGTAGAAGGCTCAAACGGATATTCTTTTTATAACTCGATGCCGGAACAGCAATATGTTTATGATGCGTCTTATGTGAAATTACGTGAGGTAGGATTAAGCTATAGATTGCCTTCAAAATTTCTTGCAAAGACTTTTATTAGCAATATGATTTTTGCTATTAATGGATCTAATTTATGGATCATAAGTAAAAATTTACCATATGCAGATCCGGAAGCGGGACTTTCGTCAGGAAATCTTCAAGGTTTTCAAACCGGAGTTTTGCCTACATCAAAGGAGTATAACTTTAATATGAAAGTTCAATTCTAAAAACAAACAAAATGAAAATAGTAAAAACAATATTTTTTGCAGGAGCCATTTTACTTTCGATTGCTTCATGTGATAATGTAGACGATTTAAATCAGGATACAAAAGCATATACAACTGTTTTGCCAAGTGCTTTGATGACAAATGCGCAAGTTAATTATGCTTATTTCCTAAATAATGCGTCTGTAAATGACAACAATTTTAGAGGATACGCGCAATATTGGACAACTTCAACTTATACAGATGAGGTAAATTACAATCAGGAAAGAAGGAATTTAGGAAATTCTCATTCCGTGATATTGTATAGAGATGTTTTGCAGGATTTGTTAAACGCCGAAAAACAAATTAAAGCTAAAGAGGCTTTAGGTCCGGTTGATATAGCTGTTAAGAAGAATAAAATTTCGATTCTTGAAGTGCAAATTGTTATGGCGTATCAAACGCTTGTCGATTTGTTTGGAAATGTTCCTTATACTGAAGCTTTGGATATTACAGCGCATCCGCTTCCTAAATATGATGACGGAAAAACTATTTATTTGGATTTAGCATCCCGCTTAGATGCTGCAATTGCAGACATGGACGTGAGTAAAGAAAGTTTTGGCAAAGCCGATTTAATATACAAAGGTGATGTAAACAACTGGAAAATATTAGCCAATAGTGTGAAACTAAAATTAGGATTGCACCTTGCTGATGTAGAACCGGCTAAAGCCAAAAGTATTATCGAAAGTGCTTATAATTCAGGAGTAATGACAAACGAAAGTCAAACGGCATTGTTTCAATATTTCTCATCAAATATTGATATGAACCCTTTGTATAATTCTTTGGTTAATGAAAGTCAAATTATGCCTACAGAGTTTTTTGTTAATGAATTGAATGCAAAAGAAGATCCAAGACGTGACGTTTTCTTTAATCCTGAATCTAAAAAATTGGGCGTTTACAAAGGTGCGCCATATGCTAAACAGGTAAGTTATGGTGATTTTTCGAATGTAGGACCAAAGTTAAAAGAGAAAACAAATCCTGGAGTTATTTTCGATTATACAGAAACATGCTTCTTGTTGGCAGATGCTGCAAACAGAGGATTTTCGGTAGGAGGAACGCCGGAAGAGTATTATAAAAAAGGAATCTTGGCAAGTATGGCTTTTTGGAGTATAGCAAGTGGCGATGCTCAAACGTATGTTGATAGAACCGATGTTGCTTTTGCAACTGCAATTGGAACTACTAAGCAGAAAATTGCATACCAACTTTGGATTGCGTATTACAATAGAGGATTTGAAGCTTGGACCGAATATAGAAGATTAGATTACCCTGCTTTACAAGCGCCTTCGACTGCAGTTGATGCTGCGGAAGGAAAAGTTCCGGTTCGTAATATTTATTCGCTTTTTGATAAGACGCTGAATAAAACTAATTATGAAGCTGCTGCTACTGCTATTGGCGGAGATTTAATGACAACAAAAATATTTTGGGACAAATTTTAATTTGAGTTAGTTTATGTTTTTGAAACCGGGGAATCTTTAATTAGATTTTCCGGTTTTTTTAGTTTTTACCGCAAAGAGCGCAAAGGTTTACGCAAGGTTCGCAAAGTTTTTAATAAAAAGCTTTGCGAACCTTGCGTTTTGTTTCATTGCGAACTTTGCGGTTAAACTCGTAAAATTTTAGTATTTATTTATGTTTAGTAAAATGATAATTTATGTATTACATCTATATTTTATTATGGTTATTTTTTTAAAGTATGTTTTTTTAGAGTTAAAAAGATGTTAATTGTGTATTATTTTTAATTAATATAGTATCAGTAAAATAGTACATATGTAGGTAATTTTGGTGGCAACAATTTAACCTAAAACTATTATGAAAATAAAATTACTAATGTTATTGCTGGTTTTTTCGGTAGGGAAAATTAGCGCGCAGGGACTTCCTTGCCGGACGACGGAAGAAAATGCCAAAATGTATCGGGCTAATCCAAATTCACTTCAGGAGAAAAAAGATTTTGACAATTTTACAAAGAATTTTACGCTTCAGCGAAAAAGTAAAACTTCAAAAACAGCGGCAGTTACCTATACAATTCCGGTAGTTTTTCACATTTACGGAGATGTGCAAAGTGGTAAAACAATTACTTATGAAAAGATTGTTAATCATTTGGCACAATTAAATGATGACTTCAACGGAAGAAACGCAGATTTTCAAACCGTTGAACCTTTTTTTCAGGCAAGAAGAGGAACAATAAACATCGAATTTAAACTCGCCAAAAAAGACCCAAATGGCGGATGTACAACCGGGGTAGTTTTTCATACTGCTAAAAACGGTTACGGAAACGGCGGAGGATATGATGATCAGATCGCAGCAGATGCCTGGGACAATAAAAAGTACATGAACGTTTATATTCAGAATGATTTGTACAATGACGGTGCTTTGAACAATTCAGGAGTTGCATGGTATCCGGATTCTGGTATGACAGCAAATAATACAGCACGTGTTGTGTTTAATGGAGCTTATCTTTATGACAATTCTTATAGCAAAGAATTTTCGGCAACCTTAACACATGAGTTTGGTCACTTTCTAAATTTAATTCACACTTTTGAAGGTGGCTGTAGCGGAACTGATGAAGTTGTAGATACACCTCCTGAAGATGGTTTACATACTTTGGCTTGTACGCCGGGAACCAATTGTAGCGGAGACAAAGTAAACTTCGAAAACTACATGGGATATAATGGCGCGCAAGGCTGTTATAAAATGTATACACATGGGCAAATCGACAGAATGTTAGCCGCATTACAGCATCCTGCGAGAATCACACTTTGGCAACCTCAAAATTTAATAGACACAGGAGTAAATGCAACAGAAAGCAGTTTAGTTGCCAGTGTAACCACATTAAAAGAAACGGTTGTAAACGATGGAGCTTTTAATACACCATCACTTGTAACGCTAAGTGCTGGTAAAACTTTTGCTTTAAGTTCAGGAACAATGACTGCAGGAACACATTTTACTCACACTTTTCCAGCAGGTCTTACACCAGTAGTTACAGTAAATTCAAATGGGCAGGTAACAGTTACTGTAACTGGGAAAGCTGCTAATCATGCTGCAGCACAAAATACAACAGCAGGAATTACATTTTTACCCGCTGCATTTACCGGAGGAACAACAGGCTTATCTTGTACATCTTTATTTTTCAGTTTGAAATTTACAGATCCGTACGGGATATTTTTTGTTGATATGCCTAACATAAATATTTCTTCAAATTTAACCTGGAAAGCATTTGATATTGCAAAAGGAGACGATCCTTCTTTTGGAGCCTGGCGTTATGTTGCTAATGCATTAAAAATTGAAACTTATGGTAAGAAATTGGTTTGTGAAACAGGAACCAGAAATATTTCGCTATTAGCACAAAATGTAGCAGTTGGTCCAGCAAGTAACATGACTGCGCCGGGAGCATATCCGAATCAATTAGATTTAAGAACGGCAACTTATACCACTTGGGAAGGGAAATCCGGATACGTAGGTTTTGAATACCAAATAGAAGGACAAACTTGTTATGGTTGGTTCAAAGTTGATGTTGCCGCAGGTGGAGACGCTTTTACAGTTTCTGAATATGCTTATAACACACAGCCAAATGCACCAATTTATACAGGAATGTCTAATAAAACTGCGGTAACATTATCTGATAGTGTTTTGTATGAAGCAGAAGCAAATGATGGAGGCGTTACAAGTAGCAGTATAATTACATTGTCAACAAATAATGGAACATTTACTAAAAGCACAGGAACCTTTACAGCAGGAACTGATTATACGATAACGGGAGTTCCTTCGGGATTAACGGCTGTATTAACGCTTCAGGCGAATAATAAAGTTGCGGTATCTTTTACAGGGAAAGCAACTGCGCACCTTCCGGAAAATGATGCTTCGGTAGTTATTTCTTTGAAAGATGCTGCTGTAACAGGCGGAATTTCGACTCTTGATAGCGCGACAAAAACGATCAATTTGAAATTTGATTCACCTTACGGAATTTTCTACGTTAATAATCCTGATTATGTTGCTTCGGCAGCACAAACTTGGCAATATTTTAATTTAGCAATTGGAGACAATACAGAATATGGAGCCTGGCAATTTGCGGCTGCAGCTTTAAAAATCGAAACTTACGGTAAAAGATTAGTTTGCCAAACCGGAACAAGAAATATTACTTTGATTAATCAAGGGACTTCAATTGGTGCTTCAAGTAGTTTTATCGCTCCCGGAGCTGCATATCCGGATCAGTTAGATTTAAGAACAGCAACTTATACAGCCTGGGATAATCAAACAGGATATGTTGGTTTTGAATATACAAGCAGAGGACGTACTTGTTACGGCTGGATGCACATTAAAGTAGAAGCGGGAGGAGTTGGTTACAGCGTTTTGGATTATGCTTATAACACAAAACCAAACGAATCAATTTTGGCAGGAACTCAAACTCCTGTAACAGTTTTGGCTCCAACAAGCTTAACTGCTACTGCTAATAATGCTAATTTAGAAGTACAATTGACATGGGTTAATAATGCAACAAATGCTACAAACATTGCAATTGAAAGAGCAGGAGCAGATAATGTTTTTGCTGAAATAACAACATTACCAAGTACAGCGTTAACCTACACAAATACAGGTTTAACAGCCGGAAACACTTATAAATACAGAGTTCGTGCAAAAGCAAATGCAATTTATTCGGGGTATTCTAATGAAGTTTCTGCAACACTTACGGCTAATTCAGCTTATTGTACAACTCAGGCAGATAATAAATATGAATATATCAACTCTGTAACTATCGGAAGTTTTAATAATGCTTCAGGTAAAAATACAGGAGGTTACGCTGATTATACTTCTAAAACAATAACAGTATCGCCAAGTGCGCCTACAAACGTAAGTTTAACAGCTGGTTTCTCCGGTGATGCTTACACCGAATTTTGGGGAATCTGGATCGATTATAATAAAAACAATATTTTTGAAGCTTCAGAAAAAGTAATTGACGGAATTTCTTCGAATGGAACCGCAACCGGAAGTTTTACTGCAACTGCATTTACAGGATCAACAAGAATGCGTATTGTAATGAAATACTATTCAAATCCATCTGCTTGCGGTAATATTGCCGACGGAGAAGTGGAGGATTATACGGTAGTTTCAGGAACAGTGACAAATCCAAATCCAACAACATTGGCTACGCCAGTTGCGGGTAATTCAGGAGTTTATTCATCAGGATTTTACAGTTCATGGACAACAATTACGAATGCTACGAGTTATGAAGTGCAATTAAATAACGCAACTACAGGCTGGACAACATTTGGAACTTCGACAACCTATTATTTATGGATTCCAAAACAAGGAACGCAAACCGTTTATCAATTTAGAGTAAGAGCAAAAAATGCTACAGAATTCAGCGATTGGAGTAATCCACTGACAATTGATTTACAAAGCGGAAGTGCAGGGCCAGATCAAATCGATTTTACCAAGTCGTTTGCAATGTATCCTAATCCGGCTTCAGATGTGGTTAATTTTAGTTTCAAAAACCTAAATACATCAACTACTAAAATAACGATTTATGATAGTACAGGAAATTTGATAGATGTTTTACAAAGCAATGTAGCTTCTTATCCTGTAAATCATCTTAGAAAAGGAATTTACATAGTAGTAGCCACAGACGGAAGTTTTACTGAAAACAAAAAGTTATTGATTAAGTAATTATAATTTGGTTATAAGAAGAAAAGGGGAAACTATTTATAGTTTCCCCTTTTTGTTTTACTTCTAATAAAAGTTATAATAAATACACAATTATGCTAATTAAGAGTTGAAATGTGCCGTTAGGCACTCAATATTGGTAGAAAATATGGATGCAAAAAACAGCGTGCCGTAGGTACGCAATTATATCGTTTTGTTGCGTACCTACGGCACACCAAAGAATTTCAAATCTAATGACTACCAATATTGAGTGCCTAACGGTACAAATTGCAAACTTTCTTCTTGGTTTTATTTAGGATAAAAAATTAATTCACATCAATGCCAAAAGGATTTTCAATGCTATGCATAGGAGTTGTAAACCATTTTGGACCTTCTGATGTCATATAAAAATGATCTTCATGACGAATTCCAAATTGTCCAGGAATACAAATCATAGGCTCATTACTTACAACCATTCCTTCTTGTAGAATTGTAGAATTTCCTCTCACAAGATACGGGAATTCATGAATGTCTAATCCTGTTCCGTGACCTACACGATGAGGTAATCCCGGAAGTTCATAATCAGGACTTAAGCCTCCTTCTGCAATTACTTTTCGGGCGGCATCGTCAACAGATCCGCAAGTTGCACCCAATTGTGCCGCATCAAAAGCTGCTTTTTGAGCCGCTTTCTCTAAATTCCAAATTTTAGTATGTGCTTCATTTGGAGTTCCGTATATATAAGTTCGCGTGATATCAGATAAATAACCTTCTAAGCGGCAACCTGTATCAATTAATACAACATCATTATCTTTTAAATCCTGCGGAACAGTAACGCCGTGAGGATATTGAGAATCATCGGCAAAGAGAACAATGCAAAAGTAAGAACCTGACGGAATCCCAGCTTTGATGTGCGCTTTATTTATAAAATCAACAACCGTTTCTGCTTTTATTCCCGGATGCAAAATACGTGCAGCGGCGCGTTGTACAACCATCGTAATTTCTTTTGCCTGTTGAATAATAGCAATTTCATTTTCTGATTTTTGCATACGACATCCTGCAGTAATATCTTGTGCAGTTTCAAATTCATAAGCTGAATTAGCCTTAATTATTCCATCTACTAAAAAATAACCCGCAGATTCATCTAAAGCAATTTTTCCTGTAGTGATGTTTTTATCCTGAAGTATTTTTCCAAATAAAACAGAAGGCGATTCGTGCTCTTCCCAACAATTAAGTTTACCGTCTATTTGTTTGTATTTTTTAAAAGTTCCTTCTTCAAATTTAGGAACAATGTATTCCAGGCTTCCGTCTTCAAACAAGATTCCGCCAACCATTCTTTCAGAAGCATTCCATTTGGTTCCTGTAAAATAATATAAATTGGTTCCAGCATTTAAGTACAATGCCTTAAAACCGGCTTTTTTAATAAGAGACACTGCTTTTTGAATACGTGTTTGGTATTCTTCCGGCTGAATGGCTTTTACATTCAGTGTCATATTTTGTATTTTTTCCAGTTCTGTATTTACGTTAGATCCGCCAACTCCAATAGTCATCTTTTTTGTTTTAAGGTTAATGATTCAAGTTCATTTCAAAATTAAGATATTATTTCTGTATAGTTTTATTTTAACTCAAAGTAGATAAAATAAAACAAATTAAGGGTAATATGATATTATATTTAGATTTGTATTGCCTGTATTTTTAGAAGCTAAATTAAATATCAAAAAATGCAAAAAATACAAAAGTCATTAGTATTGCTTTGTTTCGTTCTGATGTCCTGTTTTGGTTCAGCACAAACAACTTCAAATTTACATCAAAAGCTTGTTGAATTATTTCCAAAAGCCGAAATTACTGTTATAGAAAACTTAGAAGGTTATTCAGAATCATATCAATTGATTTTGGATGAACCATTAGACCATAAAAATCCTCAAAAAGGAACCTTTAAACATTACATTTATCTTTCTCATCTTGATTTTAATAAACCTATGGTTATTGAAACGCACGGTTATAATACTGGGAATATTAAAAGTGAGGTAAGTAAATTATTAAATGCAAATCAAATTGCAGTTGAGTATCGTTTTTACGGAAAATCGCGTCCGGAACCACTTCCGTGGGAATATTTGACAAACGATCAGGCTATTGCCGATTATCATGATATTGTGACGAAACTAAAGCAAATATATTCCGGTAAATGGATCTCAACCGGAATAAGTAAAGGCGGAGAAACGGCATTGATTTACAAATCAAAATATCCAAATGATGTAGATGTAGCAATGCCTTATGTAGCGCCATTAATTAATACACAGGAAGATCCCAGAACAATAAATCATGATAGAACCGTTGGAACAGCAGAATGCAGAGTAAAAATTGCGGCATTTCAAAGAGCAGTTTTAGAAAATAGGGAAGCTGTTTTAAAAGAGTTTACTCAATATGCCGAAGCTAAAAAGATGACATTTAATGAAGTTCCATTTAATGAATCTTTAGAATATGCTGTTTTAGAATTTCCTTTTTCTTTCTGGCAATGGGGAGGAAAATGTGAAGATATTCCTTTAGTAACAGCTACTCCAAAAGAACTATTTACTTATCTGAATGATATAGTAGGAATGGGAACTTATAATGATAAAAATTATTTTAATTATTTGCCGTCTTATTATCAGCATTTAAGTGAGTTGGGATATTATGGATTTGATTTAACTCCGGTTGCTGATTTGCTGCAAGTTGTAAAAAGCACTTCAAATGATCGATTTGCACCCAAAGATGTTGTAATAAAGTACAACCCGAAATACATTAAAAAAGTTAGAAAATATGTTGAAAATAAAGGAAGTAAGATTTTGTATATCTACGGAGGTTATGATACCTGGTTTTCTTGTTCTCCAACGCCAGATCCTAAATTAGATGCATTGAAAATGGTTCTCCCAACCGGAAGTCATTCTACAAGAGTTAAAAACTTTCCTGAAAAAGATCAGAAGTTAATTATGGAAACGTTAAACCGATGGTTAGAAATAAAATCGGTTGAGGATAATGCAGAGCTAAAATAGAGATTTCTGTAAAGTTTTAACCGCAAAGAACGCAAGGTATAAAAGCGCAAAGTTCGCAAAGCTTAAAATAAACTTTGCGAACTTTGCGGAAACCTTTGCGCTCTTTGCGGTTAAGTTTAAACTAACAGTTTTTGTGTTTTCAAATAATCCACAGCAAATTTACCTTCATTAAAAAGTAAATCTAAAACACTTAGATTATTTATAAAACCATGTTTATCATCAAAAACCTGAGTGTATTTTTCGAATGAATTAAGGTCTTTTTTTCCGTTTGCCAAAACTCTAAAATCAGAGATGTTTTCTACTTCATGAAAATATTCTGTAGTTTTATTAAACTCAAGTTTCATGCGCATGCATTTGATTGTGATGTCTAAAACTTCAAAGTTTAAATCTATCAAAAACTTATGTTCCTTTTCGAATACCGGACGAATATCATCTTCAAAAAACTCAAAAAAAGGAGAACTTCTATAAGCGGCTTCCAAAGATTTGAAATGTTGCTTTTGCCAGTCAAATTCATTTTCAATTAATACATCTTTTGTCTTTTGATGTAATGTTTTGGAATGCTTAACCGGAATATTCAACAACTGAATCCCATTTGGACTATAGATATAAGTACGATTTCTATTGGTCTGTTTCTGAAAATTATCTTCCGTTTCAAACGTAATATTTTCAGATTGAGCCATAACTGCAAAGTGGCTTATCGAAGGAAAATAGGTAGGAAGTATTAAAGAGTTCATCTTTTTTTTGTTTAAAAGTTTCAGGTTTCAAGTTTCAGGTTCGCAAAGAACTTGAAACTTGAAACCTGAAACTAAAAATAACTATTTTTTATTTATGCTTTGTTTTCTTTTCTTTTTCTCCAGAAGAAATCTCCAACGAAGTAAAGGGCAAGAATAATCAGGAAATATTTAAAATAAGATTGTGGCTGTCCTTCGCCATCAACAGTGGTGAATACTCTGTTCCAACGAACTTTATTAATTCCTTTTCCGTTAGTATCCCAGCTCATCCAGATAAAAACTGGTTTACCTACGATATGATTTTCAGGAACGTAACCCCAATAACGACTATCTTCAGAGTTATGACGGTTGTCTCCCATCATCCAATAGTAGTTTTGTTTGAAGGTATAAGTTGTTGTTGGTTTTCCGTTTATAATAAATTTTGAACCGTCCAATTGCAAAGTGTTTCCTTCGTAATTTGTGATGATTTCTTTATAAAAAGGCAAAGATTCATTATTCAAAGCAACAGTTTTTCCTGCTTCCGGAATGTAAATCGGACCAAAATTATCCTGATTCCACTTGTTGATATGAGGGAAAATTGAATTGTCGTTTCCTCTTTGAATTTGTCTAATTACGCCAGTTACACCAGGAGTATTTTTGAATCTCTCGGCACTTGCTTCCGTTAAAGCTCTAAAGTAAAGAGTGTCTCTTTTTTGTTCATCTTTAAAATAAGCACCGTCAGTAACGTCTAATTCTTTTAGTAAAGATTCAAAATCGATTGGAGTTTTTCCGTCTAAAGCAACTGCGTAAGAATACTGTGGTTTAGCACGCTCCGGTAAAACTAATTTTTTTCCGTTGATGAAAACAAATCCGTCTTTGATAGATAAGCTGTCTCCAGGAATACCAACACATCTTTTTACGTAGTTTGATTTTTTATCTATTGGTTTTATAACGCCAGGTCTTCCTTTTGGCTCATAAAAATAATGTACAGTATCAACCGGCCAGTTAAAAACAACAATGTCAGTTCGTTTGATTTTTTCTAAAGCAGGCAATCTAAAATAAGGCAATTGTGGCCAGCTTAAATATGATTTACGTTTCATTAACGGTATAGAGTCGTGAACCATTGGCAATGCAATAGTTGTCATAGGTACTCGTGGGCCGTAATTTACTTTGCTAACAAACAAAAAGTCACCAATTAATAATGATTTTTCTAAAGATGAAGTAGGAATTGTATAAGGCTGAACTACATAAGTATGTACTAAAGTTGCTACGATAATCGCAAAAAGTAAAGAACTTACAGTATCTGCTGCTTTGTTTTCTGAAGTTAATGTACGATTAGCATTGTGCTCTAATTTTTGAGTATAGCTAACGTAATAAATATAAAAACCCAAAGTAAAAATACCTAATACAGTATCTAAAGTAGATTTTTTTCCAAAAGTTCTTAGAGTTTCAACCCAAACAACAGGAAACATAATCAAGTTGATAATTGGAATGAAAAGTAAAATTGTCCACCATGTTGGTCGGCCAATTATTTTCATTAAAACAATTGAATTATAAACCGGAATTGCTGCTTCCCAAGGTTTTCTTCCTGCTGCAACATATAATTTCCAGGTTCCTATGAAGTGAATAATCTGAACTGCTAAGAAAAAAACAAACCAAAGATATAGAGTCATGATATTTTGTTTAAAGTTTTTAAGATTAAGACTTTAATTTAAAGTTTTGTCTTAATGCTTAAATCTGTTTATTTTAAGTTTAATACGTCTTTCATGTTGTAAATACCAGTTTTACCGGCAAGCCATTCTGCAGCGATAACGGCGCCAAGAGCAAAACCTTCGCGATTGTGAGCAGTATGTTTTAATTCGATGCTGTCTACAATTGAATCGTAAGTTACGGTATGAGTTCCCGGAACATCACCAATTCTTTTTGCTTCAATATGAATTTCGTTGCTTTTTGCTTCTTCTAATGTCCAATTAGCATAATTACTATTTTCAATAACACCTTTGGCTAATGAAATTGCTGTTCCGCTTGGAGCATCTAGTTTTTGTGTATGATGAATTTCTTCCATCGTAACTTTATAAGAATCAAATTGTGCCATGATTTTGGCTAAATATTCGTTTAATTCGAAGAAGATATTTACACCTAAGCTAAAGTTTGAACTTGAGATAAAACCTCCTTGTTTTTCATTACAAAGTGCTACCATTTCATCAAAATGTTCCAACCAGCCTGTTGTACCTGAAACTACAGGGACATTAGCATGAAAACAATTTGAGATATTGTCAACAGCAGCAGTAGGAACGCTAAAATCGATAGCAACATCAGCTGCAGAAAGTCCGTCGTATGTATTATGTTCGTCTTTCTTTAAAACAATTTCATGACCTCTTTCTAAAGCAATTCTTTCGATTACTTTACCCATTTTTCCGTATCCTAAAAGCGCAATTTTCATTTTGTGTATTTTTTAGTTTTTAAATAGAAACAAAAGTTATTTAAAAACGATAATTAAAAGTTAGTCCAACGTTTGGTTTAAAAGTTACATCTGCCGGATAGATTTCCGGACGCATTGATAATCTTTCGTTTACATTGAATTGAATTAAAGCTGCATCAACGTTGGCGTCAATAATGTTTAAAACATAAAAGCCAACAATAAATAGTGCAGATAAGTCTCGGTTTCTTTGATAGAATTTTTGTCCGGCAATAAGTCGGCTGTCATCAAGAAACTTGTAATCATCGTCATTGTAGCCTTCTAACCTTCGTTTGTAGGCATCGCGATAATCGTGGTATTTTTTGTTGTTATCAATATAAAAGTACAAACTGGTACCTATTGCTCCATAAACAAGAGGAATTTTCCAGTATTTTTTATTGTATGCTTGACCTAAACCAGGTAAGATTGCAGAGTAAAATGCTGCTTTTGCTGGTGTTAGAGGATCTATTTCTTCTAACTTAGTAGTGTCTTTAGCGACCAAAACCGTTTCTTCTTTTGCCTGAGCAAAAAGAGAGACGGTTCCTATGAGAAAGAACAATAGACTTATGGGGACAATCTTATTCACTATCCGTTTATTAATTTTATAATTCTATTAAAGTCAGCTTCAGAATTAAAAGGAATTGTGATTTTTCCTTTTCCGTTTCCAGCGACTTTTACATCAACTTTCGCTCCAAAATAATCATTGAAAGAGTTTTTTTGCGTTTCTCTAACTACAAATGAAGAATCAGGTTTAGCTTTTCCTTCTTCTTTTGGTTTTAAACTTTCGTGATAATTTTTTACTAAAGTTTCTGTTTCACGAACAGACAAATTTTGACTTACTATTTTTTGGTAGATATCTGTTTGGACGTCTAAATCTTCAATATTGATAATCGCTCTACCGTGACCCATGCTGATAAAACCATCACGAATACCAGTTTGAATAATTGGATCTAATTTTAAAAGACGTAAATAGTTGGCAATTGTAGAACGTTTTTTTCCAACGCGCTCACTCATTTGTTCCTGAGTCAATTGAATTTCGTCAATTAAACGTTGGTACGAAAGAGCAATCTCGATTGGATCTAAGTCATGACGCTGAATGTTTTCAACCAAAGCCATAACCAAAGACTCATTGTCATTGGCAATACGAATGTAAGCCGGAACATGAGTTAAGCCAACTAAAGTTGAAGCACGCAAACGACGCTCTCCAGAAATTAATTGATATTTGTTGAAGTCTAATTTTCGAACAGTTATAGGTTGAATTACGCCAAGTTCTTTAATAGAAGTAGCTAATTCACGTAATGATTCTTCATTAAAATTGCTTCTAGGTTGAAACGGATTTATTTCGATAGCACTTATTTCAAGCTCTATGATGTTTCCAACAACCTTGTCAGCATTTTTGTCTTCTACTGATACAATGTCGTTTTCCGGATCTTTTAATAATGCTGATAATCCTCTTCCTAAGGCTTGTTTTTTAATTGCTTTTGTCATAAAAAACTATTTACTGTTTTTCTTTATAATTTCTTGAGCTAAATTAATGTAATTAACTGCTCCTTTGCTGGTTGCGTCATAGTTAATGATGCTTTCGCCAAAACTTGGAGCTTCACTTAATTTTACATTTCGCTGAATTACGGTATCAAAAACCATATCGTTAAAGTGTTTTTGAACTTCTTCAACAACCTGATTTGATAAACGCAATCTTGAATCGTACATCGTTAGCAATAATCCTTCGATGTCAAGATCAGGATTGTGTATTTTTTGAATACTTTTTATAGTGTTCAATAATTTTCCAAGACCTTCAAGTGCAAAATACTCACATTGAATTGGAATAACTACAGAATCAGCAGCAGTCAAAGCATTTAAGGTTAATAAGCCTAATGAAGGTGCACAGTCGATAATGATATAATCATATTCGTCTTTCACACTTTCCAATGCTTTTTTAAGCATATACTCTCTGTTTTCTTTATCAACCAATTCGATTTCAATGGCAACAAGGTCAATATGAGCAGGAATCACATCAACATTTGGCGCTGAACATTTAACAACGGTTTCTTTTGGTGTATGACTGTGTTCAAGTATTTGGTAGGTTCCAATCTCAACAGATTCAACGTCAATCCCAAGGCCAGATGTAGCATTCGCTTGAGGATCAGCATCTATCAACAATACTTTCTTTTCTAAAACACCTAATGAGGCCGCAAGATTTACAGATGTAGTAGTCTTTCCAACGCCTCCTTTTTGATTAGCAATCGCAATGATTTTGCCCATTTATTTTCTAAATTTTGAACCGTAAAAATACAATTATTTATGGTTTCTGAAAATCTATTTTGTTAACATTTGCTAAACTTTGGGAAGCCTTTGTTTTGTGCGTGTTTTGCGGATTTTATTTTTTGTCATATTTAAAAATAGTAACGAAATTTCGTTCCGTTTATTTCTTTTTTTAGCTAGAAGAATATGTTAATTTATGATTTTTACGTGTAATATTAACATTCTTTATTTATGAACTGTGGTTAAATCGTTGCGATTAAATTTTTGTTCTGCCGATTTTTTGGTTACTCAATTTATCATGCTATAAGAAGCAAGAGAATTTTGTTCTCTATAATTCGAGTTCTTATTTACGAGATAAACATTTCTATTTTTTAGTTCTTATCAGTGCACAAAAAAATCCATTAGAAAGGATGCGTATATTGTTTAGTGTTTATTTACGCTGTCAGAAGGCAGATTGTATAGTTTTTGATCAGAAATTTGAAACTAAAAATGAATCTTTAGGTTAAACATTATGACTATTTTTCGAATCCCGAAAAACTATTATTTCTATTAAACCCAAAAAGATTTATTTATGATTAAAAAGTTAATCTCAGTATTTGCTGCATTTGCAGTTCTGCTGATTCTATGCAGTTTTGTAACATCTAATTCATCTGATGAAAAAAATCAGGAAAACGATATAAAAGGCAAAATTGTTTACAACAAGAAAAAACACAATGTCACACTATCATGGCCGGCATTTGGTTCATCCGGAAATTATACAATTACAAGAGGAGGAAGTCGTTTGGCGTCCGATTTTGTGTCTGTAGGTTCAACTTCTAAATTGTCATTTACAGATAATAAACCCAATACGGATAAATATGAGAACTATTATAAGGTTATTCGTAACGATATCACAATAATAATTTCGTTGGAAAATCAGATTTTCGGCAGCAATATGTATTTCTATGATAGAAAATATGAAAAAGCCGAAACTGCCCGAAATGATATTAATTCGCAGTTTAGCGCAATAGGTTTAAGTGGATCAAATGGTGAGTGGACAACAAAACGTCAGGCTTATTATTTGAAAGCAAATGTTAACGGTCAAACTTATGATTCAGGCGGATCTGGTTCTGCATCATCGGCGGAAGCAAATTCAATAGAATTAGGATTTTATTCTCACATTGGAGGTTTGGGCAAAGTTCCATCTGATGTTAAATTAGGTTCTGTTTTTACCAGACCTCATCTTTCAGGTGGTGCAAATGCTACATGTACATTTTGGCGTTCTATAGAAAATGTAGAAGTAATGCGAGATTTTGCGTGGACAGTTTCTCAATCAACCAGCGCACGAAGAATGTTAATTGAAAGTACTTCAAAATATATTTCTGATATCGGAGATACTAATTTTTGGGGAAGTGGCGGCTTTATTGCTGATACACACTATACCTCGTCCAGACCAAACTGGGGCGGACAACAGCAATGGTATACGAGAAATTCTATTTTTCCTGCCGGTTCAGGCGCTATGGGAGGTTCGTATAATATGGTTTGGCAAGGTTGTGTTAATTCTCCACAATCAGATGAGGCGAATTCTCCAGTTTCAACAACACCAATTATTAGAGAAAAGCCTTTTCTTTTTATAGATAAAGATGGCGAATACAAAGTATTTGTTCCGTCATGGCAAAAAGATAGAGTAGGGATTTCCTGGTCGTCAACTGATATGGGAAAAGGAAAAACTCAAGATTTGCTTACAGACTGGTACGTTACTAAAGAAGGCGACACCGATTTGGAAATTAACAATGCATTAAAAGACGGTAAAAATATATTTTTCACTCCGGGACATTATACTTTGAATGCTCCGATTCAGGTGAACAGAAAAGATGCTATACTTTTAGGTGCTGGTATTGCCTCAGTAACATTAGAACCTGGCGAGAAAAATACTTGGGGATGTATTTATGCTGATGATAAAGACGGAATTATAATTGCCGGACTTCTTATGGATTCATTTAATAGTACAACGTATCAGGTTAGAATTGGTAACGAAGGAGCAAATGCTGATCATTCTGCTGATCCAATTTTGCTTTCAGATATTACTTGCAGAGTTGGTGGTGTTCAGTCAAAAAATATTCAGATACATGCTTCTATGCAAATAAATAGTAACAATGTGGTAGGAGATCACTTCTGGTTGTGGCGTGCTGATCATGGTTCGCAAAAAGGCGGAAATGCACGTTGGTTAAGAGACAGATGCAAAAACGGACTTATCGTTACGGGCAATGATGTAACACTTTATGCATTGTTTACGGAGCATTATCAAGAATACGAGGTGTTATGGTTAGGTGAACGCGGCAGAACTTATTTCTTCCAGAACGAACCTCCATACGATGCACCAAATCAAGCAAGCTGGAGCAGTCAGGGAGGGAAAGTTGATGGTTATGCAGCATTCAAAGTTGCCAATACGGTAAAAGAGCATCATACAATAGGAATGGGGTCTTATGCAGTTTTTACAGGAAATGATGGTATGGTAAACAAGAAAAATGGTTTTGAAATACCTAATACTCCGAATGTGAAACTCGAAAAAATGTGCATCACTCGTTTTGCCGGTTCAGGAAATATTCTAAACGTTATTAATGGTACAGGTGGAAGTACAGCAACTGGTGTGAAACGCGTGGCATTATATAATAATGGTGCAGGAACACAACCTTACGATGAAACCTTCGATTTGCCAAATCGAGAATCTTATCCTTCTTATATTATTATGGAGAAATAAGGAAACGGACATTCTTATTAGAAAATCTTTCAAATAAATAAAAACTCTGAAGACTAATCGATTTTCAGAGTTTTTTTATTTTCTAAAATTTCAATTGTTACATATTCTAATCCGCTTTGTTTGTTTGAAGCAATATCCATAAAAGCTTTTTTGCTTAAATCAATTTCTCTTCCTTTAACAAAAGGGCCTCTGTCGGTAACTTCTATAATGACGGATTTATTATTTTTCTCGTTTGTGATTTTTAGTTTTGTCCCAAAAGGGAATTTTTTGTGAGCGGCAGTCAATTTACTGTTGTCAAATCTTACACCGCTTGCTGTTTTTCTTCCGTTAAATTTATCATGATAATAAGAGGCATGCGCATTTTTCTTGTATAACTGAAGAGTATCAGTTTTTGGATTTTCATATTTAAGCTCAGAACTTTTTTGAGCAGTAGTTATTGTTGAAGCAAGAAATAGAAGATACAGTAATATTTTTTTCATTTTTAAAATTTCTAATTTTTGACAAAAAAAGATTATTCTAAAAAGGATGATATATAATATAGGGTTTATTTATACAAGGAAAAGACTTTTATGGGGTGGCAGTCCCGAAAGCCTTCGGGAGAACCTGCGGCCTTCCCGATTTTCAATCGGGACGCTATCACCGTTCAGTATTTGTCGTTAATTCAGTTTAAAGCAAAAAAAATTCTTTCCATTTCTGAAAAGAATTTTTTGTCGGGTTGGCAGGATTCGAACCTTTAGTCTTCTCGATTTTTAATCGGGACGCTATCACCTTTTAGTATTTGTTGTTAATTGACTTTAAAGCAAAAAAAAAGTCTTTCCATTTCTGAAAAGAATTTTTTGTCGGAGTGGCAGGATTCGAACCTTTGGTCTTCCCGATTTTCAATCGGGACGCTATAATCGTTCAGAATTAATTTATGTTTTAGAAGATTTTGAGTTATGTGCAAAAAAAAAGTCTTTCCATTTTTGAAAAGACTTTTGTCGGGGTGGTAGGATTCGAATCTTTGGTCTTCCCGATTTTCAATCGGGACGCTATAATCGTTCAATATTTGTCTTAATTGAGTTTAAAGCAAAAAAAAAGTCTTTCCATTTCTGAAAAGACTTTTGTCGGGGTGGCAGGATTCGAACCTTTGGTCTTCCCGATTTTCAATCGGGACGCTATAATCGTTCAGTATTTTTCATTACTTGAGTTTAAAGCAGAAAAAGTCTTTCCATTTCTGAAAAGACTTTTTTGTCGGGGTGGTAGGATTCGAATCTTTGGTCTTCCCGATTTTCAATCGGGACGCTATAATCGTTCAATATTTGTCTTAATTGAGTTTAAAGCAAAAAA